>ENA-OQVM01001435-OQVM01001435.1-marine-metagenome-genome-assembly--contig:-NODE-1435-length-31619-cov-5.200304_pt1 | contig 31619 bp, 28 predicted proteins | sample MGYA00237776_ERZ505498 | MGnify/ENA primary metagenome ERZ505498 (study PRJEB26159, sample SAMN06265151) | marine metagenome | isolation source: Helgoland LTER site | place: Germany:Helgoland, sampling...
GGTGACTGTGATCGACGGCGCAGGCAAGCGCGCGTGGTCGAACCCGATCCGGTTCTGACGCAACGCGCGGTGGGTGTTGCGCGACCCGGCGCGCGAATCAGAGGTTAATGCCAGCAAAACAAGGGATTTGGGGCATGCACAGGGCGTGCACAACCTGTGCACAGCGCGTGCACTGCGGATGCACGCCGAGCGGGGTTAACGCAGCGTGCGGTGTGGTTTGTTAAGGAAGGATGAAGGGCGGCTGTGGGGGACCAAGGGGGCTGTCAAGGCGATGTTGGTAAGCTCCGCTTTCGGGGCAGAGGACCTTGGTGTGTTTGGCGTCTAACTACCGCTTTCAGCCCGAAGCGGACCCACAACCCTTGGCATGGCGCAAGGTAGTCTCCATTGTATCATCAAAGGAAATGACTGGAGGATTAGGAAGTGACAATCGATACACGCGAGACGTCTCCGGCCTATCACCTCTCAGAGCGTTTCCTAAGCGGACAAATATTTGAGATTGATGCAGATCAGTATGCAACGCTAAGCGATGCGCTCACGACAGTCGTTTCTGCCATGGAAATCGAAGAGCTATTCCAGGTCTTTGCAAAGTCTTTTTTTCGGTTTGAAAAAGATCTGTTGGATGTGATTTTTGAGTATAGCCAGACGGATGTGCAGGCTGTCCGTGATGATTTGTTTTTTGGTAGTATTCGGCACCGCTTCAATGTCAACATAATTACGATTCTAACCGCATATCAAAGTTATGACCATCAGTGCGATGGAATTCTCAAGCGTGCAATCAATCCACCAGAAATGAGGGACTTCAACACCAAAACGAGAGCAGAAATCTTTGACACTCACCTGAGTTACCGAATTTGCGCTGCGCTTAGGAATTATGCCCAACACCGAGCGCTTCCACTGGGTGGCTTTTCTATTGGCAGCAAAGCAAATCTCGGTCGTGATGATGCCGGAAATGTTAGAAAACTTGATTCCGGATTCAATGTTTCGCCGTGGCTAAACGTCACTAAGTTTAGGAGTTCTTCACAATGCAAAGCACCGCTTAGTCGCGAGCTAGAAAGTCTCGGCTACGAAAAAATAGACATGAAGTGGCTTATTCGCTCCTTTGCTGGGGCTATGTACGAACGCCACGCTGCACTTCGAGCATTTTTGAAGCCCAAGATTGTTGCCGCAGATGAAAAAATAGCTGCGGGATATGACCTCGCCAGCCGTGCCAAAAACAGTGAAGCAAAATTCCTTGAACTGCATGGGAACGACGAGAAACGACCCATGCGAAATGGCCTCGGTACCCAAGTTTTGAGGGCTTTTGAAACATGCACATCGCTAGCGGGTGCGGAAAGCTCATACGTTACGTCGCAGATTACGCCAGTGGCCGCTACTTTCTCTGGCCAAGTTGATGCTTAGTTACAGTGCTAACGCGCGGTGTTCACCGCATCTGGCACGAAGGGCCTCCGACGTGAATCGGCCAAAGCTTTGCAAACCCCGCTTTCTGCGCATAGCTGACCTTGATGCACATAGCACCGAAGGTCCACACTCCACCCCTTCTACCAAAATTGGCGTGGTGCAGCATCACTCAAACTGGCCAGATAACTGCCGTTCTCTGCACCACTCCCAATAAGCGCCCGGATGGGTGCCCCTACCCGCCTGCCAGCGACGGCAGCCACAGCACGATCCCCGGGAACGCCACCAGCATTGCAATCGTCGCCGCGTCTGCGAGGAAGAACGGTGTCACCCCTTTGAACACGTCCTGCACGGTCAGATCATCGCGCACGCCAGCCACCACGAAACAGTTGAGCCCGATGGGCGGCGTGATCAGGCAGAACTCTGCCATCTTGACCACCAGTATCCCGAACCAGATCGCGCACATTGGCCCTGACATGCCAAACGCACTGTCGGCCGCTGACACGAATTCGCCGCCGTTCAGCGCCATGACTGCGGGGTAAACCACTGGCAGGGTCAACAACAGCATCCCAATCGCATCCATGAACATGCCCAGTACGGCATAGCCCAGCAGGATGCAGACCAAGATCAGCATGGGCGACATTTCCAGCGAGGTGATCCAGTCCGAAAACGCGGCTGGCAGTTCCGCAAACCCCAGAAAGCGCACATAGATCAGAACGCCCCAGATGATCGTAAAGATCATCACGGTCAGCTTGGCTGTATCCAGCAGAGCGCGTTTCAACTCTCCCCAGCGCATGCCGCGATAGAGCGCCATGATAAAGATGATGAACGCGCCGATTGCCCCGCCTTCGGTCGGCGTGCCCCATGCGTCTCCAAACGGGTTGTAGACGAAGAAGATGATGATGATCACGACCGCAAAGATCGGCATGGCCGGGGGCAACGATTCAAACCGCTCGCGCCATGTGAAGCCGCCAACGGCTGGCCCCACGTTCTTCCAGATCATGGCGATCCCGATGATCAGCGCGGCATACACGATGGCCGAAAACGCGCCCGGCACAAAGCCTGCCAACAGCAGCATGCCAACGTCCTGTTCGACGATAATCGCATAGATCACGAGAATGGCTGAAGGCGGGATCAGCGACGCAAGCGTGCCCCCTGCGGCCACAACCCCGGCGGCGAACGCCTTGTTGTACCCGATCTTGAGCATTTCCGGGATCGCGATCCGCGCAAAGACCGCCGCCGTGGCGACGGATGCCCCGGAAACGGCAGCAAACCCGGCCGTGGCGAACACGGTCGAGACCGCAAGCCCACCCGGCACCCATGCAACCCATCGCTTGGCCGCCACGAACAGGGCCGTTGTCAGCTTGGCGTAATAGGCGAGATATCCAATCAGGATGAACACAGGGATCAGGCTGAGCACCTGTGCCGACACTTTGGAGTGCGGCGTCAGCCCTGCGATCTTTACGCTGATCTCGAACGCTTTCCAAAAGCGGTCCGGGTCGTAGTCAAACCCGTTCCAGCGCAGCCAGACAAGGCCCACAAAGCCGGCCAGCCCGGCCGCAAAGGCGACCCGCATGCCCAACACAACAAAGACGAGCATGCCGCCACTGACCCATAGGCCGATATCAATGGGTTCCATCAGTCCAGTGCCTCCAGCGATTCCGCTTCTAACCGGGCCTGTTCGGCCACGCTCAGGCTCATTGGTACAGCGACCGGGTTCTCAAGCCCCAGGACCAGCGCTCTGGCATAGCCCCATGCCTGCAGCAGCAGGCGCAACACAAGTATTCCGAATGCAACCGGCACCACCAGTTTTGACGGCCAGATCGGCATGCCAACATCAATGGAACTGTCACGGCTGCACAGAGGGCGCGCGCAATCAAAGGAGCGTGCGAAATGCTCCCAGGCCCCCCACGTCAGCGCCGTGATCAGCAGCAAGATCAACAGAACCGACACCAGTTCGAAGAACCACAGCACACGCCCACTCAGTGCGCTGACCAGCATGTCCATGCGCACATGCGTTCCGTCGCGCTGCACATAGCTGATGCCCATAATGGCGATGATCGGCATCGCAGCTTCGATGTAGTCAACATAACCCATCATGGGTGATGCAAAGAATTTGCGGCCAATCACCGAATAGGCCGCCAGAAACATAAGGGAAAAGATCGCAAGTCCGCTCAGGAGTGCAGAAAATCGTTCGATCGGTAACAGTGCCCTGTCCAGTCTGCTGAGTAGACTGGAATCTTCGAGCACAGCAGCAGAGCCTGCCATGGTCTATCCCCTATTTTGGTCGTGTTTTATTTATTGGCAAGGGCCGCCCGATCATTCGGACGGCCCTGCAATGTTTTAGCTGCCGCTTTTTGCGTCAGCGAGCGTTTTGACCACGAGGTCATACAGCTCTTGGCCCGGCAAGCCTTGGCCTTCCATGCTGTCGATCCACTCTTTGTGAAGTGGTGCGCCAGCGATCGCTTGGAATTCCGCGATGACGTCAGGGGAAACGACGACTTTTTCAACGCCTTTTTCTTCCAGAACGGTATCCCAACGCTTCAGCAGCTCACCATAGTTTTCGAGGTAGTAAGCAATTGCCTCGGGGACCGAGCTGTCCAGCGCTTCGCGCTCGGAGTCGCTGAGCGACTCGTAGGCGTCGATGTTCACGACCACGGGGCAGTTCACGGTGCCGGGGTTCAGGTTGGATGTCCACCAGTCCGCCTGATTGATGGTGCCGAAAGACAGGTGGGCGTGCTGCGCGAATGCAACCGTGTCAACCACGCCGCCTTCCATGGCCTGATAGGCTTCGGAGGACGTCACGGATGTTGGCACGGCACCAACCGCTTCAAAGGCTTTGCCCAGACCACCTGTGGCGCGCACACGCATGCCCTCGAATTCGGCCAGTTCATCGCGCGGCTCGCCTGTGCCTACGAGGTTGTATTGCGGCATCGGGCTGGTCATCAGCAGTTTGGCGTTCCACTGTGCCATCTCTTCGGTGGCGGCAGGGTGTGCGTAAACGGCACGGGCCACGGCGACTTCCTGTTCCAGGTTTTCAACCCCGAGGAATGGCAATTCCAGCACAGTGATCACGCGGTTCTTGTCGGCGTGGTAGCCGGCACAGAACTGGGCCATTTCGAAGGCACCGATCGAAATCCCGTCTAGGTTTTCGCGGTTCTTGGACAGACCACCATAGCTGACGTTCATGGTGAATTCGCCATTTGTCTTTTCGCTGACCAGTTCGGCCAGTTTTTCGACATGTTCTGTAAATGCGCGGCGTTTGCCCCAGACCGAAACGTTCCATTCGGTGGCCGCAGCCTCCAGCGCAAAGGTGCACGAAATCGCGCCGACAACGGCACCAACAGCAAATTTGTTCATATATCTTCTCCCTAGATGCGGGACGTCCTGCGCCCGCTTGTCGCAGAAGCTAGCGCGAGACACTGGTATTGCCAAGGCACCTTTGGCCTACGGGCGGCTCAACATTGCCCTGAGGCTTGCATTGCCAATGTACGGAGCCTCCGGCGGGGTTTTCCTTGAAACAGCAAAAGAAGCCCGCGATGCGGTGCAGGATGGGTCATCATCAGGTTGCGCGGTTTATGGCGTGACGACGATGTTGCCCACATGGCCTTTTTCTATGAAAGCCGATTGGGCGGTTTTCAATTCGGCCAGCGGGTAGGTCGCGGCCAAGAGTGGTTTTACCTCGCCTCGTTCAATGTACTGTACGAGGGTTGGGAATATGTGCGTTGGGACGACTGTTGACCCTGTGAAGGTCAGATCCCGCAGATAGAGCGTGCGCAAATCAAGTGGCACCACCGGGCCTGCAATTGCGCCGGAACAGGTGTACCGCCCGCCCCGCGCCAGCACGTCAATCATCGTCTCGAAATACGGCCCACCCACGATATCCGCGATCACGGTCACTGTGTCCCGTCCAATTGCGGCGTGCAACGCGCCCTTGAGATTGTCGGGCGCGCGCGGCAGCAGTGCGTCAGCGCCGAGTTCCGCCATTTGGGCATGCTTGGTTTCTGATGCCAGCCCGACAACTGTCGCGCCCCGCCGCTTGGCCAACTGAATGAGGGCTGAGCCAACGCCACCAGATGCGCCAGACACCAGCACGACGTCGTGTTCCCCGACGTCGGCCCGGGTCAACATGCCTTCGGCTGTGGAATACGAACATGCGAATGTCGCCAGTTCTGCATCCGTGAGGTCGCTGGTGATGGGGTGAACATTGCGCCGGTCGACCTTTGTGAATTGGGCGAACCCGCCATCACATTCGCTGCCGAAATACCCGGTTTTGCTGCGATCCATCGGGGTCGCCCAATCGCGCAGCCAACAATCAATCATCACCCGCCGCCCCATCAGAGCCGGATCCGCATGCGCGCCCAAAGCCACGACCTGCCCAACGGCATCTGCCCCCTGGATGCGCGGAAATCCGATGGGCGCGCCGCCCCAACTGGGGTCTTCGGCATCTACGGCCGCGTACCCATCGCCAGAGGTCGCGCCCTGCACGGCCTTGGAGTACCATCCAATCCGCGTGTTCACGTCCGTGTTGTTCAAGCCGCACGCACCGACCTTGATCACCACCTCGTCCGCATCTGGCTGCGGGACGGGCCAATCGTCATGAAACACCAGCGCGTCCATGTCGCCGTGTTCTTGCAGCACTAAGGCGGTCATTTTGGTGGGCAACGTCATGGGCATCATCCTTGATCGGGTACAGTGCAAGCCTTGGGCTGCAGTTTTTCCGGTCTGGCACATCGCGGGCGCTGCCGTCCAGAGTGCCCATAGGCGCGGCCGGATCAGGTGGCGGTGCCAGCCATTCAATATCCTTTGCTTGACATGGTGCGCCCGCCGCGCCCTTTGGGATCCTGAAATGGACGGCCCAAAGGTGGAACACCTGCGGCCGCCCTGCCAAGTGACACACGCGAGAGGAAAACCAACCCATGTCCCTGTTTGACGAAGATCTGTTCGAAAAAGGCCTCGCGCAGCGCAAGAGCACGTTGGGGGACACATATGTGCAATCCAACCTTGATGCTGCCGACGATTTCAACCGGCCCTTTCAAGAGGCGATGACCGCGTGGTGTTGGGGGTTTGGATGGGGCGATCAGGCGCTGGATGCGAAAACCCGAAGCCTGATGAACCTGTCGATGATCGGCGCATTGGGCAAGATGCAGGAATGGGAACTGCATGTGGGCGGTGCCATCAACAATGGCTGCACAGTCGAAGAAATCCGCGCCGCCGTGCATATGGTCGCGATCTATTGCGGCGTGCCACAAGGCCTTGAGTGTTTTCGCGCCGCACGCAAAGTGCTGGAGGAACGCGGCCTGTTGTGAGGCGTGTTACGGTGTGCGGGTGTGGTTTGGGTCGGCAGTTAAGGCACACCGAGTGCCACTTTTACAATTAAGCCATTGTTAATAAGTCATATTATTCAGATAATATCCAATATTTTACAAATTCACACCATACGGTGAAAATCCTTCACACCAAACTCGGTTTCATTCAGCCTTTTATTCCTTTCTTTTCAGCTTTGCGTATTATCACCCCAAAGGGAGGAGGCCGCGCGCCATATCACCCCGTCATCCGTGACGGCGGCAAACGTGCACTGCATCCTAAAAATAATCAGAAGAACCACCGGAGGAATACCCATGTCCGAGACCAAGACCTTTGCCCCCAGCGCTGAGACGGTAGCGCGCGCGCATGTCGACGCGGCCAAGTATGACGAAATGTATGCCGCATCCATCGCCGATCCCGACGGGTTCTGGGACGCACATGGCAAGCGGATCGATTGGATCAAACCCTACACCAAGGTGCAGGACGTCGATTTCACCTTGGGCAATGTCGACATCAATTGGTATGCAGACGGCACGCTGAACGTGTCCGCCAACTGCATCGATCGTCACCTTGCCACGCGCGGCGATCAAACGGCCATCATCTGGGAGCCCGATAGCCCAGAGGACGACGCCCAGCATATCACCTACAAGCAGTTGCACGCTGAAACCTGCAAGATGGCCAACGTGCTTAAGTCCATGGGTGTGGGCAAAGGCGACCGGGTTGTTCTGTATTTGCCGATGATCCCCGAAGCCGCCTATGCGATGCTGGCCTGTACCCGTATCGGGGCGATCCATTCCATCGTGTTTGCAGGCTTTTCGCCCGATGCACTGGGCGCGCGCGTCAATGGCTGCGACGCCAAGGTGGTGATCACTTCCGATGGTGCGCCGCGCGGCGGGCGTGTCACCAACCTTAAGGACAACGTCAATCAGGCCCTGCTGCACGATACCGACGACGTCAAATGCCTGATCGTGCGCCGGACTGGCCAGCAGATCTCCTTGCGCCCCAAGCTTGATTTTTGGTTGCATGAAGAGGCTGAAAAAGTCGACGCAGACTGCCCGGTCGAAGAAATGGCCGCAGAAGACCCGTTGTTCATTCTGTATACGTCGGGATCGACGGGCCAGCCCAAAGGTGTCGTTCACTCTACGGGTGGGTATCTGGTCTATGCGGCGCTGACCCATGAAATGACGTTCGACTACCATGACGGCGACGTCTATTGGTGTACGGCGGATGTGGGTTGGGTCACAGGCCACAGCTATATCGTCTATGGCCCGCTGGCCAATGGTGGCATCACCCTTATGTTCGAGGGCGTGCCGACATACCCCGACGCATCGCGGTTCTGGCAGATCTGTGAAAAGCACAAAGTGGCGCAATTCTATACCGCCCCCACAGCCATCCGTGCGCTGATGGCCCATGGCAACGCCCCTGTCGAAGGGTCCGATTTGTCCAGCCTGCGTCTGTTGGGCACTGTGGGCGAGCCAATCAACCCAGAGGCATGGAATTGGTACAACGAGGTGGTCGGTGGCGGGCGGTGTCCGATCGTGGATACGTGGTGGCAAACCGAAACCGGCGGGCATTTGATGACCCCCCTGCCCGGCGCACATGCGACCAAGCCCGGATCAGCGATGAAGCCGTTTTTCGGCATCAAACCTGTGGTTCTGGAACCCGCAAGCGGTGAAATTATCGAAGGCAACGGCGTCGAAGGCGTGCTGTGCATTGCAAACAGCTGGCCCGGTCAGATGCGCACTGTCTGGGGCGATCACGAGCGGTTCGAAAAAACCTATTTTTCCGACTATGCCGGGTATTATTTCACGGGCGACGGATGCCGGCGTGATGCGGATGGCGATTACTGGATCACGGGCCGTGTGGATGACGTGATCAACGTGTCGGGCCACCGCATGGGCACCGCCGAAGTGGAAAGCGCGCTGGTCGCACACGCCACAGTCGCCGAAGCCGCCGTCGTCGGATATCCCCACGACATCAAAGGGCAAGGCATCTATTGCTATGTCACGCTGATGAACGGGCAGGAACCGACCGAGGAATTGCGCAAGGAACTGCGCACGTGGGTGCGCACCGAAATCGGCCCTATCGCGTCTCCGGATTTGATCCAATGGGCACCGGGTCTGCCGAAAACCCGGTCTGGCAAGATCATGCGCCGCATCCTGCGCAAAATCGCCGAAAACGACTTTGGCGCGCTTGGTGATACGTCGACGCTTGCCGACCCTTCGGTTGTTGAGGACCTGATCGAAAACCGGATGAACAAAAAGTAAAACCCAAAGGGCTGCGAAAGAGCGTTTTTCGCGGCCCTTTTTCTTGGGTGCTATGCGCATTTTGGGCATGATTTACACCTGAACCCGCCAAATAATTTGCATATAGCGCCACACTGCTTGCTAAACATACCCACCTGGCGCACTCTTGTCCCATGTCAGACGCCGCCCAAATGCGATACAAAATCGCCCGTACTGTAGAACAGCTGTGCGGTCTGTTGCGCATAGAACCCGCCGCCGTGATGCGCCGCATGCGTTATCCGGCTGACTTTTTGGAACACGAAGGGCGCGGTGTTACCCCTGCGGAATACTTTGACATCTGGAATGCCATACTGGCAGAGGCTGGGCGCGATGATACCCCGCTGGCACTGGGCCAAGCCTGTACTCGGGGGCCGTTTAATCCATCCTTTTTCGCCTTTACCTGCAGCCCCACGGTCGCCGTCGGGCTGGACCGGCTCGCTGTGTTCAAACCCCTGAGCGGGCCATTGACCCTTGCGTTGCGGCGTGGCGACAGTGGCGCGTTGACCATCACCACATCGTCGACCGTGCCCGCACACCCCCTGCCCGATACGTTTGCCGCCACAGAACTTGTATTCGTCACAGAGGCGATGCGCACCTGTACAGGCCAGCATATCGTGCCGCGCCATGCCACACTGCCGGGCCGCATCGCGTGCCATGATCAGATCGAAGCGTTTTTGGGCTGTGAAATCGGCATCGGAGCGGGCGCGTCAGCCACATTGCGTATTGGCCCGGACGATGCAGATCGTGTGTTGTTGTCCGCCGACCCTGAACACTGGGTGCAATTCGAACCCCGCTTTTTCCGTCAGAAACAGGCCCGGACTGAACAGCACACCGTCAGCGCCCGTGTCTGCAATGTACTGCCCGAAATGCTGCCAGCAGGCGAGGCGAACATTCATGCCGCCGCCGCCCGCCTACGCCTGAGTGCGCGCAGTCTGCAGCGCCATCTGAAGTCCGAAGGCACCGGGTTTCAAACCCTGCTTGATGCAACCCGCAAGGACCTTGCCCGGCAGTATCTGACCACGTCTGATCTGACGGTCGAGGAAGTCAGCTATCTCTTGGCCTACCGCGACCCCAATTCGTTCTACCGCGCGTTTCAGACATGGACAGGCCAAACACCACTGGCTGTCAGGCGCAGCGCCCGCCCCTAAACCGCCGCCGTTGCATCATAGCGATAGACCCAATCCTGTCGCGCATGCAGCAGATTCGGCGCAAGTCGCGCCGCGATCCCCATAGGCCCATAGACTGCTATGCCGCCAAAAGCGCTGGCCTTGTGAAACATCCGCGCATTGGCTGCAGACCCTTTTTGTACGCGCGCTGTCCGGGCGATCCGCCGCTGGAAATACGCCCCGAACGCCGCATCGGGCGTGTCGCGTTGATCAAGCTCAGCCGCCAATATCCACGCATCTTCCAAGGCCTGCACGGCCCCTTGGGCCATGGACGGCAACATCGGATGCGCCGCATCCCCCATCAGGGCCACCCGCCCTTCGTGCCATCGCGGTAAGGGCGCGCGATCAAACAGCGCCCAGCGGTGCAGCACGTCGGCCCGTTCGATCAGGGTTCGAATTTCAGGGGCCCAGCCGTCAAAGGCGGCTTTCGCCTCTGTGCGGCTGCCGGTGATGCGCCACCCTTCGGGGCCCGGATCATCGGCCTCGACCATACCGACGAAATTGGCCAAGTGCCCCGCGCGCAGCCGCGTCGTCACAGCATGGCGTTTGTGTCCGACCCAGACACATGCAGTCGGCGGGGGCGTATGGGCACCAAGCGCCTCTATCGGCACCACGGCCCGCCATGCGGTATTTCCAGTATAGCGCGCTTTGTCCGGACCCAGCATTTGCGCCCGGACCACGGAATGCAGCCCATCGGCCCCAATCAAGATGTCGCCCGACTGTTCGGTTCCATCCTCAAACCGCAACGTCGCGCTGTCGGTCGTTTGAACATAGCCGGACACGGCGCGCCCCGTTTTGATGGCGTCGCCTTGCAGGGCATTCAGCCGCTGTTCCAGTGCCGTTACCAGATCGGCGCGGTGCACATGCATATAGGGGGCCCCCCACCGGGCCTGCGCAAACCCGCGCATCGGCAGGCGAAACACTTGCCGCCCGCTGCGTCCCAGACGCATCTCGATGGCTTCAGGTTCGAACACGGTGGCGCGCAAATAGGTACTGACCCCAAGTGCATCCAGCACACGCCACCCATTTGGTGATATCTGCAAGCCTGCGCCGACTTCGCTCAGTGCTGGGGCTTGTTCGAACACAGACACCTGCCAACCGCGCAGTGCCAACGCGATCGCCGTGCCAAGCCCGCCGATCCCACCGCCCGCAATCAACGCTTTCATGTCAGCGCACCATCGTCGCGCAAGTTCTGGATGGTTTCCAGATCATAGCCCAGCTCGGTCAACAGCGCCTCTGCATCACCGCCCGGTGCGGTCGGGGCTGGCACGGTGCGGGCTGGCGCGCCCGAAAACCGTGGGGCCGGACCCGCTTGTCGCACACCATCCACATCGAAATAGGTGCCGCGCTGTTTCATGTGCGGATCTTGCGCGGCTTCGGCCATCGTCAGAACCGGGGCGACGCAAGCGTCGGTCCCTGCAAACAGCTTCGCCCAGTGATCCCTGTCGCGACTTGCAAAGATGTCAGCGAAACGCGACGTCAACGCAGGCCATCCAGCGCGATCATTCTGATCCGGCAGGTCTGTACCAACAAGGCCAAGCCCCGTCAGCAGCAGCGCATAGAATTGCGGCTCAAGCGCGCCAACAGCCACATCGCGCCCATCAGCGCAGCGATAACAGCGATAGAACGGGGCACCGCCATCCAGCCAGTTCGTCCCCGGCGGGTCCGCCCACACGCCTTGGGACATCATCCCATGGATCAGCCCCATCATCGCGGGCACCCCATCCACCATCGCGGCATCGACCACCTGCCCCTTGCCACTGACGCCGCGCGCAATGATGGCCGCCAACAGGCCATAGAGCAGAAACATCGTTCCCCCCCCATAGTCCGCCACCAGATTAAGCGGCGGCTTGGGTGGGCTATCGGTGCCGCCCATCAGGCCCAAAACGCCGGTAGTCGCCAAATAGGTAATATCGTGCCCGGCCACATGGGCCATCGGACCGGTCTGGCCCCAACCCGTCATGCGACCATAGATCAGCGTGTCGGGACAGTCCTGCGGGCCAAGGCCCAAACGTTCCATCACACCCGGCCGGAACCCTTCGATCAGGATGTCGGACTGGGCGATCAACCCATGCGCCACAGTGCGGCCCGCGTCGGATTTCAGGTTCAGCGCGATGGATCGTTTGCCGCGCCGGTTGACGTCATTGGGTTGCGCGGGGCCGGACGCCTTGTCAATCACCGTGACCCGTGCGCCCAGATCTGCCAGCAGCTGACCGGCCAACGGGGCCGGACCAAGCCCGGCAAATTCAATCACACACAGACTGTCGAGCGGACCCGCCATGATGCCCCCAAAGTTGCGAATTTCATGTGTGATAGGATCGGATGCACGACAAAGGTTCAAGCCCGCCCGGACGGTCAAGACCGCCTATTCGGGATCTTTAGGTTCTATGACGCGCAGGACTTGCATGCCCTTGTGGGTCAAACGCACGACCCGACTTCTTCCGTTGCGACCGGGGCGCAGCATGAACGCTTCGGCGTTGTCTTTGAACAATGTGACCCTGAGATCACTCAGCAACACCTTGAGTGCCCCGCCTTCGGCAACGATATTCAGGAACCACAAATCCGGACCACTGCGCCACGCGTCGATATCTGGCATGACCCCATAATCCAGATAAAAATCACTGGTCTTTTTATCCATGAACGCCCAGATCAAACCAGCAACAGGTTTACCTTCGTCATCCTCGTACAGGGCATAGGTATTATTGGACAACGCACCGTGGATAAGTGACATCGCCATATCCATGTGAATGCTCCCGAAGGCTGGCGTCGTACCAATGAGCAACGCAAACTTTCCCATTTGGGTAAAGAACGTTTCGACGCTTTCGTTCGCGTCGATAGCCTTGTGAGTCAATTTCATAAAGTCTGGGTTACCAAGTGGTGTAAATCGTATTGCCTGAGTGTTCCGCAATTGCTGCGCGGGTCATTCAGACAGTCAAACAGACCCCTTAAAAAGGGCCGGGCGGCACAACACAAGCGCCGCCCTGAGCCTTAAAGCCTAATCAGCACGCAGCGACACGTACCGCCACGGATAATTTATCGCCAAGCATATTTTTCATGCTCAGTGTCACGTCAGCGATCGTGCTGTCGTCCATTTTTTTGTAAGCAAAAATTCTTTTTTCTTTGGAACGCCATACGCGCCCAAACGACGCGTATTGTTTTCCGCAATCACAGTTCTTGTCATAATCTTCCCTCGATTAATTTGTTACACGCAGTGTGCTGTGCACATATTTTTACCTTGCCGCGCGGCCCGCGTCAGATCAAGCGCATTGATCCATGGCGCAGACACTTTTCATGCATGGCGTTTAAAATGCGCAAAAAACGCCATGCAGAGCCGTACAGAAGACTTTTCAGATCAAACCGCAGTAACGCGCACTGCAATCGCCTGTTTGTTTCCCAACATACCCTTCATGGATGCACCGACAGACTGCACCAATTCAGCATCCATAGTCTGTCTTGTCACTTTGTACTTATCCAAGGGGCTACTGTAACCGACGCTGGCGACTACGTTGCTTGAAATCAGATTATCTTTCATGATCTTACCTTTTTTTGTTCCGTACCACATCACGCTGACTGCGATGCTGGCCCGAAATTGAAGGCATAGCACCCAACGATCAAGCAATTTTCCTTGAAAACATATCAAACTGGCTGCCCAAGCACGCATTTGCCATGTTACTCCACACAAATTCTCGCCATGCGGGATTTGACCTTGGTGAACCGCATTTCCTGACTTTGACATAACAAGTTCTGGGCACTTCGAGCTGCCCGATGCGTTCGCGCCCCCTGTTTTCGGTGTTTTGACTATGCAAAGGCGGGCAAAATATGTTTCAAATTATCAAAGATTTACCACGCCGGAAGACGAACGCATGCCACCCAGCACCAATAATTTCGGCCAGCGCCTCGGCGCGCTGGTCGGCCAGATCTATCCCGATCTGGATCGCGACATCCTGTCCAGCAAGATTGTGGACGCATTTTGGCCTGAGGGCACCCGACCACGCAAACGGGGCCGCGTGCCCAGCAACAATTTGTGGACGGAACATGACGCGCTGCTGATCACCTATGGAAATTCGATAATAGATGGGGTGCACAAACCGCTGGACCTGCTGCACGACTTCTTGCTGCGTCGGATGAAAGGTGTCGTGAATGGCGTTCATATCCTGCCGTTCTTTCCCTTTACTTCGGACGACGGTTTTGCGGTTTCTGATTTTCGTGTTGTGAACCCACAATTGGGGGACTGGCCAGACATCAATCGCATCGCTGGCGAGTTTCATTTGATGTCCGACCTTGTTTTGAACCACGTGTCCAGCCAAGGGGCGTGGTTCAATGCCTACCGTCAGGGACAGGCCCCCTATGACCGCTTCTTTTTTGAGGCATCACCGGATGATGACCTGGACAATGTGGTCCGCCCGCGCACAACCCCGTTGTTGCAAAAGGTTGAGACAACGCATGGTGCACGCCATGTGTGGTGCACATTCAGCCACGATCAGATCGACCTTGATTTCCGCAACCCCGAAGTGCTGTTGGAATTCCTGCGGATCATCCGCCTGCATGTAGACAATGGCGTACAGATCATCCGGTTGGATGCAGTCGCGTTCCTGTGGAAGGAAATCGGATCGCCGTCGATCCACTTGCCCCAGACGCATGCGGTTGTGAAATTGATGCGGCTGCTGTGCAATTATGCTGCCGAAACGGTGATCTTGCTGACCGAGACCAATGTGCCCAAGGCTGAAAACCTGAGCTATTTCGGCAAACGGGACGAAGCGCATGCGATTTACAACTTCCCCCTGCCCCCGCTTATCCTGCATGCGATGATGTCGGGATCGGCCAGCTATCTCAAGCGCTGGCAAAAGGGGATGCCGCCCGCACAGCTCGGCTGCGCCTATCTGAACTTTACCGCCAGCCATGATGGGATCGGCATGCGCCCTGCCGAAGGCATATTGCCCAAGGAAGAACAGGACAAGATGATCGCAACCATCAAGGATATTGGCGGTCTCGTGTCGATGCGGGCACTGCCCGGCGGGGGCGAGGCACCGTATGAAATCAACACAACCTTTTACGAAGCCACGGGACAAACATTCGCAGGCAGCGACGCCTATCATTTTGATCGGTTCATCTGTTCGCAAACGATCGTCATGTCACTCGAAGGCATTCCGGCCTTTTACATACACTCGATGCTGGCCACCCCCAACGATCACGATCAGGTCGAACGGCGCACCATGAACCGGGCGATCAACAGGCACAATTGGGACTATCCGACGCTCAACGCGCTGCTGGATGATCCGAACACGCAGAATGCCCGCGTATTGGACGCGCTGTCCAAGCGGTTGAAGATCCGCGCGCAGCAATCGGCATTCCATCCCAACGCGACGCAATTCACCATGTCGCTGCGCGATGACGTATTCGGCGTCTGGCGTCAAAGTCTGGATCGTCACCAGTCCATCTTTGCGCTGCACAACGTGAGCAATGAAACGGTGGATGTCTCACAGGACGCAATGAACCTGATTGACGACGAAGATTGGTTTGACCTGCTCAGCGGGGAAACAATCGACAGCACAGCCGCGACCGTCACACTGGCCCCATATCAGTGCCGTTGGATCACCAATCGGCTCTAGTCATATTCCGCATCATCCGCGCGGGCTGCGACCAGCATGTCAGACAGGAACCCGGGATCGGCAGAATGCACACGGTTCCATGTTGGAATAAACGGTGTTTCGTGCGGGTTATCGATGAATATGTGCCCAGCGCGTACGATGTTTTCCGCGAACAGTTCAATGGACCGTTCCTCTGAATGGCGGTCGATGGACAGGCCGTTCATTTTGGCGTCGTTATAATAGGCCTCTAGCAGGTCCAGCGCGCTGCGATAGTACGTCGCCTTCAACGTGCGAAACACGTTGGGCGTAAAGATCGTACCGTCCGCTGCCAGTTTGCGAAAGATCGCCTTGCAGATGTCTGTCGACATGCGGCTCAGCCCTGCGTCGGCGTCGTCTTCGCTTAACTCTTGGTGCTTGTGATCATAGGCGTCTGAGATTTCGACCTGACACACGGCTTTTGGGGCCAGATTGCGCCATGCTTCTGAAAGCACCCCGATCTCTAGGCCCCAATCCGATGGAATGCGCAGGTCGGGCAAGATCGCGGTGCGCATCGCAAATTCGCCTGACAACGGATAGCGAAAGCTGCGCAAGTAATCGATATAGTCGCGGTCCCCGATCACCCGCTTCAGTGCGATCAAAAGCGGGCTGACCAGCAGGCGCGTCACCCGGCCATTCAGCTTGTCATTGCCGATACGGGGGTAATACCCCTTGGCAACCTGATAGGGAAAGTTGGGGTTGGTCACCGGATAAACGAGACGCGCCAGCATGTCGTTGTCGTATGTCAGGATATCACAATCGTGGATCGCCATGACCGCGCTGTCCGCACAGGCGATCAGGTAGCCAAGTGCCGACCAAACGTTTTTGCCCTTGCCCTGTTCAGCCGGGGCCAGCCCCATCGCCTCGAGGCGCGCCCCAAGTTCGAGCATGCGCGGGCTGTCGTTCCAGATTACGATATGGTTCTGGTTTAACCCTTTGAAAAACTGTTTTGCGTGGCGAAACTGATCCGCATTCGCACGATCAAGGCCGATGATAATGCGGTGCAGGTACGGCACTTTCGATAATTCCGACAGGATGTGGGGCATCGCCTCCCCCTCCAGTTCGGAATAGAGGCAGGGCAGGATCAGTGAAATCTTGCGGGTCTGTGCAAAAGACGCCAGTTCGTCAGCCAGTTCCGCCGAGGATCGAGTGCGCAGATTGTGCAGTGTTGTGATGTTTCCGTTTTGGTGAAAGTCGGCCACGGCTGTTCGTCCTTATGTCAAGTTCAGTCGCGCGATCATGTCCATCATCGCGCCGTTCCAACCCACGGGTCCCGCATCCGTCGTGCGCAGAATGCGGCCTTCGGCTTCGCCATCTAAAACGGGCAGCTGGGGGCGGTCGGGGTTGGCAATCACCACGCCATAGTCGCTGGCTTGGAGCATCTTAATATCGTTTGGCGCATCGCCAAGCGCGATCGTCACGCGCGGGCGATATTCTTTACACAGCGCCCGCATCTGATCCGCCTTGGTCGCCCCAAAGGACAACGTCAGAAATCTCCCGCCTTGCTGTGCACTGATGTTTTGGGCCGCAAGGTGGGCCAGAAAGGCGTCCCGATCCTGCGCATCGCCCTGCCACAGCCCCGGTTCGGAATAAGCGCGCTGTTTGGCAAGCGCAGCCCCCACCTGTGTCAGGCCCGTAACCTCAACCACAGCGTCCACGGTCATGTCCCCGAAGCCGACGAAATGGCGGCGCACTGCGTTCGGCACATCAGCAAGTGCCGCACGCAGCGCTGCGTATTGGGTGGTGTCGGCCCCAGGTGATGCATGTGCGGCCAACAGCCCTGCCCCGTTTTCCACGATCGCCGGCCACGCCTGCAGGCCCATTTCCGCGCGCAACACGTCGATTTCCACCGCCGTCTTGCTGCTGGCCAAAACGATCCCCGCCCCTGCCGCCTTGAGCGCTGCAATCGCGGGGGCTGCAGGCGTCCAATCATAGGTATGATGGTCAATCAGGGTTCCATCGAGGTCGGTAAAAACCATCAGTGGCGGTGCAGTCATCATGCCCTTTGATGACAAGATGCAGGGTGAACCACAAGGCGGGTGCCGTGATTTGTTACGATGAACATATGTGATGATGGATTTGGTGGCATTGCCGTGATCGGCAAGCATTTGGCCAAGAAGGCAATAGTATATGGTGCGGCCGGCGAGACTCGAACTCGCACGAGTGTTACCTCACAGCGACCTCACTTGTATCGAACTTTGTTCAATACTAATCCAACAAAAACAAGTGTTTGTTGAATGCTAGCGCGTCTACCTTCAGGACCTGCTTCAATCCCTGTTATTGTTATCCGTAGTTCAGGATCGCATGTCAACGACCAGACAGATGCTCGATGTGTGACAGGATGTGTGACACGGGTTTTCACCGAATAGTTAATCCCGAAGCTCACTGTTTGCGCCACCCCTGTGTCCTCCCCTTGGAAAGCCTCAATGCAGGACACCCCTAACTGTCTACACAGTTGGTCACACCTCAGTTCTCCGGCATTCCGCAATACTCCGACCAGTACGGTACAGGTCATATGCTCCTGCTATTTGGATAAGTGAGACAAAACAACGGAATGGTCGCCCTTTACGCCGTGTCTGTTCGTGATACTCAGAGGGCGTAGCGACATACCCCGCATGGGCCACTGGGGGTGCCTACGTTATCAATGCTTGGGCTTTGCCAGCGGGATTGCTCTGGGGTTCTGGTAAGTACTTTGATCCTTTAGGATAAACCTACAGTAGCTTCTTAATAATAACTTGGATGCATGGGCATGAAGCTGTCATTCGCTGCGGTCGCCCCAAACAGTGCTGGCGTTTGCAGATGCGGACATTTGATGCGTTAGGGGCGTGTGGATTTCTGCTGTTCGCGCAAAGGTTGTTCTTCCAATCATCATTGCGTGCGGTTTAAGCTCCTAGAATTAGTTCACACCTGCTATTTTCGGAGTACAAAGCATGGATAAGAAAACGCAGGGCGCTTGGATCATTCACCACGGTAAAAAAATAACTGGAACAAGCAACGGTGCGGCGAGTTATCCAGCAATTGATATTGCCGCAAAATCAGGTGCGCTACTAGCAAGGATGGCGGCTTCGAAGCAGTCTGAACTAAATTCCGACCTCGTGATCACCTTGGCCAAAGCTGGTGGACTGAGCCCCAAGACAGACCTGCCTGCATGTTTGGCACAGCTCGTTAACGAAAAGGTGATTGATCAAACATCTGATGGGGCCGTATCAGTCATCGGTGTTTCGGCAAGCAGCGCTCTAGATCACACCTCGGCATTGTTTGAGGCAAACGATCCGGAGCCTTTTGAAACTGCGGCCATTGGTCTGGGTGAGTTAGTCTCGCAGTCTCCAATTAGTAAGAAGCTTGCAGGTGAGAAAATTGGCGATGAACATCGACTAACTAGCTCTGCCGTAACGGATTTCCTTGGGCAATCTATGGCTTTGGGTTTCATTGAGTCGGACGAGGACGGTGATGATCCGCTTTTGTTTAACGGTAACCTCTTTCGACGGGAAAGCATCGGAAAAACCAAGAGGGTTTTGGAGTCGCTCAGCGCTACCGAGCAAACAGCGTTCGTACAATTTGAAGCTGCGTTGAAATCTGGCGGCGCATTGAAATTATCTGAGGCTGATCGCATGCTTGGCACATCGTTACTATCCAACAGCCATTCGCCATCTGACCTTTGCATTGCCTGTTCCATCGCCAGCTTGCCGAAGCCAACTAGGGGTAATGTCCTTACGGAGTTTCTGGTCTTGAGACGTCTGGCAGTATTTGGACGAATGTGGATCTCGGCGTTTTCCATATCAATGTCATCAACCCTAAGCCCCACAATCTCAGCCATTCTGCATCCTGTTTCACCCAAGAGCGGCATGATAAGCTTAACAGTACTGCCTGACGCCAAAGCCTTGTCGTACCCCTGCTTCAGTTGATCGTTGCTAAAGATGCCACGTCGCAGGGTATCGTCACCCTCGCCTCTGATGATCATTCTAGTGAAAGGGTTTCGCTTTTCCACATCGAGTTCAGAGTAAGCATAGTTCAGTATCGCAGACAGACTGTTGATCCTGCGTCTGATAGTAGCTGTCTTGTTGCCCTTAGTGGTCAAATGACGAACAAAAAGCTTGGCATCCTCTCTGGTGTACTCGCTCACATCCCTGTCACCAGCCAATGAAACAAAGGTATCAAGGGCAATCCGAGGGGGCTTGAGGTCAATCTCCCGCAGCGACAAGTACTCTTCTGCCATCTCTGACAGCACCGCAGACCGAGGCTTGAAGCTCTCAAGGACAGAAACGAAATCAACGGCAGTTATATGCTTGGTCCCGCTCCATGATCCCTCCAGCACAGTGTTCAGCCGTTTTGAGTAGGATTCTGCTTCGTTCTCGTCCTTCGACAAAGCCAACCTGATGAATTGGCCATAGATTCCTACCGCCTGTCTAGGAACGCGACGGTTGTAGTAATAGGTGCCTGAACGGCAGATTGTGTACTGAATGTGTGCCACGATGATATCCCTCTATGTTAAAACAAGAAGAGATTTCAGTGAGTTACCTGAAGGACATGGTGCGGCCGGCGAGACTCGAACTCGCACGAGTGTTACCTCACAGCGACCTCAACGCTGCGCGTCTACCAATTCCGCCACGGCCGCGCGCCTTGACATGGTGAACGCGTCTTTAGCTGTGAACGCATCCCTTGCCAAGGCACAAAGCAAAGAAAAACCGAGGCCTTTTTCAACCTCGGTTGTTTAGCGGTTCCAACGGGCGCTCCGTCTAGTCGCTGGTGATGCCAAAGACCGGCAAGGATGCGGGCTGCGCCACGGGTTGCACAGGCGTGACACTGGAATTGGATGTGCCCAGGGTCAGCGAGGCCTTGCGCAGCAATTCGGTGCGTTCGGGCTGACCCGGGGCGAACACGGCAGGCGCGCCATTGTCGACCGCCTTTAGCCCTTCGGCGTACCAGACGCGTGCAGCATCGATCCTTTGGGACGTTCCAAACCCTTGGGCAAGGTGATGGCCCATCAACTCGCCATAAACATGATCGCCCATGGTAAACAGCATCAGGGCCGAGCCAAGCGCCACGTCCATATCATCCGTGCGATACCCGACGCCCATACAAATCTGCGCCGTCCCCTTGAGCTGTGCAGGTGACATGCCGGTTGTCAGAATGAACGATGCAACATCCTGAACCACCTCTGCCTGACTCTTGAGCGCCAGTGCCGCCACATAGGGCTGCATCGCGGGACCGAATTGTTTGCACTGCGCTGCGATCTGATCCGGGGTGAAGCCCTGAACCTTGGTGATCATGTCCTCGCTTGTTGCGATCGCATAGGTGCGGGCAAGGCAAAACTGTTCGTTCAGCACGACATTGGGATCGGTCATTGCCGCCGTCGTCGTAAAGCCGCCATTGGTATTGGTCAGCAAGGACACGGTGTTGCAATGCGAGGCGAGCGATGGCGAGGCCCCGTTGCCAAGGAAGCTGGGCAAGCTGGTTGCGGGGGCTGGGGGCTGCTGTGCGACGACGCTTGTGGTCGCCTGACCCGGTGCAACAGTTTGTCCAGCAAGTTCCGCACGATATGCCTTGAGCAATCCGCGCGTCCCATCCGGGGAACTGGCCAGTTGCTGCGCGACCGCATCGCCGCCCGCCTGCGCGCGATTGTACGAACTGACCAACAGGTCTTGCTCAAACGGCGACAGACGGCCCGTGATCGGATATCCAAGATAGGCTTGATACCCCGACACCGCGTTGCGCGAGCGTTGACCCAACTGGCCATCCACCCGGCCCGCATCAAAGCCAAAGTAATTCAGGGATGCCTGAATTTCGCGCGCCTCTTGGGTTGAGGGTTGGGTTGAAGGAATGCTTGGTTTGCTGGCTGTTGACCGGGTCGCGGTCGACTTTTTGCGTTGGCTTTCTTTGGTTGCGACGTGCCCGACAAGTCCACCGATCAGGGCACCTGCCACAAAGTCCCCCGCATCTGCGCTGGCGCGACTGACAGGAACAATCGCGATCGACAGGGCAATGAAAGAGGCAGTAATCGTCTTCGTAAACATGAAAAACCTCCAAAAAAATGCGCAATCAGGATATCATCGAGGCGTTTTTCACAAAGGCATTTGTTTCCCACCCCCTTGCAAAGGCGGTTTGCCGCTTGAAATTCGTGCCCACGGCGATGATGTCAGACGCAACATCGATGAAGGGAACCCACAGACAATGACACCGCCAGACACCGCCCCCGCCATTCAGGTCGATATTGTTTCTGACATCATGTGCCCGTGGTGCATCGTCGGGTTTCGCCAGTTGGAACAGGCGCTTGGCACGACAGGCATGGGTGCCAATGTCCGTTGGCATCCGTTCGAGTTGAACCCTCAGATGCCGCCTGAAGGTCAAAACCTGACTGAACATATCGCGCAGAAATACGGGGCCAGCCCAGAACAGTCGGCACAAAACCGCATGCAAATGCAAGATTTGGGTAAAACCTTGGGAATCAATTTTGTCTTTTCCCCAGACAGCCGAATCGTGAACAGCTTTGCCGCGCATCAGCTTTTGGACTTCGCGCTTAGCCTTGGGCTGCAACATCCGCTGAAGCTGGCCTTGTTCGAGGCGCATTTTACCGCCCAGCGCAATGTGTCGGACGTTGAGGTGTTGTTGGATGTCGCGGACTCCGTGGGCATCGACCGCGCCGAGGCCGCACAGATGCTCGACAGTGGCCGTTTGCAGGCGTCCGTGCGCGAAAAGCAGGGGTTTTGGACCTCGCGCGGCATATCGGGTGTCCCGTCGATGATCTTTGGCGAGAAATACCTGATGACAGGGGCACAAGGGGCCGAAAATTACGCACAAGTCCTGCGTCAGGTCGCCCAAGAGGCGGCGGCCTGACCCTTGCGCCTGCGCAGAGACGCCAGCACGATCCCGGCAATGCCCGCAGCAATGACGCCGTAACCAAAGCCGCGCGCATCATCGAACACCATCCGGTTCAACGTGCGCCCGGGCAGAAAGTTGAACAACCCGGCTATTGCCAACCAGTGCCAATAGAGGCTGCGCATCACCATCCGATGTTCGTGGATGTGCCCGGCAAACACATGCCGCATCCCCTTGAACAGTGACCAAAGCGTGAAAATGGCCAGCCCATGAATCGGGCTGAACGGGCCGATCATGGGAAAACTGTGAATGAAAAAGGCTGACAGCGCAGTTACCCCCATCGCCAGAACCCACACATATCCAACCACTTGATGGAGCCGGCCCCGGCGCGGTTGATAGAGCGAAACAGGCCCCAGCAGCAGGCCGATGCTGGCGCACAGAACATGCAGTTGGATTATTTGTTCCGCGTCAAGCAGAGGGGTCAGGGTCATGGCGGCGGCCTTTCATCTTGCAGTATGGATTGGCCCTCAGCTAGACCAGAGATGCGCCGCATTTCCATTTGCTTTGCGCGACATAAGGGCCCTGCTTCGTGAACGACATGCATCCGCAATCCGCGCTTCGTGAATGGTGGGCTCACTTGAGCCACCCGGCGACGCTGATCATCTTGGTGGGTGTTGGTGCTGTGATGGGTGTTGCCGGCCCGTTTGACACCGAAGCCCAACTTAGCCTTGCGCCGAGGCTGGTTTATTGGCTGATCATGGCGGTTCTGACATACGGGCTGGGATCATTGTGTGATGCGCTGTTGCGCCCATGGCTGGTGCTGTTTTCATTTGCGCTGCGTGTCGCCGGGTTGGCCGTGGCGACGGGCTTTTCCATATCTGGTGCCGTTGTGATCGTGAACATGCTGGCCTTTGGCTGGATGCCCGGTGGCACCGAATGGTTCCGTTTTGTCGGCGCGACTTTTGCAATTGCGGCGATCATCACGGTCGGGATCGCCACGGCCCGACGCCAGCTTGAGGCACCGCAACCCCGCAACAAAGCGCCAGATGCACAGGTTTCGCGCATCCTGACCCGCATCGCGCATGACAAACGTGGTCCTCTTGTGGCCCTGTCAGTCGAAGATCACTATGTGCGTGTTCAAACCACCAAGGGCGAAGACCTGATTTTGATGCGCCTGTCAGATGCCATAGCCGAGGTGGGCGCGACGCCGGGCGCGCAAGTGCATCGGTCGCACTGGGTCGCATTTGATCAGGTCAGCGCCGCGCGCCGCCAAGGCGACCGCGCTATCCTCACTTTGTCGAACGGCACGGACATTCCGGTCAGCCGCCCAAACGTATCCCGCATAAAGGAGGCAGGGCTGCTGCCCTGATCGCCCATGGTTGAATGGATCACCTCAGACGGGTTCACCGATTACCGCAGTGCCGAACGCTGGATGGAAGAGCGTTCAGCCGCGATTGCCGCCGGAACGGCGGAAGAATGCATTTGGCTGCTCGAGCACCCGCCGCTCTATACCGCTGGCACATCAGCCAAGCGGGCGGATCTGACTGATCCTGATCGTTTTGCCGTTTATGACACCCGGCGCGGAGGGCAATACACATATCACGGCCCCGGCCAGCGCGTGGCCTATACCATGCTTGATGTGGGCAAACGCGGGCGCGATGTGCGCAAGTTTGTCAAAGACCTCGAGGCTTGGGTCATCGCAACCCTGAACACGTTCAACGTCAAAGGTGAAATCCGCGAGGGTCGTGTCGGCGTCTGGGTCCAGCGCCCCGAAAAGCCACCGTTGGCGAATGGCGCGCTGGCCGAGGACAAGATCGCCGCCATTGGCATTCGCTTGCGCAAATGGGTCAGTTTTCATGGGCTTTCGATCAACGTCGAACCGGACTTGACGCATTTTGACGGCATTGTGCCCTGTGGCATCGTCGATCATGGGGTGACCAGCCTTGTCGACCTTGGGTTGCCGGTTACGATGCATGACGTGGATGTGGCGCTGAAACAGCAGTTTGAGACTGTGTTCAGCCCGGCCTAACCCAGCAAAGTGGCAAGAGTGCGGGCCTCATACCCTTTGGCCGAAGGGCGCACGCACGGGCTGGCGCAGCCCAACAATTCAGGAAAAATAGCTGCGACTTCTTGGGCAACGGCCCCTTGCTCACTGCTGCCATTCTCGGCTGCGCGCACCTCATCATGGGTCAAATGAAAGCTCTCGGTTGCGGTACCTTCGGCATAGATGACCTCGTGGCTGTCCATCAAGATGTGCAAATACGTAATGGTAGGGCGCGGCGAACGATAAATCATGTCACCCCGCACCAGATTGCAGGCACTGACCAGCACATCGTCTACACCAAACAATATTTCTGCGCGCCAATCGGAAATCAGCATGCGATGGGCCGGGGACACCAGCAAATCACGTGTATTATCAAGTGCACCTGCTGTGATGCAGATCGGGGCCATATCCTTGGTGGCATCGACGGTGCGCCGCAACACCGCACGCACCGGGCGATTGCCATTGTCCAGCGTTTTCAACAACATTCCGCGGCACAGGTCCTCGACCGCGACAGGGCCGTCGGCCGTTTCGATCAACGTGCCTTTGGTAAAGCAGGCCACGTTTGTGTTGTCTTCGGTCAGCTGATCCCCCGTGATTCCGTCAAAGGTGATCGATCCACCAAGTGCGACATTGTCGCTGAAATCACCAATAGACTGGTCCAACACGTTGTTGTCGCTCAGGTCTGCCTGCAATTCGTTCAGGTTCGTATAAACTGACATTCCCCAAGTGGGATGCCTTCTCCTCCATCTTGTCGCTGCGTTGCGCACGGATCAAGCCTCTTGTGCACGGTTTGCCATGGTTCGGGCATCTGCTGCGCGATCTGAGCGCGATTTCTGGTCTTGAAGGCCGGTTTGGCCCGGCGTTCGGTCTGGTCGACACCCATTTGGTCGGACCTGTGAAGCCGCGTTCGTTCGGTTTTGGCTGATAATACCGTCATGTTGAAGCCGGTGGCGCGCGGAGCCCGTGGATCGCCGTCAGTATGCGCCGGAAAAGGTCACCGCTGACGGCAACCTCAGCGAGTTGGAAGGTAATGGCGCGGGCGTGTCTAACAACTCGGGCACCAATCTTGATTAGACGGGTTTGCAGGCTGGTCAGCGACCAGTCAGCCATCTCCTCAGGCAGATCAGTGCCTTGCAGGAAGACACCGAGATTGTAGGCCAGTGCGTGCAGCTGAAGGCGGACCTCGTTCTGCGCCTTGCCCTTGCAGGACAACCGCGTCCAGTTGATAGCTTGCTTGCCTTCCTTGATGTACTGCTCGGCGGTGCCGCGTTGATTGTAGAAGCGAATGATCCAGTCCGGCTCCATTGGCAGGTTGGTGACGACAAAGCCGACACGGGGGAACAACTCGCCGGGATGCCACTCGACCTTGGCGATAACGCGGCGAGGCTTGTCCCAGGACACCGCATGATACTCAAAGTCACCGTAGATACGCTTCACGCCTTTTGGCGGACGACCCACCGGGCGCTTGAGCAGATGCGCAATCCTGCCCTGAAGAACACGATTGGTGCGCAGGCGAATGGCATAGTAGTATCTTTCCGCTTCCAGAGTTTTGTATAGCTCCGGGATGGCGAAGGCCGCATCCCCCCGGAAGAACCGCATCAGGTGACGATCCGCATATCGCGCAATGACGGGCTTCAGAACCTCTTCCCATCCATCCGCGCTGTGCACATTACCGGGGCGCAGAGCGCAGCGTTCGAGATGGCCGAACTGGTTGAAAACGAACAGCGGGTGATACCACATGCAGCCGAAATGACCGTTCCAGGCCGTGTTTTCCTGCGCTCCGTGGGTTGGACTGACCGAGCTATCCATATCCAGCGTGATCCACTTGGGCGGTTTGCGGTCATGAACCCGGTCGATCCAATGTCCCGACATGTCAGCCAGTGTGGTGCGATTGTCCGCCGTCGCAAGCACCTCTGTCTCGAACCGTCCCATCTGGCTTGCTGACGCGGCCTTGGCATCAATGGCCCGTCCTCCGACCACCTGCCGCATTACTGGATCAAGTGATAAACGATCCGCATCATTCACATCATCGTAACCGGCCAATCGACCGAAGACCGACTGCCGCAAAAGCCCGACCAGAGAATGCAGACGGTTGCGGCCAGTGCGGGTGTCACGCAAAATACCGTCCGAACTGATCTTTGATCCATGAAATTCCAGCCGCACGCGACGGTCAAATCCAAGCCGAACATCACCCGTTTCGCTTGCACCCTCAGGGTGATCCATAACCTGCCGCCCTCAGCCCAATTAACATGCTGAAATATAACACATTAGGAGCTGTCAGAGGCGCAAAAATGTCAAGTTACTTGGGGAATGCGGGCTAAAAGTTGCTGAGGTCGATAAAGTCATTGTTGGACTGACTATCGTCATCAATCCCGCCACTGTTGCCCAGGTTAAAGTCCGTGATGACATCATCGCCGTCCCCCGCGTTATAAACAAAGACATCGTCACCCAACCCACCGGTCAGCGTGTCATTGCCAGCGCCGCCCGTCAGTGTGTCGTTCCCCGCGCCACCGATCAGCGTGTCGTCAAAACTTTGGGCCTGATACGACTGCACGTCCGCAAACGTGTCATTGCCATTGTCGGTGCTGATGATCGTGAGATTGTCGATCCCAAGGCTCTCGTTCGAGGTGGCCTGGTTGAGGTCAGCACCAAAACCGATCGACAAATTGGCAGGCGGATTTTCTATCGTGATCCGAACGTCAAAAGTGGTATCATCCCAAAAATTGGTAAAGCCCAGTTCATCTTGCGCGGTTGGCGTGTGATCGATGGTGTATGTGGCCCCATCCGTTCCCATGAAAGTCTGAGACCCACCGACAGGTGTTCCATTAAAGTTGGTCGTAAAAACCGCCTCTTGGCCATTCAGCGTGATCACGAACTCTTCGTTATTCCAGCTGTCGATCAAATACGCGTCGAATTCGATGATCGCAAAATCAGCCGTTTGATCGAGCGCAAAGGTGCGCTCTGTCGCGACACGCCCATCCTCCCCCCCAAAGCGGCCAAGAAACTCACTTAAGGACGCGGATGCTTCGGTTGTGTTGTCGCTCCAGCCAGATGCACCGCTTTCAAAGTTGTCTTCGAACAGGACAGACGCTGTTGCGCCGGGTGCGGACGACACCGCCCCATCACCAATCAGGTCATCATTGCCTGACCCGCCATCAAGGACGTCGCTGCCCACCCCACCCTCAAGTCGGTCGTCGCCCGTGCCCCCATCAATACTGTCATTGTCGGAACCACCGATGAGGGTGTCATTGCCACCATCGCCACTGATTGTGTCATTGCCGTCGCCACCATCGATGACGTCATTGCCGGCAACACCCGCAGGGGTGCCTGTCACTGAGTTTTCGGGGCCGGGTGGCATACCGATCATGTCGCTGATCAGCAGATCTTCGGCAGCGCCACCTGTATCCGGCCCGCTGATCGTGCCGGACAGCACATCCTGGCCCGCGTTTTCCCAGTACCGAATCTGGATGGTGTAAGTTTCATTCGGATCAAGCTCGACATCACCAAACCGCGTGCGTGCAGCTTGGTGGAAGTCATTGTTCAAATAATCGCGCGTGCCGCCACTCTCGTTATCAAACGACAGTGCATTCCCGTTCGAATCAAAAATCTGGATCGTCGACCCATCATCTGACCGAGTGGTCAGCCGATAGGTCCCACCCAATGTGGTGTTCAGAGTGCTGGTATAAATAACCCCGAAGTCTTCGGAAATGCCCGTCGTACCCCGCAGGCTGTTGATCAGCCCACTTTCGTTGAAGTCGGTGACATAGCCGGTTCCGGCCAATGTGCCGTTCTCGATGTCAAAGGCTTGGTCCGCGGCGGAACTGAAATTGTAATTGTACGCTTCAAACAGCCAACTGCCGTCGACCGGGCCATCACCTGACAGAACATCGGCACCATTGCCGCCCGTAATGGTGTCAGACCCAAGGGCCCCTGTCAGCGTATCCGCGCCGGTGGTACCATTGATGACCTGATCACCCTCGGTGCCCGGATTCGTGTTATCGTTGGTTGCCATTTTGCTCTACTCACTCAACTTGGTCGGGCAATTTACACACCCGTTAAGATTTCGTCTGACATCTGAATCCGGCCGAAGAATGGACCGTATGTGGTGCCTCCACGGCTAAATTGTGTCGAAAACCTGTCCAAATGGGCCAATGCGTCAACAGGACTGCCAAAAAAGGGCAGATTATCGCCAGCAGCGAAACCGCGTCGGTGACCCCAACTGTCAAGAACGCGCGACAATTCACCCCGGTTCGACACGCGATCTGTCATTGAAGCGTTCACAGCAAAACTCTAGAAGGTAGGGCAACGCGTTGCGTGGAAGGGAACCCCGCGCAGGCTGAAAACACAAATTTAGGAGGCACCGCATGGCAGACGCAGCCATTCACGGCCACGAACATCAAGACGAGCGCGGGTTCTTTACCCGCTGGTTCATGTCCACCAACCACAAAGATATCGGGATTCTTTACCTGATCGTTTCGGCCCTAGTCGGTTTTGTATCAGTGGCCTTCACCGTTTACATGCGGCTTGAGCTGATGGACCCCGGTGTCCAGTACATGTGTATGGAAGGCGCGCGGTTGACCGCAGCGGCTATCGGCGAATGTACACCCAATGGACACCTCTGGAACGTTTTGATCACCGGCCACGGTATTCTGATGATGTTCTTTGTTGTTATTCCGGCCCTATTTGGCGGGTTTGGCAACTATTTCATGCCATTGCAGATCGGCGCGCCGGACATGGCGTTCCCGCGGATGAACAACCTGTCGTTCTGGCTTTATGTTGCTGGTACAACGCTGGCGATTTGTTCGGTGCTGGCACCGGGCGGCAATGGTCAGCTTGGTTCCGGCGTGGGCTGGGTTCTGTACCCGCCCCTGTCCACAAACGAAGCTGGTATGTCGATGGATCTCGCAATCTTTGCGGTCCACGTTTCTGGTGCCTCTTCGATCTTGGGCGCGATCAACATGATCACGACATTCCTAAACATGCGTGCCCCCGGCATGACCCTGTTCAAGGTGCCGCTGTTCTCTTGGTCGATCTTTATTACAAGCTGGTTGATTCTGTTGTCCCTGCCCGTCTTGGCCGGTGCAATCACCATGCTGCTGATGGACCGCAACTTTGGATTTACCTTCTTTGATCCTGCTGGCGGAGGCGACCCGGTCCTGTACCAACACATCCTGTGGTTCTTTGGTCACCCCGAAGTGTACATCATCATCCTGCCCGGCTTTGGCATCATCAGCCACATCATCGCCACCTTCAGCCGCAAGCCAGTGTTTGGTTACCTGCCGATGGTTTGGGCACTGATCGCCATCGGTGTTCTAGGCTTTGTTGTGTGGGCGCACCACATGTACACGGTTGGCATGTCGCTGAACCAGCAGGCCTATTTCATGCTGGCAACGATGGTCATTGCGGTGCCCACAGGGGTCAAGATCTTTTCCTGGATCGCGACCATGTGGGGCGGCTCGGTTGAGCTGAAAACACCCATGCTCTGGGCTTTCGGTTTCCTGTTCCTGTTCACCTTGGGTGGCGTGACAGGCATCGTGCTGAGCCAAGCAGCCGTAGACCGCTACTATCACGACACGTACTACGTCGTGGCGCACTTTCACTATGTGATGTCGCTTGGGGCCGTGTTCTGTATCTTTGCGGGGATCTACTTCTACTTCCCGAAAATGACAGGTCGCATGTACCCTGAATGGGCAGGCAAGCTGCACTTCTGGGCGATGTTCATCGGTGCAAACCTGACATTCTTCCCACAGCACTTCTTGGGCCGTCAGGGCATGCCACGTCGGTACATCGATTACCCTGAGGCATTTGCCTACTGGAACTACGTGTCCAGCTGGGGCGCATTCCTGTCGTTCGCATCCTTCTTGTTCTTCATCGGTGTCCTTGTTTGGACCCTGACAAAAGGTAAGCGCGTCACAGAGAACAACCCTTGGAACGAGTATGCGGATACGCTGGAATGGACACTGCCATCCCCGCCACCAGAGCACACGTTCGAGACGCTTCCAAAGCGTGAGGACTGGGATAAGCAGCATTCGCACTAGCTTAGTCTGAAATCATCTAGAAAGGGCTCCGGGCAAACCGGGGCCCTTTTTTGTTCGGAAGTTTGAATTGAGCCGGCTGAACGCTATCTAAAGAGGGACTGAAGAATAAAGCGCATAGCGCGACCAAAGCACACATGTTGCCCTTGAAGACAAAGCCTTAGTGCCAAGATATGCCCTACGAATGGACCCCAGAACCGGCGCACCATGAGCCCCATTGGCAACTCAGCCTCTGGCCTTATCGGTCACTGCTGCGCAAAGACTTTGTACTGTTTATCGGCGGCACAGCGGCGCTAGTATCATTGCCCCTGCTGACGCTGCTGGGCCAAGCCGTACTCTGGGGGCTGCTGCCCTTCTTTGGCTTGATGATTGCAGGGGTTTGGTATGCGCTGCACGTGAGTTATCGGCGCGGAGAAGTCTTAGAGGAACTGACCGTCGACGAAAGCCGCGCGCATCTGACCCGGCACAATCCCAAAGGTGACGTACAAGAATGGGAAGCGAACCGGTACTGGGTGACGGTGCATCTCCACCCAAAGGGTGGACCTGTGGAAAACTATCTAACGCTCAGAGGCGGCGACCGTGAGGTCGAGATCGGCGCGTTTCTAGACGCCGAAGAACGGCTTACGCTCTACGATGATCTCCAGCGCGCGCTGCAGTCTGGTCGCTCGTTAACCTAGCTTACCCTTGACAATGGGACCGGCTTTGCCGAAATCCATGCGTCCGGTGTATTTGCCCTTCAGCACGCCCATGACCTTGCCCATATCACGTATGCTTTGCGCACCCACTTCAGTTATGGCAGCTTCTACCGCTGCCGCAGCTTCTTCTTCGCTCAATTGCTTGGGCAAATACTCTTCGATGATCTTGATCTCTGAGAGTTCTTTCTCTGCCAACTCAAGCCGCCCGCCTTCTTCATAGGCACGTGCGCTTTCTTGGCGCTGTTTGACCAT
>ENA-OQVM01001436-OQVM01001436.1-marine-metagenome-genome-assembly--contig:-NODE-1436-length-31602-cov-11.340333_pt1 | contig 31602 bp, 27 predicted proteins | sample MGYA00237776_ERZ505498 | MGnify/ENA primary metagenome ERZ505498 (study PRJEB26159, sample SAMN06265151) | marine metagenome | isolation source: Helgoland LTER site | place: Germany:Helgoland, sampling...
ATGGATTTGCCTTCGTGCATCAAATCAAAGGCATCGTTGATCTGGTCCAGCGGCATCTTGTGCGTGATCAGGTCATCAATGTTGATTTTGCCTTCCATGTACCAATCCACAATCTTCGGCACATCGGTTCGGCCTTTCGCCCCACCAAATGCAGTCCCGCGCCAATTTCGGCCCGTAACCAGTTGGAAAGGCCGCGTGGAAATCTCCGCGCCTGCTGGTGCCACGCCGATGATGATCGAAGTGCCCCAGCCCTTGTGACAGCATTCCAGCGCATCGCGCATCACCTGCACGTTGCCGATGCACTCAAACGAGTAATCCGCGCCGCCCTTGGTCAGGCTGACGATGTAGGGGACCAAGTCGCCTTCGACTTCGTTTGGATTGACGAAGTGCGTCATCCCGAATTTCTCGGCGATGTCTTTGCGAGCAGGGTTCAGGTCAACGCCAACAATCATGTTCGCACCGGCCAAGCGCGCGCCCTGAATGACGTTCAGGCCAATCCCGCCCAAACCGAAGACAACCACGTTGTCACCGGGCTGCACTTTAGCCGTATTGATGACAGCGCCGATGCCCGTCGTCACGCCACAGCCAATGTAGCAAATCTTGTCAAACGGCGCGTCTTCACGAACCTTTGCCACCGCAATTTCCGGCAGCACGGAATAGTTGGAGAACGTGGACGTGCCCATGTAGTGAAACAGCTTGTCTTGGCCCAAGGAGAAACGCGACGACTTATCGGGCATCAGGCCTTGGCCCTGTGTTTCCCGAATGGACTGACACAGGTTGGTCTTGCCCGACGTGCAGTAATCACACTCGCGACATTCAGGGGTGTAGAGCGGGATGACGTGATCGCCTTTTTGCAGCGACTTCACGCCCGGGCCAACGTCAACCACAACACCCGCGCCCTCGTGACCCAAAACGGCAGGAAAAATGCCCTCAGGATCCGCGCCAGACAGCGTGAAAGCATCTGTGTGACACACGCCGGTTGCTTTCATCTCGATCATAACCTCGCCTTCGCGTGGTCCATCGACATTAATGGTGGTGACTTCTAGTGGCTTGCCGGCTTGAACAGCAACGGCGGCTCTACTTTCGACCATGTCTCACTCCCCTGATACGGCCTGACTTTACAGGCTGGCACCATGCCTTTTCGATTAGGGGGTGACAAGCAAAGGATTTCGCGGATTTAGATTTGTTCGAGCTCGACCAGCGTGCCGACAAAATCCTTGGGGTGAAGGAACAAAACCGGCTTTCCATGCGCGCCCGTTTTCGGCTCGCCATCGCCCAAAACACGGGCGCCCGTGGCCTTGAGCTGATCCCGCGCCGCAATGATATCCTCGACCTCGTAGCAGATGTGGTGCATCCCGCCTTGCGCGTTCTTTTCGAGGAACTTCGCAATCGGCGAGTCTGCTCCCAGCGGCTCTAGCAGCTCGATTTTGGTGTTGGGAAGCTCGACAAACACCACCGTGACGCCATGCTCCGGCAGGGGCTGGGGCGCAGACACCACCGCGCCCAGCGTATCCCGATAGGTCGCACTCGCCGCTGCTAAATCAGGCACAGCGATCGCAACGTGGTTCAAGCGTCCCAACATCCAACTACACTCTTACAACAGAAACCGTCACAAGCGGCTTCTTGCCAATGTTATCGCGGCAGAACTTGCGCAGCGATTTGAACACCGCGCTTTCAACCGCGTCATCCGACTTGCGGTCATTCTTGTTCATACGGTCCACCGCATCCCAAGCCCAATCTGCGGCCTCGTCTTCGATTTCGTCTTCTTCCGGCGTCTCGAAAACACCAGCAGAGGTCAGAACCGGATCACCAACAATAGCGCCCCGCTCGTTAATCGCCAGCGCGACGTTGATCGCTCCATTGTGCATCATCCGCTTGCGCATGCGGATCACTTCGCTTTCCAGCGCGACCAAGCGGCTGCCATCCAGCCCCAAAACGTCAACATCGATACGATCGATGATTTCCGCCGCCTGTCCCTGCTTGAGCCGGACAACATCACCATCACCCGGTGCCATCGCCTGCCCCACCTGACACGTCAGCGCGAGTTTTGCGTTTTCCAGCTGGTGCCGGGTTTCGCCATGCACGGCCAGCGCGACTTGCGGCTGCGTCCATTGGTACATCTGGGTCAGCTCGTCCCGCTGTGGGTGGCCCGTTACGTGGACATTCAGGCCATCGTGACCATCGGCCAGCACCTCAACCCCCAAACCGGCCAAGTGATTGCGCACGCGGTTAATGTCGGTTTCGTTGCCGGGAATCTCTCGGCTGGAATAGATCACCGTATCGCCTGCGCTCAGGGTGACATGGTGATGCTCGTTGCGAGACAGCTTGGACAGTGCAGCCCGTGGCTCGCCCTGTGTCCCGGTCACCAGCATCAGAACTTCTTCCCGTGGCAAGCGCCCAACGGCGTCTTCTGGGACCACATCGGGAAAGGACTGGAGATAGCCGTTTTCCTTGGAAACCTCGTACAAGCGATGAAGCGAGCGGCCAATCAGCGCCAGACGACGGCCCGTTGCCTCAGCGACCTTTGCCACTGTCGCCACCCGCGCCACGTTGGTGGCAAAACACGTGACCGCCACGCGGCCTTTTGCGTTCTGCACGACGTCGAGCAGGCCCGGGTAAACTTCACCCTCAGACCCCGAATGCCCCTCAACCAGCGCATTGGTTGAATCACAGACCAAGCCCAAAACACCTTCACGCCCCAGCGCAGCCAAGCGGTCGCTGTCAAACATCATGCCCAATTGCGGATCCGGATCGATCTTCCAATCGCCCGTGTGGATCATCCGCCCCGCTGCCGTGTTAATCGACAGGGCACAGGCTTCGGGGATGGAGTGGGTTACAGGGATGTATTCGACCTTGAAATCACCAATCTGGACCGTCCCGCCGGGCTTTACGCGGATCAACTCCGCATCACTGCCGCCGTAGCTGTCTATTTTTCGCTGAATCATCGAAGCGCCAAAAGGCGTGGTGTAGATCGGGCAATCCAGTTCATCGATCAGATGAGGAATGGCCCCAATATGGTCTTCGTGCGCGTGTGTGATCGCCATGCCGACAATCGTACCGCCGCCTTCGACCAGCGCGCTCACATCGGGGACCAGCACGTCCATACCCGGTGTGCTCAAATCGCCAAAGGCAACACCACAATCCACCACAAGCCACTGGTTGTTGTGACCGTAAGCGTAGAGGTTCATTCCAATTTCACCGCAACCACCAAGGGCCACAAAAAGGATCTCGTCCTTTGCGGGTTTCGTCAGGCGTCCAGCCATGGTTCTCCTTCGAGCACGACCGTCCAGCGATCGGCTCTATATGGTTTTGGGCGCGCCATGACATGACACGCCCCATCAATGTATTGGCGCTGTTTAAGCCCGCGCCTCGGCCCAATCTGCGTAAAGTGCCGCCAAACCTTTGACGGTTAAGTCTGCGTCGATGTGATCAAAAACATCCGTCCCGCTTGCAAACAAAGCAGCCAAACCGCCGGTCGCCACCACGGGCGCACTCGGCATGTCCAACTCGTCACGCAAACGGTGAATCAGGCCTTCGATCATAGAAACATAGCCCCAGAACAAACCCGACTGCATGCAGGCAACCGTGTCCTGTCCCAAAACTGAATTCGGCATCTGAATATCAATGCGAGGAAGTCTCGCTGCTGCTTGATATAGCGCTTCGGCCGATAGATTAACCCCCGGTGCAATCACACCACCAATGTAAGCACCGTCTGCCGCGACAACATCCAGCGTGGTCGCGGTGCCAAAATCCACGACAATGGCCGGTCCCGCGCCCAACAACGAAGCGACCGCGCGGGTGTTCACCAAACGGTCGGCGCCGACCTGTTCAGGACGATCGACGCGAATGTCGAAATTCAGCGGAACGTCATCTTCGCCGACAACCAAGGGTACAGAGCCGAAATAGACCTCAGCCAACTGCCGCAACCCAAACAAAGCCGCCGGGCGGACGGAGGAGATGATCACAGCGCTAATGTCCGTTGGCTTGGTGCCTTGGATCTTCATCAGCTGCCGCAACCACACGCCGTCTTCGTCTGCCGTGCGCCGGTCGTCAGACGCGCGCCGCCAGGACGCCGCGACTTCGCCGTCTTCCAAAAGACTGAAAACCACGTTGGTGTTACCGGAATCAATAGCTAGGAGCATGTCAGTCTCTCCCCATCATTCGTTGCGCGGCATTGGCGTGTCGAGCATGACGTCGCCTGCTAAAATCGTCCGAACGTCTCCGCTCTTTAATTTCAGCTTAAGGGCACCAGAGAGTGAGTCCAGCCCAATAAATTGCCCCGCAATGGTCTTCGTCCCCTCCAACCGCACCGTGATGTCTTCGTTCAAGTACAAGGCTTTGGCCTGCCAATCCTTGAAAATCTGTGTCCTTGCACCGGCGTCGAGGTCGAAACGGCGCACCGCCTCGGCCCACGCGTGGATCAGCCCCAGCACCACTGGTTTTGCTGGCCCGTCGTAGCCAAGCCCGCGCAAGTCGCGCGCGACATAGTCCGGGCGATCAAGCACGGGTGCGTTTTCAATGTTCAGGCCCATACCCAGCACCAGCGCCTGCTGCCCGGTCGGCGAAGATGCGGTTTCGAGCAACAGGCCCGCAACCTTTCCCCCGCTGACAAAAGCGTCATTGGGCCATTTTAGCCGCACGCTATCCGCCGGAAATCCGCAGACGTCCGTCAGCGTTTGCGCCAGCACCAAGCCGGCGACGTAACTCAGCGATGGCCAATCACGCACGGGCGATGTGGGGAAGTGGACAAAGCTGACAGCGAGGTTTCCGGCTGTCGTCGTCCAACTGCCCGCGCCGCGCCCTCGGCCTCGGCCTGCGGTCTGGTGGTCCGTGAGGAAAAGCGTGGGGGTGGTGATGTCACCGGCTTTGACCAGCGCGAGTGCTTCGTCGCTGGTCGAGCCGATCTGGTCGTACAGCCGACCGGTCCAGGGCGACGGTAAGTCCGTCGCCTCGATGTCAAAGGGATGCGCCGACATGCTCGGCTCGTCCGGCTTCAAGCGGCTCTAGGCGAACACGCTGGCTGAGGCACTTGCCCAATCCACAACAAAGCGGACAAAGGCGATGAAGAGCAGCAAGAACACCGCAGACAGCCCGTACACCGCGCGAAGCGACACGTCAGCGGCGTCAAACTCGCCATCGTCGGTCGGTTCGTCGAAGAAGGCGATCTTGATGATGCGGATGTAGTAGAAAGCGGACAGCACGGATGTCACCAAACCGATCACCGCAAGCCACCAGAACCCAGCCTCAACCGCGGCTGTGAACACGAGGAACTTGCCGAAGAAACCAGCCAGCGGCGGAATACCCGCCATGGAGAAGAACACCACCAGAAGCGCCAGTGCCATGGGCAAACGGTTGCGAGACAAACCCGCCAAATCGGTGATGGACTCAACCGGACGGCCTGCGCGCTTCATGGACAAGATCAGCGCAAACGCGCCGAGGTTCATGACAACATAAGTCGCCAAATAGACCAAACAGCCCGTAACGCCCGCTTCACTGCCCGCAGCAACGCCGACCAAGGCGAAACCCATATGACCGATGGACGAGTAGGCCATCATGCGCTTGATGTTGGTCTGCCACATCGCGGCCAATGAGCCCCAAACCATGGAAACAATCGCCAGCAAAATGACGATCTGCCGCCATTCTGCGGTAATGTCTGCAAAGGGTTCCATCATCACACGGATCACCAGCGCAAATGCACCCATCTTGGATGCCGTGGCGAGGAAAGCGGTGATCGGCGTCGGTGCGCCTTGGTAAACGTCGGGGGTCCACATGTGGAACGGTGCGGCGGAAATCTTGAAGGCCAAACCAGCGATCAGGAACACCAGACCGATGATCAATCCAAAGGACGCATCACCGCCAATACCCGCAGCAACAGCCTCAAAGCTCGTACCGCCGGTGTACCCGTACACCAGCGACATGCCGTAGAGCAGAATCACGGACGACAGCGCGCCGAGGATAAAGTACTTCAGGCCCGCTTCGGATGCGCGCAGGTTATCGCGGCGCATCGCGGCAAGAACGTAGGCGGACAGCGACGACAGCTCGATCCCGAGGTACACGGTCATCAAGTCTTGCGCGGAAACCATGATCGACAAGCCGGTTGCGGCGTAGATCATCAGGACGGGCATTTCGAACCGGCGGAACGTGTCCGAGCTGAACGTCACGGCCATGAGCGCGGAAACACCGCCTGCGCCAAAGATGACGACTTTGCAGAACCGGGAAAACGCGTCGTTGACGAACAGGTTGTTAAAGCCCCCGCCCGTTGGCGAAACAATGGCGACGGCTGCGGCAGCGAACATCAGCGCCGCTGCGGTCAGCGTGATAACGTGGAAGTCACGGTTGCCGCGGAAGGCACCCCAAATCAGCAACGCCATGCCCATAACCGCGAGCAACAGCTCGGGAAGGATTACCGCGATGTCAGAGAAATTCGAGTTCATCGATCAAACCCCTATCAGCGGTTTAGTTTGAAGTCGCAACGCCAGCGGCGTCGGCTTCAACGAATGGAACGAGCAGTGCATCAACCGACGCCGACATGATGTCGAGGAACGGCATGGGGTAAATCCCCATCCAGAGCACCAGAATGACGAGAGGCGCGAAGATGAAGATCTCGCGCGGGGTCATGTCCAGCATGGCCTTGAGATCGTCTTTCTCCAGCTTGCCGAACACCACGCGGCGGTACAGCAGCAGCATGTATGTGGCACCCAGAACGATACCGGAGGCGGCAAAGATGCCGATCCACATGTTGGACTGGAATGCCCCAAACAGCGTCATGAACTCACCCACGAAACCAGCGGTTCCCGGCAAACCCACCGACGCCATCATGAACAGCATGAAGATAATCGCGTAGCGCGGCATGGTCTCAACAATACCGCCATAGCGGGAGATCATGCGCGTGTGCAATCGGTCGTACACCACCCCAACAATGAGGAACAGCGCCGCAGAAATGACGCCGTGGCTGAGCATCTGGAAAATCGCGCCGTTGATCCCCAACTCGTTGAGCGAGAAAATGCCAAGGGTCACGTAGCCCATGTGCGCGACAGAGGAATAAGCGATCAGCTTTTTCATATCTTCCTGCGCCAGCGCCACGATGGACGTGTAGACGATCGCAATGACGGACAGGATTTGCACAAACAGCGCCATCGACTCCGATGCATCTGGCAGCATCGGCAGCGAGAAGCGCAAGAAGCCATAGCCGCCCATTTTCAGCAGCACACCGGCCAGAATGACCGAGCCGGCGGTCGGCGCCTCCACGTGTGCATCGGGCAGCCACGTGTGCACGGGCCACATGGGCATCTTCACCGCGAAGGACGCGAAGAAGGCCAGCCACAGCCATATCTGAATGTTTTGCGCCAGCCCCAAATCGCCCTTGACCAGCTGGATCATATCCGCCGTTCCTTGGGTGTAGATCAGCGTCATGATCGCAACCAGCATCAGGACAGAGCCAAGCAGCGTGTAGAGGAAGAACTTGAACGCGGCGTAAACCCGGCGCGCGCCACCCCAAACACCAATGATCAGGAACATGGGGATCAGCACGGCTTCGAAGAAGACGTAGAACAGCACCAGATCCAGCGCGACGAACGTACCGATCATCAGCGCTTCGAGCACCAAGAAGGCGACCATGTACTCTTTAACGCGGGTCTTTACCGCGTCCCAAGCTGAGAGAATACACAGCGGCGTCAGCAGCGTCGCAAGCAGCACGAACAGCACGGAAATCCCGTCAACGCCCACGCGGTAAGCGATGTTGTACTGTGAAATCCACGTGTATTGCTCCACGTACTGGAAGCCCGGGTTGGCACGGTCGAAACCGCCCCAGAGCAGCAGTGAAATCACAAACACGATGGTCGAGTTTGCGAGCGCGACTTGCTTGGCATTGCGCGCGACGGTTTCCTCGTCACCACGGGCAAGCAACAAAATGGCCAAAGCGCCAATCAGCGGCAGCGCAATGAGAATGGAAAGAAACGGCAGGTTATCCATGATGGCGGTGTCCTCGTCTTTCCCGGCTTAGTTGCCGCCTGAGAGAAGCTGGCCAGCAAAGCCGCTTCCGAACAGGAACAAAGTGATAATTGCGACCAATCCCGCCACCATGACAAAGCCGTAGTGGTAGATGTAGCCAGTCTGCATGGAGCTGAAGAAGCGGGCGAGCAGTTGGCTCGCGCCCGCGACCCCATTCGGGCCAAAGCGGTCGATGATGCTGCCGTCGCCAGCTTTCCACAGGAAGCGGCCAAAGCTTTGGATCGGACGGACAAACAGGAAGTCGTAAATCTCGTCAAAGAACCACTTGCGGCGGAAGAAAATGTCGATCGGGGCGAAAGTCTTGGCAATCTGCTTGGGCACGTTTGGCATCAGCAGATAGAAAATCGCGCTCAGGCCCAGCCCGGATACCGCCATCACCAGCGGCAGGATTTTCACCCACGCTGCGGACGCATGCATCTTGTCGATCAAGTCGTGGTCTTTCACCACCGAACCCGCCCAGAAGGTCGCGCCGTCTGTGGCTTGCTTCATATGCTTGCCTGCGTCGCCGTAGCCGTGATGACCGCCCTCCATAAACCATGGATAGGCAACACCACCGGCGAGCACGGCGCCAATCGCGAGAATAACCAGCGGGCCAACCATGACCAGCGGGCTTTCATGCGCGTGGTCAAAGGTGTGCTTGTCCGCGCGGGTTTCGCCGTGGAACGTCAGGAAGATCAAACGGCCCGAGTAGAACGCGGTCAGGAACGCCGCTGTAATGCCAGCCCAGAACGCGAAATTACCCGTGAGCGTGTGCGCAGCGTGCGCGGCTTCGAGGATGGCGTCTTTGGAGTAGAAGCCTGCGAAGCCAAACCCAGCCGGGCCAAACAGGAACGGAATGCCGATCCCGGCCAACGCCAGCGAACCAATCCACATGTAGGCGTAAGTCACCGGCACTTTGCGCCAGATACCGCCCATTTTGCGCATGTCCTGCTCGTGATGCATCGCGTGGATGACAGAGCCTGCGCCCAAGAACAGCAGCGCCTTGAAGAACGCATGGGTCATTAAGTGGAAAACAGCCGCGTCGTAAGCACCAACGCCAGCGGCGAAGAACATGTACCCCAACTGCGAACAGGTGGAGTAGGCAATCACGCGCTTGATGTCGAACTGTGTCAGGCCCACCGTCGCAGCAAAAATCGCTGTTAGGGCGCCGATCACGGTCACGAAATCCAGAACCAGCGGCGCAAGCTCGAACAAAGGCGAAAGACGCGCCACCATGAACACACCGGCGGTCACCATGGTCGCGGCGTGGATCAGCGCGGAGACCGGTGTTGGGCCTTCCATCGCGTCTGGCAGCCACGTGTGCAGCAGGAACTGCGCCGACTTGCCCATCGCGCCCATGAACAGCAGCGCGGTGACAACGATGATCGACGTGTCAAAGGACATGCCGAGGATACCCGGCAGCGGGTTGTCCGCATCGACGTGACGCGCGATTTCCAGAACGCCAGTCTCGCCGGAGAACGCAACAGAACCGGTTAGCAAGAATGCGCCAAAGATACCCAGCGCAAAGCCAAAATCACCCACGCGGTTGACGATAAACGCCTTCATCGCCGCAGCGTTGGCCGATGGCTTGTGATACCAGAAGCCAATGAGCAAGTATGAGCTCAGCCCCACGCCTTCCCAACCAAAGAACAGCTGGATCAGATTGTCGGCTGTGACCAGCATCAGCATGGCAAAGGTAAAGAGGCTCAAATACGCCTGGAACCGGGGGATCGATTTGTCATCCGCCATGTAGCCGGCGGAGTAAATGTGCACGATGGACGAAACCACGGTCACAACCACCAGCATCACCGCCGTCAGCGTATCAATCCGCAGCGCCCAGCTGGCCGCAAAATCACCCGAGGCGAACCACGTGAACAGCGGGACGACATACGCGTCTTTGTGGTTCAAGCCCACCTGAACAAACAGCCAAACCGACAGCAGCGCCGCCAGAACCATGGTGCCCGAGGTGAGCAGCTGTGCATTTCGGTCGCCCAGACGCTTGTCTGCGAAACCGGTAATGATCGCCGCGATCAGCGGTAGGAAGACGATCGCTTTTTCGATGAGGAAATCAAACATACTGCTGCCCTAGCCCTTCATCGAGTTGATGTCTTCGATCTCAATGTTCCCGCGATTACGGAAGAACACCACGAGGATCGCCAGACCGATGGCCGCTTCAGCCGCCGCCACTGTCAGGATCAACAAAGCAAAGATTTGCCCCGTGAGATCACCCAGCTCCGTCGAAAACGCGATCAAGTTCACGTTGACCGACAGCAGCATAAGCTCAACGGACATAAGGATAATGATGACGTTCCGCCGGTTGAGCAGAATGCCGAACAGGCCGATCGTGAGCAGCAATGCCCCGACAACCAGATAGTGTTCGAGCGTAATGGCCATGGTCTTCGTCTTATCTCCGTGGCGCGGGCTGAGGTGGTCGCCTCAGACGCGCCTTTCAAAGGGTCTTGTTATAGGTCGATGTCTTCAACAGTCGTGCGCGGTTAGCCGATGCCCTTGCCGGACTCGACCTTGCGCAACGCCACAGCGTCTTCACGCTTGCGTTCGATCTGTTGAGGGATGGATTGCTTCTTAACCCCGTCGCGCTGGCGCAACGTCAGGGTAATGGCACCGATCATAGCAACCAGCAGCACCAGACCGGACATCTGGAACAGCAGGAAGTAGTCGGTGTAGAGGATCTGCCCCAGCGCCTCGGTGACGTTCAAATCAGCCGTCGTAGGGTTGGAGGCAACAGCCGGCGTATCTTGGCGGAACGCGCGGGTTGAAATGACGATGATCAGCTCAGCCGCAACAGCCAACCCGACCAGAACGCCCACGACGCCAAAGCGCCGAACGCCTTGGAACAGCCGGTTTTCACCGACGTGGAGCATCATCACAACGAACAGGAACAGCACCGCCACCGCGCCGACGTAGACGATCACCAAGATCATCGCGACGAACTCCGCACCGCGCAGAACGAACAGCGCAGAACAGGTGAAAAAGGCGAGGATCAGGAACAGCACCGAGTGAACGGCGTTGCGCGAACCCACGACCATAATCGCCGACGCAATGGTCACGGCGGCGAACAGGTAGAAGGTCAAGCCTGTGATGATCTCTTCCATGTCTTGTCTTTCCTAACTGGATACCGGAACCGACTTAGCGGTACGCAGCGTCTTGTGCGATGTTGGCGGCGATCAGGTGTTCCCAGCGGTCGCCATTATCAAGCAGCTTGTCTTTGTCGTAATAGAGCTCGGCCCGGGTCTCGGTTGAGAACTCGTAATTCGGCCCCTGTACCACCGCATCAACCGGGCAGGCTTCTTGGCAGTAGCCGCAGTAGATGCACTTGGTCATATCAATGTCGTAGCGCGTGGTCCGGCGGGAGCCGTCTTCGCGCGGTTCGGCTTCGATGGTGATGGCCTGTGCCGGGCAGATCGCTTCACACAGTTTGCACGCGATGCAGCGCTCTTCACCGGTTGGGTAGCGGCGCAAGGCGTGCTCGCCCCGGAAACGAGGGCTCAGAACACCCTTTTCATAGGGGTAGTTCACGGTCACGCGGCGACCGGTGAACATGGACCAAAGGGTCAGCCCCATCCCGCGAACGAGTTCGAGCAGGAGCAGGCTGCGCAGAGAGCTTAAAAGAGCGGACATGTGCGAATAGCCTTTTCGATTAGAGACCGAAGCCGACGATGATGCCGGATGTCAAAACGACCCAGAAAAGCGATAGCGGCAGGAATACTTTCCAGCCCAAGCGCATCAACTGGTCATAGCGGTAACGCGGGACCGTTGCGCGCACCCACAGGAACACGAACGCGATGAACGAGGTCTTTAGCATGAACCAAATCGGCTGCATCCAGACATCGCCCAAGAACCACACCTCAACCGGGGAAAGATAACCGCCCAGGAACAACGTCACTGTCATCGCGGACATCAGCAGGATGTTCGCGTACTCACCGAGGAAGAACAGGGCGAACTGCATGGATGAGTATTCGAGGAAGTAACCCGCCACCAGCTCGGACTCGCCTTCGGGCAAGTCAAATGGTGCACGGTTGGTTTCTGCCAGCGCAGAGATAAAGAACACCACAAACATCGGGAAGTGGATGACCGCAAACCAGAGGTCGCGCTGTGCTTCCACAATGTTACCGAGGTTAAAGCCGCCCGCGCCCACGGTGATGACCACGGTAATGATGATCAAGCCCATGGAAACTTCGTAAGAAACCATCTGCGCCGCAGACCGCAGCGCGCCCAAAAACGGGTACTTGGAGTTCGACGCCCAGCCCGACATGATAATGCCGTACACGCCCAGCGACGAAATCGCGAACAGGTACAGCAGACCGAGATTGATATCAGCAATGGCGAAGTTTTCCGTGATAGGCATCACGGCCCACGCCAGCATGGCCAGCGCAAAGGTCAACATTGGCGCAAGAAAGAACACCACTTTGTTCGCGCCTGCGGGCAGGATCACTTCTTTGAACATCAGCTTGAGCGCATCAGCCCAAGGCTGCAGCACGCCAAACGGTCCCACGACGTTTGGCCCGTGACGGAACTGCGCCGCCGCGATCACCTTGCGCTCCGCCAGCGTCATGTAAGCCACGCCCAAAATCAGCGGCACAATCACGGCCAAAATCGTCAGCACAATCTTCAGCGCAGGCCAAACGACCGTCAGAAAGAGATCAATCATACCTTTTACTCCGCCGCTTCACGCGCTTGGTCGAGCGAGCCGGCCATGTACACTTCGGTACACTCCGCCATCGTCTTCGATGTCCGCGAAATCGGACAGGTCATGTAGTAGTTGTTGATGATCGGCTCGAATGCCGCGTCCTGCATGTCGCCAGCGACGCCCGGCAGCGCCCATTCAGCCGCCTCGATCTGGTCCACGCCGCCCATGTGCGGAACCGCCGCAACCATCGCCTGACGCAGCGCGCCAAGGTCGTCGAACGGCAGCGGTTTGCCCAATGCGCCAGACAGCGCGCGCAGGATGGTCCAGTCTTCGCGCGCATCTCCGGGCGCAAAGGTCGCCAAACGGCTGGCCTGAACCCGGCCTTCGGTGTTGACGAACAGACCGTTCTTTTCCGTGTACGCTGAACCCGGCAGAATCACGTCCGCCACGCTTGCACCCGCATCACCGTGGTGGCCTTGATAGACCACGAACGCGTTGCGCAGGGTTTCGGTGTCGAACTCATCTGCGCCGAGCAGGTAGACCATTTCGATGTCGCCAGACTGCGCACCGGCGATGATCTCGCCCATGCCCTTGCCGCCTTCACCGGGCAGGAAGCCCATATCCAGGCCAGCAACCCGCGCTGCGGCGGTGTGCAGGACGTTGAAACCGTTAAAGCCGTCTTGGATCGCGTTGTATTTCTCCGCAATCTGACCCGCGATGTTGAGCACCGCTGCACCGTCTTCACGGGCTACAGCGCCTTGGCCGACGATAATCACCGGCTTTTTCGCAGTGCGCAGTGCATCCGCGGCCGGTGTGCGGCCATCGAGGATGTCGTGCAGCGTCTGTGGACCAGCCCCGACCCACGTTGTCTCATAGGACAGATCATGAGGAGCACCGACGCCAAACACCTGCAGCTCGCCGGTCAGGAACCGCTTGCGAATGCGCGCGTTGATCAACGGCGCTTCCCAGCGGGGGTTGGAGCCAACCAGCACCACCACGTCCGCTTCTTCGAGGCCTGCGATGGTCGTGTTGAACAACCAGCCCGAGCGATTACCACCCTCGCCCAGCGCTGCGCCATCTTGGCGACAATCCATGTTCTTGGCGCCCTTGGCATCCATCAGCGTCTTGAGCGCGAACATGCTTTCGGCGTCACACTGGTCGCCCGCAATCGCAGCGATTTTGTCAGCCGCGGTGGCGTTGAACCGGTCAACGACAGCCTTGAAAGCTTCGTCCCAGCTCGCCGGGCGCAGTTTGCCGTTTTCCCGCACGTAGGGGCGGTCGAGGCGTTGGCGGCTCAGGCCGTCAATGGCGTGGCGGGACTTGTCCGCAAGCCACTCCTCATTCACATCCTCATGCAAGCGCGGCAGAACGCGCAGCACCGAACGGCCCCGCGCATCGATCCGAATGTTCGCACCAACGGCATCCATCGCATCAACCGAGGACGTCTTGCGCAGCTCCCAAGGGCGCGCGGTGAAGGCGTAAGGCTTGGACGTCAGCGCACCCACGGGACAAATATCCACGAGGTTGCCAGACATCTCGGACTGCACAGCCTGCTCAATGGTGGAAATTTCCGCGTGCTCACCACGGTTCAGCAAGCCGATGTCTTCTGTGCCCGCCACTTCCGTCGCAAAGCGAACGCAGCGTGTGCACTGGATACAGCGCGTCATGATCGTTTTGATCAGGGGGCCCATGTACTTTTCTTCGACCGCGCGCTTGTTCTCCGCAAACCGGGAACCGTCGCGACCAAAGGCTTGTGCCTGATCCTGCAAGTCACACTCGCCGCCTTGGTCACAGATCGGGCAGTCGAGTGGGTGGTTCAGAAGCAAGAACTCCATCACCCCTTCGCGGGCCTTCTTTACCTTGTCCGTGCGGGTATGGACCATCAGGCCGTCACTACAGGGCAGCGCACACGACGCGGCTGGCTTCGGCGCACGGCCACGCTGGTCTTCGACTTCGACCAGACACATGCGGCAGTTACCGGCAACGGACAGGCGGTCGTGGTAGCAGAATCGGGGGATTTCAGCGCCCGCAAGTTCAGCGACTTGCAGAACACTCATACCGTGTTCAAATTCGACTTCGACACCGTCCACGATGGCTTTGGGCATGGATACACTCAATGTTGGTGAACCGGAGGCACCGTGCCCCCTTCATACATGGCCGTAAAAAACACGCGGAGCGGTAGAATCTCAAGCCTTAGTTTGTCACATGGTAGCGCCTATGCGCACAGCAGTTTTACGCCTGCGACATTGGCCGGCGGTCTAAAACCGGAATGCGAAGCCAAAATTGCCCCAAATATCGGTCAGTTCACCGCGCTCCAAAACCCACGGCGAGGCGGCTGCACTGTCCAGCAGCTGCACCATGCCCGCCGCGCCCTGAAGCTCGAAATTGCGGGTCAGGGGCACCGCTGTGCCGATAGAAAGCCCAGCAGACTTGAGGCCAGCAGAAGCATCGAATGCATCCAAGCCAGACGCCAAAGCTTCGGTTTCAGAAATTCCAAAGTGCTGATCCATGTACAAATCATCCGCCATGGTCAGATCCGCGCGCACCGCCAGATCGACAGAACGGCCCCCACCCAAACGCATCATCGGTGAGTAGAGAGTGAGGCCGACTTGGGCTTCATACCCCTCTCTGGGGTTCGGAAATTCCTCCGGCGCCCAGACTTTACCCAAAATCTTAGCATCCAGAGCCATCGAGTCGATCCCAACACTGCCCCAAATACCGGCGGTAACCGATGGATACAGCAGGTCGAGCCCCTCTCTTGGCCCAACGCCAGAAATGTCAGGCCACAGGTTCCCGCTGATGCCCAACTGCAGCAGATCGAGGTTCACAATGGGAATATCGATTGACGACATGGTTTGCAGCGGCGAGCGCGCGGCTTTGGCGGAGCTGTAGTCCGAGGCAAGGCTGATCGACGGCGTTAACTCGCCCGACCCTTCAAAAGCCGTCACGTAACCAAACGTCAGGCCCAGCGGACGGTCCCGCAGCCACTTAGGCACATTGCTGTCGGCCACCACGTCATCATTCGCCGTCACCATCTGACCCGCTGCGAGGGGCGCGAGGGCAAGAACGCTAAGAACCGCACCAACGGCGAGGGTCATCAAGGATAGAGATTGGCGACGCAACAGATCACTCCCGGCAACAAAAACGCGCTCTCGCTCTTACGGCCTCACCAGAATCGGCGAAGACTTCAAGAACACTCGCCCTCTAGTGGCACAGAGCCGTGAAAAGAAAAAGGCGCTTCAGCCCCTTAGACCGATGCGCCCCATTCTTAACAAAGTCCGCGTCGCTGTGCCTTAAGCACGCAAATGCTCGTTCTCAGGGTCAAACGGGCTGTGCGCAATCAAGCGGGCGTCGCGCAATCCATCGAGAACGCGCACTTTAACATCAGTGCCAACGGTCGCGCGATCGGTCTGCATGTACCCCAGCAACAGCGACTTGTTGACAAAGTGGCCAAAGCCGCCGGCGGTGCCGCGACCAACCACTTCACCATCAATGATGATCGGCTCGTTGCCAAAGCAATCGGCGTCGTCTGCATCGACTTCGATGGTCACGTAAGACAGCTTCGAGCCCTCCGCCTTTTCCGCCGCCAGTGCATCACGGCCAATGAACTCACCCTTGTTCATGCGAACGAACGGGCTCAGGCCCGCTTGCAGGATTGAGTTCTCAGCGTTCAGGTCCGTGCCCCACATCCGGTAGGACTTTTCCAACCGCATGGAATCCATGGCCCGCAAGCCCACGAGATCGATGTCGTACTTCTTTCCCGCTTCCATGATCGCGTCGTAGAGGTGCGCTTGGTATTCGATCGGATGGTGCAACTCCCAGCCCAGCGAGCCGACGAAGTTCACCCGCAGCGCCCGCACCTTTGGCGCAAAGCCCACGGTCATCTCTTTCGCCGTCAGCCACTTGAAGCCCTCGTTGGAAACGTCCGCGTCCGCGAGCTGTTCCAACACCCGGCGTGCATCCGGTCCTGCGAGGACGAATACGCCGTACTGGGTGGTCACGTCGTTGATGTAAACCGAACCATCTTTGGGCGCAGATTTGAGCAGGTAGTCCAGATCGTAGTCATGTGCTCCCCCGCCGGAAATCGCGTAGAAGCGCTCACCCAGCTGGCCGTCTGTCAGTTTGGTGATGGTAAATTCAGACCGCACAGAACCCGACGGATTGAGCGCGTGCGCTAGTCGGACCGACCCTTGCTTTTGCGGGATCGCATTGGCGACGAGGGTGTCGAGGAAGCCCCGCGCACCCGGCCCTTCGATCTCAAACTTTGAGAAACCCGAAAGCTCCAGCAGGCCAACGCGCTCGCGCATGGTGTGCACTTCACGTTTTACCGGCTCCCACCAGTTCGAGCGGCGGTAGGAGTAGTTGTCGATGCCCGACTCCCCGTTCTTGGCGTACCAGTTTGGCCGTTCCCAGCCAAAGCGCGCGCCCATCACGGCGCCTGCGTCCAACAGCTTTTGATGCACCGGAATTGTCCGCGCACCCCGTCCCGCGGGGCGTTCTTCCATCGGGAAGTGATTGACGAAGACGTGGCTGTAAGCCTCTTCGTTCTTCAGCTTGGTGAAATGCTTGGTCACAACGCCAAAGCGCCGGGGATCAACTCCGATCATGTCCACCGATGGCTCACCGTCCACAATCCAGTTCGCCAACTGCCAACCGGCACCACCGGCCGCCGTGACACCAAAGGAGTGCGCTTCGGATATCCACATGTTCGGAATGCCAAACGCCGGGCCAACCATCGGGTTGCCATCGGGCGCGTAGGAAATCGGGCCGTTGACGATCTGCTTGATGCCGCCATTTTCAAACGATGGAACCCGCTCCATGCAGGTTTCTACGTGGGGAATCAGGCGCTCCAGCTCGCCTTCAAACAGGTCTTTTTCAAACCAGTCCGGAACCCCATCGGCGAACCGCGCTGGCGCGCCTTCTTCGTAGGGACCAAGGATCCAGCCGCCGCGCTCTTCACGCAGATACCACGAGCTGTCCGATTGGCGCAGAACCGGCAGCTCTTTGTTACCCGCCGCGCGATAGTCCACCAGCACCGGATCTTCACCCGTGACGATGTATTGATGCTCAACCGGAATAGCCGGGATCTCCAAGCCAACCTTCAGCGCGGTTTCGCGGGCGTAGTTGCCAGTCGCGCAAATGACGTGCTCACAGGTAATGGTCGAGGTGTTCTCGGGCTCGCCATAGGGGTGGTAGGTCACAACCCACTCGCCAGCGTCCGTCCGCTCCATGTTCGACATGACCGTGCGCTGATGAATCTGCGCGCCCATCGACCGCGCGCCCTTGGCCAAAGCCTGCGTCAGGTCCACCGGCGCAATGTGCCCGTCGGTCGGATGCCACAGCGCGCCCGTCAAACCGTCTGTATTGATCAGCGGCCACAGGTTCTTGATTTCCTCGATGGTCAGCATGTGGCTTTCGACACCAATGGTGTCCGCCGTACAGCGATACCAGTGATATTCGTCCATCCGCTCTTTATTCATGGCAAGGCGCAGGTTGCCCGTGTTGTGGAACGACACGGCCTGACCGGTCTCTTCCTCTAGCTTGCCGTAAAGCTCAACCGAGTACTGGTGCAACTGCCCCACGGAGTATGAGACGTTGAACAGCGGCAACAGGCCCGCCGCGTGCCACGTCGAACCCGCCGTCAGTTCGGTCCGTTCAAGCAACACACAATCCGACCAACCCTTTTTCGCGAGATGGTAGAGGGCTGAAACACCAACGACACCACCGCCGATGACAACAACACGTGCCGTGCTGGGAATTCCTGAAGACATGGACTGCACACCTTTTCATGTGACATCTTGATTTTCGTATGGTGCTTAACACCAGAAACTCGCCGACGTTAGTGGGCTTTGCGTCGCTGACCCGTCTCACAGCGCCGTTTGCGAAAGGTAATATGTACGATGGCGACACCAACGCCGAACGCGGTCCTGGGTATGAGTCTGATGTTAACCGCGACTGTGTTCTGGTCTGGGTTGGATGTTTCGGCCAAGTTGCTCATTGACGTAAAGGGCATGCCCGACCTCATGGTCATTTGGGTTCGGCTGGCCGGTGGGTTGGTTGCATCTTATTTCGTCGGCGTCGTGATTGATCGGCGGTGGGACATTTGGCGGGTTAACCGACCGTGGCTACAGTTTGCACGCTCGGCAGCAATGGCGGCGACGACGGTCTGTAACTTTATCGCGCTTGGCCATTTGCCGGTGACAACCACCATCTCCATTTTCTTTTGCGCCCCGCTGATCCTTGCCGCCCTCTCGCAGCCCCTGTTGGGTGAGAAAGTGGGTCGGATGCGGTGGTCTGCGATTGTCGTGGGCTTCTTGGGTGTGCTGATTGTGATGCAGCCTTGGGGCGCGAGCTTCTCGCCGTGGATGCTGCTTTCGCTTGGTTCAGCGGTTTTCTTTGCGTTGATGCAGATGACCACGCGCATGCTCGCCGCGCATGATTCCGCCGGTTCAGCCGTGTTCTATACCACCACCGTCGGCGCCGTAGCCCTAATCCCGTTCTTGTTTCTGGTCGAGGGCAACCTGTCAGTGCCCGGAGATCCGCTGACGTGGGGTCTGTTTTTGCTGGTGGGCATGGTGTTTGGAACCGCAGGGCACATGTTTAACGTCCTCGCGCTGCATTACGCCGGCCCGGTCCGCGTCGCCCCCTTCTTTTATATGTCCATTGTCTGGAGCATTGTCGCGCAGTCCGTCTTGTTTGGCGGCGGCATTAATGCGCTCGGGATTGCGGGCGCAGGCGTGATTATCTCAAGCGGTCTTTTCGTTTTGTGGCGCGAAAGCCGGGTGAAGGGCGAAAACTAGCGCGTAACCACGTTCCAACGCTCCAACTCCGCACGGGTCATCCAGTGAATGTCCTCTGCCGGGGCCGCGTCAACTTGGAAGTCATAGAAGCCGGGATCCATCCCCAGCGCGCGGTAAATCTTGCGAAAGGCGCGCTCGGCATGGGCCGGAATATCATCGGGTGAAGAAAACAGAACCCCGCCCCCGCCGGGCTGCGACCACGCATGAACACCCACTTCTCCGCCCGGTTCAACAACGCGATCAACCCCGCCAAGAAACAGCATCACGCCACCCGAAGCAATCGAACCACCGCGCGGCACAACCGTGTTCCAGCGCTTCTGCCGGACCAATCGAGTGGCCGCCTGCGTGTCGATCAAATCCACCGTCCCCGGCACGTCCAGCAGGACCAGCGTTTCAATCGCCGGATTCTGTTGCGCCAACCGGCGCAGCTTGCACGTCGCCTGCCCGGCCATTGTCCCCTGCAAGACAGCGACAGAACCACCCTGATGCCGGATGGTCAGACTGTTTGGGATGAATACGCACTGACCGCGATTCACCGACCAAGCATAGAGCCCATAAGCGAGACCCGAAACCAGACCGAGAACGATCATCCATTCCAAGGGAGAGAGACGTTTTGTTCGTTTAAGCATAGAGGTAGAAATGGGCAGCAACTGAGGCGGCAACAAGATGCAAGCCAGTCCATAGTGGCGGAAAGTGCCATTGCAAGCCGAAGGGGAATGTGCGACGCACTTCCTCACCTTTATAAGCAACTACACTGCACAGTCGGAGAAATTGATGAGCTACCCAAGTCCCGCGCATGCTTTGGCAGCAATCGCCAAAGAACTTGGTGCCACTGGCCTCAGCTTTGACGAAAGCGGGATCGCCCGTATTGGAATTAATGACGGTATCGTGGTCGCAATCGCTCAGGGTGTTCGCGAAGACTGCATGGATCTGGTCGCCGAGGTTCCAATCAAGCTCGCGGAACTGACGCACGAGTTGGCGGTGAACCTGCTTCTCGCAAACTTCCGCGCTGGCGGACCGGGGTTGCCAACATTTGCCGTGAACCCGACCGATGGGACGGTGCTGCTCAGCAACACCCTGCAAATCAACCGCCTGCAGCTCGAAGACATGATGGAAGCGTTCAAAGGCTTCACCAACATCCTGTTCCACTACCATGGTCAGGGCTTGAAAGATCTGCACGCGGCCTCTCGCCCCGACGACCAGACGGTCAACTAAACCAGACCACGCTCAAGAGTGACCGATATGGCGGTTGAGATTGATCAGAACATCAGCATCGGCACTGGCCACCCGCTGGTTCTGATCGCTGGCCCCTGTCAGGCCGAGACCCCGGATTCGGTCCGGGCATTGGCCGATGATCTGGATGCGCTGGCACGGGCGCTTAACGTGCCCTTGGTGTTCAAAGCCTCCTTCGACAAAGCAAACCGCACGTCATCTGACGCCCCGCGCGGCATGGGGTTGGAAGAAACCCTGCGGGCTTTTCAGGATATAAAGGCGGCAACGGGCCGTCCCGTGCTGACGGACATACACCTGCCCGAGCATTGCGCCGCTGTTGCTGATGTTGTGGACGTGCTGCAAATCCCTGCGTTCTTATGTCGACAAACCGACCTGCTGGTTGCCGCTGCGCAAACCGGACGCGCACTGCATGTCAAAAAAGGGCAGTTTCTGGCGCCGTGGGATATGGCAAATGTCGCGGCCAAATGCGTGGACGCAGGCAATGACCGCCTGATCTTGTGCGATCGAGGGACGAGTTTTGGTTACAACACGCTGGTCAGCGACTTTCGCGGTCTGCCGACCATGCGCGACCTCGGCTACCCCGTGAGTTTCGACGCAACCCACTCGGTCCAGCAACCCGGCGGGCTGGGCCAGCGGTCCGGTGGACAGCGGGAGTTTGTTCCCTATCTGGCACGCGCAGCGGTCGCCGTTGGCGTCGATGGCCTGTTCATCGAAACCCACCCCGACCCAGATCAAGCGCTCTCCGACGGTCCAAACATGGTTCCGCTCACTCACTTAAGAATGCTGCTCGAAGATTTACTGGCTTTGGACGAAGTCAGCCGGTCTCGGCCCGCGTCTCGGATGGACATCAATCAATGGTAAAAGCCATTATCATCGTTCCCGCTCGCATGGGCGCAACACGCTTCCCGGGCAAAATGCTTGCCCCCTTAGCCGGCGTTCCCGTGGTGTCGTACACGGCCAAAGCTGCAAAATGCGTGACGGGTGCCGCTGCGGTGTACGTGGCAACCGATGATGAGTTGATTGCAGCAGCAGCCAAGCGCGAAGGTGTCGAGGCCATCATGACCTCCACCGCTTGCGCTAACGGGTCCGAGCGTGTTGCCGAAGCCTATGAGCAACTTTCCGCACGCGGCGAGGTCGCCGACGTTGTCATCAATCTGCAGGGTGACGCGCCGCTTACGCCGCATTGGATCGTCGAGGACATTATAAAGGCGTTCGACGACCCTGCCGTCAGCGTCGCAACGCCCGTCGTCCGATGCACCGCCGAAACTCTTGCCCTGTTCCGTGCCGATCGCGCGCGCGGAATGGTTGGGGGGACGACGGCTGTGCTCAGTCAATCGGGCAAGGCGCTGTATTTTTCAAAGGAAGTGCTGCCGTTCAATGGTCAGACCGAAGTGATGGACGTTTGGCATCACGTGGGCCTCTACGCTTTCCGCCCCGATGCTTTGCTCGAATACCCAACGCTCCCCGTCGGTCCGCTTGAGACTGCAGAAGGGTTGGAGCAAATGCGATTCCTAGAAAATGATCGCGCCATCCAAGCCGTCCCCGTTGAAAGCCGAGGCTATCCGTTTTGGGAGGTCAACAACCCCCAGGACATCAGCCGCATAGAGAGTCTGTTATCTGAACGCGGCGACCCGAACGGTCTCTAACCTAAGCGGGTCATTCACCACCGCCGCCCCCCAAAGCATGCGGCGTCGCGACAAATGCGGATAATGCCGCAGAATTGGCACGGGAATGGCTTCGACGATCTCATAATATGTCCGCCCACTCTATTATGAGACGAAACAATGATGTTTGTGCATCGCAATAAGATCAAGTCCGGCTTTGGCCTCGCAAAATGCGTGGGCCTTGGACTGACGGCTGCTGTTTTGAGCGCCTGTGGCGCTTCGACACCGGAGCTTTCTGCGATGGACACCACGCCGCCCGATTTCTACGAGGGCGCAAAAGTGCTGCAGGACACGCACTTGATCGAGCTGGCAGCCCGCAATCCCTTGTTCGACATCACCGACAACCGCGGCATTCATTATGGGACCGTCGCCCTGACAGCAGGCGAACAGGCGACAGCCGGTTTACCGACCTGCCCCACAGCCATCCCCGGCCCCTTGGCCCCGTGCACGCCAAAGGGCGCGCGAATCGTCAATGGTCGATTGAGTGTTGGGGTCGCGGAATTTGGCGGTGAGACGGGACTCTATTATATCGACAAGCAGGCCATTTGTTTCAGCAGCATGGTTGCCATCAATGGATGCCACGAATTGTCCATCCGGTATGACCAAACCATCGAAGTGAAGACCTCCTACGGCGCTAACAATCTTTGGATTCTACGAGGCGCGTAGAAATTAGCAGCTTTACACCCCCAGGGAGGGGTTATCTGTTAAATTCACTGACCAATAATACTTGCTCTTATGCCTGTGATGCAAAACTGACTTCACAAGGTTGCAACACATGCTACCTTCTCCGGGAAGTTTCGGCATTGAGGAGTGCCGGATATTCATTAGAAAATTCTGGGAGGAATTCATGAAAAAGATACTTATGGCAGCTGCTGCTGCTGTGTTTGCTGTGTCCGGCGCTGCTGGTGCTGAGACAACCGTTAAAATTGCTTGGATTGACCCCCTGTCTGGGCCTTTTGCCTCGACGGGTCAGAAGGGTCTGCAGAACTTTCAGTTCGCGGCAGATTACTTCGTAAACAACCAGGGCGGCATCGATGTTGGTGGCGAAATGGTTAAGTTTGAAATCCTCGCATACGATGGTGCGGAAGGTTTCCCTTCCCCGAAAAAGTCCACGCTTCAGGCTGAAAAAGGTCTGGGCGAAGGCGCAACCTTCATCGCGCAGGGTAACTCCTCCGGTGTGGCTGCTGCTCTGACTGACTTCGTGAGCAAGTCCAACCGTCGTAACCCTGACAACCCTGTTGTGTTCCTGAACTACTCAGCGGTTGATCCAGCGTTGACCAACGACCTGTGTAACTTCTGGCACTTCCGTTTCGATGCGAACTCCGACATCAAGATGGACGCACTGACAGACGTAATGGCTGCGGACAACTCCTTGAAGAAGGTATACCTGATCGGTCAGGATTACTCCTTCGGTCAGGCTGTGGCTGCTGGTGCTGAGCGCATGCTCGCTGCCAAGCGTCCAGACATCGAAATCGTTGGTAACGAACTGCACCCAATCGGCCAGGTTCAGGACTTCACGCCTTACGCTCGTAACGTAAAGGCTTCTGGTGCTGACGCTCTGATCACCGGTAACTGGGGTGGCGACATGGTAAACCTCGGCAAGGCTATTCTTGAAGCTGACCTGGGTATTCCAGTTTACACCTACTACGCTGCTGCAGACGGTATCACCGGCCTGTTCGGCGAAGCGGGTGACGGCGTCATCAACTTGGTCTCCGAAGGTTGGACCGCGAACCTGACCCCAGAATTCAGCGCATACCACGCTGCGTTCAAGGCTCAGTTCCCTGACAGTGACATCTCTCAGCCACGGATCATTAACGTGATCGGCATGCTGTCTCAGGCGATGCAGGCTGCAGGCACAACCGATCCAAAGGCTGTTGCAATGGCGATGGAGAACATGGAATACGACTCCATGCTCGGCACCAAAGTCTTCATGCGTGCAGAAGATCACCAGGCGTTCCAGAACGTTCACATTCAGTCCCACACCAACGATGGTCTTCCATCCAACGCTGCTGGCGACATCATGGACTTCGATAACTCCGGTTACGGCGTTCTGTCCGGTAGCACGATTGAAATGGCTTCCATGGGTATGGAAACCACTTGTGAGATGAAGCGCCCTTAAAGGTCGTTTTGATCCCAGGGTTTTCGTGACCTTGGGCTGATCTACAGGGGTGGTGTCTTTTGCGGGATACCACCCCTTTTTTTTGATGTCATTGAGCGCTGCTGGGCGCTCTGACAAGCCTCGACAAGACCAAGCGCCTGCCCCTTCGACGCAGCGGGCGAGGCATCGGGGAAACAACAACGGAGCGGTACTGGACCCGTGCGTGATTGGCTTTTGGCCCGCCACCACAGTCGTGCTGCTCAAAAGATAAGGAATACGTCCGCATGGATTGGGGGTTTATTACCGTCACGCTGCTCGACGGTCTGGCTCGAGGGCTCTACTACTTCCTTGTGTCAGCGGGGCTCACACTCATCTTCTCGATGATGGGAGTGCTAAACTTTGCTCACGCTAGCTTCTTCATGCTCGGTGGATATTTCGCCTACATCATCGCACAGGAATGGGGGCTGACCTTTTGGATCGCCCTGCCCGCTGTCCCGTTGATTGTCGGCGCCATCGGTATGGTGGTTGAGCGGTTTGGCTTGCGCCACGTTCACAAATTTGGCCACGTTGCTGAATTGATTTTCACCTTTGGTTTGGCGTTCCTGTTGCAGGAATTTGTGAAGCTGGTCTTCGGTCAGGACACCAAACCCTATGCCGTGCCCGAGGTGCTGCAAGGAACGCTCTTCACCGTGGGCGACCAACCCTTTGGCTCGTATCGCGCCTTTATGATCTTGGTTTCAATCTCGATTTTCATCGGCCTGTACCTGCTGCTCACACGGACGCGCGTCGGCATGATTATTCAAGCCGCATTGACCCACCCAAATACCGTATCGAACCTCGGCCACAACGTGCCGCTGATCTTTATGGCTGTGTTTGGCGTTGGTACAGCACTGGCCGCGTTGGCGGGTGTTATCGCGCTGCCGACCGATGCTCTGCAGCCTGGCTCCGCCGCACGTTTGGGGCCGATTATCTTCGTGATCATCGTTGTTGGTGGCCTAGGGTCACTGAACGGCGCACTGGTCGCCTCGATGATCATCGGCATTCTCACCACCATGTTTGATGCCAGCCAATTAAGCGTCTTTAGCGTGATGGAGGCGGTTGCCAACATGCTGGGCATCGAATGGTCCCTGCTGGAACGCCCAACCTATGAGCTGCGGCGTCTGATGATTGGTGATCTTATCATGATGTCGACAAAGCAAGTTGGGGCCCTGTTCCCGTACCTGCTGATGGTCCTCATCCTGATCTTCCGGCCTCAGGGTCTTCTCGGAAAGCGGGAGAGCTAAGATGACAACAACATCTGAACGCACCTACATCAACGCGCTCGACGTTCGCAAAAAGAACATTCGGTTTAACCCGGCGGGCCTGCCCGTCGGCATCCAAGTGTTCATGTTTGCGATGCTGGCTCTGATTCTGCTCGGTGGATACTTCAGCGGCGGTGAATTGGCCTTTGGCTTCTTACCCGTGCCAACCCACACGCTGCTGTCGCAGTCACTGGCCATCATCCTGTTTGCCATGTCCTACAACATGTTGTTGGGACAAGGGGGCATGCTGTCCTTTGGACACGCGGTCTACTATGGCTTCGGGGGATACGCGGTGGTCTATATGGCCTACTTCTTCGAGGCCCCCTTTGGGCTTCCGGGCTTCAATATGGCACCGTTTCTGCCTCTGTTTGGCGGTTTGATGGGGGTTATCCTCGCGGTCATCCTCGGCTCGTTCTCAACGCGCCGCGCCGGAACCGTGTTCGCCATGATCTCCTTGGGTCTGGGACAGCTCGCTTACTCGGCTGCTGCGGTATTCAAGAACTCGCTCGGCGGTGAAGACGGCAAGTCCTTCGCCCGCGATGAACACCCGTTCATCATTCCTTTCATCGGCGAAACGGACCTCTGGTTCTACAAGAACGATACGATCTACTTGATCATCGCTTTCTGGTTCCTGATTGCTGTGATCTTGATCTTCCTGTTCTCCCGTACACCAGCCGGACGTCTGTCCAATGCTGTGCGTGATAATGAAGAGCGGGTCGAGTTCATCGGCTACTCCATGCGATCGGTGCGTTACCTCGTCTTTATCGGCGCAGGCTTCTTCGCCGGTGTTGCCGGCGGCATGTCCGCGCTGGCGTTTGAGAGCACGACTCAGTCTGACCTCTCCAACTTCTACTCCGGCGTGGCGCTGATGGCCGTGTTTGTGGGCGGTGCTGGTTTCTTCATTGGGCCTATTCTGGGCGCACTGATTTACCAATTCTTCGCGCAAGTCCTGCCCTCAACGCTCTATGAGCTGTACCTCGGCATCATCTTCCTAGTGATGGTGATGTTTGCACCCCAAGGCGTGGCGGGCATCATCCTGATGCACATCGCCTTTGTGAAACGATGGCGAAAATTGCTCATACCGTACGGCGCAGCCATAATCGCAACGATGGTGGCGGTCTTTGGCTTGGTTGTGATCGCAGAAATGATGCACCACGTGCAAATTGCCGGTGCCAGCGACCCGAATGCACACCCGCTGGATTGGTTCTCGATCGACACCAGCTTGGCCTTTAACTGGATTTGGGCCGGTGCGGTCATGCTTGCTGGTTTGGTTGGATTGTACTTGATCCGCAAGCAGGTCAGTGAAGCCTGGGATCAAGCCCGTGAAACAGGAGATGCGTGATGAGTGAAGCACTCGTACAGCAAACCCAAGCGGCACCTCGGCCTTCGGGCAATGCCGCCATCGCGCTGCAGGGCGTGGAAAAAGCCTTTGGCCGGATCAAAGTCATTCATGGCGTTGATCTGGAAATCGAAAAGGGCGAACGCCACGCGATCATTGGTCCGAACGGCGCGGGGAAATCCACGCTGTTCCACCTGATCACCGGCAAGTACAGCAAGTCCAAAGGCAACGTTTTCGTCAACGGCGAAGACGTTACGCACATGCGTCCGTTCGAGATTTCTCGCATGGGCCTCTCGCGTTCGTTCCAGATCACCAACATTTTCGCGAACATGTCCGTGTTTGAGAACGTGCGCTGTGGTCTGCTGTGGGCTCGGGGCTACGGCTATTCATTCTGGCGGCTGCTGGGCTTTGAAAAAGCCCTAAACGACGAAGCTGCACAGATCGTCTACGACATCGGTCTGGAAGCCAGAATGCACACGCCAGCGGGGGTGTTGTCCTACGCAGAACAGCGCGCGTTGGAAATCGGCATTACGATTGCCGGTGACAACGACGTCATCATGCTCGACGAGCCAACCGCCGGAATGTCCTCTTCGGAAACCACGCAAATCGTTGGCCTGATCGAACGGGTGACCGAAGGCAAAACGCTGGTGATGGTTGAGCACGACATGTCGGTTGTCTTCAACCTCGCAGACCGGATTTCCGTGCTGGTGTATGGCGAGATCATTGCCTGCGACACACCAGAGAAAGTCCGCGAAAGCCGGGCCGTGCAAGAAGCCTACTTGGGCGCAGCATTGGAAGAGGAGCACTAGAATGGCACTTCTGAACGTCAACGACCTCAATGCCTACTACGGGAAGTCTCACATCCTTCAGGGCGTGAACATGACCATCGACGAAGGCGAGATTATCTCCTTGCTGGGTCGTAACGGTGTTGGTCGCTCAACGACTTGTAAGTCGATCATGGGTGAAGTTCCGCCCAAGGGTTCCATTACCTTTCGGGGTAAGGAAATCGCAGGCTTGGCGCCGCACCAGATCGCACAGTCCGGCATCGGCTACGTGCCGGAAAACCGTGACGTGTTCCCCGGTCTGACCGTGAAGCAGAACCTGAACCTTGGCGTTAAGCCCGGTCAGGGTGCATCGCGGTGGTCTGAGGAAGACTTCTTCGAACTGTTCCCCAACTTGCGGGAACGCCAAGACGTCGACGCAGCGGCCCTTTCCGGTGGTGAGCAGCAAATGCTGACCATGGCACGGACGCTGATGGGTGACCCGGATGTCGTCATGATTGACGAGCCGACCGAAGGCCTATCCCCGCAGATGTGCCAGCGCGTCGCCGACCTGCTCGAAGAAATCGCCCGTCGGAAGATTGCGATTTTGCTGGTGGAGCAAAAGCTGACCATCGCCATGAAGATCTCAACACGGGTTTACGTGATGGGTCATGGCCAGATTGTCTACGAAGGCACCCCGGACGAGCTGATGAGCAACGACGAGATTCGTCAGGAGTGGTTGGAGGTTTAAAACCCACCAACCGCACACAAGCGTCAAAGAAAATCCCCAGCACACGGTGTTGGGGATTTTTTTATGGCTTCTTCGACGATCCGTCGCACACTTCGCTTCGCGCTTTGGCTGTTCTCGCATATAGTCTGGCTATGTCCAGTTCCACCCACAATCGAGCCTTACTTCAGCCCCAACCCTATCGGGACATGGTGCGTTCGTTTCAGTGGAACATTCCTGAATTTTTCAACATTGGCGAAGCCGTCTCCGGCTATTGGGCCAAGCATGATCCCGATCGCCTCGCCATCATCGACGAGCGGGAAGACGGTTCTGTGCGCGAATGGTCGTTTCTTGCGCTGGATCGGCTTGCAAACCGTTTTGCCAACGCACTGGTTGCCAGCGGCGCGCGCGTGGGGGACCGGGTCGGCATCCACTTGCCCCAGCGCGTTGAAACCGCCGCCGCGCATTTGGGCGCGCTCAAAGCCGGGATGATCACCATTCCGCTGTTTGAGCTGTTTGCGCATGACGCCCTCACCTATCGCCTTCGTACCGCTGATGCGCGGGTGTTGATCACCAGCGAGACAGGCGCAGCAGCGGTCAATCGGGACAAGCTGCCAACCCTGTCCACTGTTGTCTCGATTGATGGACCCTCGGACCACGCGGTCAGTTGGAATGATTTTGTTTACCCTGCCAAAGACCAGTTCCGCGCCCACGCCACCCGTGCCGAAGACCGCGCCCTGATCATTTTCACCAGTGGGACAGAAGGTCCGCCCAAGGGCGCTGTTCACGCGCATCGCGTTCTGTTGGGGCATTTGCCGGGCGTTGAGATGCCGCAGAACTTCTTGCCACAGCCGGGCGATCGGCTTTGGACGCCTGCGGATTGGTCTTGGATTGGCGGATTGCTCGACGTGCTGCTGCCGGGTCTGTATCACGGGGTTCCCGTGGTCGCTCGGCGCTTTACCAAGTTTGATCCGGAACAAGCCTTTGACCTGCTCGCCCGCCATCATGTGCGGAACACCTTTCTGCCGCCCACGGCGCTCAAGATCATGGCCAAGGCCATCGATCGGCCTGTTCCCGGCGTAAACCTGCGCTCCGTTGGCAGTGGGGGCGAGCGTCTGGGCGCACCGCTGCAGGAATGGTCACAGGCCGTCTTTGGGCGTCCTGTCAACGAGTTCTACGGCCAAACTGAAGTCAATTTGGTCATCTCCAACTGTCACGAAATCATGGACATCAAGCCCGGCTTTATGGGCCGCTCGGTTCCCGGCCATTACGTCGCGATTGTGGATGACGAAGGCGTGGTCATGCCCGCTGGCGAGGTCGGCAATATTGCAGTTCGGCGGCCTGACCCCGTGCTGTTCCTCGAATACTATCGCCAGCCAGACAAAACCGCGGAAAAGTTCATCGGGGATTGGTGCATTCTGGGCGATCGTGGCCACCGCGACCGCGAGGGCTATTTCTGGTTCGAGGGCCGCAATGACGACGTCATTTCCTCGGCGGGCTATCGCATTGGCCCTTCTGAAATCGAAGAATGCCTCCAAACCCATGCGGCGGTGCACTTGTCCGGCGTGATTGGGCGGGAAGACTCGGACCGGGGCGAGATCATTGTCGCCTATGTTGTGCTGGCACAGGGGCATAAGGGCACGGATGCGCTGCGTCGTGCGTTGCAAGACCACGTCCGCGCCAATCTGGCCGCTCATGAATACCCGCGTGAAGTGGTTTTCATCGATGTCCTGCCAATGACCGTAACCGGCAAAATACAACGGTCCGTGCTGCGACAGGTGGATCAGCGCCGCGCGCGGTGAGCTGAACCCGTCCGGCTCAGCGCTGGATCAGGTCCAGACCGTCTAAAATCTGCTCACGCAGAGACACCAGTTCGGCGCGACTGTTGAAAAAGCTGAACTTCGTATCGACTACGGCTGTGATTTCGAAGGCATCCATGTCCGGCATCACCCATGCCGCAAAGCTCTCCGCGAAGTCTTCGGTTGGTGAGCTTCCCGCGTAGCTGTTGACGAAGTCCTCGGCGTGATCGTCGTACAACTCGCCCGTGCCAGCCCGGATAAAGGCCTCGTCGCCATAGCTGTCCCAGAACAGCATGAAGAACTCAAACATATGACCGCCGGGCTTGTAGCACGCATCGCCATCATAAATGCCGCGCTGTGATAAGCAGTTCTTTTCGGCCTGAATGGTAATCGCCTCATAGGCCGCGTCGGACACGCTCAGATCGTCGTAAGCCCGCTGCTGGGCGGGGTCATAAGAAACCTGCGTATCGTTCAACGAGAGAATGTGGGCGTATTCATGGACAATGGTCGAGAGCAGCTCGTCATAGACCTCGGGGTCGTCAAGATCGACGGCATCCAGATTCAGGCCGTATTCCCACGCCTGCCCCCGGTTATCCAGCGTCGCAACAAACGCCAAGGTGTCTGTGCGCCGGTCTTGCGCCAAAATCACGCGCTCAATGCGGATTTCGTCTTCATCGGGGATCAGCGCTTTGGAAATATCCCAAAGCTCACGATGCAGCTTCTTGTCCCGCACACGCGCCGGCGCTCTGACCACGGAACAACCAATCAGGCCGTCGCCCAGATCGCCATTTTTGGGCAAATAAACCATCGTTGCCACTTCGCGCTCATCAATGCCGCATTCGGCACCGGTTGAGGCAAACGTCACCAGTCCATCAGCGCTGGAGATCAAGTTATGCTGAAGGGTGATGGGCGTTCGGGCTGCGGAAGGAATCTGCGTGATGATGGGCAAATCCGAGCTTCCACACGCACTGAGCATCAGCATCGAGCCGAAAATAATTATGCGTCTCAGTATGTTAGCCACCCAGTATGCCTCAATCCGCGAAGGTTATTCTTCATATGCGGATACCTTACAGGTGCAATTAGGCAAGAAAAAAGCGGCGTTCCCGTGTGGAAACGCCGCCTAAGCGAACATAATATGCCGTCGCGTGGCTTTACTGGTGCGCTGCCGCCCGTGGGTGCGCATCACGGTAGGTCTGGAGCAGGCGCTCGGTATCAACGTCCGTGTAACGCTGTGTCGTGGACA
>ENA-OQVM01001440-OQVM01001440.1-marine-metagenome-genome-assembly--contig:-NODE-1440-length-31550-cov-4.271312_pt1 | contig 31550 bp, 55 predicted proteins | sample MGYA00237776_ERZ505498 | MGnify/ENA primary metagenome ERZ505498 (study PRJEB26159, sample SAMN06265151) | marine metagenome | isolation source: Helgoland LTER site | place: Germany:Helgoland, sampling...
GGTTAAATAAGAAAGATAAAAAAGATTTCTCTGATAAATTAAAATTTGTTAGCGATAGACAGAACGAAATTGTTGGGTCAATAGACTACACAAAAGCAATAGAAAAAACATTCGGAAATAAGGGTGTCGAGATAGAGAAGACACTAGATCCCGACCTAAGCTCTCAAGAAAAGTATGTTGAGGTATACAAGCAGATTAGAACAGAAATAAACGAAGACGCTAAAAAAGAATACGATGCCATTCAAAAGCAAGAAACAAGAGAAGTACCTGATGCTGAACCAGCCGAAGGTGTACAAGAAGTGGAAACAGAAGTACGGGTTACTCCTGAGCAAGAAACGGAGGTAAATCCACCAACTAAGCCAGAGACTAAAAGGTTTCAAGATGACAATGTTGTTTTAAAGGAAGAAAAATTTACTATAACCGATGATGATGGTAGTAGACAAGAGATAACTATAAAAACAAATTTAGATGGCTCACTTAATAAAGCAGAAACACTGTCTTTTGATGAAAATGGAAATCAAGTTGGAGAAACAAAATTAAAAATTGCTGACAATGATATAGTTGTTAGGGATGGATTAACCGCAGAAGAGATACTAACCAAAGGTTTATTTGAGGGACAGGTGATTGAAAAGACATCAGAGAGAAGTGGTAATGAAATAAATAACCCTAAAAAGACAGCACAATTAACAACTGAACAAAAACAGAAGTTAGGTATAGAAACCAAGAAAGATGAGAGTGAACAAACAGTATCTGAAATAGATGAAGTAACAGTTACTGAAGAGAAAGTAGTACCAGCTGGTAAGAGGTTGTTTAACAACCCAAACCCTGAAACTACAGAGATATCTAAGAAGTACAAGAAAGAAAGAAATAATGAAACACCTGAGGGTGAGCCAATAACATCTATTGATACTGAGAACTCTAGAGATATTGCTGACGTATATGAGTCACTAGAAGACTCGCCTAATGATCCAAAGGTTCAGGAGGCATACTCATTAATGGCAGATGAAACAGCGGCACAACACCAAGAGATTATTAATGCTGGATACGAGGTTGAGATCTGGAATGGAGAGGGTGAGCCTTACGCAAACGCTCAAGAAATGATTGACGATGTTCGTGATAATAAACACATGTGGATATTTTCAACTGAGGCCGGCTTTGGCGATACCGCAATAACAGAAGAGCAAAGACAACAAAATAAATTACTACAAGATTCTGGTTTCAAGGATAAGAACGGTGACACCCTACTATACAATGACTTGTTTAGATTTGTGCATGACTTCTTTGGTCACACAGAGAGAGGTAATGGTTTCGGACCTGTTGGTGAAGAGAACGCATGGGACGTACACTCCAGAATGTATACACCATTAGCTAGGAGAGCTATGACCACTGAGACAAGGGGTCAGAATAGCTGGGTTAACTTCGGTCCTCAAATGAGAAATGATAAAGGGGAGTTAATCAAGAAAGGTGAAGAAGGTTATCTTATTCCAAAAGAGAGAGCGTTTGCTCCTCAAAAAATGGCACTTATGCCAGAGAAGTACTCTGTTATTGACAGTGACTCAAAAAAGAAATCTCCGTCAGCTAAAAAGATACTTGGTATTAAACCAAAGAAAATTACTGTTAATGAGTACGCAGCTTTAAAGGATCAAATAAGACTAGAAAGCAGAGCTGCAAGAGAGGCTCAGAAAGACTTAAACACAAAAAGAAAAGAGTTAGCGGCCACCATTAAAGATCTTGCTAAAAAAGGTGTTATAACTGCGAACCAGTCTACAGTTCTCATAAACAGAGTATCATCTGTAAACTTGAACAACAGCAACGCAGTGGATAATCTGATAAAATATATGGACAAAGTATATAGCAATGCAGAATATGCAAATAATATACTTAGATCTAACAAGAAACGTAATGTAGCTAAGAAGAACATAAAAACAAAGATAGGTTCGGCTGGTAATACTTTTCAGTCACTAAAAAAACTATTCTCTATAGACGCAAAATTAATACCAGAGAGTGTGTTAGATACTTACTTTGATATAGTGGAACAGTTTGGGGCAAGTAAATCTGTTCTAGATTTAGACTCAATATCTCTTGTAAACCAGAAAGTTAAAACAATTCTCGACGCTATTGATCAAGAGGTTTCTGAGATTCCAAGATTACAATTAGCTTATAACTCATATGAGGATAAGGTAACAGTAGATGGCAAGGTTTCTTTTGGAGATACACTAAAGAAAATGGTAGACGATGGATACATAGAAAAAGAAGATGCAGATCTAATAAAGAAATACAAAAAGGATATAATACCAACCGAAGAGAAAACAAAAGAAGAGACGGGTCCTATAGATTATGAATTCAAACAAAACAATGTAGAAGACAAACTAGAAAGCAAGGCAGCGAAAAGATTTATTGATCTAGTCAAGAACAACAAAGAAGCTATTGAGCAGTTAACAGACAAGGACAGGTTAAACATACAATCAGTAATAGATAACATAGCGGCAGGGTTTATGCCTAGTTATGCCAACTCTCTGTCAAACGAAATAGAATCTATTATAGCAAAAGACAAAGTGCTACCAAGATTAAAAAGAGGAAGTAAACTTATTATAGATAAACTAATAGGTACTTCAAAAGCTTTGTTTGGGGATAAAAGAGCTACTGAGTACCAAATCAGACAGAACCCTCTTTCAGATATTGACAACGTATTAGGTAACTCAAATAGAACTGACGTATATGACAACATATTTGGGAAGGCAGCTAAAAGTTTTGCATCTCTACAAACAGATGTAGATATTATTTCAGAGAAACTTCAAGAAGCTGAAAACTTAATAAATAAGCAGTTCTTTAAGAAAAATGATAGAGCAAAATCTAAGTATAAGATTATGTCATACATGTTGCAGAGAGAATATGACTCAAATAAAGATAATAAAAAAGTATTCAGTGCTGTTGATGCTATAAATGAAATAATAAAAGTACACGATGCAGGAAAAGAATCTACATACACTGACAAAGATATTGAGATCCTTGAATCAATAAAAGAAAGCTTTACTGTTGATGGTGAAATAAGCAGCAAAAAAATAATGGATAGCCTATCGACAAGAGAAAAGAAAGCCATAAACATAATGGACGACGTGAATAAATCTCTAGCAGAAAAGGCCCTATATACAGCATCTATAATAAGAGGCGTTAGGCCAGACATGATAGACAACTATGTCCATCACTCAGTAGCAATGACAGACCAAAAAGCTATGGATTCAGTGTCTGAAAAGTATAATCAATTTAAAACGTTTAGCACAAAAGCTGGTACGTTAGTTGAGCGTACCCCAGGTGTTAAAGCTTTAAACTTTGACCCTATTTATTCCTCTATGTCAGGAGCTAAGTCTACACTACTTGATTATCATATGACTAATCCAGCTAAGACTATTTTCAAAACACTGAATAAAATACAGAAGGATATTATTGATAACAAAGATTCAACTAAAAAAGAAAAAGAAGTAGCAGCTTCACTTGTTAATGCGTTTGATACTACAATGCAAGTAGCTTTTGAATCTAACTACACCAACAAGGGATTAAACTTAGGAGGAAATTTAAAGTCATTGGGGTACAAGGCATTACTAGCTTCTGTTCCAAGAGCTTTTGCTGAATTTGGAAGTAACCTCTCTTACGCATTGCTAGCTAATCCAGCTCAGTTTACTAATGCTATATCAAATTATAGATCATTAATAATGAGTACTGAAGGGAGAGACATCATGTCAACCCTTAAAAGTGAGCAGACAGGTAAATTATATAGTAAGAAAGTAACTGGTAAGACAGCAGATGTAGGACTATTTGCTGAAGACGACTCTATAAAGAAGGCAGGAGCGGTTAACGATGTGTTAGACGTAACAAGGTCAATTTTAGAGAAAGGAAAAGTAGTGCCAAAAACTGTTGATTATATAGCAGATAAACTAATATCAACACCCGATAAGGCAATATCTAGGCCTATATGGTTTGGATCATTGTCTACTGAATTCAAGAAAATTACAGGGGTGGATATCGACATGGAAGCTATAAAAAATGAGGATCAAAAATACCTTGAAGAAAATAAGGAAGCCCTAGATAAAGCAACCAAGTTTGCTGATAGAGAGGTGACAAGAGCCGCTACATCTATAAACCCATTCAATGGTATATTAAAGAATAAAATAAACCCAAAGGACAGTTCGAGTTTGAAACTTTTAAAAGAATTGAACGGTTTTATGTCTAACTTTATCATATATGAATATACAACCGCAAGAGCAGGTGTTATATCCCTAATGAATGAAGGGGAAATAAGCAAAAAGAAGGGTGCGGCCCTACTCTTAGGTACTACAGCAAGAATGAGCCTATATACGGTCCTATACCAAGCTCTCTCTCATGCATTTGACTCTGTTGTTAAAGCGGTTACAGGGATTGGAGGAGATGATGAAGATGAAGATTACTCAATGATGGCCACCCGTCAAATACTAGGATCTGTAATGTCAACTGTATTTGGCAAGAATCTAGGTAATATAGCTAAAATCCCTATCAATATGGGTATAGAATACTTAAACGAAAATTACCTTAGTGACCTTAGAGAAGGTAGAGATTATGATCCATTCAAAGACGGAATGACGTTTGGGCTTTTATCAATGGATGAGGTGAAAAACAAACCTATCCCTGAGATTATGTTGACTAAATTATCTGGTGCTTACTCGCCATTTTTTAAGACACTTATTAGATCTGGAAAACTTTACCAGAAAATAAACAATGAAAAATATAAAGACGAGACCAAGCAAAAAGCTATGGATGAATTAACAGGACGAATGTTATTAGAGGCCCTTGGAAACGCAGGTTTGATACCTCTGTACAAAGATGTGAGGCGTATAATTCTTTCTGATTTATTCAAAGAAACTAAAAAGGTGCGTAAGATAAATAGGTTTTTCTAATAAAGTAGATGAGTAATCCAAGCTATTAATCCGTTAATATTTAACGCAACAAGATTCCACTGCTTCCTGGAGGAGGTTTGGACAATTACAAAAATAAAACCAATGATATACAGAGCTGGTTCAATGGTCCACTGGGCGGCGATAAGAAAACCGCTGCCCATGTATCCCACTCTTGACGCAAATTTTTGGTATGAGGTTAGTTTGTTAGTGTATGCGAGCTTCTTGAGAAACCATCTCTTGTAATTCATTGAAATAAAATTAAAATGTGTAAACCAATTATAAAATGTAGTAGGTGTGGTGATTTGTTTTGTGGTGGATTCGAATATAGAATTCATTTTGATAAACACCTAGATGACTGGAGTAAATCAAAAAACAAAAAAGAATACATTGAAAAAACAACGAAATAAGTATAAAGATATGAGAGTGATAATTTAACCCTCGCTTTCTTTAGTTAATTCAGCTATAGCCTCTCCGTACCCAGGCATCTTCTTGACAGTCTCAAGCGTACCTATCGAAAGGGTTCTAACATTTAAAAGCTCAGCAATTACAGCCTCAACTTTTTTATCCAATAGATCTAATCTACTCTGTTTCTTTGTTTTCATTTTCTAAGTATATTTGTAGTGAAGCAAGGGCTCTCCATGCAACCTTTGTTAAGTGAAGTATGCCATCATCATCAACTGGATCCTGCGAGTGATCAATCAAGTGACGAACTAATGCGTCCTCATTGTCTGTACTTTTATTCTTGTCCCAATGTAGTGGCTTGTCTGGGTGGTGCTGTTTGTTACCAGCCTGAGAACACCTAGACACTTCTTTAAGAGCATCCGGGAAGTACTTTAAAACACCTGTAAATACAGGCATACCCTTCCTTACAAGTGACGAATCTATATCATCACTGTGGTACTCAACAACCCCATTTGTGTCTGTTGTTTGCCACATCATTTTGCCGTAATCTTATTGTATATAAATCGTGTAACAAACACAAGATATATCAAACCTACCATCCAAGAGTCGACAATCTTTATAGCTATCATCCAGCCATCTGAAAGATAACCTCCAGATGTTATTCCAATCCACAATCCTATAGCAAAGGTTACTAAAAGGTGTGAAATTTTAGCTAATAAAAAAGAAACTAACCCTGCCCAGAAGCCTGGCTTCATGCCTCTTGAAGATTTTTTGTCTATCTCCTTATTTAATTTATCATCTACTATCATAAGTCCATTAATTTATTAATTACTGTATCTCCTCCAAGAACAACAACACAACCAATAGCAGGCTTCTTGCCTCTCTTAGCGTATGCCATTGCATAACTATCGTGGTCTATGCCACATCCAACCTGTGTACCAAAAACTCTAAAGTTTTGACCCACATACCAGTCAGTATAACACTGTGTATGTAAGTGACCCTGTACGGTAGACATCATATCAGCACGACACTTTGTTCTAGCTGTACCACTTTCACCGTGGATATATTGAACGTTATCGTAAACAACACGATCAACAAAGTTCCAGTTAGGTGTCTCAAGGACATCCTTGAAATCTTTAACCCACTTAGCTGGTATAGCTGAGGTCATAGCCTTTCTCATTATTAACCTATCGTGATTACCAATTAGAACATCCGCTACTGGGAATGCCTTGTACCACTTAGATAATTTCTTTATAGCCAGCTCTAGTTCCTGACCACCTGAAAGGCCATCTGGATCTGTTTCGTGGTAGCTGCTGTAGTGATTGTCTATGACATCACCTATAAAAACAACCTGGTTACAATTAAAATCTTTAAATGTTTGCTTGCAGAAATCTAAGTACCCGTCAAGACAAAAGGGCTCATGAAGATCCCCTATTACTAGTATTCGTTTTTCATTATATTTCATCGGTAAGTGTTTGATTTAATTCTTGTAATTCAATTATAAGTTCCTGACTAATTTCTAAGGCCTTATCATACTCCTCATCTACCAACGCCTCATATATGTCGCTGCAAAGGTCATTAACAATGTTCATTGTTGAATTAATAAAACTTAACCTTTGATCCTCATGTTTCATAACTAAAAAAAAAGGGGGCCTATCAAACAATCAACACAATATGACAGCCCCCAATATAAATAAGCATTGTAAATATAAGAATAATTAACGTTAATTGAAAATAAAGTTATCAACAATATGTTAATTATCCATGTTGTATATTAATCCCTTACCTGTTTTAGGATCTATTTTAGCTATAGACTTATAGATGTACCTAGATTTTTTTCGGACCTCATCACGCTCTTTCTTTAATGAATCCAACCCAAGGTTAGTGTACATGTATGTATCTATTCTAAATAACTCATCTATTTTTTTCCTGTCACTCCAGGAGGAGAAGTTTATTACCTTCTCTACGTCTTCATAATTATATTCCATATTAATTATTTTTAATTATTTCTTTCTCAAAATGTTCAGCTAAAACAGAGAACAATTCAACGATTGCTTCTTCAACAAAATGAGAATGCAAGTCATCAACATATACCTTACTACCTTTATCAGCGTACTGTATATAATCCGCAAGCGCATCCTTAAGGTCACTGTCGTAATAGTAGACATGACTGTCCACGTGTAATATACGTAAATCATCCGTAGCTACAAACACGGAATAACCATCTGCTGTAGACTCCTCGTATATATAAAAATCTAAGCCTTTACCCCAATCATCAGTGAGCTTAACTCCGTAATGGTCTAATACGGACTGCTTACATAATTCATAGTCCATTGATTGTTTCTCTCCAAAGCCAATAGCTTCTAATTTCTCGTTAATTAATTCATCTGTTATCATCCTCTATATATTTCTGTTATAAATCCATACTTATCTAATTCCTTCAGCCTATAGTCCTGAATAGCCGAAGTCTTCCCTTTAGGCGTTTTAACCTCCGAGAATATAACGGGAGTATTCGGAGGTATAGCCACAATATCTGGTATTCCATTTTTATTAGTTTTAACTAACTTCAATACATAATAACCTTCTTTCTCAAGCTGGTCTATACGTTTCTTCTGGATCTGTTGTTCTGTCATAGTGTAACAAATGTACAAAATTCTTTTGGGATTCTATACATTTTATCCATTCCTTTGCGTTTTTTTGTGTATATATTCACATTCTCTGCATACTTCTCGTTATAAATTATACTAGAGTGACAATACAAATAAGACCTAGTAGACAAACAGAATATAACATAAAAGAAAGGCTCAACCTTGTGAAGTCTCAACTTTCTACCAGTAAAGCTTACAGTAGGAAACTTAAAACTCCTAGCTGAAGTGAAGGGGTAACCAAGCTTTACCTCTACCTCGAAGTAAAACTTGACACCATCTTTTACCGCTATGACATCATGGTAGAAGTCTTCCTCGGTAGACAATATATTATAACCCTTAGCTATTAAATGATCCGCCAGCAAATCCTTAGCTACGCCGTCATACTTATCATAATCTTCCTGTACGAACTTCATCCCTCTTAAAATGTCTTAGTGTATAATCTTTCTTTTGTATTACAGATCTGTAAACCTTACCCTCAATACCTCCCTCAGAGAATATCCAATAAACCTTGTTATACTTACGATCCTTTGTAGTCATACGATCCCTAGCTTGCCAGTAACTGGTAGCACTGAAGTCAATATTATAGAAGACAATATACTCAGCGTTCCTTAAGCTAATGCCCTCACGACCTGAAACAATCTGAAGGGCTATGTGTTTATCAGTAGAATCAAATGTCTCCAAGTCAGTACAAAGATCATCACCAAAGACCTGCTTAAGTGCATCTAACTCAGCCTTAAACTTGTAGAATATACCGATCTTATTGCCCCTAAACTTCCACTTAATAAATTGAGCTTTGCTGGTATCTATAACGGCGCTATTCCCTGACTCAAACTTAACAGTACCACTATACAATTGGTGTAGCTTAGACATAAGCTTAACGCCTGTATCAGCTAGTATAACATCATCATCAGTAAGCTCAACAACCAGATCCCTTTTTAACCTCTTGCACAACTCAATAGTCTTTGTCTTCATGGGCACACGAAGGATCTCCTCCTCAATAGAGGACTCAAAACCAGCCTGTACCTGTGTATAAGATATCATGAACTTGTTCATACTATCTATGATGCTCTGCTTACCATTAGAGTAATCCTTTATGTTGAACCCATTGATAAGCCTCTGAGTAACCGTAACGTGCTTGTCACAGAACCTGTAGAAGTTTTTAAACTCACTGAAAGGATTCCCCGGTATCCCATACACCTGGTGGTACATTTGACTGTACGACTCAGGTGTTGGTGTACCAGATAACAAAACAACAAAACAATTGTTCTTAATAACAAGTTCCTTGACCTGCTTAGCTCTCTTACTTGGCTTAGGGAACGCCCCAAGCGTGTGGGCCTCGTCACATATGATCATATCCCAACCCTTCTCAGGTATCTTATGCAGTGACTCGTAATTTATAACAGTCAAATCGTAGTTAGGATCCAACATATTGTAGTCAGACTCAATACTACTTATAGCCTTCTTCTTAGTGATGAACAACACATTGTTCACTCTCACTAATTTCTGAGCAATGCCAAGGCTAGTAAGCGTCTTACCAGTCCTAACCTCCATAGCGAGATACAAGAACTTGCGTGTATTAATAATATCGCAGCCTTGCTCTATAATCCTTAATTGATAGTCTCTAAATTGCATCCTCTAATTTTTTTATAAAATTCATTATATCAGAACACTTCTCATAGTGCTCATGTTCCTCAAAAACCTTCAAACAAAGGTAAAGAGCATCAGCAATATCTTCAGCGCTATTATTGTAAATATCAACAACATCAATGTAGAACATAGGGAAGTCATGTATTTCATCAAAAATATCGTTGTAATCATGACCCAAGACAAGAACCCTGTATGTGTTTATTGCCGTAGAGAAAACCTGTTCATCCGTAAGTTCTTCGTAAAAACTCATATACTTCGTTTAAATTGTTAGTAGCTTCCGCTGAATTTTTATATACTTCTTTTCCAATAGTAACCTTACTATCTATACGAATCCCATCCTTAACAATGAAATCCTTACCCTCAGTTGTTATGCCCCTACGCCTTACGGCAATCTTGTACTTACCCTTCCCTTGGGAATCCATAGGCACAAGATATACCTGAAAGTCGTTCTCAACACACCACTTAAAGTTATCAATATTCAAACTCTGGGTCTCCTTTTTCTTCTTCATAATCTTCAGTCTTAAACATTATCCATCTTCCTTGATTAGACCTACCCTCAATAACCTCATACTCCTTACTGAAAACTCCAAAAGAATTGAGCCACTTATAGAAAGCATTCCTAGATATAGTCATCTTAGCCTTAGGAGCAAAGTCAGGATTGTCCTTGATAAAGTCAAGGTAAAGATCATCCTTAAATATCTTCCTGTCTGCATGGAATACATCAGGAGATTTAGAGTCATCTATTAACCCCATCCACTCAATGAACTCATGGCAGGTCTCAGAGGCTAACCTTCTAATAGCAATGTTCTTGAACTCAGACTTAACAAGCCCCGTGTTTAAGTAACCCTTAAGGTTATTAATCATGTAGTTATCAAAAGAACACCACTCATCATCATCCCATTCGTCAAACAACCGCTTACCGAACTCATCAACAGGAGTAAATCCCTTGTTATAATACTGCTTAAGCTCAAGCTCCCACTTACGTCTCTCAAATGAATTACCCTTACCACGTATTGCGTAGTTAGTTGTAATAACGATCTTAGGACTGAACTTAAACGGAATACGTACAGCATCCTTGTTCTTCTTCTCGATTGTCAAGCCCTCAGTAATAGCAGAGAATAACCTCTCAAAATCAAACGCTTTCTTGACATCATCAAATGATATAACCTGAGTATCTGTGGTAACTGTCTGGTAAGCAAACTGCTTATCAAAAGAGAAAGACTTACCATCAATCATAGCCACCTTCTTCATCATACTTAAAGCCTGAACAAATAACCCCTTACCTGTTCCTCCCTCAGGGTTATCGGTGATAACCTCATCATTAAGAATTACAGATGGACAGAACCCAGGGTCCTTGTATCCGCTCATTAAGAATCCAATAGTAGACTCTATAGACTTAATACGCTGATCATCATCACCAGATATGTTTGATATAAACTTCTTAAAGTCACAATCAGTTACATCACAGAAATCAAAGTCCCTATCAATAACCTGGTCGTGCCAAACAAAACCATTTAGATCAACATAATCAACCTTTATAATCTCATCCTTGCACACCTTTATAGCACAATTCTTAAAATAAATAAAAGAAAAGTCCTTAGTATCCTCAACAAAGTGTACATCAACTGTATCTAATAAAGACAGGAAGTCTTCCTTAAAGAAGCGTGTCTTATCAGCGAAGAAGTTGTAAACAGATAGATCATCTAAGTCCTGCAAATAACCAAGCACAGTGTCCTTAACAGACTCCTCAGTAGTTGGCTCAATTAAGTTATGTGTAACCTTTACGAGCATGTACTTCTGGCTATCATGCGGCGCATACTTATAGTAGCCCTTGTTCTGTAAGAACTCCTTGAACAAGTAGTGTATCAAAGATACAGCCCCCTTACTACTTATGGACCAAAATTTATGTACAGATGAGTCTCTCTCTAAATCTTTAACAACAGATACAATAACATCGTCATCGATACCCTTGTCAGATAGCTCCTCCTTTATAGAATCAACAGAGTTTCCCTTGCTTATTTTTGTTCTAACCTTAGACATTGCGGCATCATCCTCATAATACTTAGTACCAAACGCCCCCACATTCCTGTAGGCAGAATCTATAGCTTGCTTTACCTCTGACATAGGGAAGCTACTGCTAGAGTACTGACCCAATACATACTCAGCTAATGATTTGTTTATGCCGTACTCATTAAGAGCAGAGGCAAGAATAAACACATTATTATTACGCTGACCCTCAATCATTGGGTACTTCTTAACCCACCACTTGGTTAGTATCTCTATAATTTTATTGTCATCAATAACAGGTATTGTTGGTCGATCCTTGTGTCTATCTACAGGTCTGTAGTCGTACTCAGCCTGAGTCTCCCAGATATCAGACTCCACGTCTATATAAACCTCTGGATCGTAGGACTCATAACAAACCCTACTAATATTTTTAGATGTAACATCAAACTGCTCTGAGTTGTAGTACTCACCAAGTGCATCGAAGTATCTCTTGTGATTCTCAACGTCCTTAGGTATCTTGATCAAAGCCTTCAAGCCATTACCACTTGGGCTAATAAATACAGACATAACGTACTTATCGTCAATCAATCTCTGCTTCTCAGACAGCATATCTTCATTGGTCTCATACCCATCAAAATCAAGGCATATAAGTCCACTGTGTTCTATAATAGAATCATCAGATCGCTTATTAAACTTACCAGAAAAACATATAGCCGGTAAATTTTTCTTAAGATTGTTTCTCTTTGTTTTATCACTCTCATTCCTTATAGAGTTTATTAGTTCTTTATGCTTACCGTCCCTGATACGATCAAGGACAAACAACACATCCCTGAAGAAGGGAGTTGATGTCTCTTTTATATTCTTAAATATTGTTATCATAGTGCCATTATTTTAGTCATTGCATCCAACCTTGTCAATAAATCATAGTGCTTGCTCTCAGGTACTCTTTTAAGCATATCTATAGCCTCACCTAGAGTTGATTTGTCTCTATTTTTTAGTGACTCATCGTACTTGTTTTTAATATCTTCGTATTTCTTCTTGTACTCAGATAACTCATTAACGTACTGTTTATGCACACCAAGGAATGCCGAAGGCTCAACATTTAATGCGTCAAAATCACCATCACCATACCTGTGTAAAAGGCGTGACTTAACATCTGTGTATATTTTATAAAACACTTCCTCATAAGCCTCAATTGATGGGAAGACATTATTTATAGAGTGAAGAACATTTGAGTGATCTTGATTCATAGATGCGGCTATGCTATATAGTGACTCCAGTGGGCATAGCTCTCTTGATAGCTTATAGTATATAGACCTTGCGTATACATACTCTCTCTTTCGTGTTGGCTCAGATAGTTCAAATTCTATCATTGCCTCAACCTCTTTTCTTATATCTTTTAGTGTCATACTGTTTGATTTAAAAAACCCCCACCTAAGCAGGGGTTTGAGTTTAATTTAGAAGTCAAGCACAGGCTCTACTTCTTCTGTTGCAGCAACTTCTTTCTTGAAATACCCATCAAGGTAATTCTTTAATTCAGCGGCTACATCATCTGCCTTAGCAGAATCTTGCTTGGTTAAATTAGCACCGACAGTGAATTCAGGTGTACTATACTTAATACTTCCTTTCTTCTCATCGTTTGATGTAAGAACCTCAATCCATTGGTTGTCAATAAGGTTCTTGTTCGCTTCCATAAAGTCAGACCACTGTCTCACTCCTGATCCCTTCAGGGATATGTTAGCTACAGTTCCATCCTCTAACATTACATAGATAGATCGGTTGTACTTACCACCTGCGGCAGTAATAGTTGGCTTGATGTCTTTGTAAAGACCCTCAGCAATTACACCTCCCTTAAAGGAACGAACTGTCATTGGCTCGCTTCCAATATAGAAGACCTCGTTTGAATAGATCCCACTCTCGCTAGCATCATTCCATCCCTTCACTGTGTGATAGTTCTGTAGGAACAAAAACTTTAGAGGTAGTTCTACCTTGACATTCTCTCCTGCTTCCTTGTCATAGTAGCTAAAAGATTTGTCGTTTGACTTCCACTCCAAGTACTTTGAAGTTGGGTTTGCACTCTTTGGTGCTTCGTTTGTGTGGCTAATTCTTGCCATAGTAAAAAAAATTTAAATTACGGTCATCTTGCCCTGACCGCATGGGCTATATTTTAAATATTCAGAAGGGCTTCCCTGTTTAATACATAAACAGGATCTAGATAGTAAGCCCAGAGGTCTTCATCTAAATGATAAGCCCTTTCATCAACACAATACTTTAAATTGTCTACATAGATGTAGTCACCTTTTTCTAGTTGATAGTCGCTCTCCATTTTATCTTCGCACCACCATTCTCCATTGCCTTCATCTTGATCCCATTTTACAAACGTCATCTCTGGCTTTTGTTTCACAATAAATTGAACTGTTTTCATAATACTTTTGTTTTTAATTACGATTATCTTGCCCTGACCGCATGGGCTATATTTTTAATCCTCCATTGTATGAGAGGGTACATATTGATTATCAGATTCAAGTATGCCTTTTATTTTTTCTATAAAATCATCTTCATTCATACATGGCCTATTAGTTAAACCCCATGAAAACATAGATCCTTCATACGCTTCATAAAAAAACGAAATATAAACTCTACTTTTGCTTCTTCCTATAGCAGAGTATTCTTTATCTACAATTTTAAAGGCCTGCCATATATCTGTAGCGAGCATGTTACCAAGAAGTTTCAATTCATTATCATCTAAAAACTTTTTTAGATTTTTATATTTACCATCTTCTATTTCATTATCCAAAAACTTCATAATACTTCGTTTGATACAAATTGTTTAACATCGTCAGTAGCATCTGGCCCGAAGAATCGTTTCCACACGTTTACTGCTCTCTCTACTTTTCTCATCCCACTCTCTAGGAAGTCATCACTGCAAGTGAATCGCTTCATCTGTAGTGTCTTCTTGTCAATAACAAAGAACTCAAATGGTAAATCAAACATAGACGAATAAATAAACGCCTGACTGTCATAGTTGTACATATAAGCACTCTTCCTGAACGAATCTATGTTACTTGATGTCTTGATGTCAATAATCTTATTAGCCGTTATAATATCAGCCTTACCCTTGAACTCTACATCAAAGAAGCTACCAATAACAGGGACCTCATACTTAGCACCTAATGAATAAATTTCTGATGATAACTCCTTATTAGACTTCATCTCATTTATAGCCGCATCCAGCTCTACTTGTTCCTTGGTTAATAATAATAACCTACCATCAGACTGCTCCTTGTAAGCCTTAGTGTTCCTAGTCGATGCGTCTATGATCTCAAACTCTCCGAGCTTATGAGCCTCTAGCATAGATACATGGAAGTACCTACCTTGCACCATTGGTAATGTCTCTTGTTGTGGACTACCAAACTCTCTAGGGTTCTTTAGAAGCGTCCCTATGTTACTGTTTGATAAGTAGTGACTCCCAAACTTACCATAGTAATGTTTATCGTCCCTCAATTTGTTCAATACGTCTTCTTGTTTCATTGTATTTAGTTATTTGTGTTTCTCTTAATTCTTTTAAAAAAGCTATTCGCTTGTGGTTCTTTCTAGTAGATATCTCAGACTGAACGCCTTGCTCTATCTGGTCTAGTTTCTTCTTGTACTTTTGCTCAAGGAACTTAAACGCTCCATACTCAAACCCCATCTCGTGGAAGTCTTTAGTGTATTTAATCTCTCTGTAAAACTCAGAGTCAGTTGAGTATATCTTAATGCCATCCTCATTCTTGATGATCTTTATACCCTTGAATATTACCGACTCCTCATCTTCAAGCTCTATATGAACAGAACCCTTTAACATCCTCGCTTGAACAAATAATCTATCCTTTGTGTGTATCATGGCTACAAATGTATTTAATAAATTGTTAATACGCAAGCTTTTTCTTAAAAAAGTTTGTCTTCCTATCTAATTTGTTCTTTATCACAAACAAATCGTAAGCCTTGGCAGCTTCCTTTGGATCTTTGTAGTATCCCATGTTGTATCTTTTTCTTTTGTGTGCAAACTCAACTATAAAATAATATCTGCCTTGACCCTTCTTCCTACTAACCCCTATATATTTCATATATTATATTTTTTTTTAAATCTCTATAATAGAGAGTAAAATCGACACTTCGACACAGACCCTTGATAATCAATAACTTAGCCGTGTCGACCCGTGTCGATTTATACTATTCCGTGTCGATTTCTAGTTTAATTATTACGTTTTCCCACTTCCCATACCTCATTTCTTTGTTCACTAGGAAGTCAATTCGCTTAGTCCAACGCTTGTTCATTCTATCTTCGACACGCCAAATACCATCCATTTCGCCTGCATTTTGTACACAAACCTTTGCCCCAAACACAAAGCCATACGCTTCAAGATCCCTTGAAACGGCTATCCACCTATGACCTTGTGGATTGGCTTTGTTTATCTTCTTTAGTGAAGCCGTGGTCAAATAATCTGCGTTGCATTGCCTCGGATCTGCGTGGTATATGGTAGCCGTAACGAATACGGACATTACTAAGTTAAGAAGCATAACATATCGTTTAACTTGTTAGCATCGCTTATGGTAATGGTCTTTCCATTACTCTTGCGTAGGGACACTGTACTGTCGTTAATAAACTTAAGTGATATTCCATTGCTAATCTTAAAGCTAAGGTCATAAGCACTTATAACATCAAGCATAGTGGTGTATTCTGTTATATTTACATTGTTCACTCTCATCTCTTCCGTAGTCTCTAAGGCATACATATTTAACTTCATTGACTCAGCGAACTCATAGTCTGGCTCATCGCCTTTCCATACCCACCTTGCACCTTTCTTATCTCCTAGTTTAACTAGGTAACCATTGTCCCTTAGGTAGTCCACCTCTTGCATGGTCAACCCACTCTCTGTTACCCAATATTTCATGGGTGTTTTTGGGTTCTCATCAATGATCCTCTTCATTGTAATAATTTTATTTAACATATCTATTTGTTTTATATTCTCCCGTAAAGGAAGAGGTTTAATAATTCTAAGTTGTCTGTTAAGTCCCCACCCGTTTGATAAAAACTGTGGAAGAACCTATCCAATTCTAATGGATCAATGTCCATGTCTTGTGCTATCCTTAGGAAGCCGTCAAGTGTTTCTTTTTGTTTGCTCATTATAAATTATTTAATTGATTAATACTCTCTGAGAAATCTACTCCAGCTATTACGTTTTTTTTTGATAATACTGAATAAATTTTACTACTGCTTTGTATGTCGTGTTAAGTTTGTAAGCCCCCCCAATCATTTCAATGTGAGTGCCTTCAATTTGAGCATTACACATATCAATCGTGAATCTGTAAGCATCCCCATTGGCATCTCTAAGACTTTCTATCTTCTCAACCACAGGCATAAGCCAATCCCATGAGGTGTGGTAGTTCATTTGAGATAGGCTCAAAAACCCATCAACTTCCATAAATTCTGCTATTAGTTTATTGTCTTTCATAATCTATTTGTTTTACGTTATCAAATTCTACTTGTGCATCACTTGGATACGTTTTTAATATGGCTTCACACACCCCATCACAACCCTTTGATTGGTCATTGATGAGGTATCTGTTGCCGTTTACTACCATTACTGTCATATCTCTGCCATAAAGTTTAAATAGTTTTCCTCTGGATTCTCATCAAACCAAACCTTAATCTTCATGCCTAACTGATAATCAGCGTATTCTCTAATGTCTTCGTCATTTACTCCATTTTCTTTTTGTATGGTATCGTTCCACCCATAATCTGTCTTATCAAACATATCTTGTACTCTATCGACAGAGCCACTTGCTTTAATCTTATCAAGTTCCTCTACTATCTCTGAATAGTTATCTCTTGAGATTTCATACTCAATGTATTCTGGCTCTGTTTCTCTTGCAAAGAATCTCTCCCCTGCGTTACTTGGTTGTACTGCGAACATGAATTTACCATCAATGTCGCCATTATAATATCTTCCCATTTTGTTAATTGTTTATTAGTTCATAAATTAAATCTACTATCTCGCCGTCTGTGGATATCTCGCCCTCAATTTCTATTAGTTGGTTTATGGCATCAATGACTCTCATCATTCCGTACCCTTCGGCTTGCTCTCTTGAGTTACCGAGGTCTATTAATTCTTCTGCTTGTTCTTTCATAGTTCTGTAAAAATTTAGTTCTTATATTGTGTCTCCATTCATTTCGTTGAATACTCTGCAATAGTCCTCTGCCTCTGTCTCATTAGCAAAGTATGTCCAGTCCGTTCCGTTTTCAATGAAGTTATAATCTGTGTCGTAAACATCAAGACATACTCCGTATGGTCTGTCTCCATAGTGTTCATCCCCAACCATATCAAAGTCAGGCACTCGTACTGCTTTTAAAATTGTTTTCATAATTATTTATCTTTTTAATTCGTTTAAAAATTTATTAATATTTTCTCTGTAATCTTCCATTATATCGTTATTCATATTCTATAACGTCTTTCTCTAAACAAGAAAGCATTTTCATTAATACCCATTTTACGTCTGCTATATCGTTACCTGCGACTGTCACCCCTTCTTTTGTATAGGCTTCTATGTTGCCTTGTTTATCGTAATGTACCTCATGGATTTGATAGAAATCATCATCTCCATCTTTCGTTTTTAAAACTCTGTAATTCCATTTCATAAGTGTCCTCCTATTTTTAGTTCGTCACATTCGTACCTCCATTCAGAGTCTTGGTCATCGTCTGTCCAATCCCCACTATCCATTCCAGATCCGAACATGAATTCAGACTCGTTTAGCTTTCGGTCTATCTCATCAACCCAAAGGTCTTCATTGTCTATAAGATAGTCTGATATATAGTCTTGTGCAGTAGCATCTTTTGGTGCGTTGAACTTTAGGTAGTGCTGAAAATCATTTTGATCTACCTCTATCTCTACCTCTGCCGTTTTGTAGTATACACTACGTTGTAAAATTTTAACTTTCATTTTAATTCGTTTTGAAGTTTGTTAATTAATTTTCCTACATCTTTGCCTAGTTCTGTCTTATCATATTCTAGTTGGTCCTCAACCTTATACAATATGTTTAGTGTTTCTGATATTAATACTTTCATTTTGTTATGTTTTTAAGTTCTGTTAAAAATTGTATGAAGGGTATCTGTTTGAACATAAACGCTTCTGCTTCATCGTGCGTTCTAAATACCTCTATTGCCGTTCCTTCAGTAGTGGGGTGTTCCACAACCCATACACCACTTTTTAGTTTTTTAGTTACCATAAATTCCTACTATTTTGTACCCCTTTTTTTCTATAAAATCTATGTAATTGTTGAGGTGTTTCTCGTCGTTAAATTGTTTAGTTACTGTCTTGTATGCCTTGTTCCAATGACATTTCATGGATATTGTTATAGTTATCATAATGAGTAGTATTCGTTTTGAAATTCTTCTCTTATCTCTCTACCTAGTCTTGTATTAAAGCCGTAGCTATGTGTATATAAATTAGGTATAGGCTCTTGCTCTATCATAAAGTGAAACACGTGTACTGTGTTCACTCCATATCTTTTGGATATTTTTTGACACGCCTTTTTTAATTTCTCGCAGTTATGTCTGACCTCCCCATAGTTATCTATTAAGTAGTCGTTTATTCCTTTCGTTGTTAATCGTCTCATAATGTTTTGTTTTTAGTAAAAATCGTAATAGATATCCATTACATTGCTTCGTTGTTCGCTCGTTAGTTCATGCCATAGCTTTCCGTATAGCCTTAAACTTATCTTCATTAGTTTTGTTCCCATGTTTTTAGTTGTTTCTAATTGAGCACCATACAATTGCTTGATACTCAAAAGGTTTAATGTTATGTTTTTTTGCGTTCTTAATTGTGATATCTCTAATATCATCATAGTTCGATGCACTCAAGCTAGTCGGTACTATCATCTTATCAAAGGCTGCCCTCGTATGCCATACGTCAACTGTTACAAAGTTTTCGTTTAGTTCTGCAATGTTTCTGACAAAGCTGTGAGTCTTGGGACTGTTTGAATATTCAATGCCCTCTCTCTTACCTTGGGCCAATTCAAACGCCTTGATTTTATTATTGTTAAACGTGCACACCTTAACACTTTCATGATCTTTGCCGTTGTTTACGGCTTTTAATACTTGTTCTGTGTCAAATATATTTCGCTCCCATTTATTTCTTGGACTCAATGCACTCAGTACATTGGCCACAACTAGAGGTTGAAAGTTGTATTTCTTAGATAAGTTTTGTACTATATCATTAGCTGTTTTGTACCATACAAGTCCATCGTTATAATCGTCTTCAGATACTTTATTGAAAAAATACTCTAAGTTTTCAGATATTTTTTGCTTCTTGTAAGTTGATAGTTTCTTCATGTTGATTGTTTTAATTGTTAGACAATGTGAGGGGATTCGAACCCCTAGCAGTCCTAACTACACATCGTTTTTTTTGATTATCTCCAAGTCGTTTCTTGAATTCCCTCAATTTTGATACTTCTTAAAAATTTGATAATTGCTCTCATGTTGATTGTTTTAAATTGTTTATAAGTGAAACCCTTTATCTATTAATGTTTCTTTTCTCACTGTGCATAGTGTTATTGAGTCGTTTGGTCTCTGAACAAATGGTCGCTCATACTTATCAATGTATAAATAAGGCTCATCTGTTGGTACGATCCATCTTTTTTCGATCCTGTCCTTTGTTTCTTGTTTAAGTCGGCTATAAACTGGATAGCCGTTTGTGTGTTTTGTTTCCATGTTTAAATTATTTTTCCGTTTATACTGTTTTCAATTAATATGTTATCATAACCTTTATTTATCCAATGTATCTGTTCAATTTGTGCATCTAATAAATTATCAAAATAGTTAGGTATTGAATCAACCCATACAATGTACTTTAAATTATTTTTCATAATGTTGGTTTTAATAGGGAGCTTTTACACTCCCTTTGTTTATTTATATTCCGTAATACATACCACCCTCTTCATACATTCCACTCATTTTATCAAGTATATAGCCTTGTTTCTTTTCTTGCTCAAAGATAGAATTATAAACAGCTTGACCCTTTCTGGAATATCCGTCCCAACCATTTAATTGTCTATGCAATGGTAATTGTTCTTTTGGTGCTTTAAACCAATCTTGATTTAGTAACCAATCTTGATATGATTTTGGGGTGTTTTCAAATTGTTGTCCTTTGTACTTTCCGAATTTTAGTATCATATTGTTTGTTTTTAATAGGGGGTTTTGACACCCCCGTTGATGTTTATTTTAATCTTGTTTTGATAAACCAATATAAGGCTTGGATTCCTTCTTCGTTCAATTCTTGGTCGATTGATTCTGGTTGACCTTCTCCATTTCTCTTCCAACCTGCAAAGAAATATCTGATTTTAAGTCTATTCACATGACCCGAATAGTCGATAAACCAAGTTCTAAAATCCTCCCCGTTTTCTTGTGTTGCAATTGCAATTAGTTGAAATAATTCATTTACTGTTTTCATAATGTTTGTTTTAATTGTTAGACGATATGGAGTGATTCGAACACTCAGCAGTCCTAACTACATATCGTTTTTTTTCTTCATCTAAGCCCAACCCTTTCGAATTGTAAGCCACAGATAACGCTTTTAATCGCTCTGTCTTGCAGTCATAATCTATGTTGATTACTTCTGGTATCCTTCGGGATTCTACACCCTGACTGTGATACGCAGCCTCTTTATAGTGGTTTACACTTCAGCCACTTTTATAAACTGTGGTCCCGTTTTCGTTGGTACAAAACTACAACGCTTTTTTCAATCTACCAAACTTTTTAACACTTTTTTAACAATTGCTACCTTGTCACCTCTCTCAGATTCATAATGCATAGCTTAACTCTAATCTGTATGGTTTACAGTACTCGGCTGCGTACTCTAGATATAATATCTGTATATCTGTTGTACTTCGTAAGTCTAGTATTTTAATGAACGTTTGTTGCTTTTCAACATGACAAATCTACAACGAATTAACCATTCCACCAAATTTATTTTAAAAAAAAAACATTTTAACCTGTAAAATAATTGTTATTTTTAATCATTCTAAATAAAAATATTGCTCACATAGACTGTTTTAACTGTAACTTACTGAAAGTCAATGCGTTAAATTAATGTTTATCTAATTATATATTATTTCAACAGATGGGCAACGGGAGAGGGGCTATTCCCTTTGTCAAAGCATCTACTTTATTTTTTGCCTAATGGAATTGCGTGTGCGTGCAACGTGTGTGCGTGTGTATGCGTGTGCGTGCGAGCGTGCAACGTGTGTGCGTGTGCGTGTGCGTGTGTATGCGTGTGCGTGTGCAACCCCCTACAAAAAGGTCAAAAATCCACAGAAAAACGCAAAAAAATAGACCCCCCTATGCGAAAAAAAGTCGTTTTCTATTTGCGACGTGATGCGTCATGTGTATATATAGCCCGTTTGCTACATACACCTATTATAAAATTTTTGCTATATTTACCCCATGATAATAGAGATAAGAGAAAGGGTGTCGGTTGGGCCAGTGGTCGGTTTCAGCGTATACCCACAAGACGAATACCAGTCATTTACGGAGTTTACACTGTATTTATTGTTGTTTGAGGTAGCATTTATTTGGTAAATCGACACGAAAACACCAAAAGCGACACGGGTCGACACGGCTAACTAGTTGATAATTAAGGGTCTGTGTCGAAGTGTCGATTTTTACTCTCTATGATAGGATTTAAAAAAATATATATTATACTCTCTCTCTCTCTCTCTCTATAGAGAAACGCAACACGTTGACATAATACTTGTGGTATTGATTTCTTTTTTGTATATTTGTAACAATTAAAATCAAATGAAATATGAATGAATTATTTTTTGACCAGGAAGGTCGAGACAAGCTCATTAGTGGTATAGTAAAAATATCCAGGGCTGTTAAGAGTACCCTAGGCCCTTTGGGTAATACGGTAGTACTAGAATCACAAACACACACACGAGGATTGACGGTCACCAAGGATGGTGTGACGGTCGCTAAGGCAATCAATTTGGAGGACCCAGTTGAGAACTTAGCCGTTAGGATGGTTAAGGAAGCGGCTGATCGCACGGCAACATCTGCTGGTGATGGCACTACAACAGCCATTGTGCTTACGGAGGCTATTGTATTGAGCGGTATGGAGCTATTGAAGCAGAACCCTGGCACGAATGTCTCTGAGTTGGTTCGTGAGATAACTAGAATCGCTGATGATGTAATTAAGTCACTGTCTAAGAAATCTAAGAAGGTAACGGGTAAGACGCTTAAGGATGTCGCTACGATATCTGCTAACAATGACAAGGAGCTAGGTCATTTGATTGCTGATGTGTACAAGCAGGTTGGCAAGGATGGCGTTGTAACGGTTGAGAACAGCCAGACGGCTGATACATTCTTTGAGGTTACTAATGGCATTAAGATTAACCGTGGCCACACTAGCCGTTTGTTTATTAATAACCAGAAAAACGATGAGTGTATACTTGATGACGTGTATATATTGGCAACGGACCTTGAGATAAACAACATCTTAAACATTGAGAACATATTAAAGCCGATCATTCAGCAGAACAAGAAGCTACTGATTATTGGTACGTGCTCGCCTAACGTGATAAATACCTTAGGGATGAACGTGGTGAAGAACAGCTTAAAGATATGTAACATTATACCGCCACAGTTTGGCTACAAGACCAAGGAGCTTATGGCTGATATAGCGCTGTCTGTTGGTGCGAAGTACTTCAGTGAGTCCACGGGAGACGACTTGAGCTTGATTACTATGGCTGATTTGGGGCATGCGCAGAAGGTAGTTGTATCTACGGATAAGACGGTTATTGTGCGTGACGAGGGCAGGACTCAGGAGGTTGAGGCTAGGATTAAGGAGTTACGTGCTTCTGAGCAAGAATCAACTAAAAAAGACGAGAAGGATTTCTTGAGGGACCGTATCGCTAGTTTATCTGGTGGTGTTGGCGTGGTTTATGTTGGTGGAGATTCTGACATTGAGCAGAAGGAGAAGTACGACAGGGTTGAGGATGCGGTTTGTGCGGTAAGATCAGCGCTAGAGGAGGGCATACTCCCTGGTGGTGGATCGGCACTATTGTTTGAGTCATTGACTATGGAAGGTGACGGACACGCTGAGCAGATCATGAAGGGCTCGCTTATGGCGCCATTCAAGCAGATCGTTGAGAACGCTGGCAAGATGTACCCAGCTAATATTAAAAATTTCGGCGAGGGGTATAATGTTAAGACGGGTGATTATGGCGACATGCACAAGATGGGCGTCATTGATCCGGCAAAGGTTACCAAGAACGCACTAAAGAATGCGGTATCAGTGGCGACCACTATTCTAACTACTAACGCAATCGTAACATACAAGAGATAATGCAGGCAGTAAATAAATATATAATAGTTGAGACAATCGTTGAGGAGACTAAGACAGACTCAGGTCTGCTTCTTTCTGGAGATGATACTAATGATTTTAGGTACAAGAAGGCTAGGGTTAAGAACCCAGGCACTAATGTAGAGGTAGTGAAGGCTGGTGACGTAATTTATTACGATAAGTCCACCGGTCACACCATGATCTTACAGGACAAGCAATACACGATCATTCTTGAGCGTGATGTTGTTGTTGTGCTGTAGATTTATTCATTTGTTTGATGGCTCGTCTGTATACCTTATCGGTATAGGGCGAGTCTTTTTTAAATATAGGGTTCTTCTGTGGGGTCTCTGAGATTCTTTCCTCTCCGGCTAATTTTTTGTATATACTAACGATTAGTCTCTTCCCCTTGTATGATACCTCATACAGTGCCGCCTCAGATCCCTTTGATTTACGCCACACGGATATCCATCCGTCCCTTAGCAGTTGCTGGAATCGGTTAACGTCCCAGGAGAATATCTCCTCATAGTCGTTGAAGTCGGTTCGTTTGAAGAGTTTTTCGCTGTATAGGAAGAAAAGCATCTCAATATCGGCGAGACCCACTCCGTGGGTCCTTTTTGCCCAATAGCGTACAACCCTGAAGTACTTTAGGTAGTCGTATGTTGGTTGTTTTCTGTCGTAATTGGTCCGGATTATTTCATCGTACCCTTTTGATTTGATTTTGCGCTCATATTTGCGCCTCATTTTTCTTTTTTTCATTATAACAAAGATAATATTTTTCTCTATCTTTGCATCAAACAATAACACTATGCCGTTAAAAGGAAAAATAAAGTATATGAAGCCGAAGTCGGCTACTAAAACTGCACCAAAGGTAAAAAAATCTAAAAAAAATGGTAAAAAATACTAAAACAGGGATTGATAAGATCATTGACTTTAAGAAGAGCATGAAAATGGCTGAAGAAACGTCTAAAATGATCAAGAAAGCAATGATTTACAACTCGTTGAAGGATGGGGTTAAGTAGATCAGCAAAATATTATAGGGATAATCCCGAAGCCAGGAAGAAGAAAAACGATTATCAGAAGGTTTTCAATAAAAAAAAGGGTGAAAGTAAGCGCAGAGTCGAACTGAATAGGCTGAACAGGCTCTTTGGAACGTATGGAAACGGTGATAATTTAGATGTTTCTCATCATTCTGGCAAGAAACCAAGACTTGAACCACAGTCTAAAAACAGGGGAAGTAAAACAAACACACCTGGCGATAGAAGGGCTAGGGTAAAAAAGAAATAACAAATGGCAATTATACCAGGAGGACAACAAATTAGAACAACATCAGCAGATGTTGACTTAACACCTAGAGGGAACGCTTTAGTAAAGGCTCAGAATCAGGTGTACACAATGGATGACATTGTAGAAACAGTAAATGCAGAGGCCGGAGGATCTGGCTCAGATATTTTTGATCAGGCTATATTTTACTTTTCAAGCACATTCATATCATGGCAGGTTAGAGAGTTATATAACGACACAGGATTGACATTCACATGGAGCTCTCCAGACAATAAAACTTTGGTTGGTTCTGCATCGGACTATTTACAGCAGGAGATTAATGATATATATACCTGGGGGGTTGTATCTGCTCCTGAACATAACTTAAATCAGAGTTTAGCAAAATTAACTGCTCAGATAACTAGTACAGAGGTTAGAATCCGTGAAGCTATTGTTTCTGATGATGGTTCTGGAGTCATTGAAGACACTAATTTCACTGGATACATACAGTTAAAAAGAATGGTAGTTCAAAACCCACCAACACAGCAATCTTAGTCTTAACGATGAAGAAAAAAAAGAGCATAAAGGACAGTTGTTACCACAAGGTGAAGCGCCAGTACAAGGTGTTCCCAAGTGCGTATGCAAGCGGTGCGATTGCGAAGTGTAGGAAGGCAAAGGCTAAGAAGTAATGGCAGTTAGAAAAACAGCAAAGGGTGCATCATTACAGCGTTGGTTCAAGGAGAAGTGGACGGACCAGGATGGTAATCCTTGTGGATCTAAAGAGGGTGATAAGGTAAAGAAGTGTCGACCATCTAAGCGTGTATCATCTAAAACACCTGTTACATGGTCTCAAATGAGTACTAGTAAGAAAAAAAAGGCCGTTGCAGAGAAAAAACGTGTAGGCATGGGTAAGAGGACAAAAAATATAAGGAATGGCAGATAAATCTAAGATGAAGTGTAATGTCGTTAAGAAAAGCGACAGGGCCGGTAAAAAGAAGATGGTTAAGGCCTGTTCAGGTGGCAAAGAGAAGTTAATTCACTTCGGGGCCTCTGGATACGGTCATAACTACTCAGCTGCGGCTAGGAAATCATTTAAGGCCCGTCATAAGTGTTCATCTGCTACTAATAAACTAACGGCTCGTTACTGGGCATGTAAAAAATTATGGGCTGGAGAGGGCGGCTCAACAAAATCAAGCCCTAAATCTAAAAAAGGAAAGTATTAATTATGGCGTATATAGTATTTATATTGATTTTATTCATCATTTTGCTTATAACATACAAGCTAAACAAGCTTACGGATGTTAATGGCAACTTTATTCCTGATGAATTAGAAGATTTAGCTCAAGATGTTAAGGAAGACTTACTTAGTAGAGCTGATAACGTTAAGGAAGAGTTAAAGGATGTAAAATCTGCTGCAAAAAACCTAGCGAAACAGTCTGGTGACGTTTTCGAGGCAGCTGGCGGAGCTAAACGTAAAGGTAGAAAGAAAAATGTCAAAAAGTAAAGGATTAGGCGATACTGTAGCTAAGGTTACGGCTGCCACAGGGATACAATCATTCGTTAAGAAGGTAACAAAGGGTGACTGTGGTTGTGAGGGAAGAAAAAAGAAGTTGAACGATTTATTCCCATACTCAAAATGAGCCCAAACGATTTAAGATTAGCAATATTTAACTCAATAACATTGGGAATTAGTTTTACACAAATTGAAAACGGATTGAAGATAGTACTTCTTCTAGCGTCTATAGTTTATACTGTTCAAAAAATATACTCTACTCATAAAGAAAAAGATGACAAAGAACTTTAAAAAACACGAATTTGAATGCAAGTGCGGTTGCGAGATGCCTGATGATGTCTATAGCAACGTAATTAAGCTTGCTGGAGAGCTTCAAAAGCTCAGGGATATATTCGATGTGCCTTTTACTCCAACAAACGCTTACAGGTGCCCTAAACACAATAAGGCGGTTGGCGGTGTTTTAAAATCTATGCATTTGCTTGGTTTAGCGGCTGACCTCCAGATACCAGAAATTGAACCTCACGAGGTAGCTGGCGTTATTGAGACATTAATGGATAATGGAGAGATTCTTATGGGGGGTGTTGGTCGTTACAACACGTTTACACATATGGACATAAGAGGACATCGTGCTAGGTGGGATAAAACCAGTGATATATGAAAAAAAAATTTAAAGATACTAAGCTAGGCAAGTTTTTAGGTAAGATTGCTCCTAGTATATTAGATGTAGCTGGTGATTTATTGCCAGACGCAGGGGTATTGGGTATGGTTAAGAATCTTATACAGAAAGATGAGAATATATCTCCAGCTGACAAAGCACTTGCTTTAGATCAAATAAAGTCAATGTACGAGCTTGAGATTAAGGATAGAGATTCTGCTAGAAATAGAGAGATTGAGGTAAAGAAAACAGGGAGTCAGGATCTAATGATGTTGGCAACCGGGTTGACTGGGTTGTTTTCTTTTATATTTGTAATATATGCGGTTGTGTATGAGCCAGCGGTTTTAGACAATGATCTTTTCGTTCATTTGATGGGTATGATAGAGGGTGTTGTTATTAGCAATATATTTGCATACTACTACGGAACAAGCTCTCAAAATAGAAAATAGATGACAAAAATTAAGAATTATCCAATAGATACTAATATCAGCGGCTCTGATAAGTGGATTGGTTCTGACTCTGGTCAGTTCAACAGGACTAAGAACTTCTCTGTAGCAGGTTTATCTAATTTCTACAACAGTCGTGCGTCAATAAATATGGCCAACAGCCTTTTGTTTTTCTATGACACTGTTGAGATTGGTGATTCTAGATCTAATGGAAGTTTTTCTTTTTCTACTGAGGTAGGAGAAACTGTTCAGTTTTCTGACATATCTAGCTTAATGTTTAGTCAATCATCTAAGGATGGACCTAACGTTGTTGAGTTCATGGAATCTATGGTTGAGGGTATTATATTAATACAGAAGGCTGGTAACAGTAATTTTTTTGGATTCTATAAACTAACGGCTTACGATCAAGATGTAAAAGAAACCACTTTTTACAACGCATCTCTTACGTTCCTTTCTGGAAACGGATCTATAAAAGAGGATCAAGATTATTTTGTATCTTTGCAGCAATTCGACACCCTAGAGGATAAGGATAAGAATTACGTACACAATCAGATGTCTGCTTCAAGCACTTGGACGGTACAGCACAACTTGAATAAATTTGCTTCTGTATCTGTTGTAGATTCTGGAAACAACATTGTGATTGGAGATGTAGAACATATAGATGAAAACAATTTAACAATAACATTTAACGCCTCGTTTTCGGGCAAGGCTTACATAAACTAGAGACAACATGGCAAAGTATTTATCTAACATAGATCTTAGCAATAACGAATTACAGAACGCAGTAATACACCCACTGGGTACTGCACCTTCTTCTCCTAGCGAGGGACAGGTATACTACAACACAGGACAGGACAAGGTCTATGTATATAATGGGACAGCTTGGATTAGTATTGCTGGTGATATTACAGAGATTCAATCCGCTACAACAGGACAATTAACTATATCTAATGGGACAGGTCCAATTCCTTCTTTAAGCATCGTTACAGGTGCTGTAACAAACGGAGGAAGCGCACTAGCTACTGGTGATCAGATTTATGACTTTGTCTTAGGATTAGGTTATACTTCAAATACTGGCGATATTACACGTGTTGACATTACAGCAGGAGCTGGTCTAACAGGTACTGTTGATACAACTTCTGGAGACCATATTCAAACTATTAATGTTGTTGGAGGTGATGGTATCACGGCTAATGCTGATGAGATTGAAGTTGCTGTTGATAATACTACTATAGAGCTTTCTGCTTCAAGCGGGTCTGGTGTTGTTAGAGCTAAAACTGCTACTATTGTTGATGGCGGAACTGGACTTGCAACGGCTGATCAGATACACACATTTGTAACTGGATATGCTGATCCTGCTGGGACGGATAACTCTACTGATGTAACATTAGCTGGGTCTTTAGATTACATTACCATCTCTGGTCAGGTCATTACAAGAAACGCTATTAACTTAACTACAGACGTTACAGGAGCTCTTCCTATATCAAATGGAGGTACAGGGCAAACTACTGCTGCGGCAGCCGCAAATGCGCTCTTAAACACGTCTCAAGGTGGATCATTAACTATTGGTGACGGATCTGATAGCATTGTAATACCTGGTGACTTAACAGTAACTGGTACAACGACGACAAACAACGTAGAGGTTGTATCTACAACTAACGGTGTTATCTTTGAAGGTAATGTTGCTGACGCTAACGAATTAACATTACTTGCAGGTACGTTAACTGCTGACAGAACAGTGACCCTTCCAGATGCTACTGGGACTGTTGCTTTGACATCTGATCTTCATGACGCTGTAACTGTAACAGGTTCTTACGACTACATTACCTTAAGTGGTCAGCAAATTACTGTTGGACAGGTTGATTATAATACTGACATTGCAAACACTCCTACGATACCTACTGTTAATAATGGAACACTTACAGTTCAAGGTACTGGAGCTTTAGGCGGATCAGGGACATTCACTGCTAATCAATCTGGTAATACTACAATTAGTATTTCTCACGATGATACATCATCACAGGCTTCTGTAGATAATTCAGGCTTAACTGTAATACAGGACGTAACTTTAGACACATACGGTCATACAACAGGATTGGCTTCGGTAGATCTGACATCAGGAGTTGACGGTAGGATTACAGCTAAAGAGTTTGCAGTTGATTTGGATGCTGCTGAAGGTTCAGTAACAAAGTCTACAAACACATATACTGTAACTCATGGTCTTGCTAGTAGAGATGTAATGATTGAGATTTATGACACCTCAACGTATGATACTGTTTATGCTGATGTTGCAAGACCTACTACGGGAACTGTGACAGTTGCATTCGCACAAAGCGTTACTGATGGTGATTATAGAGTCATGATTAAGAAGATCGGATAAATTTTTCTTATCTTTGCCTAAATTCTTTATTTAATGGCAAATAGATTTCTTAGCAATATAAACATCAACGATGAGTATACTTTTCCGTCAAATGATGGAAGTGCTGGTCAAGCGATAATCACAGATGGATCTGGTAATTTAAGTTTTGGAAGTGCGGTAGCATCTTCTGCCGACTCAACTGAGTCTGTTCATATCCAGGTAAAAAATACTTCAGGAAGTCAAATACTAAAAGGAACCCCTGTATATGTTACAGGAGAGACTGGTAATTCTGGAAAGATAGAGATTGCTCCTGCGGACGCTTCTGACAGTTCTAAGATGCCAGCTCTTGGTATTCTTGAATCTACACTTAATGATAACGCCGAAGGATTTTGTGTACAAGGAGGTCTTTTAGAAGGTCTTGCGACTGCGACTATTGATGGCACCTCAACAACGGCTAATGATACGGTATATATAAAAGCAGGAGGTGGTCTTACAATGACTAAGCCTACAGGTTCTAATCTTATACAGAACATTGCTAAGGTAGCCAGGGTTCATGCTTCAAATGGGTCCTTAGTTGTTTCTTCTATTCTTAGAACTAATGACGTACCCAATCTCACGACTGGTAAAATATGGGTTGGTGATGGCAATACAGTAGAATCTACGGTTGTTCATTTAGATGAGGTTAATGAGCGGATGGGTATTGGTACTACTAGTCCTAGTCAAAAGTTGCACGTTAGTGGAAATGCTATCGTATCTGGAATCGGGGTGGGAACTACTACGATATATAGTAATAGTGTAAACTTAAACAATTCGGGAACTTTAAGAATTGGTAATGCAGAATTTTTAGCTAAAGCAGGTAACGACTTATCTATATATCAAGGTAAAATACGAATTCAACAAGGCGGAAACGTTGGAATCGGAACGACTAGTCCAGCAAGAAAACTAGAAGTTTATAATGGATCATCTAGCCTGGTCAGTCAATTCAGATCTGGATCAGGAACTAGTTCATTTATATGCTTTGCAAATACTGGATCAACAGCTGATCAAGTTAGAATTGGATCCATATCAAGCAACTTAGTTTTATCAACTAATTACACCGAAAGAATGCGTATTGATTCCTCAGGCAACGTTGGGATCGGGACGACTAGTCCTAGTAAGAAATTAGAAGTTGCTGGTAGTTATAAACTTGGTACAAATGCCTATATACAATATGACGCAAGCTATCCATATACTATAAGTACACTAAATACCGCGGCTGTTGGTAATTTAATTTTTACCGCAGGGGCAGGCAGTTCTGGTTATGA
>ENA-OQVM01001442-OQVM01001442.1-marine-metagenome-genome-assembly--contig:-NODE-1442-length-31526-cov-21.051003_pt1 | contig 31526 bp, 30 predicted proteins | sample MGYA00237776_ERZ505498 | MGnify/ENA primary metagenome ERZ505498 (study PRJEB26159, sample SAMN06265151) | marine metagenome | isolation source: Helgoland LTER site | place: Germany:Helgoland, sampling...
CCAAAGCGAATAGGTTATATCGGGGTCAATCTTCGTCAGATTGTGTGCTTTCTTTTGGTTACTTTTCTTTGCACAAGGACAGCGTTTTTTGCTGCGCGCCTGCAAGGCGTCCCGTAGGGTGAGCGAAGCGAATCAAGAAAAGTGACTGGCGTGTCGGGCCACCCCCGACGGTCTTGAACTGAAAACTAAAAAAATTAAACTAAAAAACCAGAATATAAGAACACTATCAGATAGAGCTTAAAGATCTAGACTCTGGCTATCGGGGACCCCCGACGACCTTGAACTGAAAGTTTTAAAAAAACTACTCCGAAACCCGATTAATCCCAAGCGACTCCCACAACGAATCAATCTTATCAACCACATCCTTATCCATCGTAATAGGCTCACCCCATTCACGTGTCGTTTCCCCAGGCCATTTATTCGTCGCATCCATACCCATCTTAGAACCCAGCCCCGAAACCGGCGAAGCAAAATCCAAATAATCAATCGGCGTATTCTCAACTAACACCGTATCGCGTGCCGGATCCATCCGCGTAGTCATAGCCCAAATTACATCTTCCCAATTGCGTGCATCAATATCATCGTCAGTTACAATCACAAACTTGGTATACATAAATTGTCGTAAGAAAGACCATACGCCCATCATGACGCGCTTAGCATGACCCGGATATTGTTTCTTGATTGTCACCACCGCAAGCCGATAAGAACAACCTTCGGGCGGTAAATAAAAATCAGTAATTTCAGGAAATGTTTTTTGCAGCAACGGTACAAACACTTCATTCAATGCTAACCCTAATATGGCAGGCTCATCAGGCGGTCTGCCTGTGTAGGTGCTGTGATAAATCGGATTGTCACGATGGGTAATTGCAGTCACTGTTAATACTGGAAACTGATCCACTTCATTGTAGTAACCCGTATGATCACCGAACGGACCTTCATCAGCCATTTCGTCAGGGTAAATAACACCTTCAAGAATAATTTCTGAATGCGCAGGAATTTGTAAGTCCGATGTTAAACAGTCAGTGACTTCGGTTTTTGATCCGCGAAGTAAACCTGCAAACGCATATTCAGATAAATTATCAGGAACCGGCGTTACTGCGCCAAGAGTCGTGGCAGGGTCAGCGCCTAATGCAATGGCAACGGGAAAACCTTCACCGGGATGTTGCTGCTGCCATTCTCTAAAATCTAATGCACCACCACGATGTGATAGCCAGCGCATAATCAATTTGTTTTTCCCAATTACCTGCATGCGATAAATGCCGAGGTTTTGGCGATCTTTATTGGGTCCTTTGGTAATGACTAGCGGCCAAGTAATTAAGGGGCCTGCATCGCCCGGCCAGCAGGTTTGTACAGGTAACATGCTTAGGTCAACATCGTCACCGGTTATTTGATTTTTTTGACAGGGTGCTTTGCTAATCCGCTTAGGATTCATGTTGAGCACTTGTTTAAAGATGGGCGCTTTTTGCCACATATCTTTAAGGCCTTTAGGCGGCTCAGGCTCTTTTAAAAATGCTAACAGTTTACCTATTTCTCGCAGTGCCGATACTTCGGCTTGACCCATGGCTAATGCAACACGCTGCTCGGTACCAAATAAATTACCAAGTACGGGTATGTTATGACCAACAGGATTTTCAAACAGAATAGCAGGCCCGCGCTGTTTTAAGGCGCGGTCGCAAATTTCGGTCATCTCTAAATTGGGATCTACTGGCTGAGAAACTCTTACGAGTTCGCCAATGGATTCAAGATGCGCGATGAACTCGCGCAGGTCATTAAATTGCAGGCTCATAATGGTTGCCAATCATTGTTAGTGACGCTTATTGAGCTAAGCAATTTTTCCTGTTTTTTGACGCTTCATTGAAGTAAAGAATTCGTTGTTCGTTTTAGTTTCTTTCAACTTGTCAATCAAGAATTCAACCGCTTGCGAATCTTCCATTGAATGCAATAATTTGCGCAGAATCCACATATGTTGTAGTTCTTCTTCTGTTGTTAGAATCTCTTCTTTACGCGTGCCTGATCGACGGATACTGATGGCAGGGTAAACACGCTTCTCTGCGATCTTACGATCGAGATGCAGCTCCATGTTACCGGTGCCTTTAAATTCTTCGTAAATAACTTCATCCATTTTTGAACCGGTATCAACTAGCGCGGTTGCAATAATCGTTAAGCTACCACCTTCTTCAATATTTCGTGCAGCACCAAAAAAGCGTTTAGGACGTTCAAGTGCATGGGCATCAACACCACCGGTTAATACTTTGCCTGAACTTGGAATAATGGTGTTATAGGCACGTGCAAGACGCGTTATTGAATCAAGTAAAATAATAACGTCGCGCTTATGCTCGGTTAAACGTTTGGCTTTTTCGATAACCATTTCGGCCACTTGTACATGACGTGCCGGTGGCTCATCAAAAGTACTTGCTATTACTTCTGCTGCGCGCACGGAGCGAACCATTTCGGTAACTTCTTCTGGGCGCTCATCAATCAGTAAGACGATGACATAGCACTCTGGATTGTTGCGAATAATGGCTTGTGCCATATTCTGTAGAATTAATGTTTTACCGGCCTTGGGTGGCGATACGATTAAGCCGCGCTGGCCTTTACCAATTGGCGCGCTTAAATCGATAATACGACCTGAAAGATCTTCGGTACTGCCGTTACCCGTTTCAAGCAATAAGCGGTCATCTGGAAATAGCGGGGTAAGGTTTTCAAAGAGGATTTTTTGCTTGGAGTTGTCTGGCTTATCAAAGTTGATTTCGTTAACTTTTAATAGCGCAAAATAGCGTTCGCCATCTTTTGGTGGTCGAATTTTTCCGGCAACGGTATCACCGGTGCGTAAATTAAAGCGGCGTATTTGGCTTGGCGAGACATAAATGTCATCGGGGCCGGCTAAGTAAGAGCAATCGGCCGATCGTAAAAAACCAAAACCATCTTGTAGTATTTCGAGTACACCATCACCAGAAATATCTTCACCACTTTTTGCGTGGCGCTTAAGTATTGAGAAAATGATGTCTTGTTTGCGAGACCGGGCGACGTTATCTAGGCCCATGCTTTCTGCGATTTTGACAAGTTCAGATATAGGTTTGGCTTTAAGTTCTGTTAAATTCATAGTTGGGATTGGCATTGGTTGTGAGGGGTAAGAAAAAATTGACGATGCTTACTGCAGCGATGGGTTTAAATGGGTTAAGTTTTTTGCTCTGGTTTACCGTTCAAGTCGTTCAAGTTAAGTCGTATTGAGTGACTTATTATGAGACTGGGTTAGCAACACGAATAGACGGTTGCGGCTAGGGCCATAGCTTAGATTTACTCTGGTTATTTAACGTTTGTTTTGAATGATTGTTTCAGGTCGTTTAAAAGGTAAGAGTAGAAAATGTCTGTATTTAGTTATGGCAGTAACTCTAGCATTGAAATTATAAGTCGTCTAGCCCCATTTTAGATTTTTGTTAATCGTTCAGTGGCGCTATGGTTGTCGTGTGATGTCTAAGTATCTGCGGTTGTTTAAATTTATTACGAAACTAAAAAAAACCGCTTGCTAGCTATGACCAAGGCCACAGTCTTTGCAGGCGGTTTAGTTGTTAAAAATCAATAAGATAGATGATTTTTTAATTAGATTGAGCTGTCGACAAACTCTTCTAATTGCGTTTTTGATAGCGCGCCTACTTTTGTTGCAGAGGCATTGCCGTCTTTAAAGACCATTAATGTTGGAATACCACGAATGCCGTATTTTTGAGCCGCATCTTTATTACTGTCTACATCCACTTTACAGACTTTGATTTTGCCTTCGTAGTTAGCGGCAACTTCTTCCAATACCGGCGCAATTGCTTTACAAGGACCACACCATTCTGCCCAGTAATCGACAAGAACAGGAACTTCGGAATTGATGACTTCGGCTTCAAAAGTGGCATCAGTAACGTGGACGATGGTGTTGCTCATATTTTTTTCTCCAATACCCTATTAGGGAGTTGTCAGGTCAGTGTGTATTTATAAGTGGTCGCGATTGTCGCTAATTCTGGCAGCATCCTACCATTGCTATCGCTATAAGAACATTACCTATCAATACCGATAGGCCATAAAGATATGCTTTATAGTGAGTATAGGGTTAAGAGTAGATCCAGTTGTTAGTTATAAATTGGGTCGAAGTTATCAATTTCAAGTGATCAATGCAAAATGAGCATGGATGGGCTAATAATGAGGCGGCCGTTCATCGGCATCGCTTGTTTCAGTCTCTGGTTGATCCATGGTGGTTAATTGATCTTTGAGATTGACATATTTTGCGCCTAACTCATCGATTTGCTTTTGCTGAGCATACAAAACGTCTGATAGCTCATTGATATGCTTTTCGAGGAAGGCGATTTTGGTTTCTAGTTCAACAATTTCGTTTATCATATTTTATCTGTCTGGCTATTATATGCCGTTTATACTCGATTAATTGTTAGAGTGGATAACGATATAGCGTCATCATTATAGGTCTCCGAGATGTCGAAAAGCGCAAATAAAGTGGCAATAGTAGTGAGTTGCCAGGCCGTCATATTCACCCAGCCTTTATTGAGTACCAATCGATGCCTAATTCACTGATGAGGCGAGTAATATTATGAATAGCTTATGGGATTTTGCAGTGGGTATTTATCAGCATGAGCCGATAAAGTCTGCTTGTTTGCAGCTCCAAGATACAATGGGCGCCGATGTGTGCCTGCTACTGACTGTGGTTTGGCTGGGAAAAAACGGCCGACAATTAACGCTGGCAGAAATAGCCTTACTCGTTAGTACGGTTGAATTATGGCAACAAAAGATGACGCTACCCTTGCGTCGGCTTCGTAAAGAGGTAAAGCAGTTAATTGATAGTGAGCCCTCGCTGGATGCCAAGCCGGTTTATCAGCAAATTAAGGCCGCAGAGCTGGAAGCCGAGCGCGTTAGCTTACAGCAATTGCAAGCATTTACGGATACTCAGCGCTGGCATTCACGCTTAGCGGTTAATGCAGATAATGCCGCCGCCGTTATGGCGAATATCAGCCTCTATTTATCGCAATGTCAGCCATTAGCAAAAACCAACCCAGCTCAGCAATGGGAAGAAATCAGCGCTTTATTCGTCAAATATTCAGATTAATGCTAGCTAGGTCACTTATTGGCTGCCTTCCTTTTACTTATCATGATCACTTATGCCTAGAATCAAAGTACGCCTTCTATTTAATCGATGCTAATTACCTTAGTAGGGCATCGCCAAGCCGAATAGAAAGCCAAGCGGGATGGAAAGCCAAGCGAAACAGAAAGCCAAGCAGGCAGGCAAATGAAAATTCTTAGCATTAAATTATTACTTCTCTTAATAGGCTTAGGTGTTATTGCTCCCATGTTCATTCGTGGTCCCGGCGGTGAGCCTATTATGACTTTAGATGATTGGCTGCCTCACTCATTGATTCGTTGGTCAGAGAATACGATAGATGGATTAGGGAGCTGGGGTGATGCTCTCTCTAGTGAGACGCCATTAATGCATCATTCGCCACCGGCTGTTATTGGTGCTGGTGCCGAAATTTATACCTGGCGTGATAATCAGGGTGTTTTGCATTTTAGTGATACACCGGTCGAGGGCGCCGAGGTGACTTTGGTTCCTCATGATGGATTAGCTATTCCCGCCGAAAAATTTATTCAAGATGGCTTATCTCCGGCCGAGCCTGTATCGAGTTCGACTGGCCCTCGAGCTTTTTTATTGGAAGAGCAGGCTTTCTCTAATCGTAATAGCACGTTTAAAACCAAGAAAAAGGCTGTAGCCTCTGCTGGAGGTGCGACTTTGGCTGATATTGAGGCCATGGCGAACGGCGATATGTCTAAACTGGGAGCGGTGCTTAAAGATTTGCCTCAGCTGGTTGAGCAGGCAAAGCAGGCACGCCAGAGCACGTCGATTGATCAAAAAATACACGAATAAGTTCAGCTTCTCGTTTTGGAATGATTGCAGCTCGACAATAGCGCCGGCAGGCGATAATCTACGCGCCTTGTATTTTTAGCTAATTAATTCAACAGGACGAACCGATGAACAAGTTTAAATCTGGCATTGCCATCGTGGCTGGCGTAACAGCAATCGCAATCTTAAGTGGTTGCCAACAAGAAGGCTCATCATTGTCACGCGCAGCTGATGTGCCTAGCACGGACGAGCAAAAACAAAGCTACTCTTTAGGCCAGAGTATGGGCGGAAGTTTAAAAGCGGCAGATATCACGGTTGATTCTGCTTACTTTAATGCAGGCTTTTACGATGCAATGGATGGCGAACAGCGTATGACGCAAGAAGAGATTCAAGCATCATTAGCGGCGTTACAGCAAGCAACTCAGAAAGCGCAAGCAGAAAAGCGTAACTCAGCAATGCAAGCCAACCTTGATGCTTCTGCAGCAAGCCTAGCAGCGAATGCCGAGCAAGAAGGCATTGTTGTGACTGAAAGCGGTTTGCAGTACAAAATATTAACTGCGGGTGAAGGTGCAATGCCAGCTGCTGACGACACAGTTACAGTTCATTATGAAGGTCGTCTTTTTGATGGCACTGTATTTGATAGCTCACTTGAGCGTGGCGAGCCAGCAACCTTTCCTGTTGGCGGCGTTATTGCCGGTTGGACAGAAGCATTACAGTTAATGCCTGTTGGTTCTAAATGGCAGTTGTTTATTCCTGCTGATTTAGCCTATGGTGAAAATGGTGCTGGTAATGTGATTCAGCCGAATTCAGCATTGGTTTTTGATGTTGAATTATTAGCTATTCAAGACGATGCTCCAGCAGCCGAATAATTGGGTTTAGCTTTGTTAGAGGATGTTTGAGATAGTTGTTTGAGATAGACATATAGTTTTAAACATAGAACTATAGAAAATAAAAAAGCCGGAATGATTTTTATCATCCCGGCTTTTTTTTGGCTGGCAATTTGAATCGCCATGTTTGAATCGATATGTAAGTTAAAACAGCTATCTATTTAAGTTGATGAATAAAGCCATCAGAAGTTATTACGCGATACCCTGCGTTAGCTGAACCGCCGCCATTAAACGCTAGAGCGAGTACTGATGCGCTGGTCGGTGCGACGGCATCGCGCTTGGGCATTATCCATTGTTTAACTTCGGTTAATGTATTGGTATCCCATAATTGTACTGTTCGATGCGATGTCCCCGTCAGTAAGTAATCACCGTTATTTGAAAAAGCGACTGCCGTAAATGATAAGCCGCGTGAGAGTGCTGAAGTCGCTAACGGTATCTCGCCTTTTGATTCGCCTGTTGTGGTATCCCAGAGTGCTGCTTTATCATATTTTGACATGGTAAATGCCAGCTTGCCATTGGGCGATAATTTAACTAATTGCACTTCGGCTTTATGCGGCCACTCATATAAAACATCACCCGTTTGTAAATGCCATAATTTAGCACTGTAGTCATCAGAGCCGCTTAACACTAAATGTTGGCGGCTATTAAAATCAACCGAAGTGACTCTGGCCTGATGATAAAAGACTTGTTTTACGCCGCCATTACGGACATCAAATAAGGCGGCTGTGTGATCAGCAAGTCCTAGCAATGCGAGCTGTGCATCGGGTAGTAAACGGATATCGAGAATTTCACTGGGGGCGGTCCAGTAAGCCATGCTAGCGCCGTTTTTAATATTCCATAACACCATGGTTTGCGGCGTAGCGGTAATGGCGTAATTGAGATCAGGAGAGAAAGCCGCATTGGTGATTTCAGTGAATTGTCCTTGTCGGTGGTTCCAATTGAAGCGTCGAGCGTTGTCACTGGCTCGCCATAGGCTGCCGCCATGATTAATAGAACCGACAAAAGCTAGTGATCCATTGTCACTTAATTCAGCTGAATACAAACCTTGCACGGCATACTCAAAACTGGATTCGGGCGCTGTACCGCCAGAGCACGCTATGAGTAATAGCGGTAAGCTCAATAGCTTTAGAGAAAGCCGTGAAATATGCTTGAGATAATTCATAAACCACACTCAATAGAACGTTGTGTTAGATCAAAGCGATGCTGTGTCTTAGTTGTTATATTAAATCCAAACCCGGTTAACGCCAAGCTATCTTATATGTAAAGGATGCTAGTAATCACTTATGTATAAAAAAGAGTTAAGAATTGTCGTACAGCGATTATTGATTGAGTATCCTGAGAATATTTAAAACAAAATCAGTGATCAATGCTGAGAGATAGCGAGGATGAAATAAGATGAAAAAAGGTGAAATAAGATGAAACAAGATGAAGTAAGTATATGGGGCTAGTACCGCTGCCCTGAGGGATAGCAGTCGGTACTAGTCCATAAACTTGTAACAAGTGAGATAGGTAGAGATTAAGCGCTGGCAACTAATTCGCTGTGCGAATAGTGCAAGCTTTCAACTAACTGATCTTCAAGGTCAAAGCGTGACACTAAGGTTTCGCCTAGCAATGATAATTCACGCGCTAACTGTGGATTGATGACACCGTCAGAAAATGTCGCATCGAAACTATCGTTAAATGCCAAGGCAACTTCAGTAGTTTTACTGACCTGAGGATAGAGGCGACGCGCTACGTCTAGACCTTTACCATCATTGAATTCTTCTGCTTCTTGAATTAAGTGATCGTACACTTCGAAATGACCGGCCGAGATATAGTCAACCATCAGTTCACAAAAGTGACGCAAGCCTGCAGCAGTATCTTTTGCGTAGATAGATGAAGAGTCGTGAACACCGCTAATGGTGCAAAACTCAACGATTAATTCTTGTCGTTGCTGCATCCAGCCATCAAGAATTTTGCTGACGCCGCCCCAGCGTTCTTTGATCGATTTACAATTATCTAACATCTCATGTTTCCTTTTTTAGCCCCATCATCAGTGCGTAACTGATGGCGTTGAATAAACGCATTGTTTAAGTCATATAGCGATAACGATGTTTTGTTAGTCACTTGATTGTCCGGCTCCTGCCGTTTAAAAACACAGCCATCCATATGGCCTACTGGCTTTAATCCATACTACAAAAAAAGAGATTAAAGCTTTCGTGTTCACTTTGAATCAGTCACCACAGGGTGATTGAATTCACATAGCTTTCGTGAAAGTTACTATTGAGCTTAGAAAAGGAATTGAGCTTTCTCAAGAAATCAGTACACCAACAATTAACAATAATTTTAGGAGGTGACTATAAGTAATTGATTTTATTTGAGAAAATGAGTTTTTTGTATAAGGGGTGAGCGCTATATAAATTCCGCTAAATGGGGTGATTGATAGTGAGCGCTAACTAATTTGCAGACTTTAGGGTGATTTTTGATCAGTTATGGGTGTGAACGTTGCGCAGCTGAAGCAACCAAGCGACAGCAAGGCAGATAAATGTAATAACCGTCCATCCTGGAATGCTGAGACCAAGAAATCGCCAAGCGACTTCTGCACAGTTACCGTCACCGCGAAGTAATATGCTAAGAGCATCGGCTAAAGGAAAGGTTTGAAAAATAAAATCAATACTGGGTCCGCAGGCGGGTGCTTGATCGGCAGGCAAGCTTTGTAAATAAAGCTGTCTTGAAGCGAAGCCGGCGCCGGCTATAGCCATTAACGAACCTATAGTGGTATAGATTTTTGTACCAACTCTGGCAGGGTTATGCAGTAGGGCCAGCAATCCAAGGCACCCTGAAATGAATAAGAAGAAGCGTTGAGTAATACATAATGGGCAGGGCTCTAAGCCCTCGATGTATTCGAGATAGTAGCCAAACCCTAAGAGACAGATAACGCCAATAAAAATACCCAGACGAAAATGTTGCGGGGTTAAGGGTAATTTAAAATTTAACATTGTTTTCTCCTAAGTGATCAGTCTTCAGGCTGATTCACGTATGACATCAACTATTATTAAAATAGACGTTAGTATTTATATGAACTGTTTTATGACAACAAGGTTTAAGTATATTGTATAAAAGACAAAAAAGTATGACTAATGGGGTAACAGGAGTAATTCAATAGTGAGTAGAGGTTTAAGTCAGTATAAGCAGTGGGTTTTCGTTGTACTATTGGTTGTGCTAGTCAGTCCATTGGGAGTGTTGGCCGATGATGACAGTTCGATGTTAACGAAGTCAATCTATGTGGCTATTGAGCCAGCCTTGGTAACCAACTATGGCGGCCCTGGCCGATTGCGGTACATGAGCGTGGACGTGTCGCTAAGGGTGAGTGGTGTTGAGGGAGAGCAGCAGGTGAAGCATCATATGCCTTATATAAAAGATGCGATCTTAAATTTGTTTGCGACTCAAACAAATGAGACGCTGGATACCGCTGACGGGAAAGAAGCCTTGCGTAAAGAAACTTTTGAAGCCGTAAAGTCTATTCTGCTTAAAGAGCAAAAGGATAGCCTGCTGGAGGATATTCTATTTACCAGTTTTGTCGTTTATCGCTAGTGAGTAAAATAAAATAGACTGCGAATTTAATAATTCGCAGTCTAGACAATTAAAAAACCTTCGCCGTCAAAAACTACTGCTCAAAATAATGAGCAAGAAACTCATCAAAGTGAATACTGTCTTGCTGTTCTATCTCTTTTTGGCTAGTCACTGATTGCTCTGCAATCGTCAATAAATTTTGTTGCTGTTGTGCTTCAACATCATGCGATTTATGTTGCACAGCATGACTCTGCGACATGCGTAAGCTAAAGTCGATATGTGATTCATTGTTTTCTTTCATAGAAGCCAGAACTTTAGCTGCAGGTGTTAAAGATGCGTCTGCCACTTTTTCTCGTTGAACGGCAATACTCTGTGAATAGCGATTTGTTTGGTGAGCTGCATCAAGCTGCGCACTAATTTTCTCAATACTATTAAGGATGTTGTTGGCACAATCACGCATGGGAACTTCATTTTTACCGCAAAAAACATGCACATTAGGGTCACGACCATGATGAACAATACGTGCTTGATTTTGACTGATTAAGTGAAACTCTTCTTGGTCACACTGCGGACTATCATCAAGCAAACAATACAATAAAAACGCATCTAAAAATTCAATTGTTTCAGCATCAATACCTGTGGCAAGAAAGGGGTTAATATCTAAGCAGCGCACTTCAATATATTCTATGCCACGTTCTTTTAACGCTTTTAATGGTGTTTCACCACTTTGCGCAACGCGTTTAGGTCGTATGGCAGAATAGAATTCATTTTCGATTTGCAGTAAAGATGATGAGAGCTGCTGGTAGCCGGTTTCGTTTTTAACACCAATATCTTCATAGTTAGCATAGGGTGTCTGTAGAGCGCAGCTCAGCGTGTCAATATAATTATCGAGCGTGTTGTAGCAAACAAATAACGACTGCTGTGCCGAGCTTTGGTAACCTAAATCACCCATGCGTAATGAAGTAGCCATTGGCTGGTAAAGATCATGCTCATTGAGTGAGTCTAAAGTGTTTTCTCGATCTTGAACAAATGATTTATCCACGCAGGGGGCGGCACCGAATAAATAAATAAGAAGCCAATAATTACGACGAAAATTCCGAATTAAATCAAAATATCGTTCATCAATATAGTGTTGAAGGTGACTATGCTGTGTTGTGCCTTGGCATTTAGCTTGTTGGAACGTACGTTGCCAAAAAGCTTCAGGTAAAGAAAAATTATAATGGATGCCCGCAACAGTTTGCATCGCTCTTCCGTAACGTAGGCCGAGACCATTGCGATAAACGGTTTTCATAGTAGCGATATTGGAGCTGCCATATTGGGCAAGGGGAATGTTATTGTCGGCCGGAAGTAGGCACGGCATGCTAGCCCCCCAAATAATTTCATCACCAAGTTGCTGATAAGCAAGCGCATGGATATCATTTAAATAGTCGAGTGTTTCGTCGACTGATTCAAACACTGGGGTAATAAACTCTAAAAGCGATTCACTAAAATCAGTGGTTAGCCAGGTGTTGGTTAACGCTGACCCTAAGGCAGATGGATGAGGCGTCAGTGATAGATGTCCTTGTTGATTGGTGCGCAGGCCTTCTTTCTCAATGCCGCGCTGAATGCGACGTAAAAGTGGGCGAGTGTCATCTTGTGAAATCAGCGCGAGATTGGCGTCGAAAGCATTATCAAAACGGGCATTTGGCTTGAGGGTATCTGACACTGAATTAGATCTCTATTAGGGCTAAATATTTTCGATATCGGTATTAAGTAGTACTAGCATGCATATTAGCAGATGCAATGAGAAAACCGATGAAAATCTTCGGACGATTACTGACGATGAACTTTATGAGTTGTCACAGATACAGGTAAAAAGAGTAAATGAGAAAAAGGGGAGGCTAGTGTCATGAATGAAGATATTGATAAGATCATTAGATTTTGGTTCGGCAGTGAGAAAATTGATGTTATAGAGACGCGGGATGATTTTTGGTTTGGTACTGATCATGGGGTAGATCAGGAGATTAAGCGTCAGTTTTCGGCTTTAGTGACTAGCGCTTATCAGCAGGATTTAGCTAATTGGGCTGAGACAGCGAAAGGTAGCTTGGCGCTTCTGGTGTTGCTCGATCAGTTTACCCGCAATATATATAGGGGCACTGACAGGGCCTATGCTTATGATGAGAAGGCGAAAGCGATTTGCCTGCAAGGGATAGATCGCGGGTTCGACTTGCAGCTAACAAGTAGCGAGAGAGTTTTTTATTATTTACCTCTAGAGCACTCTGAGTTAATGTCAGACCAGAAACAATGTGTACAGTTATTTGAACGCTTGGCGCATAATGTGGATAAGAGGCATCAGGGAAAATATCAGCAGAGGTTTAATGCTTATGTTGAATATGCGGTTTTACACTATAAAATAATTGATGACTTCGGCCGGTTTCCGCATCGCAATGATTTACTGGGTCGTGAATCGACACCGGCAGAGCTGAAATATTTAATCGAAGGCGGCGCAACCTTTGGGCAAGTAATTAATAAATAAGAATTGTTAATAAGAGTAATTAAAAGGTTAAACATGATTGAGTTGAATTTTATTAAAGGTAAAAGTCAAAAAATTCACGAATGGCTTTGGGATACTGACTTAGTAAAAGCGGTTTTATGGCAGCGCGTGATGATAAAGTCATTACAAATTCTGTATGCGGTGATACGCGATTTGCGCGATGGTCAGTTAAGCCTAAGAGCAATGAGTTTAGTTTATACAACAGTCATTGCAATTGTTCCTTTTCTAGCTCTGAGCTTTTCTGTCTTAAAAGGATTCGGCTTACATAATGAGGTGGAGCCAGCACTGCTCGAAGGATTAATTTCTTTGGGTGATAAACGATTTGATATCGTCAGTAATGTCATGGGTTTTATCGATAATATAAAAGTCGGTGTGCTCGGTGCGGTTGGTTTTGCATTATTAATTTATAGCGTTATATCGATGATGCATAAAATCGAAAAATCATTTAATTATACCTGGCAAATTAAACGTGATAGAAATATGTCGCAACGCTTTCGCGATTATTTAAGTGTTATTTTTGTTGCGCCATTAATGATTTTTTTATCGGCAGCCATTACTACCTCAGCCAATACAGGGGTTGTGGTTAGCTATATTGAATCATTGCCAGCAGGCTCGGATTTCGTGAGTTTTATTAGTACATTAATTCCTTATTTAATTATGTCTTGGGGTTTTGCTTTTATTTATATGTTTTTGCCAAACACTCGTGTGAGGTTGTTACCCGCTTTCGTTGGCGGTTTAGTCACCGCTGTTATTTGGAAATTAATGGGCTGGGGGATTTCAACATTCGTCGCTAATTCAGCCAGTAGCATTGCTATTTATTCTGCCTTTGCATCAATCATTATTTTAATGGTATGGATGTATATGGGGTGGTTAGTATTATTGGTTGGCGCTAGCGTCTCTTTTTATTATCAAAATCCACAATATATTCTTATTCGTCGAGATAACGTTTATCTTAATGGTGAGGACTCTGAAAGTTTGGCGTTGAGTTTGTTGTATCTTATTGGACTTCATTATCAGAAAAATCTACCCGCATGGGAGGCTGAAGCCATAGCAAAACAGTTAGGCGTTGCGCCTCATCTGGTTGATGATATGTTAGATTTTCTTGAGGTACTTAATTATATTGTTCGAACGGGTGAGTCATCGACGAAAATTTACCCTGCGCAACCTGTCGATAAAATAATAGTCAGTAAGGTACTCAGGCAATTAAGAGAGCAAGGTGTGAATAGGGTTGGCTTGCATAAAGCAGATAGTGAGATTAAAGGTGAGCAAGCCGTTGTGCATTTGTTAAGTGACCTTCGAAATATAATTGATGAGCGGTTTGGCAAAAAAACATTAAAAGATATTATCGATGCAAACCATTAATGGTTTTCAGCCGGTTATAAATCCGGGTGCAACTATTTTGATTTTAGGGAGTATGCCCGGTAAACGATCGCTGCAAGAAGACCAATATTATGCACACCCAAGAAATTCATTTTGGCGAATTTTCTATACCTTGTTTGATGTTGGCGACAGTTTAATCGCTGATGATAATTCTTATCAAAAAAAATTAGCATTTTTAAAAGAAGCAAATGTTGCATTGTGGGATGTTTTGCAAAGCTGTACGCGGGAGAGCAGCTTGGATTCTGATATTGTTGAATCATCGATCATAAAAAATGATTTCTCGACATTTTTTATAAATCATAAATCTATTCAGCATATCTATTTTAATGGCGCCAAGGCAGAAGTGTTATATAAGCGGTATGTGATTCCTGCGTTAGACGGTCAGGGGCGAAGCCTGCCAATGACGAGATTACCTTCAACCAGCCCAGCTTATGCAGCAATGAGCTTTGAGGAGAAGCTTAAGCGGTGGCAGATTATTCGCTATTAAGGGGGAATATATTCTCCTCAATTGCTAATCGCCGATTTTATTCATTAATGACTGAAGTTGAATTAAGCTAATCGGCTTAGAAAGATAGTCATCCATACCTGCATCAACACTTTCTTGCTTATTTTTTTCGTCATCATGCGCCGTAAGCGCAACAATAGTGATAGGTGTTCGCTTTGGCGTTCGCGATTGCTCAAAGGCTCTTATCTTTCTTGTCGCTGAAAACCCTGATTCGTCAGGTAGTTCACAGTCCATTAGGATAATATCATAATCATTTGTCGTCGCTTTTTTAAGCGCTTCTTGACTGGTCGATGCATGGTCATAATTAATCTGAAGGCGATCAAGCATGCTAGAAATTATTTTTGCACTGACGGGATTGTCTTCAACAAATAATAATTTTTTATTAATTTTATTAGAATGATCTTCAGTGGGCTTAAATGCTTGCAAAGATTTCAAAAAATAAAACTCTTCAAGCAGTACCAGTCTCAATGTGTGAGCCAGTACGGGTTTGTCTAACACTTGCTTGATGCCAGAGTTTTTAGTGTCGATGGGACTAATGCCTGAGGCGGTATTAGACATGATGATAATAGACAAACTGTCAGGGACTTCAGTATCTGCACGCAGGCGTTGTGACACCTCTATGCCATTGATATTAGGCATAACATAATCAATGAGTGCAAGATCTATCGCTTGGCCAATATTGTTTTGATGGTGGATAATTGCCAGGGCATCAATAAAGTTATGCGCTTTAAAGGTCAATACATCCCACCGTTGAAGGTAAGATTCAATCACATTACATGAGGTTTCACTATCATCAATAATAATAATGCGTCGGTTTTTTAGCATTTCTAAATCAAGATGATGGCGAGATTGGTTTTCGGTGGGTGCGGCTAATATTGTAGTCGTTATTAGTAATGTTTTGTTGGCTTCTACAATCGATAGTGTGCCACCTAATTTTTCTGCAATTAATTTTGCGGTTGTCAATTTCGAGTTAATTTTTTTGGTAATGGCTGATGGACTATCATCTACAGTAATTGAAAATACAATAGTAAATGACTTTTTACTGAATTCAGATACGTTGATTCTAACTTCATTAAAGTTAGTCTCGGCTAAATAGAATTCGAGCATGTGCATAAAGAGTTGACGAATTTGCTCATGATTTCCTTTCCAGTACTCTGGCGTGCGCTCTGCAATATCAACAATGACTTCTTTATTGAGTTCGTTAGCTCTGTAGCCATAATATTGAGCGCATTCGCTGATGAGTATACTCAGCGTGAAAGGTTCTTGATTCTGTAATGGCGCAGCGTTTTCATTTTTATAAGAAAAAATATGATTTATTTTTTCTAGCCCTTTTCTTCCTGATTGCTGTATATCAAGAATGTGTTTGCGCTGCTCTTGGTCTAACGGTGAGGCAATAATCAGTTCGGATAAACCTATAATGTCAGACAGTGATGCGCGCAAGTCATGACGATTTTTACCGAGTAGGGGGGAGATTGCAGCAACTTTTTGTTCTTTCTCTATTGATACGATGAGTTTAAGAAGTTTTTCTTCTCTTCGTTGACGATCAATCAAAAACAGAATAATAGTGAGTATTACGGCATCAATTAAGATTAATGATGCGAGCCAAGTAGAGAGTTCATGTTCTGATATTACACTCATACTGCCTTGGTAGAGAATAAATAAAATAAAGAACATAAGGAATAACTTTGCAGGTCCAACTATAATGGTTGCTGGATGTCCTTTTCTTATAAATGCATTGACCGATAAATAAATGGCAATAATTATTTCAAATATTTGAGAAGCATAAACTAATAAGTCTACTTTTGGCGGGTCAAAGAAGTTGATGATGATTAGTAAGCAGAATAGAGCCAAAAGTAAGTTTGAATGTTTAATTCTACGTAAAAAAATATTTTTTGAATAAATATATTTTAGAATCCCTACAAAGGCAATAAGAGAGATTACGCATAATTCGATATTCAACATATGCATCTTTTCGGGATTGATGCCGAAGTCTTGCAGGTTGTAGCTTAAATAGCCGGGCAAAAAACACAGTGTGCTGATGGAATAAAGTGGCAGCCAAAGCAATCCGCTTTGTTTTGAGATAATGGATCCAATGAAGATGAAAGCTATCATGCTAATAAAAATCCCATTTATTAGATGCCAGAACTTTTCTTCGTGATTTTTATCTGCCGTTAGTTGTGCTGCAGTCTTTAAAGAGAAATATGGGATGGTCCAGTTATCACTAGCTAAACTGATAAGAATAATTTTTTTTTCGTTGGCATTAAAGGTTAAATCAATACTACCTTTTTTTGTTTCATCGGTTTTTCGAGTGAAAAGATTTTCCATCACCAGAGGTTCTTGACTGAGGGGTAGGTCTATTTTTTGTGTTGTCGTTTCAGCTGAGAATGGGATGATGAGTGATTTAATATAAAGCCCCCGAGTCAACCGCACAGAGAAAATATAATTTACGGTCTGATTAGACGGGTTGTGAAGCTGTAAGCGAAACCAATGCGGTCGTTCGTTGCCAAGAATTGCCTTGCTATGTCCCGCTAGTGGCTGCCAAAAATCGGAATTCTGGTCAATGGCTTCGATGTAAGAGGGGGCGCTGCCAGAAAAATTATTTTCTAAGTGGCTTTCTAAATAGCTTCCTAATACCCCGTTGTTTATATCAGTTTTATGGATTTGGAAAAATAAAGAGCTGGGCGAAAAGTTAATTACTAGCGGGCTGCTAGTGACTGGCTCTTGTTCTGTGGCATAAGCATTAAACGAGTATAAGGTGTGGAGTAAGCTTAATAGAAAAACAAATAAAAAACCGCTGCTGTTAAGCGATGAGTGATATTTTTTGTGTGTCTGGCGCTGTGACCGGCGAGCTGTTATGAAGTCTTGGACATACATGGCATTGGTCCTTTAAGCCGGCTGTTATCGATATAAATTAGTTTTTTGAGCGCTCTCGTGCAACCGCGCGATAGCCTATGTCTTGACGTGATTGTACACCAGGCCAAGTAATCTTAGCGCTATTTTCATAGGCAAGTGCTTGTGCTTTTTCTGCTGTTTCACCCAGTGCGGTAACGCAGAGTACGCGGCCACCATTGGTTAGAACATTATCGCCTTGCTGAGTAGTGCCCGCGTGAAAAACTTTGCAGTTATCATCGACAACGGATTCTAGCCCTTCGATTATTAAGCCTTTTTTATAGGCCTCTGGATAACCTCCTGCTGCCAGCACAACGCCTAATGCGAGTGAGTCTGCCCATTCTACCGTTTGCCCAGCGAGATTTTTATCCACGGTGGCGATGCAGAGTTCGGTTAAGTCTGATTGCATGCGCATCATAATGGGCTGTGTCTCAGGATCGCCAAAGCGACAATTATATTCGATGACCTTGGGCGCCCCTTGATCATCAATCATTAAGCCTGCGTATAAAAATCCTGAATAGGTATTACCTTCAGCTGCCATGCCGGCAACGGTTGGCTCAATAACTTCGCGCATTATTCTTGCGTGTATCTCGGCTGTCACCACAGGTGCTGGTGAGTAGGCTCCCATACCGCCTGTGTTAGGGCCAGTATCACCTTCGCCAATGCGTTTATGATCTTGACTGGTGGCCATGGGCAAAATATTAACGCCATCGCTGACAACGATAAAGCTGGCTTCTTCGCCTTCAAGAAATTCTTCAATAACCACTTTATGTCCGGCTTCGCCAAATGCATTACCGGCTAACATATCTGCAATGGCGGCTTCTGCTTCTGCTTCGGTCATGGCAACAATAACGCCTTTACCGGCAGCAAGGCCGTCAGCTTTAACAACAATAGGTGCGCCTTTGTCACGCACATAATCAATGGCGGCCGCTTGGTCGGTAAATGTTTGGTATTCTGCGGAGGGAATATTGTGGCGTGCTAAAAAATCTTTGGTGAACGATTTTGAACCTTCGAGTTGAGCGGCTTTAGCGCTAGGCCCAAAGCAACGCAAGTTGAGATTCATAAAATGGTCAACGATACCATCAACCAGCGGGCCTTCTGGACCGACAACGGTTAAATCAATGCCGTGTTGCTGTGCAAACGCCGAGAGGCCAGCAAAATCATCGATTGCGATATTGATATTTTCTATATTAGGTTCTAGTGCTGTTCCCGCATTACCAGGTGCAACATAAACAGTACTGACGTCAGGGCTTTGAGATAATTTCCAAGCTAATGCGTGTTCGCGTCCGCCGCTTCCTATAACCAGTACTTGCATGTTTATTTCTTCCTAATAATGTCTTGTTCAGTCAATCTATTCTATCGGGTTAAGCAATAAGGTGCTGATTGGCTTAATGGCGGAAGTGGCGCATACCCGTAAATACCATCGCCATATTGTGCTCATCGGCAGCGGCAATCACTTCTTCATCACGCATTGAGCCACCTGGCTGAATAACACAGCTAATACCGACTTTTGCAGCATTATCGATTCCATCTCTAAATGGGAAAAAGGCATCGGATGCCATGCATGAGCCTGCAACTTGAAGCCCGGCATGTTCAGCTTTTATTGCGGCGATACGTGCAGAGTTAACGCGACTCATTTGTCCTGCGCCAACACCAATCGTTTGGCCGTCTTTGCCGTAAATAATCGCATTCGATTTTACCATTTTAGCGACTTTCCAGCTAAATAATAAATCAGCAATTTCTGTGCTGCTTGGCTGGCGTTTTGAAACGATGCTTAAGTCAGCTTCTGTGATAACACCAAGATCGCGGTCTTGTACTAATAGTCCACCGTTAACTCGTTTGTAATCAAGTGCTGTGCTAGAAGGTGACCATGCATCACACACCAATAAGCGCAGATTCTTTTTCTGGGCAATGGCTTTTTGTGCGGCATCAGTAGCGCCGGGTGCAATAATAACTTCAACAAATTGTTTTTCGCAAATAGCTGCTGCAGTCGCTTCATCCAGCTCACGGTTAAATGCAATTATGCCGCCAAAAGCCGATTCGGGATCGGTAGCAAAGGCACGCTGATAAGCGGCTTCAATAGTATCGGCGCTGGCAACACCGCAAGGATTAGCATGTTTAACGATAACGCAGCTAGGCTCATCAAATAATTTAACGGTTTCTAACGCTGCGTCAGTGTCGGCAATATTGTTATACGATAATTCCTTACCCTGTAACTGTGTGGCCGTTGCAATACTGACATCTTGTGGGTTGGCTTCGACGTAAAATGCTGATTTTTGATGAGGGTTTTCACCATAACGCAGAGATTGTGTTTTGATAAACTGGCTATTAAAGGTGCGTGGAAATCCTTCACTACCGCCTTCTACTTTTTGGCCAAAGTAATTGGCAATGGCGCCATCATAAGCAGCCGTATGTTCGTAAGCTTTAATCGCAAAATCAAAACGCATTTCAAAGGTCGTTGCGCCGTCATTGTCGGCTAATGCGTTTAAGACCTTACTGTAATCATCTGTGTTGACCACAATAGTAACGTCATTATGATTCTTTGCTGCGGCGCGCACCATTGTTGGCCCGCCAATATCAATATTTTCTATGGCATCAGCAATATGGCAATTAGGATTGGCAACGGTTTTTTCGAACGGGTATAAATTAACCACGACTAAATCGATGGCGTTTATGCCATTAGCTTTCATGACTTTTTCATCGATACCACGGCGAGCTAATATGCCGCCATGCACTTTTGGGTGCAGTGTTTTAACGCGGCCATCCATCATTTCAGGAAAGTCTGTGTATTCGGAGACTTCAATCACGTTGACATCGTTTTCCTTTAATAATTTGTAAGTGCCACCGGTAGAGAGTATTTCAATACCGCGCTTGCTGAGTGCTTGTGCAAATTCAACAATGCCGGTTTTATCTGAAACGCTGATTAATGCTCGACGAATAGTAGATAGAGAACGATTTTCCATAGTATTTGAATGCAGTCTTTTAGGTGAGTGTGGAGGTGATTTATGTAACCAATTTGTGATGACAAGAATTTGAAATGTTTAGCCGCAGAATTGAATAGCGCCACCTGATGAAATGGTGCGCATATGATTAGCAGCTTTAGTCTTTGCCTTTCAGTAGCGCTTTAATAAGAGGCGCTTTAACAAAAAGCACTTTACTGAAAAGTAAAAAGCACCTGCCAACTATTGGCAAGTGCTTATTGGTTAACTAGGTTTAAATGGAATTGCTATTTAAACCATACTGTTACTTTAAAGTGTTAACTCACCCTTTAAAACAACAGCAAGATATCAAAAATGCGGCGCTATCAGTACTACAGCGCTGCGATATCTGCTTTTAACCGTTATAGTAAACCGTATTGCTTAAGCTTCTTTCTGAGCGTTCCGCGGTTCAGGCCCAGTAAGTGTGCGGCTTTAGTCTGATTGTTACGCACATACTTCATTACTTGCTCTAGAAGTGGTGCTTCAATTTCAGACATTACCATTTGATAAACATCCGAAACCGGTTGTCCATCTAGGTGTTTAAAGTAGTTAGCCATTGCTGATTCAACATTCTCTCGCAAGCTGGCCGTTGAATTGGCGGCTGCTTGTGATTGATCAAGCTGTGGTTCGGCTTGATTTGAAATTGGCTCATGCAAAAAAGAGTCGCTATTGCTCATGCTGCGATGTCCCCTGTAGTGTGAAGTTCCCCAAAAAAATGTTCGACGTGCTCCAGTTGCGCGTTACGGCTGCTTAACTGGTTGAACTGCTTTTTAGCAGTTTCAATATTGGTGATAAGTCGTTTTACTTCTTGTTTTAATCCCTGACTTGTCACCGAATCTAAATCCTTTTTATTGTTTAAATCGACAAGCATATGGATCATTTGTTCAAAATACCAACAAATATGCTTTCGACTAATTCTTACCGCGAGTTCTGTATGTTTTTCTGTGTTGCGTTTTTTCTGACAGTCTTCGCTTTTAGGTGATGTTTCTAACCGTTTAGTAAGGTTTACATTATTATCACTACTGCAAATTTCATGATAATAATCATGAATATGCAACAGATGGTCCATTATAAAGCGTTCTTGGTTTCTTGTGTGATTTAAGTTCAACGAATTAGCTGTGAAAAGTTCGCTTGTCGCTTTTTTATTATTGAGTAAATCGTTTATTTCAGAAAAAATCCAAGGTCTTCCTTGTGCGCCCCGGCCAATCATGACGCCGTCGGCACCCGTGTAATCCAACACGGTTTTTGCTTTTATTGCTGAGTTGATATCACCATTAGCAAATACGGGGATATTAACTGCTTCAACAACTCTAGCTATAGTATCGTATTCTGCTAAGCCGCGAAACCTGCAAGCGCGGGTTCGGCCATGAACAGCAAGCGATTGAACACCTAAATCTTCTGCAATTTTGGCTATTTCAACGGCATTTCGGCTTTCTAAGTCCCATCCGGTACGAATTTTAAGTGTTACAGGGACATCAACGCTAGCAACCACGGCGGTTAAAATAGCTCTGACAAGGTGCGTATCTTTCATTAATGCAGAGCCGGCGAGCTTTTTACAGACCTTTTTAGCTGGGCAACCCATGTTGATATCAACAATTTGCGCGCCGGATTCAACTTGATATCGGGCTGCAGCCGCCATATGAAGCGGTTCTGTACCTACAATCTGGATAGTTCTGGGTTCGGCATCATCAGGATTAGCCAACCTTAACTGCGATTTTCGCGTGTCTCGTAATGCGGGATTACTGGCGCTCATCTCGGCCGTTACCATACTGGCACCCAAGCGCCTGCAGATTTGCCGAAATGGAAAATCTGTTACACCTGCCATGGGAGCTAAAACGGCCCTTCCGGCCAATTGATATGGACCAATAGTAATCATTTTTTTCTATTAAGCGTCAGCTTTATATCTCGTATTTATCTATGACGTACACATTTTGTGCATAGTAAAGTGAATGCTTACCACTTGCCAACCCTATTTGCAGGGCATGCTGCCTAGATGATAGAGCCTTTAGCCTAGATGATAGAGCCTTCAGCCTAGATGATAGAGCCTTTAGTCTAAATGACAGAGCCTTCAGCTTGGATGATGCAGAGATTATAACGATTTATCTTAGTTCGATTGTGTAATTGACCGCCGTGGGGCCTGGGTCGCTTATTTTAAGGGCAATATGGACTGGCGTTGCCGGAGCGATTTGTTGGGCGTTTTCGAGTTCGCCGTGTAAATAGTCGGCGGCAGTAAAATTGAATTCATCTAATAGCTGTTCTTTTATATTGCTGAATTGCACATTAATAATAGGAAAGGGTAGAGGCCGCTCAGCTGTATTGAGAATAACGGTTTCAAGTAATAAAGTGTTTTCCTGTTCGGGGTGGCTAATTACTCTATTGCTAACAACCTTGAGTAATTGTGCCTGATGAGCATTTTTGCTGTCACTATTTTTGCTGTCATTAGGGTCGCAACTGATAAAGGAATGAGTGAGCTGGCAAGCCAATTGATAGCTTGTTCCCCAGCGAGGATGGTCTTTAAATTGGTTGGGGTGAGCCAGCAACCATTGCAGGCCTAGCGCAAAAACCAAAACTAGGCAGAAAATGACGCCGACAATACCGAGTAATCGATTTTTGAGGAGTGGCGTTTCATATATATCCATTTCAATAGGCGGCGCTTCTATTATTGGCGGGGTCTCAAAGCCTGCCATAGAGTCTATTGAGGGTTCTATGCGCTCATCATTTTGGAGAATGTCGTCTGATGTGGGTAATAAATCATTTAACTGCTCATCGGTAATATCCTTATTGCTGATTGTCGTTGGCGTTTCTTCTTTAAGCGCATCTATAGGCACATTTCGATGGTCAGTTATTTGATGATCGGTTGCAGAGAATACCTGCATACATGCCCCACAGCGCACGCTGCCACCGGCGATATTCAGTTTCGCTTCGCCGACAACAAAGCGAGTTTTACAGTTAGGGCATTGACTGATCATGAGTAAAGGCGCTTCCAGTGCTTTATGGCTGACGAGCAGAAACTCTTAAATAGATGATAAATGGATTCTATTAATAAACGCTATTGAATAGGTAAGGCTTAAGAAAGGGTGATGCTATTCAAATAGAGTCTGTTAAAAACCATAACTATATAAACATCGGTCGAACTTAACTGAGAGCTGTATCTAGTTTAGCTAGTTAGCGATAACTTTTTTCCACTCAGACGCATCCATTCATCGCGATTGGCGAATGGCTCGAAGTCGATATGGGGGTTGTAAGCCTCTGCGACTGAAGTCGCTTGATGGTCTAAGATGCCAGATAAAATAATTTCGCCTTCGCTGTTGAGTAGGCCTGTTAAGTTATCGACAAGGGAAATAAGTGGTCCTGCTAAAATATTAGCAATCACTAAATCGAATCCGTTAGCGGCAATTCCTTGCTCGGCGAGTATTGCCGATAGCTTTTCAGGTTTGCAAACCACTAAACTGGCATCGCTAATATTATTTTGTGCGGCATTTGAAAGTGTGGCAGCTAATGCCTGAGGATCATTGTCGACGCAAATGGCTTGCTTGGCACCAAGCAGCAGCGCAGCAATGGCGAGAATGCCGGAGCCACAACCATAGTCAATAATGGTTTTATCTTTTAATGAGGCTTGCTCTAACCATTCAAGGCAAAGCGCCGTCGTTTGGTGCGTGCCCGTGCCAAACGCTAAACCAGGATCCAACGCAATATTAATGGCATCGGGCTCTGGTGGTTCATACCAGCTAGGGCAAATCCATAATTTTTCGCCAAAGCGAAGAGGTTCAAAGTCGTTTAACCAGCTGCGTTCCCAATCTTGATCATCGAGTTTTTCAAAACGGTAATTGGGAGCGGTGCCGCCCAGTAACTTCAATAGGCGGTCAATAATTTTTTCTGAATCGCTATCACCGTCGAACAAGGCGGTTAATTGAATCGCATCCCATAAGGGCGTTTCGCCTACACCGGGTTCAAGTAACGGTTGGTCGGCATTATCTTGCAAGGTAACCGAAACGGCACCGAGTTGTAAAAGTGCCGACTCAATATCGCTAGCGCTGGCCGCGCTGGTATCAATATGCAGTTGCAACCAGCTCACGGAGGCTACTTAGCTTCGCTTTCTAGTTTGTGTTCTAAATAATGAATGTTTACGCCACCGCAGCGAAACTCTGTATCTTTAACGAGTCGTTGATGCAGTGCAGTATTCGTTTTAATACCGTCAATAACTAGCTCATCTAAAGCGTTAGACATGCGGGTTAACGCAGTTTCACGATCTGCAGCATAGGTAATGATTTTTGCAATAAGTGAATCGTAATGGGGCGGCACTTTATAGCCACTGTAGATATGTGAATCAACACGCACGCCATTTCCGCCGGGAGCATGATAATGCTTAATTAAGCCTGGGCTTGGCATAAAGGTGTCAGGATCTTCAGCGTTAATTCGACATTCAATAGCATGGCCGGTGAATGTAATATCGTCTTGCGTCATTGAAAGTTTTTCGCCAGAGGCAATTAAAAGCTGTTCTTTAACAATATCAACGCCCGTAATCATTTCAGATACAGGATGCTCTACTTGTACGCGGGTATTCATTTCAATAAAGTAAAAGCCGCCATCTTCGTATAAAAACTCAAAGGTTCCCGCACCGCGATAGCCAATTTGAACGCAGGCCTTAGTGCATGATTCTGCCACAGCTTTTCTTAAGTCATCTGGAATTAAAGGTGCCGGTGCTTCTTCAATTACTTTTTGGTGGCGACGCTGCAATGAGCAATCGCGATCACCTAAATGAATGGCTTGGCCTTGGCCGTCGGCAAGCACTTGGATTTCAACATGGCGTGGATTGCCAAGAAATTTTTCTAAATAGACAGTGTCATCACCAAATGCGGCTTTTGATTCTGCTTTAGTTAAAGCAATCGAGCTAATTAAGCTCTCTTCTTCATGAACAACACGCATGCCTCGACCGCCGCCACCAGCAGCTGCTTTAATAATAACGGGATAACCAATTTCTTTAGCGATACGAATTGAGCGAGCAGCATCATCAGTGAGCGGGCCGTTTGAACCGGGAACCGTTGGCACGCCAGCTTTTTGCATCTCTTGAATAGCGGCAACTTTGTCACCCATAATGCGAATAACATCGGCTGTTGGGCCAATAAACTTAAAGCCGCTTTTTTCGACTTGTTCGGCAAAATCAGCGTTCTCGGCTAAAAAGCCATAGCCTGGGTGAATGCCATCGGCGTTAGTCACTTCAGCGGCGCTAATAATGGCGTGGCTACTTAAATAACTTTGTGCGGATGAGGCTGGTCCAATACAGACGGCTTCATCGGCGAGACGAACGTGCATTAAATCGGCATCGGCGGTGCTGTGAACGGCAACGGTTTTAATTCCGAGCTCACGACAAGCGCGAAGTATTCTTAATGCGATTTCACCGCGATTGGCGATAACGACTTTGTTTAGCATGGTGATGAATCCTGTGGGTCACTGACAATAGAGTGCATAATCATTTTAGGCGTTGCTTGATAATAGATGGCGTGCAAACACGACATTGAATTAAGCAATAATGACTAGCTGCTGATCAAACTCGACAGGCTCGCCATCTTTAACCAATATAGCTTGTACAACACCTGATTGATCGGCTTCGATTTGGTTCATCATTTTCATTGCTTCAACGATGCATACAACATCGCCTTTATTAATGCTTTGGCCAACCGTGATAAATGGTGGTGCATCAGGTGATGCTGATTGATAAAAAGTCCCTACCATTGGAGAGCAGACCGCATGTCCTGCTGGTTCGGCGCTTTCGATAGCTGCTGGCGCAGCCGCTGCGGGTGCTGCAGCTGGTGCAGCGGCAACTGGCGCTGGCGCGGCTGCGGGTGCAGCGACCATTTGAACCGTGTTTCCACCGCGGCTAATGCGAACAGACTCTTCGCCTTCTTTAATTTCAATTTCTTGAACGTTAGATTCTTCTAATAGCTCAATCAATTTTTTAACTTTTCTAATATCCATAAATAGGCTCTCACTTAATTAGGGTTGTCATGCTGCTCTTCGTGCAACATAGTAAAGGGTGTTAGTTATAAGGTAGTGTTATCGATTAAGTATTAAGTCGCTCGATAGCGGCGCTTAAGGCTAGTTCATAGCTTTTTGCGCCAAGCCCCGAAATAACGCCAACAGCCACATCGGATAAGTACGACTTATGTCTGAAGCTTTCGCGGGAATAAATATTGGATAAATGCACTTCAATAAAGGGAATTTCAACGCCTAAAAGTGCATCACGCAGTGCAACACTGGTATGCGTTAGCGCTGCTGGATTAATAATAATAAAGTCCGTATTACCCAGTGCCTGATGGATACGTTCAACGAGCTCGACTTCGGAGTTACTTTGTAATGTCTCTACTTGGCAGTCTTGTTGCTGACCAATAGCGATTAATCGCTCATTAATGTCAGCCAATGTATCGCTGCCATATTGCTCAGGCTCTCGGGTGCCGAGCAAATTTAAATTAGGGCCGTTCAGTACCAGAATTGTAGGCATCGTCTTAAAACAACCTCGATCTATGAGTAATAGAGAACAGGGACTTGAATATATCAAAGAAACGCTATGCTAGGGTCTTAAGTAGATGATTGCAAGCGTGTTTTAGATGGATGGGCGAATTTAGCGACAATTAACGGGATATCATGCATTTTTTGAAGATAATTATTTGGCATTAAAGGCTATGGCCAGTTAATTTTCCGTTTTTGCACGGGGTAGCATAGGCCTGCTTCAGCACAGCCCTGATATTGGATACTTAATTGCGGCTGGCTATTCGGTGCGTCGTTGAGTAAAGCTAAATTTGAAATGTGTTCTATAGGCAGCTGGGCTGTGGCTTGATAGTAATAAATCTCAACAGGACCAAAATAATCATCGGTTGTTTTAATACCTTGGCTAAAGGTTGTTTCAGTGGTTAATGATTGCTGTTCAATACTGCCATCCGCTTTGTAAATATCCATACTGACCGCAAAAGCATGACGGTAAAGGTAGTGTTCAGCAGCGATAATCCATACTAATGTAGCCGTATCGTCGTCTTTATTCAGTGAAAATGAAAATGCATCGTCCACGGCGAGAAAGGTTGTAGCATTATCAAGCGCGTTATTCGTTACATCATTACCACGCAATTGTGAGTTGGCATCACTTTTTAAACCCCCAGCGACTGCATTCATGGCTATTGAGGCGAGTATTAATAACAAAGAAGCGGTCAGATTATTAGTTATCATTGATGATCTCAGTATTGAAAAATGGCGTATTTAAGGTGCTAATTAGGCAATAAAGAACGGGATTATTATAATCATTATTATCTATTTAAGCAGTTAGTTTAACTGGGTTTAGCTTTAGCCGCTTGTATTGTTAATGTTTCGACTGGGGTCTACGGCAATAATTCCGTCTGCTCCCTGAATCGGCATGAACTTAAGACCAGCAATGTTATAGTGTGAACAATGCTATTTTGTTAAGAAAATATTTTTTGGAGAATTAAATGTTGTTACGTACCAACTCAATGGTTAAGGCATTAGCTTTGTGCACAGCCGTCTTATTTTTAACTTTGCCAATTCAGGCCGCCGAAAAAGTAGTATCGGCACTAACAATTAGCGATGCGATTTTTAAATTAATGCCGCCAGGCCGTTCGATGACTGCTGGCTATATGATGATGACGAACAACAGTGGCGAGACTCAAGTGCTGACTTCATTGCGCTCCGACAGCGCCGACAGGGTTGAGCTACATCAACATACGCACGTTAATGGCATGATGAAAATGCGTAAAGTAGATCAATTGAGTATTGCTAATGGCGAGTCGGTTGAACTTACACCGGGTGGCTACCATCTAATGTTATTTGGCGTGAAAGATGGCCTAGGCATAGACGATACAATGGATATAGAGCTGCAACTTGAGTCGGGTAAATCTGTTATTGTTAAGGCTAAAGCGAGTTCGTTTTAGTCAATCTCGTAGAGGCAGAACTCGCCTAGTAAAGTGTAATGCCATGCGATTTTTTTAAGACTTTAAATAAAGGCCTTAAGTCGCTATCGTATTGTTACGACGTGGCATTAATACGAGCGATAGAAAGACGAGCGATAGAAAGATAAGCAATAGAAAGACAGGTAATAGAAAGATAAGCAATAGAAAGACAGGTAATAGAAAGACAAACAGCATAAAGAGTGAGAAAAGAACGACTGATGGATATGTTTGATCGAATTAAAATGACCAAAGATGATATTGCTGACTGGTGGGATAGCGGTTTTATCCCGCGTGCTATTGGCGGCTTTTTGGTGGTTTATATTCTTCTTTCTACGGTATTGGCCTTTATGTGGTCCAGTGAGCCAGAGCTATTTGATGTCGCTGAGCGTGCTGCGCAAATCACCGAAGAAGAGCAGCGCGCAACGGTAACCGGATCTGTCACCGCTATTGCCTTAATTGAAGTAGCCAGTACCTTATTAGATAAGCGCGGTGGTTTTTTATCTAACGATATTTTGCCGCCGGGAGTGTTGCTAGATAATATCCCTAGTTGGGAATTTGGTGTACTGGTGCAAGTGCGCGATCTTGCCCGCGTTATGCGAGAAAATTTTAGTCGTTCTCAGTCGCAATCTACCGAAGATATTGATTTAGCCATTGCCGAACCCAGATTCAATTTTGATAATCATAGCTGGATACTGCCGCGTTCTGAGGATGAATATCGCGAGGGTATTGAATATACACGCGGCTATTTATTACGTTTATCCGATTCTGATCAAAGTACCTCACAGTTTTATGCGCGGGCAGATAATTTAAATGCTTGGCTAGCAACGGTTGAAACTCGACTAGGGAGTTTATCGCAGCGGTTAAGTGCCAGTGTTGGGCAAAAACGTTTAAATGTTGACTTAGCTGGTGATACAGCGGCAGGGCAATCTACTGATTCACCACAAGAAGTTGAAATTAAAACACCTTGGAATAAAATTGATGATGTGCTTTTTGAAGCCAGAGGCACCACTTGGGCTTTAATCCATTTTTTAAAAGCCATCGAAATCGACTTTGCTGATGTGTTAGAAAAAAAGAATGCACGCGTAAGTGTGCAGCAAATTATTCGTGAGTTAGAATCGACGCAGCAGGCTATTTGGAGCCCCGTGGTATTAAACGGAAGTGGCTTTGGCTTGTTTGCTAATCACTCACTTGTTATGGCGTCCTATGTATCGAGAGCCAATGCCGGCATCATCGATTTAAGGGAATTGCTGTCGAAAGGCTAAAATTTGTACTGAATTATAAATATAATGCCCTTAAAGGCCTGTTTTACCACCCAATACTGGAACCGTTAGAATGTTCGGCTAGTATTAAACAATCATAATAAGCTAAATTATTTACCCAAAAACAAGAGTACTTAAAACGTGAATCATCAGACTGACGACACTCGCATTGACCAAATTATGGAATTGCTGCCACCGGTAGCCTTAATGGAGCGCTATCCACTTTCAGCAACGGCAGAAGCCACGGTAGTTGACTCGCGCCAAGCGATTCATAATATTTTAACAGACAAAGATGATCGTTTATTAGTGATTGTTGGCCCCTGTTCGATTCATGATACCAAGGCTGCCTTAGAGTATGCCGCGAAGCTTAAAACGTTGCGTGCGCAATATGCGGGTGAGTTAGAAGTAGTTATGCGCGTTTATTTTGAAAAGCCGCGTACAACAGTGGGTTGGAAAGGTTTGATTAATGACCCGCATATGGATGGCAGTTTTAAAATTAATGAAGGGCTACGAGTTGCTCGTGAATTGCTGTGTAATATAAATGATATGGGTTTGCCAACAGCGGGTGAATTTTTAGATGTTATATCACCGCAGTATGTTGCGGACTTAACCAGTTGGGGAGCCATTGGCGCGCGAACGACTGAGTCACAAGTGCATAGAGAATTATCATCGGGTCTGTCTTGTCCTGTTGGATTTAAAAATGGTACCAATGGCAGTATTCGAATTGCTATTGATGGTATTGGCGCAGCTAATAATCCCCACCATTTTTTATCGGTAACCAAATTCGGTCACTCCGCGATTATTGCGACTAAAGGCAACAAAGATTGTCATGTTATTTTACGCGGTGGTACCGAGCCTAATTATAGCGCTGAGCATGTTAATGGTGCTTCTGAGCAGTTGGCGGCGGCGGGCGTTAACAATAAAGTGATGGTTGATTTTAGTCATGCTAATAGTAGTAAGCAGTTTAAGCGTCAGATGGATGTGAGCACGGATGTTGCTGGTCAGATTTCTGGTGGTAATGCATCTTTGTTTGGTGTGATGATTGAGAGTCATTTGGTTGAGGGTCAGCAGAAGGTTGTTGAGGGTCAGGCTTTGACTTATGGGCAGAGTATTACTGATGCTTGTATTGGTTGGGATGATACTGAGGTGACGTTGGCGCAGTTGGCTGAGGCGGTTGTTGCTCGACGTTCTGCTGGTTAATGTTATATTTTATTTGATGGGTTGCTTTTGAGTTTGTACTTGAGAGTGACTGTTTGAAAAGAGCCGCTATTATTTAGCGGCTTTTTTTTGGGTGATTTTTAGATTGAGGTGGGTGTTTTAGTTTTTTAAAGTTTAAGGTCGTCGGGGGTGGCCCGACAGCCAGTAACTTTTTTTCAACAGCAAAAAAAAGTCACCAAAAAATGCCGTAAGCTTAACGGCGAAGCTTAACCACGACGGGTGCATCTCATAGGGTTTTCTGTCCAGCAGTTTCAGAGAGATTATCGCCAAGCGGTATAGGGGGTACTTTTTTGGTGCTGCACTTACATCAAGCTTTACGTTCAATTTTACCTTTTAGCGAAATAGAAGTTCTACTCTTTTTTTTCTTTTTTTTCCTTTTGAGCGGCATGCGGAGCTCAACAGTAAAAATCGGCCGTTAGGCACGGTTTTTACTTGTTCTAAAATAAAAAGAAGCCTACTGAACTTGTTCGTTGTAGCCTCATTGTG
>ENA-OQVM01001446-OQVM01001446.1-marine-metagenome-genome-assembly--contig:-NODE-1446-length-31488-cov-5.869982_pt1 | contig 31488 bp, 22 predicted proteins | sample MGYA00237776_ERZ505498 | MGnify/ENA primary metagenome ERZ505498 (study PRJEB26159, sample SAMN06265151) | marine metagenome | isolation source: Helgoland LTER site | place: Germany:Helgoland, sampling...
GATGCTTTTGGACCTATTGCTGATAATGCAGGTGGTATTGCTGAAATGAGTGAGCAAGATCCAATCGTAAGAGAACGAACAGATATTTTAGATGCTGTCGGAAATACAACTGCTGCAACAGGGAAAGGTTTTGCCATTGCTTCTGCCGCTTTAACTTCTTTAGCTTTATTTGCTGCTTACGTTACGTTTACAGGAATTGACGGAATTAATATTTTTAAAGCACCTGTATTGGCAATGTTATTTGTTGGTGGTATGGTTCCTGTTGTATTCTCTGCATTAGCAATGAATGCTGTTGGTAAGGCTGCAATGGAAATGGTATACGAAGTAAGACGACAGTTTAAAGAAATTCCTGGAATTATGGAAGGAACTGGAAAACCAGATTATGCAAAATGTATTGATATTTCTACAAAAGCATCTTTAAAGGAAATGATGTTGCCAGGAATCTTAACCATAGGATTTCCAATAGCTGTCGTATTAATAGGAAAACTTGTTTATGCAGACAACAATATGTTAGTTGCAGAAATGTTAGGTGGATATATGGCTGGTGTTACTGTAAGTGGTGTTTTATGGGCTATCTTCCAGAACAACGCTGGTGGTGCTTGGGACAATGCTAAAAAATCTTTCGAAGCTGGTGTTGAAATCAATGGAGAAATGACTTATAAAGGTTCTCCTGCTCATGAAGCAGCGATCACCGGAGATACGGTTGGTGATCCATTTAAAGATACTTCTGGACCTTCAATGAATATTTTAATCAAACTTACTTGTTTGATAGGATTGGTTATTGCTCCTATTTTAGGGGGTCATGCTATCACAGAGCATGCAACAAACGAAATCAAAAAAGAAGTAACGGTAAAAACGGTACCAATGGAAGTGAATGTTGTGAGTGAAACTCCAACGACTCCTGAGACTCCAACTACTCCTGAAATACAGGCTGTAGAAAAAAAATAAATCAACCGATTACAAGCATAAAAAAAACACCTCAATTGAGGTGTTTTTTTTATGCTTATTTTTTTCTATAATGCATATCGCTGTGGGCCTCCTCTTCGAATTTCCTCATTTGCAAATTCTTCAAATTGTTTAAAATTTACTCTAAATGCATTCGATAATTTAAAGGCTGTTTTGTAATAGGCATCATCATTATTCCATGTTTTTCTTGGACTTAATAACGCTGACGGTACCCCAGGACAGGTTCTTGGTTGGGCTACCCCAAATACAGAATGAATGTGATAATCTTCATAGGTGTAATCCTTTAATTTACCCTCTAAAACTGCAGTAATCATTGCTCTTGTATACTTTAAAGGCATTCTTCTTCCGACCCCATATTGCCCGCCAGACCAACCGGTATTTACAAGCCATACATTGACACCTGCCTCTTGCATCTTTTCACTTAACATTTCTGCATATCTTGTGGGATGTAAAGGCATAAAAGGCGCACCAAAACAAGCAGAAAAACTGGGTGTTGGCTCATTCACTCCTGCTTCAGTTCCAGCAACTTTTGCTGTATATCCAGAGATAAAATGATACGCCGCTTGACTAGGAGTCAATTTAGAAATAGGAGGTAAAACACCAAATGCATCAGCTGTTAAAAAGAAAATATTTTTTGGGTTTTTACCTATTGAGGGTTCTTGTATATTCTCTATATGATGAATTGGATAACTCACTCTTGTATTTTGGGTGATCGAAGTATCTGTAAAATCGACAACTCCATTCGCATCCATGATTACATTTTCAAGAATAGCCCCTTTTTTAATCGCTGAAAAAATTTCTGGTTCTTGTTGTTGTGACAAATGAATTACTTTTGCATAACAACCACCTTCAAAATTAAAAACGGAATTTTCTGCGGTCCAACCGTGCTCATCATCGCCAATTAAACTTCTTTCTGGATCTGTAGATAAGGTCGTTTTTCCGGTTCCAGACAATCCAAAGAAAATAGCAGTATCTCCCGCGTTTCCAATATTTGCAGAACAGTGCATTGGTAGGGTGTTTTTATAAACTGGAAGCAGGAAGTTTAAAGCAGAAAAAATTCCTTTTTTAATTTCACCTGTATATCCTGTGCCCCCAATTAAAGCAATCTTTTTAGTAAAATTTAAAATCGCAAAATTATGTTGTCGCGTTCCGTCCTCTTTCGGATTTGCCATAAAATTCGGAGCATTTACAACAGTCCATTCAGGAGAAAAATCTTTGAGTTCTGTTACTGTAGGTCTTAAAAACATGTTATGAGCAAATAAATTACTCCAAGGATATTCAGTAATAACTCTAATATTTAGTTTATAACTTTCGTCTGCACATGCATAAGAATCTCTAACAAAGACCTCTTTACCAGAAAGATAGCTAGTTACTTTATCATACAGTAGATCAAACTTATTAGAATCGAAGGGTAGATTAATGTCACTCCACCAAACCTCATCTTTGGTTATCGCGTCTTTTACGATAAAACGATCCTTGGGAGATCTTCCCGTAAATTCTCCAGTATTTACCGCTATTGCTCCTAAAGAAGAGGCAACACCTTGATCTTTTTTAATTGTTTCTTCCTGTAATTCCTCTGAAGTTAACTGATAACGAATTATTGCATTTTTGATTCCTACATCGTTTAACGAAATCGATTTCGTAGTGTGATCTATCATGTGAATTTTTTTTAATATAAATGTCTATTAATTTATCAAACAAAACTACATAATTATTTAATAAAGGATTATAATTTAACTTAAAATTAGTGTACTATTTGTTTTTGTGTTTTTTATAGAAGCACAGGATCATAAAAATCCAACCGATGATAAAGGCGAGTCCCCCAAGTGGAGTCAAAAACCAGATAGATTTTACTGAAATTGAGGTGAAATGAATCAAATAAATAGAACCAGAAAAAAGGAGAATTCCAGTAACAAAGAGATACGTAATCCTATTTTTTTGTGAAATCGTAAATTGATCACAACCATTTACGAATAAAAGTACAATGGCGTGATACATTTGATAGCGGACTCCAGTTTCGAAACTAGACAATTCATCAATAGACAAAATCTCTTTTAAAGTATGAGCCCCGAAAGCCCCTAAAATAATGGCAACCATTCCAAAAAAGGAGGCAACAACTAAATTTTTAAACATTTTTAATGGTTTTTGTTAAATTTTAAACAAAAAGAGTATCTTCGTGTATCAACAAAAATAAGTTATTATTAATGAAAAACATCCTAATTATTGGTGCTGGAAAATCAAGTTCGTATCTAATCAAATATTTACTTGAAAAATCTAACAACGAAAACTTGCGTTTGACGATTGGCGATATTTGCACTGAGAATGCAGACCTGATGATACAGGATCATAAAAATGCAAAAAGTATTCTTTTAGATGTTTTTAATTTAGAACAACGTCAAAAACTTATAAAAAAATCGGATCTAGTAATCTCTATGTTGCCTGCAAGATTTCATGTAGAAGTCGCAAAAGATTGTATTTCCTTTGGAAAACATATGGTAACGGCTTCTTATATTTCAAATGAAATGAAAGCATTAGATAAAGCTGCTAAAGAAAAGGGGTTAGTATTCATGAATGAAATTGGAGTAGATCCCGGTATAGACCATATGAGTGCCATGCAAATCATTGATCAAATCAAAGGAATCGGTGGTAAAATGTTACTTTTTGAATCTTTTACTGGCGGTTTGGTTGCTCCAGAGAATGACAACAATTTATGGAATTATAAATTTACATGGAATCCTCGAAATGTGGTTTTAGCTGGGCAAGGGGGTGCTGCCATGTTTATACAAGAAGGTACCTACAAATACATTCCGTATCATAAATTATTTAGGAGAACTGAATTTTTAAACATTAATGGAAGCGGTAATTATGAGGCCTATGCTAATAGAGACTCACTGAAGTATCGAAGTATCTATGGATTGGATGGGATTCCAACAATGTATAGAGGAACCATCAGAAAAGTTGGGTTTTCAAGAGCATGGAATATTTTTGTTCAATTAGGGATGACCGATGATTCTTATACCATACAAAATTCAGAAAGCATGAGTTATCGTGATTTTGTAAATTTATTTTTAGCCTATTCCCCCTCGGACTCTGTAGAGTTAAAATTACGATCCTATCTTAACATTGACCAAGATGATTTGATGTGGGCAAAATTAATAGAACTGGATCTTTTTAATCCAACAAAGAAAATAAAACTAAAAAATGCGACACCCGCTCAAATACTCCAAAAGATTTTAGAAGATTCATGGACCTTAGAAGAAAAAGAAAAAGACATGATCGTCATGCAGCATCTTTTTGGATATGAAATTAATGGAGAAAAAAAACAAATTGAAAGTAGCTTGGTGGTAAAAGGAGAAAATCAAAATTATACAGCGATGGCAAAAACAGTAGGATTACCAGTAGCGATCGCAGCTTTAAAAATCTTACAGGGAGAGATTAAAACCCCAGGAGTTCAGTTGCCTATTTCTAAGGAGGTATATGAACCTATTTTAAAAGAATTAAAGGAACATGGGGTACACTTCATAGAAAAGAATACTTCCTATCTTGGGTATAATCCTAGCGTAGGATGATTACATTTTTAAGTAAAAATCTTTTGTCAAATTAACATAGGCTTCTGTATACTGATGACGAGATAACTCTATGATTAAATGTTCTTCTTTTATGCTGGTTTTAGTGAGAGAAAATTCTAATAAGGTTCTTTTTACTTCTGATGATGCATTCCCTTGAACTCTGCAAACTCGATTTAAAAATAAGTTGTTTTTAGCTGCCAAACTAATAGAATTACGTTCTTCTAGAAATGGAAGAATTACTACAAATTTTCCATTTTTTGAAATAATATTGACAACCCCTTCAATCAATTCTTCAAATGATAAAAACGAGGTAGATCGGGCTTTATTTCTTGCGGAATTTTCGGTTTGAAAACTATCTGCAAAAAATGGAGGATTCGAAACGATTAAGTCATAGGTTTCCTCATCAGTAGCAATTTCAATAGCAAACTCTTGAAAAGTAGCATGGTAACAATACAAACGATCACTCCAACTTGATCGCTCGAAATTCTCAACCGTTTGTTCATAGGCATTCTCATCAAGCTCAACTGCATCGATAATCAGCGCATCAGATCGTTGTGCCAGCATTAATGAAACAACCCCTGTTCCAGCACCGATATCTAAAATTGCATCCGGAAAATCAGTTACAGAACTCCAAGCGCCCAATAGCACGCCATCTGTTCCAACTTTCATGGCGGTTTTGTCTTGGTGAATGATAAATTCTTTAAATTGAAATGGTTTAGACACAATTAAATGATTTTGTTAACTAAAAAAATTCTATGCAAACAGAACATAGAATTTTTTATTATTTTGCAGAAAGGAAGGGATTCGAACCCTCGATACGTTGCCGTATACACGCTTTCCAAGCGTGCGCCTTCGACCACTCGGCCACCTTTCTTTATAAATAGAGTTCTATCAATCCTTTTGGAGTTTCGACCTCTATACTTTTATGATCTCTATCCACTTTTTTGATGAATTGATCAATCATTGGGATAAAAACTTCTTTTCCTTCTCGGTCAATTTCAAAAAGAGGCTGGGCTGCTTTGTCATTTATATGAACAATAGTACCAACATCTCCAAAATTTACATCTACAATGGTAAAGCCAATTACTTCATGAAAATAAAATTTATTTCCAGATAATTTAGGCAACATTGTTGAAGGTAAATAAATACCGCACTTTAAAATAGCATTAGCTGCTTCCTCAGAATATACATCTTCAAATTGAACACGCAATTGATTTCCCTTGTGAAGCGAGCTTTTATCTATAAAAAATGGAACCAGATTACTGCCAAATTCGACATAAACTGATTCCATTTCTTTATACAACTCAGGCTCATCTGTATCTAATTTGATAACAACCTCACCTTTAAAACTATATTTCGTTACGATTTTGCCTAAATAAAAACAATCTTCTTTACGCATTGCCGTAGAAATTTATAATTTATTCTGCTGCTTTTTCTTCTGCTGCTTCAGTTGCTTCTGGAGCTGCTTCAGTTGCTTCAGTTACTTCTGCTTCAGTTACTTCTGCTTCAGTTTCAGCTACTTCTTCTTCAACAACCTCCTCAACTACTGGCTTCGCTGCTTCAATTCTTGCTTCATTAACCGCTTTTTCAGCCGCTAAAGCTTTCGCTTTTGCTTCAGATTGAGCTTTGGATAATCCTGCTTCTTTATCTGAAATTTTTGTAGCTTTTTCTTCTAACCATGCAGCAAACTTAGCATCAGCTTGTTCTTGTGTCAATGCACCTTTACGAATACCTCCAACTAAATGATTTTTTAACATCGCACCTTTGTAAGATAAAATGTTCTTTGCAGTATCTGTTGGTTGCGCACCATTTTGTAACCATTCTACAGCTTTATCGATATTTAAATCAATAATTGCAGGGTTTACATTTGGGTTGTAAGTACCTATTTTTTCTAAGTATTTACCATCTCTTTTTGCACGAGCATCTGCGGCAACAATCCAATAGAATGGTTTCCCTTTTTTACCGTGTCTTTGTAATCTGATTTTTACAGACATAATTTGTTAATTTTTTAAGGTTCTCGACCTTGGTTATTAATAATCTTACCATCTCGTAGTAAGTGGGCGCAAAAATACAAAACCTTTTTTAACTAGGGCTTTAATTCTGAAAAAATTCTTTAAAAAAATGAACTCATCATTCTCACTTTTTCGAATCCTAAAAGGAAGTAAACAATAAACATCCGTTAATAACTTCTGACTTAAAATCTCATCAAAAAAAACTATTTTTACACTGCGTTTAAACAATTCAACGCTTCAATAAATAAACATTCTTCATGTACTTAATTTTTGACACTGAAACCACCGGTTTACCAAAAAGCTGGAATGCACCAATTACCAATACTGATAATTGGCCAAGATGTGTTCAAATTGCTTGGCAATTGCATGATAAAATGGGGGCTGTTGTAGCACACAATGATTTTTTGATAAAACCCGATGGCTATAACATTCCTTATGATGCAGAGAGAATTCATGGGATTTCTACAGAATTAGCTGAAGAACAAGGAATTGCCTTAGCAGAGGGACTGACGTTGTTTCAGGAAGCTTTACAGAAAACAACATTTATTGTAGGTCAAAATTTGAATTTTGATTTGAATATTATGGGGTGTGAATTTCATAGACTTGGAATTGAAAACAACCTAACCTCACTTCCAATTCTTGACACGTGTACTGAAAAAACAGCATTCATGTGTAAAATTCCTGGAGGTCGTGGGGGAAAATTCAAACTTCCAACCTTAACCGAATTGCACCAACATTTATTTGGTATTGGTTTTGGAGAAGCTCACAATGCGACTGCTGATGTTGAAGCAACAACACGATGTTTTTTAGAATTAATTCGATTAGGTGAATTTACAAAAGAGCAGTTGGCTGTTGAAGCTGATTATTTTAAAGAGTTCTCTGAAAAAAATCCAACACCCATTCAAGTTATTGGATTGAAGCACATTAATCTTAAAAAAGAAAGTGATACAATTCGCAAACGTCTCGATAAATTAAAAAATGTTGAAACAATACAAACTACTTCAGAGGGATTAGCTGCCCTAGAAAATGTACAATTTTCGCATTTACACAACCATACACAATTTTCTGTTTTACAGTCTACCATGCAAATTGGTAACATTATAAAAGCAGCTGCAAAAGACAACATGCCTGCAGTTGCCATGACAGATACCGCAAACATGATGGCTTCCTTTCATTTTGTCAGCGCTATTCTAAATCATAATAAAACTGCAGAAACTCCGATGAAACCCATTGTTGGATGTGAATTTAATATTTGTGAAGATCATAAAAATAAGTCTGTAAAAGACAATGGACATCAAGTTGTTTTGTTGGCAAAAAACAAGAAAGGGTACCATAATTTAGCGAAAATGTCTTCCATTGCCTTTGTTGACGGTTTTTATTACGTTCCAAGAATAGACAGAGAAATTGTCAAAAAGTACAAAGAAGATATCATTGTTTTAACAGGAAATTTATATGGTGAGGTTCCAAGTAAAATTTTAAATCTTGGAGAAAAACAGGCTGAAGATGCACTGCTTTGGTGGAAAGAAGAATTTAAAGACGATTTTTATATTGAGTTAATGCGTCACAATCAACAAGACGAAACCATTGTTAATGAAACCTTATTAAAATTTTCTAAAAAACATGATGTTAAAGTTGTTGCTACAAATAATACGTTTTATCTAGAAAAAAAAGATGCCAATGCACACGATATTTTATTGTGCGTAAAAGATGGTGAAAAACAGGCGACTCCTAAAGGAAAAGGACGTGGTTACAGATATGGTTTACCCAATGAAGAATATTATTTCAAGTCTTCGGATGAAATGAAAAATTTGTTTGCAGACTTGCCCGAAGCCATCACTAATATCCAAGAAATTGTAGATAAAATTGAAATTTTCACATTAGCTAGAGACGTTTTATTGCCTGCTTTTGACATTCCTGATGAATTTAAAGATCGTAAGGATATAGAGGATAAAGGAAAACGAGGAGAAAATAATTTCTTAAAACACCTGACTTTTGTAGGAGCAAAAAAAAGATACGGAGAAATTACAGCAGCGATTAAGGAACGGTTAGATTTTGAGCTTTCAGTAATAGAAAAAACAGGATATCCGGGTTATTTCTTAATTGTTGAAGACTTTATTAGAGAAGCAAGAAATATGGATGTTGCTGTAGGTCCTGGACGGGGTTCTGCAGCTGGTTCTGTAGTTGCGTATTGTTTATGGATTACCAACATCGATCCGATCAAATACGATTTACTTTTTGAGCGTTTTTTAAACCCAGAACGTATCTCGATGCCAGATATCGATATCGATTTTGATGACGAAGGACGTGGAAGGGTGATGGATTATGTGATCAATAAATACGGTGCAAATCAAGTTGCCCAAATCATCACTTATGGAACCATGGCTGCAAAATCTTCTATCAGAGATACTGCAAGAGTCTTAGACTTACCACTCTTTGAAGCAGATAGAATTGCAAAATTGATTCCGAACATCAAACTAAAAAATATTTTTGGTGAAGATGCAAAAAGTAAAGGAAAAGTTGCAGGTCTTCGAGCAGAAGAAAAGGTAATGATTGAAGAGTTGAAAACAATGTCTCTGGGAGTGGGCGTGGATTCTGAAACTATTAATAAAGCGACTATTTTAGAAGGTTCTGTCAGAAATACTGGTATTCATGCCTGTGGAGTAATTATTACCCCAAGTGACATCACGAATTATGTTCCTGTAGCACTTGCTAAAGATTCTGACATGTATGTCACTCAATTTGATAATTCTGTCGTAGAATCAGCAGGATTGTTAAAAATGGATTTCTTAGGATTAAAAACGTTGACCCTAATTAAGGATACAGTAAAAATTGTAAAAGCGAAACACAATGTAATCTTGGATCCTGAAAACTTTCCTTTGGACGATGAAAAAACATATGAACTCTTTCAAAAAGGAGAAACTGTAGGAATTTTTCAATATGAATCTCCAGGAATGCAAAAACATATGCGTTCGTTAAAACCGACTGTATTTGCAGATTTAATTGCAATGAATGCATTATACAGACCTGGACCAATGGAATATATACCCTCGTTTATTAACAGGAAACACGGTACAGAAGACATTGAATATGATTTACCTGCCATGGAAGAATACCTGGCAGAAACTTATGGGATCACAGTGTACCAAGAGCAAGTGATGTTACTTTCCCAGAAATTAGCAGATTTCACGAAAGGTGAAGCGGATGTTTTACGGAAAGCGATGGGTAAAAAACAAATTGCGGTTTTGGATAAGATGAAACCAAAATTTATAGAACAAGCTGCTGTAAATGGTCATGATGCAGAAAAATTAGAAAAAATATGGAAAGATTGGGAAGCATTTGCTAGTTATGCTTTTAACAAATCTCACTCTACCTGTTATGCTTGGATAGCCTATCAAACGGCCTATCTAAAAGCACACTATCCTGCAGAATATATGGCTTCTGTATTGTCTAATAATATGAATGATATTAAGTCTGTTTCATTCTTCATGGAAGAATGTAGAAGAATGGGATTGGCTGTTTTAGGACCAGACTTGAATGAATCTTACCTTAAGTTCTCGGTAAATAAAGAAGGTGCTGTACGCTTTGGAATGGCTGCTGTAAAAGGGGTCGGTGCTTCTGCTGTGAGAGCCATTATTAAAGAACGGAAAGAAAACGGAAATTTTACTTCAATTTTTGATCTGGCAAAACGAGTAGATTTGCGTGCAGCCAATAAAAAATCTTTTGACAGCTTAGTAAAAGCTGGAGCTTTTGATTCTTTTTCTGACACCCATAGAGCTCAATATTTTTCTACAGATGAGAAAGGTCTTACATTTTTAGAACGTGCCATGAAATTTGGAAGTAAGTTTCAAGAAAATAAAAATTCTGCCCAAGTGTCTATGTTTGGTGAAGCCTCTACGGTGCAATTTCCAGAACCTGATATTCCAGAATGTGAAACATGGGGTACAATGGAACTTTTATCTCAAGAAAAAGAAGTCATTGGGATTTATATTTCTGCACATCCTTTAGACGATTTTAAAAACGAAATGATTTTTTGCAATGCATCTTTGAGACATTTTAAGGGTGATATTGGGAAATACGTGGGAATGAATTTGTCTTTTGCTGGAATCATTTCTGATGTTCAGCACCGAGTTTCTAAGGCTGGAAAAGGATGGGCTTTATTTACCATTGAAGATTATAATGACAGTAATGAATTTCGAATATTTGGTGAAGAGTATTTAAAAATGAAACACTTTTTAGTACCAAACTCTTTCTTATTTGTTCGTTCAACGATTCAGCCAGGTTGGACAAATAAAGAAGGAGTTACTGGAGAACCTCGGTTAAAATTTACAGAAATGAAGCTTTTGCATGACATCATGGAGGAGCTTTGTAAAAAAATTACGATTAACATTTCCTTAGAGGAAATTAAAGAAAATACGATTTTAAATCTTGAAACTGTCCTAAAAAACAACCCTGGAAAACAATCTTTACATTTTAATATTTGGGATGCCAAAGAAAAAATTGAAGTAAATTTACCAAGTAGAAATACTAAAATTAAAATTTCTTCAGAATTATTAACTACTTTAGAGCAACAAAAATTTGATTATAAATTGAACTAAACAAGTATGGTATGATAATTGTTTAATTCTTTCTAAAAATGTTATGAAAAAAAAGATACTTCCTGTTTTTATTATTTTATTGATATTTAGTTGTAATAGTGTAAAAAACACAAGACAAGCTATCAATAAGGGGAATTATGAAACAGCCATAAATATTGCTGTTAAAAAACTCCAAAATAATAAATCAAAAAAAAGAAATCAACCACATGTATTAATGTTGAAGGAAGCCTTTGACAAAGCTGTCATGGAAGATCATGAAAAGATTACATTCCTGAAAAATGAAAATAACATCGAGAAAATCGAAGTATTATTTAATTTATACCATAGACTTTCAGACCGACAAAAAAAAATACAACCTCTTTTACCCTTAGTTTTATTAAAAACAAATAAAGAAGTAAATTTTGATTTGATAAATTATCAAAAACATATTTTAGAAACAAAACAAAAATTAGTTACTCATTTATACAACAAATCAATCGTTAGTCTTAAACTCGAAAATTTATCGAAATTGGCCTACAGAGCTATTTACGATGACTTAAGTTACATTCAAAAATTATCTCCCAACTATAGAGATGTAACTACTTTATTAAAAACAAGCCATCATAAAGGAACAGACTTGGTATATGTTACCATACAAAACCAAACAGATCAGGTAATTCCTAAAAGATTAGAACAAGATTTACTAAATTTTGATACTTATAGATTGAATGATTTTTGGACAATATATCATGATAAAAAAGATAAAAGGCTTGATTATGATTACCAATTAGAACTCAATTTCAGAAAGATTAATATATCACCAGAACGAGTAAATGAAAAAGAATTAATTAGAGAAAAAGAGGTTGAACAAACCATTTACAGTAAAGATAGTTTGGGCAAAAAAATAGCCTCTATAAAAAAGGTAAGTGCTACATGTACTATTTACCAAATAACACAATCAAAAATATGTGAAATTAGAGGAAATGTGAAGTATATTGATTTAAAGGCCAACAATCAAATTGTTGAAAATTTCCCTTTAGTGAGTGGATATACGTTTAGGCATATCTATGGAAATTATCGTGGTGACAAAAGAGCTTTGAATGACCGATTTATAGAAATTATTACGAACAAAGAAGTTCCTTTTCCGAGTAACGAACAAATGATTTATGACACTGGAAAAGATTTAAAGAACAAGCTTAAAATTATTTTTAGAAATAATAATTTTAGATAAAATCTAATTTGTAAACTCTCTGAAAAGAGTTTCTAAATTTTTATTGGAAGTCGTAAGTTCTAAGATTTTTAGCTTATTTTCTTGTGCGAAATCAAATAATTTAGGTCGCATATCTTCATTATTTGTAAACCGAAGATGCCAGGTGTTATCTTTAAGTTCCTTGAATGAAACAAGATTTTCAAGTTGATTAATTTTTGCAGAAGTTAGGCTACTATCAAAAATAACATTGATATTTTGTTCCTGCTTATCTTGAAGTTCAACAAGCGTGTTATCTCGAATTATTTGGCCTTTCTTAATAATGATTACTCGATCACAAATAGCTTCTACCTCTTGCATAATATGTGTAGAAAACAAGACGGTTTTATCTTTTCCTAATTTTTTTATTAATGCTCTAATTTCTATCAATTGATTTGGATCTAGACCCGTAGTTGGTTCATCTAAAATCAACACTTTTGGATTGTGTAAAATAGCTGCAGCGATCCCAACTCTTTGCTGATATCCTTTGGATAGTTGATGAATTTTTTTATGAGCTTCAGAAGTCAAACCAACTTGAATAATACAGTCGTCAACTCGACTTTTATCAACCTTAAAAACGGATGCTTGGAATTGCAAATACTCACGCACAAACAGCTCTTCGTACAAAGGATTGTGTTCTGGCAAATACCCTATTATTTTTTGGGCATCTAATGGATTTTCTAACACATTTATTTCACCAACAAAAACGGCACCAGTGGTGGGTTTTAAAAAACCTGTAAGAATCTTCATCATCGTTGATTTTCCTGCTCCATTAGGACCTAAAAAACCAATAACTTGCCCCTTATCTGCAGAAAAGGAAACGCTGTCTAATGCCATTTGGCTTTTATAGAATTTAGTAACAGAAGAAACTTTTATAGACATCTGATAAATGTAATTTAAATTCTATCATTAACGAAAAAATTCTTTTTTTAATTTATAAAAAAAATTAGACCGCTTTTTTAGTGTTCTAAAAAGAAAATAAAAGTAACTAAAAAAAGACGTAAAATTATTGCGTCTTTTTTTAGCTATTTTGTGATGATTAAATTTGGTAGCGCACCCTTAGGCTTATCAACCTTGGTAGAACAAATGTTTCTCTGATATTGTTAGAGATATTCCCAATGTTAACACTCGTTAAAGAATCTGTACCTAATAAGTTACTCGCTTCCAATTCATACTCCCACTTTGCATCTCTATCTTTTCGATATCCCATTGTAAAGTTTAGCACATCAAAAGAATTTTGAACCTCACCTTCTTGTTTTACTTCTGTGTATCTGTAATCTGTTTTCAAGGTTAAAGAGTTCCAAAGATACGCATCAAAACTAATAGAGGGTGCAATGGTTGCTGATTTAAAATTCGTTGTAGTGCTATTTAACAAACTGGTAATATCTTGATCGTTAAACGACATATTATACCGTAAAGTGATGTTTGGAGCTTTTGTAAAATTAGTATTTATAGAAGGTCTTATAGAATACGAATTGGTTTGTATTTTATTCTGATTCTCTCCAAAAAATTGATACCCAAGGTTATTGTTGTAATTCCCCGAAATTCTTGTTCTTATTTTTTTGAACGTTTTGCTAAAACTAGCTATCGCAAGTATACTTTCAGTATCGAAAGGTAAGTTTTGGTTTGTACGAGTAGATACGTTAGAGCCACGAATAAAATTAGCGATACTCCCTATTTGATCAATGGATTTTGTGTGTCGTAGAAGCGCAAACATACTCGTTCCATTGTATAAATTAAAATTACTATAATTTAATGAAGTACTATGATTTGTACCATTCATTAAATTATTATTTCCATAAAAGAAGTTATTATAACTGTTGGCAACCAGTCCTTCTGCAAGTTGATTTACATCCGTAAAATTAACCTCTTGCTTATATCGAAAGGTTAGGCTTTCGCTTCTTTTAAACTGAGCAATCGTTTCAAACTCTGGTAAGAATTTATGAAAACTATCTTCATACATTTTTGAGCCTCCAAATTGGGTATTGTTGATACTGTATGCATGGGCAGTAAACCCGGGTGTAAACGTAAAAATTCCAGTTTTTAATCGATAACGTAAACCTGCGTAAATATCTGTAAAATTATACTCTGTGTCGTTCGCCGTATTGGTATTCGCAATTCCTGGAATAGTTGGATTTGGGTCAAATTCTGAGTTATTATCTAAAACCTGATAGAACCTAGAATCAAAATTTTGCTTACTCAAGATAGATCCACCCACAAAATTTAAATTACTTTTTTGATTCAAAATATAATAGTAGTCTAATTTTGCATCTAATTGATTTGATTTTACGCTTCTATCTTGATTGAATAAATACTGTTGCACATTGGTCTGAAAACCTAACTCTTCTGCAACAGGATCAAATCCGTCTTGGTCACTACTTGGATTATTTTCTAAGGAAGCGGCATAAAAAGGATCTTCATCTTGAAATAAATGTTGCACTTCTAGGGCAAAAATACTTTTTTCAGTGGCGGTATAGAAATAACTTAAATTTTGGTTAATTCTAAAAGGGGTAGCATTTTCCTTTTCAATGATATTGTTACCAACAACTTGTGAACTTGTATTGTCAGTTCTAAATTCATTTGAAAAACGACCAATAAAGTCATAATTCATTTGGTTGTTTATATTTTTCCTGTAAATACTCCCAAGTTTCACTAGACCAGTATTACTTGTTTGATCTGTAGTGCTCTCTGTAACATCGTCTGGTATGTTCGGATTTGTATAGTCAATCAGATTTCTGTTTTTTTGCCCATTTTTATTGGAAGACCAAATTAAAAAGCCACTTAGATCTAATTTTGGATTTGGAGAATAACTAAAATTTAAGGCAGATAGTTTCGTTTCAATTCTATTGGCATTTCTTGTATTTGCTGATAGAAACCCTATTCCTGCACTAGCAAGATTAATATTTGTTCCGTTGGAGGGACTTTCGCTGACAAAACCGCCACTAAATCCTCTAAGATCATTTCTCCCTAGAACAACTTCACCTAGATTATTAACATCACCAATAACATTTAGGGTATATTTCGGGGTATAGTAAAATAATTTAGGTTGAAAAAGATACAGCGATTCTTTTGGAGTTGATCCTGCACCTGCTAAGACATCTCCGAACCAAAAATTCTTTTTACCTTCTTTTAATTTGATATTAATAGCAACCCTATCCTGGTTGTTTTGAACACCACTCAACTGGTTCACACTCGAATAATTTCTTAAAACCTGAATTTTATCTACCGCATTGGAAGGAATATTTTTAGAAGCTAATTTTGTGTCACCACTAAAGAAATCCTTACCATCTACAGTAATTTTTTCAACTGCTTTTCCCTCAACTTCAATTTCACCTGCATCATTAATTTCTACACCCGGTAATTTCTTTAAAACATCTTCTAACTTACGTTCAGATCCATTTTTAAAGGAATCCGCATTGTAAATGATGGTATCTCCTTTAACAATTACTGGCATTTTAGAAACAATACTAATACCGTCTAACATTTTATCTTCATTCATCGTGAAGTTGAATGATTGATTTGATTCTTTCGTTTTAACAAATTGACTAATTTCTAAATATCCTATGTAACTAATTTTAACATTGTAGGTAGTATTTCTTTTTAAGTCTAATTTAAAATTCCCTTTTGCGTCTGTAAAACCAAAAGAAACAATTCTTTTGGCTACCGTATCTAATGCGATAACATTTGCCATTTCTAGCGGTGTTCCAATCGAATCTTTCACAACACCCGTTAATTGCACTTGTGAAAAGGAAGTCCAAGAGACCAACAACATAAAAATAATTCCTATTTTTTTCATTTATAATTTAATTTAGTATTCAAGGTGAAATATAATTTTTGTTTATTTTCTTCCGCGATTACCTCTGTTTTTAAAACGCTCTTTTAATTCCTGAGTTTTTACTTTCACGATGTCCGTGTATTCATCTCTAGTCACTTTTTTTCCTTTTGCAGGTTCTTTGATTTTTATTGGCTCTTCAGAGTTAATAGCTACCTCCGTACACAACATAGTTGTTCTACCTGCATTTAACTCTAAAATTAAACCCGGTAAACCCCAATATACATCTGGTCCAGAACTAACTGGAATTTGAGGTGTATACCACGCCGTAACTGTTAGCATCTTTTTTGCTGGCTTTTCAGCAACTGCAGTAGAATCTTTTTTCTTGTTTTTTCTACTTCTACTAAAAATACTTCCCCAATCTACTTTAGTATCTTCCTTAACTAGGGTTGCCTTATAACAGGTGTAATTTCCAATTTTCTTGGTTTCCATTCCTAATTCCCATTGAAGCGGTTCCATCTTTTCTGCCACTAGAAACCTTTTGCTAAACATTTCTACATCTTCTATCATGTTTTTTTCTGAAACATTCTTATAAATAGAACCTTGTCCGTTACTTCTTGACCAACTTGGTCCTGAAGCTCCTGGTCCTTCTAACTGAACATTTTCTCTGAAAGAAGAAGTTGTTTTATTAAAACTTAACGTATACGTTTTTTCTAAAAAACTCTTAAAACGAGCCATCATTTGTTTCTTTTGTTGTTCAGACATTTTATCATACCTACTCATATCCATAGAAGTTTTGGACATGTAGGTTGCTTTCCCTTGAAAATTATTTTGTGAAAAAGTTACAATACTAAACAAAAGTAGTGCTAGAATGATTATTTGTTTCATAATTTTTAAATTCAGTTATTTCAAACAAAAATAGTTTTAAAAGAAAATTAAAAGCCTTAAAAAAAACTTAAAAGTTTATTTTTTAACAACGTTTGACGAATACCTATACTTTAAACTACGCATTATTCCCCTATTTGAATTTCAAAACTACTGCCGCCATCCCTACTTCTGAAACGGTTCATCATTTCTTTGGATTTTTCTAACGAAATTTCTTCAAACTTCTTTTGGGTAACTTGTTTTCCTTTTGAAGGCGCTTTGATAACGATTGTTTCTGACGGATTCAAAACTACTTCAGTACATACAATTGTTAAACCGCCGTCATTTACTTCTAAAATCAATCCTGGCAAACCACCATAATTACCGGGACCATTACTGATTGGAATATTTGGAGTATACCATGCAATAACAGTTGTTTTTTTTGTTTTATTTATCTCCTGTATTTCACCATCTACAAAATCTAATTCAATGGTATCTTGTTCTTTTTCAAAGACAGCCTTATAACAAGTATAGATTCCTATATTTTTTGTTTCCCCTGTGAACTCCCAATCATATTCAATAAAATTATCTTTAATTAAAAATACTTTACCCATTAATTCCTTTTTATTGGTGATTCTTTGTTCATTGAGGTTTTTATAAAATTCTTCCGAACCTCCTGATCCCCCCTCAATAATGACCATTAAACCATTTTGCTGGGGCACTTTGGGTGCATCGAGAACTTGCTCCTCTTTATACATAGACTCTTCCCTGGTGAAATCTAGTATAAATGTCTTTTGAAACATTTTCCTCATTTGTGCCTCAAATTGTGCTTGTAATTTTTCTTGCATTGCAGCATCGCCAGGCATAGAAATACTGTCTAATTGCATTGAAGGAGATTTTCGGTGAGTTTTATAAGTAGCTCTCCCTGAAAAATTTTGCGCTAAAATAGACCCTGAAACAAACAAAGTCAACATAAAAATTTTAGTACTCATGGTTTTGGTATTTTTTTTTGATACTTAATTTTAAGTAGGATACAAAAATGAATTATAAATATGACACACAAGGTTAATCTTTGTTAACGAGTGTTAACAAACAAATTTTGTTCAAATTACATCCTATATTTGCAGTATGAATATCCAAAAATATAAATGGCTTTTTTACTTAATTACAATAACTATTACAGCTACAATTGCTGTACAATTCTATTGGAATTATAATAATTACTTAGAGAATAAACAACGGGTTAGAAATGAAATTCAATTGAGTCTAGACAATGCTGTCGAAGAATATTACTCATCTTTAGCCAAAAACAACTTCTTAACCATAATTAAAAATAATGATTATGATGAACAAACTGTTAAGCGTTCGAACCGCAAACCATTTGATGTAATAATTTCAAAAATAAAAAACAGCTCAAACTCTAAAAAAAACACGAAATCAAAATTCAGTATAAATAGTATTCAGATTTCTTCAGATGAAAATTTTTCTCAAGAAAAAATAGATTCTATGATGTTAAATACAAGAAAAATGATATCGAGTTCTTTTAGAAGAAAAAAAGAAATTATTAAAAAAGAAATTCATTTTGATAAAAACAGCGATAGTAGCTTTGTAAAGTATTTCAAAGGGAAAGAGGCTGCAGACAGTTTAAAACTAGTTACTAACTTAAAACCCATTTTTATTTCATTTATAGATCATACTGTCGAGTATAACAAAATTGACTCCTTAATTGAAAACCAATTGTCAAAAAAAGGCATCGATTTAAAAACAAGTTTTCGTCACATTAAAAATGATACCCTTTTTAAACAAACCAATGATACTACTCTACACGATAAAAAGTTCTCTGCGACCTCAAAATCGACTTATTTAAAGAATTTTGAAGCCTTTGAACTGTATTACAGCAATTCAAATTTTGAAGCTTTAAAAAGAGGTTTTGGAGGTATTTTCTTATCATTCATACTTTCTTTATTAATTATTTCTTGTTTGTTTTATTTACTTAAAATCATTAATCAGCAAAAGCAATTGTCAGAAATTAAAAATGATTTGATCAATAATATCACCCACGAATTTAAAACTCCTATAGCAACAATTTCTACAGCAATTGAAGCCATTGAAAATTTCAATGTAATGGACGATAAAGAAAAAACGAAACAATACGCTTCTATTTCGTCATTTCAGCTAAAAAAATTGCATCAAATGGTCGAAAAATTATTGGAGACAGCCTCTTTAGATTCTGAAAATTTGATGCTACAAAAGGAACCTAGCAACCTTGTCGATTTGATTCTTAAAATTGTAAAAAAACACGAACTATTAACGAAAAAGAATATCAATTTTACAACTAATACAGATGCTATAATTTTAGAAATAGATCCATTTCATTTTGAAAACGCCATCTCAAACGTAATAGACAATGCAGTTAAATATGGTGGAAACCGTCTTGAAGTGAATCTTACTTCTATGTTAAATACAATAGAGATATCTGTTACTGACAATGGAGATGGAATTGAAAAGAACCAACAAGAACGAATTTTTGATAAATTTTATAGAGTTCCTAAGGGAAATACTCATGATGTAAAAGGCTTTGGGATTGGGTTGTATTACACACACAAAATAATTGAAAAACATGGTGGTGAAATTACAGTTTTATCAAATTTTGAAAAGACCACCTTTAAATTACTAATTCCTAATGAGTAATATAAAAATTGTTTTAGCAGAGGATGAGCCTAGTTTGGGACAAATTCTCAAAGAAAGTCTTGAAACCAGAGGTTTTGTTGTTTATCATGCTGTTAACGGTGAGATTGCATATGACTATTATCTCAAAAAAAATCCAGACATATTAGTGTTGGATGTAATGATGCCTAAGAAAGATGGTTTTACCTTGGCAAAAGAAATACGAGAGCAAAACACCACGATTCCCATTATTTTTTTAACCGCTAAATCTCAAACAAAAGATGTTTTGGATGGTTTTGAATATGGTGGAAATGATTATTTGAAGAAACCCTTTTCTATGGAAGAACTAATTGTTAGAATGAAAGCACTTTTGGATCGTAGTAAAATTAAGAAAGACAGGGATAAGATTGGAATTGGTGCCTATATTTTTAATTACACAAAACAAGAACTGCTTCTCGCTAACGAAACAATAATGCTAACTCACAGAGAATCACAATTATTGTTTTACTTATCCGAAAAACGAAACGAAATTCTAGATCGTTCTTTTATTTTAAAAAAACTTTGGGGAAATGATGATTTCTTTTCTTCAAGAAGTATGGATGTGTTTATCAGTAAATTGAGAAAAAAACTCTCCAAAGATCCAACTATTAAAATTGTTAATATTAGAAGCGTTGGGTATAAACTTATAATTTAGTTCGGTTAGATTACTAAATTTTTAATTATCTTTAGTGCCCGATTTAATCTCTACAATTTAAAAATATGCACATTGCAATTGCAGGAAATATTGGTGCCGGTAAAACCACACTAACCAAACTATTAGCCAAACATTATAAATGGAAACCTCATTATGAAGCTGTTGACGAAAATCCTTATTTAGATGATTTTTATGCAGAAATGGAGCGATGGTCTTTTAATCTTCAAGTCTTTTTCTTGAATAGTCGATTTCGTCAGATTTTAGAATTAAGAGAATCCGGGAAAGATATTATTCAAGACAGAACAATTTACGAAGATGCTCATATTTTTGCTCCCAATTTACATGCAATGGGGCTCATGACAAATAGAGATTACGGCAATTACAGTTCTTTATTCAATTTAATGGAAAACTTAGTAACTCCTCCAGATTTATTGATCTATCTCCGTGCAGATATCGCCACGTTAGTCGGGCAAATTCACAAACGTGGTAGAGAATACGAAAACTCTATTAGCATTGATTATCTAAGTAGATTAAACGAACGTTATGAAGCCTGGGTGTCTACCTACACGAAGGGAAAATTATTAATCATTGATGTAGATAAGCTTGATTTTGTTGACAACCAAGAAGATTTAGGTTATATCATTGATCGAATAGACGCTCAAATAAATGGGCTTTTTTAAAAAAAAATCTACAAATTCGGAGAGACCATGTAAAGGGTCTCTTTTTTTTTGAACTACATTGTAATTGTCTTTTTAACCTCCTTAAATTATAAAAAATAGTTGTCTGTCCTTATTCAAAAAAAGAGAACCACTAGAAAAAAGTTGCTTTGTATAAATAAAAATGAAAATTTTTGTAACATTTTATTGTTCTCTCACGTATAATAATATGTAACCCCTAAATAAACCTTTTCAATAGTTATAGATAATTTAGATGAGACAACTTAAAATTACCAAGCAGGTTACCAACAGAGAAACTGCATCGTTAGACAAATACCTTCAAGAAATAGGAAAAGTAGACTTAATTACAGCTGATGAGGAAGTAGAATTAGCACAGTTAATCAAAGCTGGTGATCAAAGAGCGTTAGAAAAATTAACCAAAGCAAATTTACGATTTGTTGTCTCAGTAGCCAAACAATACCAAAACCAAGGATTAACACTACCCGATCTAATAAACGAAGGAAACTTAGGATTGATAAAAGCTGCAAAGCGTTTTGATGAAACTAGGGGTTTTAAATTTATATCTTATGCCGTTTGGTGGATTCGTCAATCTATTCTACAAGCACTTGCAGAACAATCTAGAATTGTACGTTTACCATTAAATAAAATTGGTTCTATTAACAAAATCAATAAAATGTATGCGTTCTTAGAGCAAGAAAACGAGCGCCCTCCAAGTGCTGAAGAAATTGCTAAGAAATTAGACATGACAGTCAATGACGTAAAAGAATCGATGAAGAATTCTGGACGTCACGTATCGATGGATGCACCTTTAATTGAAGGAGAAGACTCTAACTTATATGACGTTCTTAATTCGGGAGAATCTCCAAATCCAGACAGAAAATTACTACACGAATCGCTAAGAATTGAAATTAATAGAGCTTTAGAAACTCTAACTCCAAGAGAAGCAGATGTTGTAAAGTTATATTTTGGTCTCGGAGAGCACCAACCGATGACCTTGGAAGAAATTGGAGAAACATTTGATTTAACACGTGAGCGTGTTCGTCAAATTAAAGAAAAAGCAATTAGAAGACTAAAACACACCTCTAGAAGTAAGATTTTAATGACTTACCTTGGATAATTTAGTGTAAATAAAAAGTGTAAAACTCTCGAACTAATTTCGAGAGTTTTTTATTTTATATCCTTATTTTTACAAAAAGATACAACAACATAATGAGTAATTTAATAGCACCTTCAATTTTAGCGGCAGATTTTGCCAACTTGCAACGCGATATAGAAATGGTAAACAAGAGTGAAGCCGATTGGTTTCATATTGATATTATGGACGGAGTTTTTGTGCCAAACATTTCTTTTGGAATGCCTGTTTTGAAAGCCATAACTAAACATGCTAAAAAAACAATTGACGTTCACTTAATGATTGTAAATCCAGATCAATACATACAAACTTTTGCAGATTTAGGAGCGACTATTTTAACAGTACATTATGAGGCTTGTACTCACTTGCACAGAACGATTCAAGCTATAAAAGCTGCAGGAATGAAAGCGGGTGTTGCGCTTAACCCTCATACACCAATCGCAGTATTAGAGGATGTAATTACAGAATTAGACTTGGTTTGTATCATGAGTGTAAATCCTGGTTTTGGTGGGCAATCGTTTATAGAAAATACCTATAAGAAAACAGCACAACTCAAACATTTGATAGCCTTTTCTAAATCAGACTGTCAAATAGAAATTGATGGAGGTGTAACCGATAAAAACGCCAATGCTTTAATCGAAGCTGGAGCAAATGTTCTAGTGGCAGGAAGTCATGTTTTTGGTGCAGAAAACCCTACAGAGACTATTGCAAATTTAAAAAATATCGTTGCATAGATTGTATGCTGTTGTAGACATAGAAACTACAGGGAATGGATACAAAGGCCAAAAAATAACCGAAATTTCAATTTTTATTTTTGATGGGGTAAACGTAATTGATGAATTTACAACCCTAGTCAATCCAGAAGCACCAATACCTACATTTATTACCAACCTTACAGGTATTAATCAGGCGATGGTTCGAAACCAACCTAAATTTTATGAAATTGCAAAAAAGGTGGAAGAAATTACCAAAGACGCTATCTTTGTTGCTCACAATGTAAACTTTGATTACAATATAATTCAAGCAGAATTTAAAAGTTTAGGATTTAATTTCAAACGAAAAAAATTATGTACCGTTCGTTTGTCAAGAAAAATAATTCCGGGCTTAAAATCTTACAGTTTGGGAAATATCTGTGCCGATGAAGGGATCCCTATTTCGGCAAGACATCGAGCAAGAGGTGATGTAGAAGCGACCGTAGAATTGTTTCGAAGGCTCATTGAACGAGATGACAACTTTACCATCAATTCTTTTTTAAATCCCAAATCCAGGCAAGCGACCTTACCTCCTCTTTTAGATAAATCTGTTGTCGATAATTTACCAGAAAAACACGGGGTTTATTACTTTAAAAACATCAAAAAAGAAGTGATTTACGTTGGCAAAGCAAACAATATAAAGCAGCGAGTCATTAGTCATTTTTACGATAAAAAGAAAAAAGAAATTTCAATGTGTCTAGAAACTGCCGATATTTCTTTCACTGAAACTGGGAGTGAAATACTAGCTCTTTTACATGAATCGTCAGAGATAAAACATCGGTATCCAAAATTTAATAGAGCACAACGAAGAGCTGGAGAAGCAGTGGGTTTATTTTGGTACGAAGACCAAAAAGGAATCATTCATCTTGCCTATAATAGGCTTAAATTAGCACCCAAAGCGATTGCAAAGTATTACACTGTAGCAGAATGTAGAAATCATTTAGAGCACTTGTGTAGCGAATTTGAATTGTGTCCAAAATATTGTCATTTACAAACCAATGTTTCGAGCTGCTTTCATTATCAACTTAAAGAATGTAAGGGAATTTGTTGCGAGAAAGAATCTATAGAGGACTATAATATTCGTGTTAAAAAGGCAATAAAGTCTGTTGGAATGGGCGCTAAGAATTTAGTGATTCGAGAAAAGGGAAGAACTCAGAATGAAATTGGATTTGTTTTAATTTTAAATGGAATATACTTAGGTTTTGGCTATATAGATAAAGATCAGGCCGCACAATTAGAACATCCGGAAGAATATCAATTTTTTGTACAACCCCAAAAAGACAACCGAGATGTTCAAAGAATTATTTCTTCTTATCTAAAGAAAAAAAAGAATCTTAAAGAACTCGAAAATGAAAAATAAATCTTCTAAAATTCATATTATTGGCGCAGGCGTCAGTGGTTTAATTGCAGCTCAAATTTTAGAAAACTATGGCTATGAACCAACCATTCTTGAAGGCAGTAATTCTATTGGAGGACGGGTAAAATCTGATCTTGTGAAAGGATATACCTTGGATCGCGGTTTTCAAGTTTTACTAACTTCCTATCCAGCAGCTAAAAAATACATCGACTTTGAAGCACTTAAATTACAAAAATTACTACCGGGTGCTGTCATTTTTAAAAAAGGGAAAACTCAAACTATTGGAGATCCTTTAAGATCTTTTTCAATGGTATTACCAACATTATTTTCTTCTATTGGAAGACTTTCTGATAAAATAAAAATTCTAAAACTAAATCTCCTTTTAAAGAACAAAAAGATCGATGCAATTTTTAAAGAAGAAGAAAAAACAACCCTTCAATATTTAAAAGATGTTGGTTTCTCAGAAGAGATGATTCAAACCTTTTTTAAACCTTTTTTTAGTGGGATTTTTTTAGAACCCAATTTAGATACTTCAAGTAGAATGTTTGAGTTTGTCTATAAAATGTTTGGAGAAGGATTGGCTGTATTGCCGAAAGCTGGAATTCAGGCAATATCAAATCAATTGAAAGACAACTTAAAAAAGACAAAAATTCTTTTAAATACTAAAGTTGAAACGGTAAATAATAAGGGTATTACTTTAAAAGATGGTTCAGAAATTGAAACTGATTTTACAATTATTGCCACAGAAGCAAGCCCTTTAATTCACAATCTAAAAAATCAAGAAACTAGTTGGAAAACATGCGATACTTTATACTTTGAAACCCCAGAAAAGATCATTTCAAAACCTCTAATTGGATTAATTGCTGATGAGAATTCATTGATTAACAACCTGTTTTATCATACTTCAATAGCAACAACTACCAAAGGAAAAGGAGAATTACTATCTGTTACCATTGTAAAAAATCATGCCCTTTCTGAAAAACAGTTGATCTCAAAAATCACTAAAGAACTTCAAACTTTCTGTGGAATTTCAAATACGACCTTCATTAAACGATATCAGATTAAAAAGGCCTTACCAAAACTAGACAATCTTCAGTACGAGATTTCAAGTACTGAAACAAAACTAACCTCATCTATCTTTTTAGCAGGAGATCAACTTTTAAATGGGTCTTTAAATGCTGCAATGATTGCAGGGGAAAGAGCTGCAATGGGGGTTATTGGGACCCTACAAGATGGTTTGATTGTAGATGAATTGAGTCATCGGTAGTTCCAAGATTATTTTTAGTTAAAATTGGAGAACCATGCAACATAGATACAATTGCCAACGTTAAAAACCGGGTGTTTTCACAATTGGTATTTATTTGTGAATCAGCACAATTATTTCTTTATAAATCTTTGAAATCCAAATTTAGCATTGGTAGCCACTCTAACAACATAAATTCCATTAGATATTTTTCCAACATCTATAGAGGCATCATTTGATGTAATGGTTTTTGATTTTACCAATCTTCCTGTAAAATCAAAAATACCAACCTCTGCTTTTTCTGTAACTGATGGTAATTGAATGGTTAATAACCCTGACACTGGGTTGGGATATATCCCAAAACTTAACAACTTGTTTTCAGAAATTCCTAAAGAAGTAAGATTTAAAACAGTAGCACCTCTGTTCTGTGGACCGTGCCAGACATAGGTTGATGTACTGGTACCCTTAGCATAAATTATAGACAATGAATCCGCTAGAGCATTAAAAATGAAATCTTTTGAATCTTGGGTATCATTGACTCTGGTCGCTATGATGGTTCTTATACCACCTGAAACCGTATTTGATATTAAGGTCCAATCTCCACTTTCAATCGATGAATCATCTTGGGGAGGTATGGGTCTTTGTAAGGAAGAAGAAGGTCCAGGTTCTGTATAGGCGTCTCGGATGGTGTTTCCATCGGTCATAAAAATATCAGTCCCATTCATTTCTGAATTTCCAAAACCAATGGCAAACCATACATCAGAGGGGCCTGCTAATGTTAATGTAGTTGTGAATGCGTTTTTATCTATTTCAATATTGGCAGTCAACCCTGGCAATAATGTTTGTGTTCCTGTGGAAAAAACTTGTGCAAACAAAGAAAATGTCGTCGTTAAAAAAAAAATGAGTAGTATTTTTTTCATGTAAGAGTTATTTTAAGAGTTGAATGATTTTATCATTGTTTATGATTTTTGCATAATCAAGTGCAGTATTACCTCGATTATCCTTAATATTAGGATTGGCCTTGTATTTCATTAGCAGCTCAATAATTTCTTGTTGTTTAAAAATCACAGCATAATGTAATGCTGAAGAACTATTTAGGTCAGTCAAATTAGGATTGGCATTATTTTCCAAAAGTAATTTTACTAAATAACTATTTTTTTTTACCGTTGCAGCCATCAAAGGAGTGCCATAACCACTTTTTGAATTGATGTCCTTTACATGTTTGACCAAATAAGTTGCTACATCATTATTACCATAATAACAAGCTAATGTTAAAGCCGAATATCCCTCTTTACTTAATTTGTTAATACTATTTGAATCCTCCTTAATCGACGTTTTCAATTCCAATAAAGACCCATTCCTTGCGATATCAAAAATTAAGGATTCTTGTGCCTTTAAATTTGAAAAAATTAAAAAGGTGATGAAAGTAAAAAAGCGTTTATTAAAAATCAAATTAGAATGGGTGTAGTTAATATTTATTTATAGTAAATTTAATGAAAATTCTTTTAAACTAGAAATAGCAAACATTTTGCTAATCAGATAAATAGACGCTATTGATCAATAGTATTTCTTCTAACTCTATCATTGAATTTTCACCTTTCAAGTACATGTAAGAGAATCTTAGAGGCAAAATTGATGCTAAAAAGCCCTCCTTTGGCAACGATAAACTGATTTATACGGTTTTCTATTTTTAAGGAAGTAAATACTGAGCATAAAAAAATGGAGAACCGATTCCAGTGCATCAATTCTCCAATTTGGATACCCAAACATTTCTTTTGAATTAAAAATAAATAATTTTTACAGTGCGTTAGATAATTTATTACTTCTACTAAAATAAATATTAAAAACTATACTTTCCAAAATTGTTCAATTTCTTCAAGAGATTTTCCTTTTGTTTCTGGGATGTATTTATAAGTAACAATCATTATGATTGTAATAAATGCAATAAATATAAAATAGGGCAATGAACCGTTCCAAGTTGCTCCATTGTTTATGTCACTATCCATCACTACTGGAAAGGATTGTGAAACCACATAATTTGCAGCCCATTGTGCAGCTACAGCAACAGACATCGCTACGCTGCGTATTTTATTTGGAAACATTTCTGAAAGTAACACCCATACAACAGGCCCCATGGAAAGTGCAAAGGAGGCTATGAAAATTAACACGCCTAATAATGATAAAAAACCAACAGACTCCTGCTGTAAAGTAATACCCAACAGTAAAAAACCAACGATCATCCCAATAGATCCAATATATATTAATGGTTTTCTTCCAAATTTATCTACGGTAAACATTGCAACAAAAGTGAATAAGAGATTCACTAAGGCTAATAATATTTGTTGTGCTAAAATGTCTTCTTTCCCAAAACCAAGTGCTTTTTCAAAAATATCAGCACCATAATATAATACAGCGTTTATTCCTGTAAATTGTTGTAAAACGGAGAGCGTTGTTCCTATAACGATAATTCCAAGAATTATTTTCGAAAAATAATTTACTTTGATTTTGCTATCACTAGTTTTAAGAGAATTTTTTATGTCTACTATTTCTTTATTTGCTTGGTCTGCTCCATGTATCTTCGTTAAGATTTCTAATGCGGCAGAATCATTTCCTTTCAAAGCTAGCCATCTTGGACTTTTAGGAACAAAAAACAATAAAATAAAGAATAAGCAACTTGGAATTAACTCTGACCAAAACATGTATTTCCAGCCAAACGCTATGTTCTCTGCTTCAGATAAATTATTTCCGATAAAATAGGTCGCCAAAAAAACTATAAAAAAGCCAATAACGATCGCAAGTTGGTAGTATGTAACCATTTTTCCTCGGATATCACTAGGTGCAATTTCGGCAATGTACATAGGTGCATTCATAGAGGCGATACCAATACCCAATCCTCCAATAATTCTAAAGACAACCAATAAAAAAACAGATTCAGAAAAAAAAGATGGCAAACCAGAACCAAAAGCTGAGAGAGAAAACAAAACCGCTGAAATTATTAAAGAATACTTTCTACCAAATCTAATACTTAAAGGACCTGCTGCAATGGCTCCAATGAGACAGCCCAACAAAGCGCTTCCAACAACCCAGCCTTTCATTGCTGCATCTAAATCAAAATGTTTACTAAGGTAAAATTGAGCACCATTAATAACTCCTGTATCGTAACCGAATAGCAATCCTCCTAAAGCAGATACTGCCGTTATCAATAATAAAAAAGTTTTTTTATTCATAATTTTTTGTTTGTTTTTATATGCTTTACATGTGGATCGTCAATTTCCTACTGCCTAATTTTTAGGTTTTTATTAAAATATCCAAGCTAAATTAACGATTAATATTATAATATGGTATTAATTTTATACTTCAAATCTAATTTAAATCAAATTTGTTAAAAGGGGCTAATGGTTATTAGTTTGGGGGTAATAGTTGAATTTAATGAGTAGTCTAAGATACAATCTTCTTGAAATTGGAAAAATAACTACTTGGTGTAGAACCAAAATGTTTTTTAAAGCAAGTTCTAAAATATTTTGGATCAGAAAACCCTACCATATAGATTATTTCGGTTATGGAATATTTTCCAGATTCAATAAATTTTGCAGCTCTTTTAAGACGAATTGTTCTTATAAATTCAGATGTGGATTGCCCTGTTATTGATTTCAATTTTAAAAACAGTGAAGATCTACTCATCCCTATTTCTAGGGCGAATTTTTCAACAGAAAATTCTGTATTATCAAGATTCTTCTTAATGATGTTAATTGATTTTTCTAAAAATTTTTGATCCAATTTATTGGATAATTCTTTCCAAGACTTAGAATTCGAATTCGTTCTAAACTTTTTAATCCAAAGCTGTTTGGTACGGATGATATTATCTAATCTTAATTTTAAAACTTCAATATTAAAAGGTTTCAAAATAAACTCATCAGCCCCAGTTTCTAATCCCTCTTTTTCGTTTTCCAAACCAGCTTTAGCAGTTAAAATAAGTATTGGAATATGACTTGTGTTAATGTCTGTTTTTAATTTTTTACACATCTCAATCCCATTCATTTTGGGCATCATTAAATCGCTTATAATGATGCTGGGTATGTTTTTAATTGCCTGCTCTAAACCTTCTTTACCATTATTTGCGGTTAATATTCTATAATCATAACTAAAAAATGTTACCAAATAGTCTTGCAATTCTTTATTATCTTCAACAATTAAAAGTAGCGGTGTTTCCTTTGAATGTTCTTTAACACTTTTAATAGATTTTTTTGGTATTAATTGATTTTCCTTAATAACATCAACTCCAATTTTAGTATACTTAAAGTCATATTTTTGAGGTTGTAATTCTATAATAGAATTATTTGAATATGCAGCTTTAGATATAGGTATCGTAACGGTACATATAGTTCCTTTATGAAACTCGCTTTCAATATTAATTTTCCCTTTATGTATTTCTACTAAATGCTTTGTATAGGCCAATCCAAGACCCGAACCTACGTTAATAACATTATTTTCTTTTTTGGTTTGATAGAATCGATCAAATATGCTCACTAATTCTTCTTTAGGAATTCCTATTCCAAAGTCAATTACTTTAATAATGGCATAGTCTTCATTGTTTACAGTTTCTTTTTCAAGACTTACTGTAATACTTTTTCCGTTGGGAGTAAACTTAAAGGCGTTAGACAATAGATTATATAATATTTTTTCAATTTTATCATTATCAAACCAAGCATCTAGTTTGTTTTTTGGGGATAAGAACAAAAACTTAATATCTTTTTCTAATGCAACATCTTCAAATGCTGCAAACACTTCCCCAACAAAGGTTACAAGTTCATCATTTTGAACAATTAAATTTAAATTTCCAGATTCTGCTTTTCTAAAATCTAAAAGTTGATTAATTAATTTGAGAAGTCTATTGGAGTTTTTATACATTATTGAATTCAACTTCGGAACATCTTTGGTCTTGATCTGCCCATTCATAATTTGACTCAAGGGACCAACAATTAAAGTTAATGGTGTTCTTAATTCATGAGATATGTTGGTAAAAAATTGAAGCTTCATCTGATTCATTTCTTCAGAATTTTCATGTATCGCAATTTCTATATCCAGTTTACTCTTTAAACGTATCTGATTCAAACGAATTTTAACAAAACTATATATGATGGCAAAAATTAACAATGAAAAAAGGAAAATAGCTATAATTGTTAAATACCAAGGTTTGTTTATTACAACCGATATCTCTTTTGGTTCATCTGTCCATACGCCATCACTATTAGAGCCATAAACTTTAAATATGTAATTTCCTGGCGGAACATTCGTATAAGATGCAAACCGTCGTTCGTTTCCTTTAGAGTATTGCCATTTTTCATCAAATCCTTCTAATATGTGCTTATATTGATTTTTTTCAGGATTGGAAAAATGCAAGCTTGAAAAAACAAATTCCATAGAATTAAGATTATAAGGCAATACTATCTTTTTTGTTTCATCAATACTATTTTTTAAAATCACCTTTCCATTTCTTTCCTCTAAGGGTTGCACAATTTCATTAAAAAGTTTAAAATCCGAAATAATTAGTTGTGGTTTTATTTCATTTACAGAAAGCTTATCAGGTTGAAAAAATGTAATCCCATTTACGCCACCACAAAGCATCATCCCTGAAGTGGTGAACAACATGGCATTGTCCTTAAACTCACTAACATTAATTCCATCTTGGTTTTCAAAATAGGTAACCTCTCCAGTTGTTGGGTTAAGTTTAGAAATCTCCCTAACGTGCAACATCCATATATTACCTTGTTTGTCTTCCTTTATTTGATAAACAACATCACTTGGAAGTCCTTCGTTTGTAGTATACTGTTTGAAATTTAATGTATTATTTGAAATTTCAATTTGATTAAGTCCTCCACCAAATGTACCGACATATAAGTGACCATCACTTGCTTGAAAAGCATCCAAAACATAATTATTACTTAAACTGTTTTTATTCTTAG
>ENA-OQVM01001451-OQVM01001451.1-marine-metagenome-genome-assembly--contig:-NODE-1451-length-31453-cov-6.449197_pt1 | contig 31453 bp, 32 predicted proteins | sample MGYA00237776_ERZ505498 | MGnify/ENA primary metagenome ERZ505498 (study PRJEB26159, sample SAMN06265151) | marine metagenome | isolation source: Helgoland LTER site | place: Germany:Helgoland, sampling...
ATCTGCAAAATCTGGACATCCGAGCCAGATCGATTCATCTTAAATCCGATCCACCAGATGCCGGGACTGAACACCTAGTATGGGATAAGGGCGCAAGGCGGCACGTGTTTTAGAGTATTTGGCTGAGAAACTCTTTGGTGCGCGGATCACTGGCGTTGTCAAAAAACTCTGATGGTGGGCCGTGCTCTACGATCACGCCTCGGTCAGTGAAATAAATATGATCGGCAATCTCGCGGGCAAAGCCCATCTCATGGGTCACGAGAATACACGTCATACCCTCCTGTGCCAGTTCCTTGATTGTTAGCAGAACCTCTTTTACCGTTTCCGGATCCAGTGCCGCGGTCACCTCGTCAAACAGCATTACATCGGGGTTCATGGCCAAAGACCGCGCAATGGCAACGCGTTGTTGTTGCCCGCCTGATAGCTCTCCTGGATAAGCATCTTCTTTGCCATGCAAGCGTACCTTGTCCAACAACTGCCGAGCATGCGCGCGCACTTCGTCTGGATCCCGATTTAACACTTTCAGCGGTGCCATCATGATATTTTCAAGCGCAGTTTTATGTGGAAATAGATTGTATTGCTGGAATACCATTCCCACCCGTTTGCGCAGCTCCAGCTTGTCCAAACCGCTATGAGTCAGATCGATACCACACACGGTGATCGAGCCGGATTGGATATCGTTGAGCGCATTCACACAGCGGATCAGCGTGGATTTTCCAGACCCCGAGGGGCCAATGATACAGATCACCTCGCCCTTTTTAACATCCAGCGAGACGCCTTTCAGTACTTCCAAATCGCCAAAGGATTTATGGACATCTCGGATCGAGACAATCGGCTGTGTATCGGTCGAAGTCATAGTCCGATCTCCTATAATTGAACGGCGTATCTGCGTTCCAACCGTACCGTCAGGCGAGCAATTGGGTAGCAATATAAAAAGAATAGGCAAAGGGCGAAGCTATAGAATGGTACCAGTAATTCAGGGTGGTTGTCTTCCGCCTCCATCGCCTGCCGAGACAGAGTGATGATTTCTTCAACCCCCAAAAGTGAACACAGCGGTGTGGCCATGGTCAGAATGGCATACCAGTTCATCCATGGTGGGATCATCCGCTTAAAGCACTGGGGTAGAATAATGCTCCAAAGGATTTGCCGGCGCTTAAACCCAAGGCTTTCGGCAGATTCCCACTGTGCCGTCGGTACCGACATGACCGCGCCACGTACAATTTCCGAAATATTTGCCATCACCGGCAGGGACAGTCCAAACACGGCTTTCATCCAGTCGGGGATGCGGATCACTGTATCAAAAATCACCACCTCAAAAGGAAACGCCAACAAGACGATAAACAAGATAACCAACCAGGGCGAATTACGAAACAACTGGGTAATAAACCAAGCCAGTTTGGCAATTGTCTTGACCTGTGAGATCTGCGCCAATCCCAGCGCCGCGCCGGCTATGGTGCCAAACAACATCGCAAAAAGTGAGATGATGATATTAAACAGAAATCCTGATTTCAACAGAAAGGGAATCCATCTTTGCAGGCTTGCAAACGCGTCTAGCATTGAAAATTTGGTCGCAGCCATCGCATAGCCGGGCCAGAGCAACAGCGGAGAGGCCAAGATCAAAATTGTCCACGGTGGTAGAGATGCCAGCCATGCGCTGGTGGTCGGCCCACTGGCCCCCACCGGCAGCGTAAACGGATGCAAAACCGCCAGACGCTGGCGTTTGGGCAGATTGGCATAGCGGATATTAAGTGCCATAGCCCGGTATCCTCATTTTTTGCTCCCAGGAGTTCATGCCTGCCACCAAGACACCCACCAGCAGAATATAGACCACAAAAACCAACAGCATCGTCGGGTAAAGCGCCGAAGGGTAATCGTTCCAGATTGTGACTGATTGGTACAGCAGTTCAGGCACGGCAATGCCAAAAGCCTGTGTCGTGGTCTTTACAAGATTGACCAGATTGTTGTTCAGGGCCGGCAGTGAAACTCGCACCGCCAGTGGCATAACGATATACATGTAGATTTGCGACCGGTTGAAACCCAACGAGTTTGCGGCTTCCTTGGTACTTTCGGGGACAGCTTCTATTCCAGCGCGGAAGATTTCGACATTGAATGCCCCAGCAAAAAACGACAGCGATATAATTGCCCAACCGACGTTTGATATAATTGGCAGTTCAAGCCAGCCATCGGGGCTGTAGGTCGGGGTAAATTGTCCAAGCGCAAAATAGAAAAATAGCAGTTGCACATATGGTGGTGTGTTGCGGAAAAACTGAATGTAACCCTGCACAAAGGCGCGCAGAAAACGGTTACTGCTGCCCTGAGCGAAGGCGCCGGCAACCCCTATCACGATTGAAAATATCAGACAGGCAATTGAGAGCTTTATTGTGACCCAAATACCTGAAAGAATTTTGCCCTGCTGCACAGGTTCGTACATCCAGATAAAATTCCATCTTGGGGTTGTGCTGGCCAGATCGCGAAAGAAATCTGCAATTAAATCCATTAGGATGCGCCATGTATAAATCCGCCGCCAATCACTTGGCGGCGGAGCGTTAAAAGGATTAACGGGTCAGCTTAATCTGCTAGCCAGTCACCCATCCGTTCGTTGTATCCAGCCAGATATGCGGTGGCTTTGATGCCCCATTTGGCTTCTAGTTCGATCAGTGTGCCATCCTGATGCCACTGGTACTGCATGCCTGACATGAACCGGCCAAAGACACAGTTGCGTTCGGCTGATGGGACGGCCAGAGCCCAGGGGTTGTCATCTTCTGACGCCAGAGGCATTTCGAAGTCATCCCAATTTCCAGAGCTGAGGTCAGATCCGATCGAGCTGTCATCATAGACCCATGCAATGCATTTCTTGTCCCGCAGCGCCTGCTTGGCTTCGGCGTTGCCGGTAAAGGCGATGATTTTCGCACCGTAACGCTGTTCGACGATCTGGTTGTAAAACGCACCCTGCTTGCCGCACACAGGCTTATCACGCAGGTCTTCCCACTCGGTCAGGCCCAGTGCTTTTGGTGACATTACGTTGGTGCCGGATGTGTAATAGTTTGGTCCGACGATGCCAACCAACTCGCGCCGATCCTTGCGGTCCGACATTGTGGCAATCATCAGATCTATCTTGCCCTGCTCAAGAAACTGCATCCGGTTCGAGGATTGTACCGCCACCAGTTCGATATCAACGCCCATTTTGGCGGCAACATCATTGGCCATATCAATCTCCATACCGACAATACCGCCGTCTGTATTGCGGTATCCCCAAGGCTTGTAATCAGCCTTGACGCCAACCACGATCTTGCCGCGTGACATGACTTTGTTCCAAGCGTCGTTGGTACAAGCCGCACTTGCGGAACTGGCAAGCATGCCCATTGCCGCTAAGCCACTAATTGTAGATTTTATGATAGTTTTCATAGTTTTTATCTCCCTGATGTATCGTATTTTTGGCATTTTTTGACAGCTAAGCCAAATTCTCTTTTGATAGTCCATTGGAAAGATACCTATGCAACCAAGCAAGGTGGTCAACGCTTGAATGTCACAGCAGGTTCCTCCTTTAAGTATGCGTTAAATTTATGGTTCAGTTGCTTAAAAGAGTCGATGCATTTTTGCACCTGTTTAGCTTATTTACGGTTGATTGAACCGATAGGCGCCTTTGAGAATATGGCGTAAATATGTGCGGCGTTTAAAAACTGTGGGCATTCGGTCGCCATAACAAAACAGTGATCTGCAAAATTCCGCTTTCCCGCTTATGTTCTGATCTCTTTCGAGCAATGTTTGCAATTAAGGAGACATGGAAAGGAAGGGAGGTAACTTGACGAGTTTCGACATTATGCTGTGCGGTCGGTACTGACTGGTGGGTTGATGCGCAAGCGGCTGATTAATGATCTCGGCATTGGCCTGCCGACGCTGAACAACTCGGTTCAACAATATCGGCACGATGACCTTTAATCTGGACCGCGTGAAGATTTGGAGCAAGAAAAAGCGTACCTTCGCAAGAAAATCCGCTTGTTTTTTGAGGAAAATTTGTTTTCACATGACATTTGCGATGGCGACTTTTTTCTCTGCCCCAGCAGTGAAAATCTGATCGTATTTGGCTTTCAGGTCGGCATTGCACCGGATCGCGACCGGCGCAGGCGTGAAGAAATTGTTGCCCAAGTTGCGACGTCCACCCTGTATGGGAGCCTTTCTCTGCCTTTTTGCCAGGCTTTGTGACATCGGGGTTGACCCTGTCAGGCTGGCACCCTTTTTGTCATTCAGAGCGCCCATTTCAGATATGTCTGTGGGATCATGAGCGCTTTAATCCTTGCAATCCAGTGGCTGCGATACAGGATACCTAGCTGCGCGCACAAGCCCTACAGCTTGGGTAAACCGAGCAGGATATCTTACAATACCCCCCCGTTATGAGCGGACTTAAATCCATGCAGTTGTGTTTCGCACAAAAACAGATCGCCAATTCCACCGCGAGCCGGAAGAGCAATTTTGTCGACGTTGGTGCGTGCGGCCCATGTACATTTCGGAGCCGTCCCGTCAGTTGTCGGCAACGGCCTGATTTGGTCAGTCTGGCGCATTCAAAAAACAACCCGGTCTCAATTCTATCCGTTATGGCAAGCCACGCATAACAAAAGATCTGATAAACCACGGCCTGAGTGTTGGCCACCGCCGTGTGCGCAGATTGATAGGCCAGAACGACATATACCTCGTAAGAATAATTGGACATAAAGTGACGACTGACAGCGATCATTAGGTGAACAGTGCTCTAATCCTGTCGGGTATTAATTTTAAAGCTACTGCAAAGCTACTGCGCCAAATCAAAAGCGGGTTTGTAACGAATTTTACGGCAACCGGTGTTTGGTCACTGTGATCTTCGAGCAATGCTTCAGGAAAAAATCCACGCATGCCGGGAGGAAGTGCCCGAGAGAATTGGGGAAGCGCGGGGAAATCCAGTTGCTCAAACGGCGCTCAAATTATCAACGAGTTGAAAACAAGGTTTTCTCAAGGTGGAGGCATCAAATAGTACTGCTATATCGGACCTTAGCCTCATTTTCCATCACCACCCCATGCAGGGTTCTCTCAAAGCACTCTGGCGACTTTTACAAGCCTTTGCGACGCTCGAAAATCTTGATAAAAATTGAGACAGGCGTGGCTGGCATAATACACCTCCAAACAGGCGGATTTACAAATTAGTCCTAGTGGGAATTCCCTTACTGCCTATTTTCAGAGAGCCGCTGTAAGTGCGCGATCATCAGTTTTCGAAATTTCAAAAAAGGCGTCGACCATCAATTCCTTGCGGCGTTCATGCAGGCAGGCCAAGTACCGATTGATCTGCATTTCCGCATCGTTAAAGCGCAGCATCTTAAGACGTGGGTCGCAGGGCAGAGCTCGCTCGCCGATAACGCCGATACCGTGGCCTTTGGCGACGGCTTCTCGAACACCTTCGCCACTTTCAATTTCCATAACGACATTTGGTACAATTCTGGCCGCAGCTGTGGCGGCCTGAAAAGATCGGCGCGTGTTGGAACCAATCTCGCGCATCACCATGGGCTGTTCATGCAACTCTTTTAGACTTATCGCAGTGCGCTTTGCCCAGGGGTGATCACATCCCACAATGGCCACGATATAATGTACATCATAAACTCTGGTATAAAGCCGGTGGTCCGGGTCATGATCCGACAGCACGCCGACATCGGATTCATAGGCCAATAGATTTTTCAGTATCGCTGCCGAATTGCCGGAAGACACTGAAATTTTAACTTTAGGGTACCGCTTGCGAAAAGCTGATAAAATATCAAAGGTATAAAAGGGCAAAACCGATGAAACACGGAATTGACCCGCGCCAGAATTGCCGGCCATCCGCAAAAAATCTTCTGTCTCGCCGACCACACCAAACAAACGGTGGGTGATTTCAAACAAAGATCTGCCGGTGGCGGTTAATTTTATCTTCTTCTTCGCCCGGCTGAAAACCTCGATACCATAGGTTGCCTCCAACTCACGGACCTGTTCGGTAATGGTGGGTTGCGCGACGTTCAATTGCTTTGCCGCAGCGGTGAAACTACCATTTTTCGCAACGGCATGAAAGGATCGAACTTGCGTATATTTCATCGTAAAAACCTATTCAAATAATAGTAAATATATATTTTCTTATGTTATGCCTGCACTGCCACTGTGGTCAACATCTTGGTGCTTGGGAACAATGCTGTGCCCCGCGCCGATAGATGTGCCACGGGAGGGTACTGGAATTGTCGAAAAACCTGGGTGCATTTCAGTTTTCCTATGCGGTTGTCACGGATACCCACGTCAATTTCGGCGAAACAGAGTGCAATTCCGAATTTGAGATCAATCAGCTTGCGAATGGCCGGTTTCGGTATGTGGTCCAGGATCTTAATCGCCGAGACTTGGATTTTGTGATTCATTTGGGCGATCTTGTACACCCAGAGCCGGGATTGCCGGACCTGTATGAAAGGGCCGCCGAGTGTTTTCGTCAACAGGTTGCGCAATTGCGGCACCCATTGCATCTGCTGCCAGGCAATCATGATGTGGGCAACAAACCCATCGTCTGGGGGCCTGGTGCTGTCGCATGCGATGACTATATCGCACTTTGGAATGAGCATTTTGGCCCGAATTATCACGCGTTCGACCTTTACGGCTGTCGATTTTTCATGATTGACTCTTTGATTATCAACTCCGGACTTGCGGTTGAGGCGACACAAAAGTCTTGGCTGGAAGCAGACATGGCACAGGCGTCCGCGGCTGGCTTGCGCATATTTATGCATACTCATTATCCGATTTTTCTGACAGCGCCTGACGAAGATGAACATTTTGATAACCTCGCTGAACCGGGGCGTTCTTGGTTGCTGGGTCTTATGGAGCGGTATGGTGCCGAAGCGCAATTTTCGGGTCACGTGCATAATTTTTGGTACAACCGATTTGGTGCAAGCAATTGCTATACATTGCCCTCGACCGCGTTTGTCCGTCAGGATTATGCTGAAATGTATCGTGCCACGCCACAGCCCGGCACAGAAGGCGGGCGCAGCGACCTTGGCAAACTCGGGTATTTTATCGTGCAGGTTTACGCCCATGGCCATGTTTGCCAATGGGTGAGAACCTTTGGTGCCGTTGCCGCGCCAAACCGTCTCAAGGCCCAACCCGAAAATCAGCTGACCGCGCTCCATCCTTTGCAAAATCCACATTCCCGGTTTGGCTTTGACATGCGTCAAAACTGGCTTGAGGTGGTTGAAATCCCGCCGTCTGGTTCGTTGGATGAGTTTGACCGTAAACGGATGCGTAACGATTATGTTTTGATGGCTTTGGTTGAAGCCGGAGTGCGGCGGCTGCGCATTCCAGCGACCGATCTGCTGGTTCCAGAACATCGGTCCCGATTGGAAGACTGCGCCGCTCTTGGATTTCAGTTCACGTTGTTTTCTTTTGGATATCCCAATCAACGGCTTCTGGAGGCTGTTCGTGATGCCGAAGGGTTGATCGACACATGGGAAATCTGTCACGTAATTGAAGAGTTGCCAAACGTTGTAGAGGCCGTTCGCCCTGTAGTGACGTCTTCGGGTATCGCGCTGTATCTGTCGCTTATCCGCACAAGAGAAGATCAGGAAAGTACTGGCGGCCAATACCACCACATGATCGTCCATGGTTTCTCTCCCACTGATACGACACAGATTTCTCAGATTGCTCAACTGCCGAATGTAGTGGGTTTGGTTTTCCGTACCGAGGGTGGGCGTTCGCCTTGGCAGCAGGCACATAGTGTTTTGGGTATATGCCTATCTTACCGGTTGAAGGCATCGCTGCATATTCGTATGACCAAAGGATCGCCTGGTTCGCAGCAGACCGATGATAAATGGGTCGCAGGCCGTCTTGCCGAGGCCGTTGCCGCCGCTGTCGCTTTTGAAGATATTCACGTTTTTGTGGATACGTTTGCCGATGTGGATCGCGGTTATTACCGTCGGCATGGTGTCGTTGACCGATTTTACAATCCGCGGCTTGGGTTTGCAGTCGTACGCCACCTTATTGCGGCTTTTGGTCAATGTTCCGATTGGGTGCCTGACTCCACCCCCTCAAGGATGGCTTTGATCAGCAGCACCAACCGCCGCGCTATATGCGCCAAGACGGGTGCGCTGACCCGCACTCGCACTCTGCCGATAGCGGGATCAATGATAGATTTACTGTCAGTGGCACAACTGGCTTGCCTTTGTGAACCTCAACAAGAAGATATTGTAACATCTCTATGGCCGCCTTCGCTTTGGATTTCAGATGCTTAGCACGGCACAAGCCACAAGGCCGAAAAATAATAATCGTATATTCCTATGTATATCATAGAAAATATATATTTTTCCTATATCTTTAATGGCCCATAGTGGGGAAGTATACTTTAATTAGACCAATTTATTTGATCAGATCCAACCAATTTTATCTTGAGGTATTGTCGCATTTTAGAAGATACAAAATCTTCAAAAGTAAGTGCTGCATCGACGTGCGTCGATTTGGAGACACCGACGAGACGCGGTGATGTTATCGCCGCCGTGCTCTGCCTTATGTTCGGCCTTGTTGGATATTTTGTCTTTATTCCAATGGCTGTTTACGTGCCAGAGCAATTTGTGGGCACCGGCAATTCACCAGCATTTTTGCCCAAGGTTATGTTTATCCTGCTGGGGGTGCTTAGCGCTTTATATTTGGGTCAAAGCCTGATTGTGTACAAGCGCGAAGCACAGCAAGGCCATGTGCGGACATCGGACTGGCTGCTTGCTGGTGGTACGGCGTTGATCTGCATTGGATTTATCATCGCCATTCATATTGTCGGCATGACCGTTGGTGCGGGGCTTACTGTGGCAATCACCATCTTCTATTTTGGCGAAAGGCGGCCCTTGGTGATCGCTGGTATTGCAATTATTTTGCCACTGCTGCTGTGGTATTTCTTTGTCAAGATCGCCCACATCCTGTTTCCATCGTCGTGGCTCGGTCTGATGGATTGGCTGGAGGCGGCACGCCCCGCCATATCATGGTTCGCCTGAGGGAGGGGGAATGATTAATTTTGATGTCTTATTGCAAAGTATTTTTCTGGTTCTGGATTGGAAAGTGCTGGCATCCTGCTTTGCTGGGGTTGTCTGGGGTATGTTTGTTGGTGTGACGCCGGGTCTGACGGGGATTATGGCTGTCGTGATTGCCTTGCCCTTGACGTATTTCATGGATCCACAATCGGCAATTGCGCTGTTATTGGGCATTTATGTGACAGCGATCTACGGTGGCTCGGTTACGGCTATTATGATCGCGACGCCGGGCACACCAAACGCCGCCGCTACGGTCCTTGACGGGTATCCCCTAGCACGGCAGGGCAAAGCCCGTCAGGCATTAGAGATGGCGCTCTATGCCTCGTTTGTCGCGGGCATGTTGTCGACGGTTGTGGCCTTGGTGATTTTTCCTGTTGTCGCGACCTTTGCGCTGAAATTTGGCGCGCCTGAGATCTTTGCTGTAATTGTCTTTTCGATAACAATCATTGCTGGTGTTTCGGGCGACTCGTTGCTCAAAGGGCTGATCGCTGCCACGTTTGGTTTCCTGATCGCCATGATTGGCCAGGATCCGATACATGGCTCCAGTCGCTTTACTTTTGGCGTCCATGACTTTCAGGCGGGTATGCATATCCTGACGCTGTTGGTCGGTTTGTTCACCATTCCCGAAATCATCCTTCGCGGTGTCGAAGCCTTTAAGGCACGTGATACCGTTAGCGTCGGCGAGATGGGGCCGGCGCTATCGTTTCGACAATTTGCCAGCTACTGGCCGACCTATCTTAGATCAACCACGGGCGGATCACTTTTGGGCGCCTTGCCGGGGCTTGGCGGCAGCCCGGCGGCGTTTTTAGGGTATTTTCTCGCGCAGCGGTTTTCGAAAAAGCCAGAAGAGTTTGGTCATGGATCGTTAGAAGGCGTTGCGGGAGCGGAAGCGGGCAATAATTCGGTGTGTGGACCGGCGCTTGTGCCAATGATGAGCCTTGGCATTCCCGGTGATACGACAACGGCTGTGTTGATGGGGGCGCTGGTCATTCATGGCCTCAATCCGGGACCGATGCTTTTTGAATCGTCACCAGAGTTTATTTATAGCGTGTTTTTACTTTTGTTCGTGGCGTTGATCTTTTTGCTGATCGTTGGCAGCGGTGTCATCCATATGGCAAAATGGGTGGTGCGCCTGCCAACGCATATTCTGTTTCCGGTGGTACTGATCTTGGCAACTTATGGCACGTATGCGGTGCGTGGCACGATGGTTGATGTGATGTCGATGTATGCGGTCGGCTTTTTGGGCTTTCTTCTGCGCATACAGAAGATACCGGCGGCCCCCTTCGCGATTGCCTTCATTCTAGGGCCACTTTTTGAAAACGAATTACGCAAGTCAATGATCATCTCGGGCGGATCTGTGGATATTTTCTTTAGCTCAACGATTGCGGTTACATTCCTCGGTTTGGCCGGGCTCAGTGCCGGTGTTACAGTCTATCTGCACTGGCGCCTCCGGGGCACCAATGCGGCAAAAATGATAAGTGATTAAGGTGGGACCACATCACCACTGCAATGAATTTACCAAGATATAATTTCGAAAAATGGAGAAAAAGATGAAAAATTACCTGAATTTTCAGTTTCTGGGTGTGCTTGCCTTTGCGGTTGCGGGGCTCACCTCTAATGCGGTCTTTGCCGATACTTATCCCAGCAAACCGATCAAGCTGGTGGTCGCGTCAGGGGCGGGAGGCTCTACAGATACGGCAGCGCGCATCATGGGCATTAATATCCAAGATCACCTTGGTCAGCCAATTATTATCGTAAACAAAAAGGGCGCATCCGGGAGCATCGGTATCAATTTTGGGTTGAAAGCCAAACCTGATGGATATCTTTTAATGGAAGGTATGATTGGCGGCCATGTACTTCACCCGGCGATGAACCTGTCTGCTGGGTATACGCCAGCCGATTACACGCCGATCGCCATGACCCAGATGAACCCCAACGTTTTGCTGGTCAGTGCGAGTTCTCCCTATCAATCCCTACAGGACCTTCTGGATGCGATTGCGCAAAACCCAGGTAAGCTCAAGTTTTCGCATGCTGGGGCCGGCTCTATCCATTATTTCGGCATCCACCTGCTGTTAAAGACAGTTGGGTTGGATAAAGATGCAGCCATCGCTATTCCCTATAAGGGCGGTAAAAAATCCATGGCGGGTCTGCTGCGTGGCGAAGCCGACTTCCATCAAACCAATTTGGTCTCGGCCATTGACTTTATCGAAGCAGGCAAGGTTAGGGCCTTGGCGGTAACCACCAGCGAGCGCCTGAAAGCCTTTCCTGACGTGCCTACCTTTGCAGAGCAGGGGTTCCCCGGTGTTGATATTTTTGGCTGGCGTGGTGTGATTGGACCCAAGGGATTGCCCAAAGAGATTGTTGATACATGGGCGCAGGCCATTGCCGACACGATGGAAATGAAAGGCTGGAAAAAGATGGTCAAGGCCGTTGGTGATATGCCGCGTTTTATGGGACCGGAGGAGTTCACCAAGCATATTGATCAAGATTTCAAACGATATCGTCAGATGGCGACAGATCTTGGAATCCTTGTCGAATAGCTATGAAGAACAAAAGACAGGTTTTTTTAAGAGCCTGCCGTTTGTGCGCATCGCGATATCGCCCGGTGCCAATTTGGCGCGTGGCCTTACTTTAAGCAGAGATAAATAACATGAGTAGAATTACCGAACGAAATACCGACGCCTCAACTGTCCAAACCTGGGGGCATGTAACGATTTCCCCTAACGATGATGTCATTGTTGGCACGCATGCGACTTGGGAATTGACCTATAGTGTCGGGGCCTATTCTATGGATGTGGGCGGCGGTTTGAAAATAGGGACCCGGCGTCAGGCGGATTTTGGGGCGCCTCAGTTTGATGACCCCAGCGCCGATAATTATGCCTCTGTTACCTGTTCGCGAGACGGTGCGCGCTTTGAAACCTATTTTGATCCTCGTGGTCATAAGCGACCTTTCAATGCCGTGGCCGTGCTTCGGTTGGCGGCGGGCCCGCTCTATCCCGGCGACACGATCACCATCGTTCTTGGCGATACCTCGGGCGGGTCACGCGGCTTGGCCGTGCAGAGCTTTCCCGAAAGCGCCTGCGATTTCGCTGTGTTCATGGATCCGATCAGTTCGGGAGAGTACAAGCGCGTTTATTGTAAGTCACCAAACTTTCGCGTTCTTACCGGCCCATCTGAATACTATACAGTGGTTGCGCCAACGCTGGTTCAGGCCGGCACACCATTTCGGGTGCAATTGCGCGGCAACGACAGGTTCGGCAACCCGACCCCGGTTTCTGCAACGGGCCTGACCCTGGTTGGCGCACAACCGCTTAAGATAAACCTGACCGAAGAAACAGGTCGCGCAACTTGGATTGATAATGTCATTGTTGAAGACAGTGGCGTGCACCGTTTGAGGTTATACGATAAGAAGACCGAGGTTGCCATCAGCAATCCGGTCGTTGTCCGTGATCTTGTGCCTGAAATGATCTTTTGGGGAGACACCCAAGCGCAGACTGCCTCAACCGTGGGGGTTGGCAGCCCTGACGAATATTTTGCTTATGCCCGCGATTGTGCTGCGATTGATTTCACCACCCACCAAGGCAATGATTTCATCCTGTCTGACATTGACTTGGAAGAAGTTCGCCAAGCGGCTCTTAAGCATAATGAGCCGGGGCGCTTTGCCGCCTTTTTCGGTTGGGAATGGTCTGGTCCAACGGGGACCGGCGGCGACCGGAATGTGATATTTGTCGATGATGACGGTCCGATTTTCCGCAGCAGCCACTGGCAGCTTTGGGACAGCGAACGGGCTGAAAACTCCGCTGCGACCGAGGCGTTGCACGCCCGCGACTTACATGCGCGGATGCGCGAATATATGGCTGAAACGGGTCGCAAAGTTATTATGTTGCCGCATATCGGCGGGCGGAGATCTGATTTTGAAATGCAAGATCCGCAATTGGAACCGGTGTTCGAGATTTGTTCAAACCATGGAGTGTTCGAATGGCGTCTTCACGAGTTTTTGGCCGCCGGAATCAAAGTTGGCGTGGTCGGTGCCAGTGACGACCACACCTGTCGGCCCGGCTTGGCCTATCCATCGACGCCGGAAATGACGGTGCTTGGCGGTTTGGGTGCGGTTTACAGCGCAGACCACAGCCGTCAGGGGATCTATCATGGATTGAAGGCGCGCCATTGTTACGCAACCACTGGCGCACGTCTTTATTTGGAAATGAACGTAAATGGCCACCGCATGGGTGATATTGCCGAAACCTCGGGGCCATTGGCCATCAGTGGACAGGTTCATGGCACGGCGCCGATAGATTATATCGCCCTGTTCAATCACAGTCGTGAAGTGACACGTTTTGTGCCCGCCCCACAAGTCCATCACCCCAACCTCATACGGATCATTTGGTCCGGCGCGACCCATCAGGACCGTGGTCGCTTTATGAGCTGGGACGGTGGCTTGCAGATATCCGACGGCAGGATCAAAGTCGCCCAGCCATTGAATATATATACTGCAAAATACGGTATTGATGCGTGGTCTGAAACCCATGCGCAATGGCGTTCGGTGACCTCTGGGCAAGAAGAAGGTATCTTGCTAGAGGTTGAGGCATCAAATGACGCCGTCATCACCTTTAGTGCTGGGCCTGCGCGTTTCAGCTTTACACTTGGTGAGGTCCGAGCGGGAGAGCGGCGTTGGGATTTCGGGGGGTTGGAACAGTATGTGACGGTCTCTACGCAACACAGTGATGGTGGCCCTCTGGATTTCAGTTTTAATTATGTGGATGATTCCTCTCAAATCGGAAAGCAGGCCTATTGGGTGCGTATTGTTCAAAATGACTTCCATCGGGCGTGGAGCAGTCCGGTTTATTTGACTGTGTCATAATCTCAAGCGGGACCAGGGCGGGTTTGGTAAAGATGGTCGCGTTAAGAATACATAAATCTAAGCAGTCCTGCAGCAAGAAACCAATCTGCCAGAGGCGGATGATGACGGACCAAAATTTGATCGGCTACTTTGTGTTCTGGGAACACTTTTATATCGTCTGAAGCTGACAGTTGACAGACTACGGACGGCTCGGCAAACTTTTGGCAAGGCTAACGCGGTTGTCGACTTCAATCTTTGAATAAATCGGTGGCGTCCGGTTGCGGATCGCCGATCGAGCGACGCAAAAAAAACGCGCGGTCTCTTTATGGGTTTTGCCGTATGTGAAAACGGCTATTGAGATTTATCTGTGTTTGGTGAAGTGGCCAAATTTAGTGAGTGGACACAGGGGCAGCCGTTACTGACCCATACGGTTTTCATTCGCCGCCGTCTCACTTTGAACTACGATCGCAAGGCCTGCCAGAATATACTCTCTCGATTGGCTTATGAGATCTCTGACAGAATTGGCCAAATCGTTGCCATTTTAGTTTTGCAGAAGTTGGCTAAGACGGCGCTTGAGAGGCCGCCGGTCGAGAATTCCGGTTTCGTTTCAAATCCGCTTCAAGCGGTACTGTCTCTGATAAGAAATTTGGAAGACATTGGTTCGCGATACAGTCCATGGTTGAGGATATTTGGTCAATCGCTCACTTGGCTTTTTGATTCCAAGATTTAGTTGTGCAATCTTTTCTGAGGACTGGAAGAAAGCATTGTGGGATAAGCTTTTCGTGGCGCGCCACTACTTCGGATGCCGTCAGAGTTGCAATACAATGATCGAAAGATTGGCTTGCGTAATTGAGCTGATGGATAGGCATTGATCCTGTTCGGCACTAACTGCGCTTGGCACTGCCTCAAGGTCCGCAACGGTATGTCATCTTCTGCCTGCCGGATCCCAAAGCTGTCAAGCCCAAGCGTTAGTGCTTCGCGTGGTGCCCAATCGGGATCTTGCTTATCGAAATTGCTAAAGTGCAGACCTCATAGCACAAGCTTTCCCGGTATGTGGGTGTTGACCGCACAGGTAAGTTCAGCGTGCATCAACGCGTTGAAAAGCCGGATCGGCGCACGGGATGGGCGTTTCTGGAATGCTTGCGTGATTTGGTTCCATCCTGAACCCACACAGTTCTTATAAATAACGGTATCCAGTGCGCCGAATAACCTCGGAAAAGAACCATGAGCCAATCTCGATCAAACGCTGAGCGCTGATTTTTAAAGCGCACGGAATGGAGCAACGTCTGACCAAGCCTATTCACCATGGGACGAATGCTAAAGTCGACAGAATGAAGCGTATAGTCAAAGTCGCGACCTGGAAACGCTATCCTTATGATGATCAAGATTTTCTCCGCATGTCTCTCACAGGGTTTCATGACGCCATACAATTTCGCACGCCGTCCCAAGACACTCAGCAGTTTCACGCCTTACGAATATTGAAAAAATCTAAACATCTAAGCCGGATTAATTCATCCTAAACCCGACCCACCAGTTGCTGGGACTGAACACCTATTGCTGCTATATGCTCAGAATGTGTTTCTTGGAGGCGTTGGCCTGTGTTTGCATTGCGAAGAATTTAAGCTTTTACAAAGTCTCAAAGAGCGAGATTGACGGTTATTCAGACAAGGGTTCGATTGAACAGCAAACCGCCGGTTGACCATCTAGACATACGGTGACGTGATCTCCGCTTTGAACTGGATAGAGGCCCAAGCTGGTACCAGCCAGAACAATCTGGCCTGGTAAAAGGCGTAATTTGAAATCTTTGAGATGTTTGCGCAACCAATTTAATGATTCCGCTGGACCACCTGGTTTTGGCCAAAGGTCCCCAACACCCAACTCCACGCCGTTGATGTTTACCGCTAAACTTGCACTTTCAGTAATAAATGCTTTTGATTGTTGCCATTTGATTTCTGGCAAAATTATTCCCGCATTGATGCCATTGTTTGCAATTAATTCAGATAGGGTTTTTTTCTCGGCCCGAAAAACTAAATTGTGCAACTCTATGACTGGAAAAGCCGCTTCCATCTCACCGTCACTACCAATCCTTATTGCCATTTCCCCTTCTATTGCGAGTTGGCAGAATGTGTTTGGGTTCAACAAAGACCCAGTTTGCAGCACTTCCTCTCGGAATAGCGTGCCCCTAATAGGGCCATCCATACCGAACTGTGCTGTTGTTCCAGGTCCGGTACAGCCAATTTTATAGCCAGTTACCCCCTCGCCATCTTCAACTCTCAGCTGTGTGACAGTGTCCTGTAAATGGTAGGCAGTTTTGGTTTCAATGCTGAATTCAGGATCGGCAAAGCATGTCCCAGGGTTGATTCTGCGGTAATCTTGCAGTTGACGCTTAGCGAGTGCCGGAATTTCGAGCATTGTTTTTGCCATGCCAGTCTAATTAAAACGCAATTCCTTTTATCCAATCTATTTAACCGGTTAGCAATCCATATTTGGAAAAATTGATAAAGGTCGCTCCGGGCTAGGGCAGCGATAGAAAGCGGTCGCACATATTATGCATGAGCGTCTCGGCTCTGATTGAATTCAGTACTTCAATTTTTCGCTTTAAAAGCTTGAGGTGCAATGACAGCTCAATCTGGCAACACAGACAACGTTTTGCGTGACCCATCCGAGGTTGATAGGGCCGGGATCAGTCAGCGGCCTTGGCCCCAATTTCAAACATAAGCCCGGGAACTGCCGAAAAGGTAACATCGACCAATGTTATCGGGGGCGTGGCGTTTACCGACCCAAAACGCGCCCCAAGAACATCAAAGTGTTTTTGGGCAGGCTCTACATCCGTCGCATAAATCACCAAATTAATGATGTTGGCGAGCCTCATGTCGGCGGCTTTCACGAAAGTCTCGAGCTTCTTAAGCCCGAGCATGATCTGTCTGCGCATATCCTTGGGATGTTGCTGGTTACTTGGGCTGTCAATAGATGTTTGGCCCGTACATATCAGCCGACGACAGGCGCCCTCGATTATTTCCGATTGGTTATAGCCGAGATTTAGCGACCCATTCCATAGGTTAGCGGGTGTTCGTTGCATGGGGTGTTAGGCGATGATTGCTGGACATCAGGGGAATGAGGCAATGCGGCGCGCTGACGGGCTATTAAAGATACTTCACTTTCTTCGTGGCCGGCGTCTTGCCGTCACAGCAAAAAAATCGCGGAAGAGTTTGAAAGATGCACCCGACTGTTTATCGGGATATTCAGGATTTAATAAGCTCAGGCACCCCAATCATTGGCGAGGTGGGCGTCGGAAATGTGGTCGACAAGCAGTGTTATTGGCCCCTGATCTGCCTCCCGAGGCTGCCTCATTCCTAACCCGAGTTTGCGGGTTAGGATTTCATATTCTTAATGGTTAGTTTGGACAAGTGCGTCGTTCTTTGAGCCCTCAAATTACTCAGGCGCTCAACGCGCTTTTGCAGGTGTTTGGTTCCCCATCGATGAATGCGGTCGGACGTTATTGCAGTCGTATCGCCAAAGGGCCAGTTTGCGGTGGGCATCATCTAACGTGTCGAAGATCTCGTCATTCAACAGCACGCCGATCTGGCGACAACCAAACCACAGCCGCTTGCTGGCACTCGCCAGCATCTTGCTGCGAACTTCAGGACTATCTGGCGGTTTGTCGCGCCGGACAGTTTTGGGATCGACACCAACAAGCTTGCACACCCGGCGTCGCAAGATGTTATAATCCAGCATAGCCTTGCGCGCAGCAGCCCGTCGCATATTTGGTGTAGTCAGTTCTTTCCCGGCAAATCCTTCGGAACAACCTTGTCGAGCATCGTATCGGCCAACGGACGCTTATAGTTCGGCGTTCTCATCTTTCAGCGATTTGAGGCGGTGCGTGTCAGAAACATCCATCCCGCCGTATTCGGCTTTGCACTTATAGACCGACACAGGGCTGAGGCCATGTCTACGGCAGACCTCAGCTGTCGGCATCCCAGCCTCTTGTTCTTTGACCATCCCAATAATCCGGGCCTTTGTAAAACGAAATTGGCACATTTGTTTGCGCCCTCAAAAGGTGAGCAAACTCTATATTAAACTGAGGGATTGGGGGATAGGTCAGTGCGCATCACTCAAATTGGGCCAGTTATTTTGCAACTGTCCGTTTGTGATTTTAACTATATGATCCCGACCGTCTCACATTGGATGTAAACTCCCATTACCAACCTAAAACAGGGCGATTTAATTTCCATAATAGAAAATTAAGCTTTGGTTTTCACTTTTTTATAAAATGTCAACTAAAGTCCTTGACTTAACTTAAAGTATATATTATCATCTTAGGTATATACTAACTGCTTTAAAGTCTATGTCGCTATTTAATCCTTCTAGCTACATGGAAAAATAAATTTTCTCTGTACTTATTTTGATTGTGATAGCCCGTCCCTGTAGTGGGGCGGGCTTTTTAGTTGCTGAAATCTGGAGAGGGGCCTCATGCAATCGACACTGCCCTTGCATGCAGTTTTTGTGTTCCTCCGCGATATGGTGTTTCCTTAAATGGATTCGAGACACTAAGACGCTTTATCGAACTCCGATAGGGCGGTTTGACCGGTTTTTATATGGATTTAAGTCTGTCAAAATCGTTGAATATATCTGTTTATGCTGTCCTTTGACCCAGTCTTGTGGCGGATGAGTTTATGTTCTCTTCGTCGGGCTTGGGCACGGCGTGAACAGCGCTTCATTTCCATCAAACGTCAAAAGTGCTTTGTTCACGGCGGATTTCAGATTGGATATTTTTTGGAAAAAGCTGTCAGCCAGATTTTAACTGCTCCAGATGGGCCCGTAACTCCTCGGTCTCAAGGCGCGCATGCCGCAGAGCTTCCATGGCGGCGCTGCGTTCGGCATCGGATTGGGTCAACTGGTTCATTAGCTCGGTCTCGCGCTGTTGCAGGTGCTGTAACGCCCGATCTCGTGTCTCTTCAGCTTGATGCAGGGCATGTCCCATGGCGTCTAATTCGGCAACGTCTTTTTCCGACACTCTTATAAGACGGCCCAGCATCCAATTGCTGAACCATCCGAGTGCAAAAACGATAAACAGAACAATGGCTATGGTTGTGATGAATTCAATTCTGTTCATTTTCAATCGTATCCTGTGTGGCCTCGACGGGGGGGCTTGGGGCGGAGACAGAGGCAGAATTGGCGAACGTTGGATCAATAAGTGTGAATTCGATTCGACGGTTCGCCTCGCGGCCTTCGGCTGTTTCATTGTCCGCAATCGGTTTCGCCTCGCCATAGCCATGCGCACGGAACGAGGCAACCGAAATCCGTCGCGTCATCAGCGCTGTGAGCACTGCTTGCGCGCGGCTTTCACTTAACTTTTGGTTCATTTCTTCGCGGCCTTGGCTGTCGGTATGGCCGCCAATCTCAAGGGGGATAGGGCCACATTCTTTCAAAACGACTGCAATTTTGTCCATCACGCTGCGCCCCTCAATTTCAAGTTTGGCAGAACTGGGTTGGAACTTTAATTTTTGGTTTTCAATAATCTCCGCAATTGATGCGATACATGTTTGCGGGGTTGGGCCAGTGGGCGCAGACGCGGCGGGCTCGATATAGGTAACATCGATTGCAAAAGTCGCCTCGGGCCCCAAAGACCTGCGCAGCAGGGTTTCAATCTGCTCCTTGCGCTCGGCTTGTCCAGTTGTGCCCGATAAGGTAAATCCATTTTCGGTCACGCGTGCGATCCCCTTGTCTAACAAAGCCAGCGTATCAAGCGCCGTCAACACACGAATAGACCAAGGTTCCCCCAGATAGTCAGCGCTCTGGGCGGCCATATTGACAGAGCCTGCGCCAAATTGCGCCTGCGCATAGCTGGTCACAGCTCGGTAGGCCAGTTCGCCGGCAACCTGCCCGCGAAGTTGGACCAAACCCTCGGTGCTACGTGTTGCGATAAATTGCGCCGGTTTTTTAATTGTCGGGGGTGTGACGAGGTCCGGGCGTTGCGCTATAACATAAAACCCTCTGGGTAATTCGGCCTCCAGTTCAGTTGTTATCTGATCAAAAAGATCTGCGTTCGTGCGCAGGCTGCCAGTAAGCGATACGCTGTGATCGGTGATTTCTAAACTCGTTTCTTCGAGCTGCATAACCGCTTTGATCGCAGTAATCACCGCTTGCGGCCAGAGGGGCGAGGGTGATCCGAGGCCGATTTGACAGGCATTTGTTAATTTGACACCCGCCGCCTGTACGGCGGAGCGGATCATCTCGGCATCCTGAGCGGTTTCAGCACTACAAATGCTCATGCGTGCACCTTTGGCGTCTTGGGTGATGCGCAGACCAAACGACCTGATCACCGGGCGCGGGGTGGTCAACTCAAGTACCACTTCATGCCCCAATCCACGCTTTTGGAGTTGCAGGCTATCAAGTTGGGTTTCCAACGTACGTCTTGTTGCCTCATCCACGGTAATTGCGCGAATTTTCAGGATGTCTGGTGTCAGCGAAATAAGAGCCTGAGGTATGATTTCAAGGGCTGCCACGGCAAATTCTTGTGCAGTCTGCCAGCCTTCTGGGGCCGGTTGGTTTGCAATGTTTAAAAGATCTGTGACCGGCGTTGTCCCCAAATTCTTGGACAGCGAGTCAATCAAAAAGGTGCGCTCGGCCTGCCCAGGAAGTAAGCCGATAAGTGAAATCCCATTAGCATTTGACATCAGTACCAGTGAAAATACAGCAGGTATGATTTCGGGGGCTGCGGCAAGGGCCATATTGTCGAAGATTCTTTCACCACTGATGATTGTAGTTGCCAACTGCATGGCTTGAAACCGCGCGGCCTCGCTCGGGGCGGTTCCGCTTAACGTGATGTTGAGACCTGAGGCCTCTTGCGCCACCCAATCCAACCCTGCGGCCTCATGGGCCTCGTCAATCGTTTTTATTGTCCAGCCCTCTATGACACCAACGGCAACATAGGCCATCGCAATACATATTATGAAAGCAGCGCTGAAAAACGCCCCAGTGAAGAGAGTTACAGATAGGCGCATTTCCACCTCGGTATGTGAACGATTATTTTTGATACGCTGTGCGCGCGCGGGTTTCAATCATACCAGCAATGCCAAAGCGAAAAATATCACAGGCACGAAACCCGCCGTTCGGTTTGATCGAAAAACCTTGAGTAAGTTTATAGGGTTAGTTAGTTGCAATTGGCGCAGTTGCCACAGCATATGCAGGCCCATTCCCATCACACCCAGCAGGGTTGTCGCCAATACAAAAGGTTGATTTCTGGCTATGGTTGAAAGGCAGGCCAGCGTCATCAATCCTGTGCTGATCGTCAAAAACCGCATCAACCAGATCGGTGTGCGATTTGCAAACAGACGCGCCGTAGACTTTACGCCAATCAACGCGTCGTCTTCTACGTCTTGATGCGCATAGACGGTGTCATAGAACAGGGTCCATGCGATCCCGGCCCCATACAGAAAAAACGCGGGGACGGCCAAACTGCCGCTATGGGCTGTCCACGCCAGCAGTGCACCCCAGTTGAATGCCAAACCGAGGAAAACTTGTGGCCACCAGGTAAACCGCTTGGCAAAGGGATAGATCGCCGCCGGCAAGAGCGCGAGCACGCCAAGGCCGATAGCGGCCTGATTGAACGTCAACAAAATTGTGAAAGCAATGGCTGCCTGCAAAGCCATCCAGATCAAAGCGGCCCGAACCGTGACTTGTCCCGACGGCAGTGGCCGCGATCTGGTGCGTGCCACGGCGGCGTCGATATTACGGTCGGTTATGTCATTCCAGGTGCATCCTGCGCCCCGCATCAACCACGCGCCACAGCCACAGCCAATGAAAATCCACAGATCATGCCAACTGCTGTTTCCGTCCGATAACATCGCCAGCGTCAGCCCCCACCAACACGGCAGCAACAACAGCCAAGTACCAATCGGCCGGTCGGCGCGGGACAGGCGCAGAAACGGCCGACTTGCCTCGGGTGCAAGGCTGTCAACCCAATTGCCGCTTACAGCATCGGCAACTTTTCCCTCTGGCTCTGGTCTATCGCTGGGTGGCGGCATATGTAGGTGTCCATGACAATAAAAATCAGACTTTATGTAGACCACCCACTGGGGGCAGGGCAAACGGTTCTTCTGAACCGCGATCAGGCTCATTATTTGTTCGGGGTGATGCGGCAGGGGCTGGGCGCGCAGGTGGCGCTTTTTAACAGCTGTGACGGAGAATGGTGCGCCGAGGTGTCCCAGACTGGTAAGCGGACAGGCGCGCTGCATTGTCTCGCACAGACACGCCCGCTGCAGATGCCACCCGATTTGTGGCTTTTATTTGCACCGATTAAAAAAGCCCGTACTGATTTTATTGTTGAAAAAGCCGCCGAGTTGGGCGTTGCACAAATTTTGCCAGTGCAAACTACTTTTACTAATTCTGATCGGATCCGGCAGGACCGCTTGCAGGCACATGCGATCGAGGCGACAGAACAATGTGGCGGCACATTTGTACCGAAGGTGCAGGGTTTGCAAAAACTTGATAGCTTGTTAGCGCTATGGCCGACTGGGCGAAAGTTGATGTTCTGTGATGAGGCCACCGCAGGCGAACGCCGATCATTGGCGGCGGCGCAGATGGGCCCATGGGCGATTTTGATTGGTCCTGAGGGTGGGTTTTCAGTGCTAGAGCGCAATCGCCTGAACGCCATGGACAGCGCGCATGTGGTGAGCCTTGGGCCACGTATCCTGCGCGCTGATACTGCGGCGGTGGCGGCTATTACAATGTGGCAGGCTGCGTTGGGCGATTGGGTATGAGCCTCATTCGGCCTGAAGCTCAGGCGGTTATCTGGCGTTGGCGCGAGGCTTTGTTAGGACTTTGTGTTTTACTTTTAGCGCTGTGGTGGGGGCTGACGGCGTTTGGCCTGCTGCGCTGGGTGGCGGCAGCACTGATGGTTGCCGGTGGGTTGCTGGCGGTCGCTGGTCTGCAACGTGGGCGTTTTCGCCTTGGGAGCAACGGTGCTGGCGTTGTACAGGTGGTAGAAGGTCAACTGGCTTATTTCGGCCCGAGCGCGGGCGGGGCGGTGGCGCTGTCTGAACTGGCGGTGGTGTCGCTGGACAACCGGCGCCGTCCGTCGCGCTGGGTGCTGTGCCAACCTGGTGTCGATGATTTGGAAATTCCGGTCAACGCCATTGGGGCCGAAGCGTTGTTTGACGCGTTTGCCGCCCTGCCAGAGTTTCCGGTTGATGTGATGCTGCAACAGCTGCGGCATCCGTCAGATAACAAAGTTGTGATCTGGCGTTCCACTGGGTCAATACCGCAGTTTCGACTTGAGGATTGACAGCATTAAAGTTTGTGAGCAACACTAAGAACCTTGATTAAACGTATTGTGACCTAACCTGGAGCTTTCGCTAAATGTCCATTCCACAAACCGGCGGCGGTCCTATTGAGCATAGTGACCAACTGGCTGAATATTTGGCGGCCGGGTGTAAACCGCGCGCCGCTTGGCGCATCGGCACCGAGCATGAAAAATTTGGTTATTGCAAGCAATCTCTTAAGCCGATTCCATATGATGGAAAGGCGTCAATATTTGCGGTGTTGGACGGGCTGCGCCAGCGCCACGGCTGGGCACCGGTGGAAGAGGCGGGCAAATTAATCGGTCTAACCAAAGATGGGGCCAATGTGTCGCTTGAGCCGGGCGGACAGCTTGAGCTGTCCGGTGCACCGCTGGAGACGATCCACGAGACCTGCGACGAAGTTAACGCCCATCTCAAAGACGTGCAGGATATCGCCGATACTTTAGATGTCGGTTTTATCGGGCTTGGAGCGGCACCAAACTGGTCTTACGAAGACATGCCGATGATGCCAAAGGGGCGCTATACGTTGATGCGGGACTATATGGACCGCGTTGGCACTATGGGCAAATCAATGATGTTCCGAACCTGCACGGTACAGGTTAACCTCGATTTTGAGAGCGAAGCCGACATGGTCAAAAAGATGCGGGTTGCGATTGCGTTGCAGCCGGTGGCAACGGCGCTGTTTGCCAACTCGCCGTTTTTTGATGGTGATGTGAACGGCCATAAAAGCTGGCGGTCACGGGTGTGGCGTGATCTTGACCCGGACCGAACCGGCACTTTGCCGTTCGTGTTCGAAGATGGGTTCGGGTTTCAGCGCTGGGTGGACTATGCGCTCGATGTGCCCATGTATTTTGTCTATCGCGACGGCACTTATATCGACGCATTGGGACAATCGTTCCGAGATTTTTTAACTGGCAACCTACCGGCTTTGCCTGGTGAAGTGCCCACGTTGAGCGATTGGGCTGACCATTTAACGACAATTTTTCCCGAAGCCAGAGTGAAGCAGTTTATCGAAATGCGCGGGGCTGACGGTGGCCCGTGGCGGCGGCTTTGTGCGTTACCGGCGTTTTGGGTCGGGTTGATGTATGATCAAAGCGCCCTGGATGCGGCGTGGGATCTGGTCAAGCATTGGGACGATGAGACCCGCGAGGCCCTACGGATCGCAGCTTCAGAGGATGGCCTGCAAGCCAAAACACACGGCATCGACATGCATGAACTCGCACGCCAGACATTGGCGGTCTCCGAACAGGGACTTCATGCCCGTGCGCGGGCCGGCGTCGGTGGACTGGTGCCGGATGAGACGCATTTTCTCAACGCACTGAAGGAAAGCGTCGAAAGCGGCAAAGTCCCCGCAGATGAATTGCTCGAGCGCTATCACGGTGTCTGGGGTGGTGATCTGAGCCGGATTTATCAGGATTTTAGTTATTAAAAACAAATTTCTATAACATTAAATCTAAGTTGGCTGATCTTTATACCCGCTTTAATTCGTCGCATTCAGGCGCCTGATTACGGGTCGCCAGATGCTGCCAGAGCGACAAATTGATCGATGACTTCGTGACTGACAGACCAGTCACACACCAGCCGTGCTGTTAGCAATGTGTCCGGAGACGGACCTTCAAGCGCCCCCTCGTAGATAGTATAGACCGCGCCGGCGCGCTTGAGTTTTTGATGCAGGTAACGGGGCATCTGAAAGAAAATCATATTGGCTTCGGGCGAATGGGTCAGGGTGACTTTGGGGTTTTGCCGCAATCCCGCAACAAGCCGTGCGGCTGCGGTATTCGCCTGCCTCGCCAGATCAAGCCAGAGGTTGTCTTGCAAATAGGCGTGCATCTGGGCCGACAGATAGCGGTGTTTTGAAAACAACTGTGCCCCGCGTTTGCGGCGCAGTTCGAATTCCCAAGCGTATTTAGGGTCAAAGAAAATCACCGCCTCAACCCCCATAAGGCCGTTTTTCGTACCGCCGAAACTGACGGCATCGATGCCAAGTTTCCATGTCATTTCGGCTGTCGTGCACCCCAGTGAAGCTATGGCATTGCTGAAGCGCGCACCATCCATATACACAGGCAGTCCAAAGGATTTAGCGATGTCACACAGCGCTTGCAATTCGTCGAGATCATAAACCCTGCCGCGTTCGGTGACTTGGGTCAGTGAAACAGGCCCGCGCTGGGGGCCATGTACGCCGCGTTTACCTTCGGATTCGATTGCGGCGCGCAATTCTGAAGGCTGCATTTTATCCCCTGGTCCGGTCAGGGTCAGCTTGGCCCCGCCGGTATAGAATTCGGGTGCATTGCATTCGTCTTCGTGGATATGCGACAGCCGCGTGCAAAACACAGTGTGCCAAGGCTCACACAGGCAGGCCAGCGCCAAAGCATTGGCAGCGGTGCCGGTGGCAACCAGATAGACAGCCGCTTCAGGGGCTTCGAATATGTCGCGTACCCGGTCGCGGACCGTGTCCATCAACCCATCGGCGCCATACCCCATGGCATAGCCTTCGTTGGCCGAACCCAAGGCGGTGAGGATTTGCGGTGGCACAGGTCCGGAATTGTCAGAGGCAAAAAACATTACAACGGCTCCTCAATGATGTGATCTTCCCAGTCTTCTTCATTGATGTCGAATTCAGACAACGTAATGCCACGTACCGAGATATTTGCAGTGTGCACTGTTTCGGGGTCCCCAGAAATAAGTGGGTGCCAGTCAAACAGTGGCTGGCCCGACCACAACAACCGGTAGGCACAGGTCTTGGGCATCCAATAGGCGTTTTTGTCAATATTGCTCGGCTTGAGCACAATACAGTCGGGAATGAACTGATGACGTATCGGGTATTGACCGCATTTACAGCTTTGATCATCCAGCAAACGGCACGCGATGCGGGTCAGTGCAACCTCGCCGGTGTCTTCGTCCTCAAGTTTGTTGAGGCAGCATTTTCCACAACCATCACAAAGTGCCTCCCATTCTTTGGGAGAAAGCGATTTTAATGGTTTATGTTTCCAAAATTCGGGCTTCAGCCCATCGCGTTTGATGGGGTCCTCATTCATGTTGCGCTTAACAGCGATCGCGCTTGCAGGCAATCGGCCTCCATCTGCGCGATCAGCTCCTCTAACGTGTCAAATTTCAATTCCGGGCGCAGGAAATCGACCAAGCCAACCGACAGCGTGGCGCCGTATAGATCACCTGAGAAATCAAAAATAAAGGTTTCCAAATTGGCGGTATTGATCCCGAACATCGGACGTACCCCCAATGAGGCCGCGCCGTGGTAACTGCCGGCATGCGGGCCATCCTGCACATCTACCAATACCGCATAGACGCCAAATTTTGGCAGATGCAGACCGTCCATCGACATGTTTGCAGTTGGATATCCCAAGTCGCGGCCACGCTGTTCACCGCCGATCACCGGTCCTTCGATGCGGTGCCAATGGCCCAATTGTGCCGCCGCATCCTGAGGCCGCCCATCGCCAAGTGCTTGGCGGATCGAGGTGGATGAGACCTGCCCGCCAGTATTTTCTAACAGCGGGGCAATTGTAACGCCAAATCCCATCTGTGCGCCAAACTCTTGTAACATTTGGACGTTTCCAGCTCGGCCTTTGCCAAAACAAAAATCGGCCCCCACAACAATATGCTTGAGACCCAGACCGTCGGCAATCACCTGCTGGGCAAAGTCTTGCGGGCTAAGCGCTGACAGCGCTGCATTGAAATTCAGTTCATATAAATGCGCGACCCCAAGTTTGGTCAAACGGGTGGCGCGCGCCTCGCGGCTCATCAAGCGAAACGCTGGGCTTTGAGGGGTGAAATACTCTCTGGGATGGGGTTCAAAACTCATCACGCCCAGCGGTGCCCCAATTTTGGCACCGGCACTTCGTGCCAGTTCTATCACTGATTGGTGGCCGATATGTACGCCGTCAAAATTCCCAATCGCGGCACTGGCACCGCGGTCTTGTGGCTCGACATAAATGTAATCTCTTATTATCCGCATGTGTTGGCATTAGCCTTCCTAAAGGCTGGGTGCAAGTCTGCGATTGTTCAGTCGAACTTTCGGGAAGGTGCGAGCACATTCGCCTCTCCTACCAGCACTTGTTTTCCATCCACACTGCAAAGACAATCAAGTTTGACCCGCCGCTTCGGGATATTCATGTCGATAACAGTCACTCTTGCGTGAACCATATCTCCGGGCCGCACCGGAGCGATAAATTTCAAACTTTGACCTAGATAAACCGATCCGTGGCCGGGCAGTTGTTCACCGATAACAGCCGAAATCAGGCCAGCGGTCAGCATGCCATGAGCGATCCGACCTTCAAAAATAGTATCTTGCGCATAGGCATCATCCAAATGGACCGGATTGTGATCAGTGGTGACCCGTGCGAACAATTCAATATCTTCGTGTGTCACAATTTTTTTAAGGTCGCGGGTCATGCCCATTTCAATATCTTCGATACAGATCGTACCTCTGGGCATATTGTCCAACATTTCAGGTCCTCAATGCAGTTACTGTGAAATAAAAAGACCAATATTGCGGCCTCCATGAAACAATATTACTTTGCGGCTGCGAAAATCAAGGAAAAAATGGCTTCTGCGATGGGTTAGCGTAAGAATCCGATGCTAAATGCAGGCGCCACGCTTTGGTCATCTAAATAATCTGCCAATGCAATGGGGTCTGGTTGCTGGCGGGTTTGGGTTTCCTGTGCGGCAAGTCCGCCGGTGATAAACAACGCATCAATGCCCGCATCGCGCGCGCCGCTGATGTCTGTCTGCGCGCCATCACCGATTGCCAGTATTGCAGTATTGGGTAGGGATTTACCCAGAGCCTCTAGCCGTTTGCGCGCCAGATCATAGATCGGCGCATGTGGTTTGCCGAAATACAGGCTTTGCCCGCCAATATCTTGATAAAGCTGCGCCACTGCCCCGGCGCACCATTCGCGGCGCGTGCCTCGGTCGACAACAAGATCTGGGTTGGCGCAGAGCAGCTTGAGCCCGTTTCGCTGGGCAAGGCGAAGGTCTGGTAACAGGACCGTGGGATCAACAGTTCCATCAAATGGTCCAGTACAGACAATGCCCTCCGCCTCATCAAGCGCAACGCGGGTGATCTCAACCGGATTGCTCACCACGTGGATGGGATCAAAAAACGGCAGATCATGTGGCAGACCGATAAAGTAAATCCGCTTGCCAACAACGCTTTGAAACATGGCCGCGCGCGCCGAATCGCCCGAGGTTGCTATGCTGTCCCAAGCGTCGTCGGGCACGCCAAAATGTTTAAGCTGAGCCTCAACGCCAACCCGTGGTCTGGGCGAATTGGTCACCAGTACAACCGTGCCCCCGTGCGCGCGATACGATTGTAGCGCTGCAACCGCCTCGGGCAGGGCTGCAATGCCATTGTGCACACACCCCCACAGATCGACAAACAACGCCTCATATTGCTCTGAAATTGCCGCAAGAGAGGGGATGATCTGGGTCATGTTACGGCCTTTCAGGGTGGGCGCACAGCGCCAGCGTTTGCAAGAATCTCTGATGCTGCGATTGCTGCGTCAGGTTTTAAGTTGCGGGATTATTTGTTTTTTGCGACTGACAACACCGGGTAAAACGACTGTGTCACCGTCAACCGTGACCCCGAACGAGGCCTCGGCGATGGATTTAACTGCGGGGTTTTGTACTAACAGCGTTGCCTGCGTGTTCAGGATATCAACCACGAACAACAATACATGCGCGGCACCGTCTTCTGCGGCGACGATAGGCATTGTCTGCATCAGGCTATCCTTGCGCGCCAAAACTGTGTCCGGCGCGGTGGTTTCTAAGACTGACACGCGCAGTTTTACCGCGCCCACGGTGAATTCCTTCGAATCCATCCGCAACAGCGCGGCATCAGAAAAGGCCGATACGTCAGATTTGGCTGCAAACATCTTGGCGGCATACGTTGGGATCGAAACACCCAGATCAGAGGCTAGTTTTTCGGCCACCGTACGGTCATGGTCGGTGGTGGTTGGGCTGCGAAATTCCAAAGTATCAGACAGAATGCATGAAAGCGCGACACCCTTGATGTCACGCGGCATCCGGGCTGTGGCGTCCGCGCCTATCAGATCAAGCATGATCGTTGCGGTGCAGGCGAGCGGCCTGATGGTGATATCAATTGGTGCTTTGGTTTCCAGCCCGCCGACCAGTTTGTGATGGTCGATGATTGCTTGGATATCGGCCGCATTGATATTCTCGGGCAGCTCGTTGGGATTGTTGGTATCTACGATTATTACCGGAGCGTTTTCAGCTAGTGGGCCCAGCATTTCGGGTTGCTCAAGGTTCCAATGCTGCAGCACAAAGGCTGCCTCGGTGTTGGGGGTGCCCAAAAGGCGTGGGGTGGCGTCAATATTTTTAACGTTATTCAGGTACCAAGACCATAGGATCGGCGCACCTGTCGAATCGGTGTCAGGGGATTTATGGCCAAATATTTGTACCGTCATCAATAAGTCCTTGCGGTTAAAGCTGTGATTTCGCCTTATAGAACGCGGGCTGGCGCTTGTCATTACCCTGAATTTGGTCTTGCCACCGGCCTAGATTTCCTTGCGGGCATTCAGCGCAGTGGTGATTGTCCCATCGTCAAGATAATCCAACTCACCTCCGATGGGCACGCCCTGAGCCAGCGTGGTGAGACGCAGTTGACCCTCAAGTTGGTCGGCAATGTAATGAGCGGTGGTCTGGCCTTCTATTGTGGCATTTAGAGCGAGGATGATCTCGGTGATGCCCTCACTTTTGACGCGGTGGATCAACCGCGGAATGCTCAATTCATCTGGCCCAATTGCGTCGAGTGCAGACAGCGTGCCGCCCAGAACATGGTATCGGCCCTTAAAGACGTTTGCGCGCTCCATTGCCCAGAGATCTGCAACGTCTTCGACCACGCAAATCTCACCATTGGCGCGCTCATTCGAAGTGCAAATGTCACAAATATCGGTGGTGCCGATGTTGCCGCAATTAAGACATTCTTGGGCGGTTTCGGCAACCGTCTGCATCATATCTGCCAGCGGGGTGAACAGTAACGCGCGTTTGCGTATGAGATGCAGAACGGCGCGCCGCGCCGAACGCGGACCCAGACCGGGTAATTTCGCCATCATCTCAATCAGGGCATCGATGTCTTCAGTGCTGCTCATTTGCACAGGCCTTCCCGGTGTCGTCCGCTTGCACGCGGTTGCTTTCGTCTTGCAATGCCGACCCGAGCCGGTTTTTGCAAGAAAAACCAGCGTGGTTTGCGTGCCAATGCCTGCATATGGCCAGTAACAGCGATCTTCTATGGAAAACTCTAGTGGCAGGCCTTGCCCAAAGCTTTCAGCCGCCAATAGTTATAGGGCAGAGGTGTGATAAATCCTGTAAATAGCATAATAGGCATCACCCACCAGGTCAGTTTCGCCCCACCGGTCAGCCAGACATCGACAATATTCATCGCCGCTTCCATAGAGATCATCGAAATTAATGACATGCCAATTGCGGTTTTGAACGCGGCAACCAGTGCCATTTGTCGTGACAAAATCACTGTCTCAAGTGCGATTGAGGTCAACAACCCGTTGAGGATCGCCAGCATCATTATGGCAAGTGTCGGCCAGGCAATGCCCGTGAATTGGAAAACCGCGATGGTGCCGAAATCGCCGATGGAACAGCCCAGCAAGCACCACAGTGTATTTTTTGCCGCGATCGGCCATGTGTGGCGGCAGCGCCAGTTAATCGATAAATGTTCTGTGGTTGTGGTCATAAATGTTGCCTAAATTGCGAACTGTCTACCACATAGGGGTTCCAGTAACTGGAATGTCAAGAACGGATGATAAATATCTCAAAAGCGGCCAAGGCAGCAGGCCTGCCGGTCAAGACCGTACGCTATTATGGCGATATCGGTCTGGTGGCTGCGCAACAGCGGTCAGCCAGCGGATACCGGCTTTATGACGACCACAGCCTGCGCAAGCTGATCTTTGTGCGCCGCACCCGCGGTTTCGGGTTTTCGATCGAGGCGTGTCGCGACTTGATTGATCTATATCACGGCAGCGGTCGTAGCGGTTTTGAAGTTAAACGCCTCGCCGAGGAGCGGATGACCGACATAGACCAAAAGCAGCACGATTTTCGAAGCTTACTGGTCGATCTATCACACCTCATACACGCATGGAGGGGCGATCAACGGCCGGAGTGTCCTATCTTGTAATATCTGGCGTAGACGCGGCGGTTTAGAACGGCAGTTTCATATCTTTTGGCAGACCCATCGCCTCGGTGATTTTGCCCATTTCACTTTGGGCTTTATCAGCGGCTTT
>ENA-OQVM01001454-OQVM01001454.1-marine-metagenome-genome-assembly--contig:-NODE-1454-length-31395-cov-5.577432_pt1 | contig 31395 bp, 22 predicted proteins | sample MGYA00237776_ERZ505498 | MGnify/ENA primary metagenome ERZ505498 (study PRJEB26159, sample SAMN06265151) | marine metagenome | isolation source: Helgoland LTER site | place: Germany:Helgoland, sampling...
CCAGCAAGTTTGGACCGAATCTCAAAGCGATGAGCCCGCAGGGTAGAAGTACCCCCTAGGGTATTTTCTAGTCACTAACTTGCTCCAGCAAGTTTGGACCGAATCTCAAAGCGATGAGCCCGCAGGGTAGAAGTACCCCCTAGGGTATTTTCTAGTCACTAGCTTGCTCCAGCAAGCTTGGACCGAATCGCAACGCGATGAGCCCAACGGGCGTAAATACCCCATAGGGTATTTACGGTCAATCCACCCATCTACCAGAACACATAAAACTCAACGAAAGACAGCAGGATTTTGTAGCACATGCCCAAGACAGGCAATGAGAAACACACACTCCAAAACTACCCCAACAATCGCCTAATCCGAAAATTCCGCCCCTTAAGCTTGCCCCCAGAAAGCTTATTAAACCCAGCTTTCCAATACCCATGAGCCACAGCCACATAAGCCCAGTGATCTCCCACCTGAATTCTGCCTATCTCCGACCCCGGAATACCATCACCACCAGTCAAGGCACCAACAATATCCCCAGCTCTAAGCTTCTGCTTCTTACCACCAGCGATATGAATAGTCACCATCGGCGGGGAAAAAACCGGCTCACGTAATAGGCACATATGTGGCAAGTCACCGCGTTCAAACTTCTGGTTCAAATACTCTTCTAAAAGACCAATTCTGTGCTTGTCTCTCGGTGTACATAAACTGCATGCCATGCCCTGAGCACCCGCACGACCCGTGCGGCCAATGCGATGAGTGTGAACTTCTAGCTCCTGTGCAACTTGATAATTGATCACCATATCAAGAGATTCAATATCTAAACCCCGGGCTGCCACGTCGGTAGCCACCAGCACCGAAACACTGCGGTTGGCAAAACAGGCTAAGGTTTGATCCCGCTCTTTTTGCTCTAAATCGCCATGCAAGGCCAAAGCCTCGTACCCCGCGGCACGTAATTTATTGGCTACCCGGTCAGTTTCGATCTTGGTATTACAAAAAATCAGCGTGGTCTCTGGTTGATGTTGTTGCAACAAGAGCCTAACCGCCTCTACCCGGGATTCATCATTTTCAACCTTGTAGAGGGTTTCTACAATGCTTTGATTGCTATGTGCTTCCAGCACTTCTACAGTCACTGGGGAGAGCATAATTCGCTGTGCAATTTGTTCGATTTTTTCAGGATAAGTGGCACTAAACAACATAGTTTGCCGTTCTTTGGGCATGTAACCAACAATGTCATCTAAGGCTTGCTGGAAACCCATATCCAACATTCTATCCGCTTCATCTAAGACCAAAGTGGTTAAGTTATCTAAGTTGAGATTCTCCTTGCGCAGGTGTTCTTCGACCCGCCCAGGAGTGCCGACAATAATGTGTGCGCCATGCTCCAAGGAGCCGACTTGAGGGCCAAAAGCCACGCCACCACAGAGAGTGAGCACCTTAATATTGTGAATGCCACGGGCCAGTTTGCGTATTTCTGTGGCCACCTGATCGGCCAACTCACGGGTTGGGCACAACACCAAGGCCTGCACCCGAAAACGTTTTACATCAAGCTTATTCAACAAGCCTAAAGCAAAGGTTGCGGTTTTACCCGAGCCGGTTTTGGCCCGAGCAATAATATCTTTATTGGCTAAAACTGGGGGTAACGCCTGTGCCTGAATTGGCGTCATTTCGGTGTAACCCAGGCTAGCAAGGTTATCAACTAAGGCGGGGTTTAGATCTAAACTGGCAAAATCATATTCGGACAAGGGGATTCTCATATTTAGTTTTGGGAGCAGCGAGTCACGAGACCTTAATAGCTCTTGCATACCTATCAAGTAGGCCTATGCTCTAGGGCATCAATCGCGCCCACTTTAACAGAATAACCCGCCCTTAGCTGTCCCAGCTGACAAACAAAGCCGCACCCACAGGAACCGTCTAGCTAGAGTTCCCCACCGGTTCATCTTGTCAAAAAATAACCTCTAGATCCCCTATTAGTCCGCCGCGAACATTGGACAGACCGATAGATTTTTACCGAGAACCTTAAACGCCTATAAATTGTTCGGCAGTCAGGTCATAACAAGTACTGTCCAAATCCGCTACTAAGCTAAGGTTTGGCCTGATCTTTGGCAATTCGTAGCGAAAGAAAAACTGCATCGCCGCAACCTTGCCATCATAAAAGGCAGCGTCCGCTGCATTACCTTTTTGCTTACCTTTAACCGCTGCAACGCCCTGCTTCAGCCACATCCATGCAATCACTAAGTGCCCCATAGCATCCAAGAAAATGGTTGCATTGGCAAGAGCCAAGGAAGGATCTTCAGCCTCTCCCACCGCAGCAATAGTCTGCTCTATAAGATTTAAGTAATCATTCAGCTGATCACAATAAACCCCTAATTCAACATACCCTGCAGCCGAATCAATGGTTGCCTGCATATCTTCACGAAGAATCTCCACCGCAGCGCCATTCTGCATGCGCACCTTGCGACCGAGAATGTCGATACCCTGAATACCCCAGGTGCCCTCATGAATGTGATTGAGTCGATTATCTCGATAGAGACGTTCAACCGGATACTCACGGGTATAGCCATAACCGCCCAATACCTGTATCGCTAACTTGTTCGCTTCGAGACAAAACTCTGAAGGCCAAGACTTACAAATCGGCGTCAACAAATCGAGTAGCAAATTACGGCGCTGGTTACCGGCCTGGTCATCAGTCAGCTTGTTTGTGTCAATTAACTCGGCACAGAAATACATTAGGGTCTGAGCGCCCTCGATAAAGGCTTTTTGAGTCATCAGCATGCGCTTGATATCGGCATGCTCGCTGATCATAACCTGCGGATCTTCTGGATTACGATTGACCAATGGGCGGCCTTGTGGACGATTTCGCGCATAATCCAAAGAATATAAATAACCGCCAAGGGCACTCATAACCGCTGACATACCAACAGAAATACGGGCTTCGTTCATCATATGAAACATGTTGGCTAAGCCCTGATTAGGCTCTCCAACTAGGTAGCCAATAGATTCGCCAGACTCACCAAAGTTGAGTAGACAGTTAGTCGCGCCGCGACAGCCCATCTTGTGATTCAGGCCGGCCAGGGCTACATTGTTCGATTCACCAATAGTGCCGTCATCATTAACTCGATTTTTCGGCACCAAAAATAGTGAGATGCCTTTGACACCTGGGGGCGAACCGGGAATTTTTGCCAACACCATATGGACGATATTCTCGGTAAGATCTTGTTCCCCGCCAGATATCCACATTTTAGTGCCGCTAAGGGCATAGGAGCCATCTGCCTTTGGCTCGGCCTTAGTGCGGATATCGGCAAGGGAAGAACCCGCTTGAGTCTCAGATAAACACATGGTGCCGAACCACTTACCATCGACAAGATTGGGTAGATACTTGGCTTTGAGCTCCTCGGAACCACAGGCATTGAGCATGTTAGCCACGCCTTGGGTGAGAAAGAGGTAGATATGGGCAGGATTATTAGCACAGACAAACATACCATTGAGCGCCTGATCGGCCATCCAAGGTAACTGCAGGCCACCCACGTCGGCATCATAGGCTGAGGCACATAAACCGGCTTCCTGATAAGCGGCAATAGCCTCTTTGAGTTCAGGGATGGTTTCGACTTTGCCGTCGACAAATTGTGGTTCATTGGCATCCAGCTTAGAGGCGCAGGTCAAAAACTGGTCTTCAGCAATCGTCTGGCAGAGATCCATCATCGCGTCCAAGGACTCGCGGTCATAGTCGGCATAGCGCTCTGACTTAAAAATCTCATCTAACCCTAGGGTTTCATAGAGTACAAAGTCGAGATCTCGACGATTAACAATCATTGACATGGTTATTCCTTCTTTTGCTTGTAATAAGGGGCTGTGGCTACTCACTAGCTTGCGAGTTTTTGTCATCACTTATGGGACAACAAATTGATATCTTAGATTCAGTATTTTCAGATACGGGAGGCGATTAGGATTGGCGTTATTTTAGCATTTCGCAATCGTTTAACAATCGCTTAACAATATTGGATTTTTATACCGACAATCATTCAGGCTTTATATCAAGTACAAACAGTCTTCGGCTCAAGTGCTTATTGCGCACTTTTCAAGGTAGCGCAGTCACCGCTACCTCTCCTGTGCTAATAAGTTGGTCAATAGACGAGTGATCCCAACCCAGCTCGCTTAGAACTTCGCGACTCTGCTCCCCTAACAGAGGACTAGGCTTAGCCTGTGAAGTAGTGGCACCATCAAATTGCACAGGAGGTCTGGGAACGGTCAGCTTACCCATAGCCTCTGTCACATAAGTCTCAAGAGCGTCGATTGCCTGAATCTGGTCATTGGTTTCAATTTCATCTTGATGTAGACAGGGTGCGCAGGGGACATCAGCGGCTTTTAGTGCGGCAACGGCCTTCTCTACACCAATATCCAAGCGCGGGTTTTTAAGCACCAAACTCACTTCTTTCATATTCGTCATACGCGAGGCGATGCTGCTAAACAGCGGCATATCAAGCAGTTCCGGGTAGCCAATCAATGGCAATACAGCCTGCCAGTGACTGTCGGTGAGTGCCGCCACAGCCACTGCGCCATCACTAAAATTGAGTGTCTGGAAATAATCTGCCCCGGGAGACATTTCAAATCTGTCATCATCTTTTAGGGTTCTATGCATCATGCCGTCTGGCCACATGAACGCCAGGCAGGCATGGAGCATGGAGATATCAATATGCTGCCCCTCACCAGTAGTTGCTCGAGCAACCAGAGCGGCGGTTGCCGCTTGGCAAACCGTATAGCTGGTAACTTTATCGCAAATAAAGGTGCGAATTAGATCAAAGCCATTGTCCTCGGAGGACTGTAAATTGGTTAACCCAGACATCCCTTGGATAACATGGTCAAAGGCTGGCTTGTCGGCCATAGGGCCTTGGGTGCCGAAACCGCTTACGGCGACATAAACTAATTTAGGGTTAATTTTGCGCAGCACATCTGAACCCAGGCCAAGGCGATCCATCACCCCAGGACGATAGTTGTGCAGCAGCACATCAGCCCGTGCGGCGAGTTTTTTGACCGCCTCAACGCCGGCCTCGGATTTTAGATCTATTGCCAGAGAGCGCTTGCCACGATTGCAGTTATGGAAAAAACCGGAGACACCATTTTTTTGGGTTCCTAGGGGCCGCATTTGGTCGCCGCGCAATGGCGGCTCAACCTTCACCACTGTTGCACCTTGGGCGGCCATGGTCATGGCGGCCAGTGAACAGGTAATCATATTGGAAAGCTCGATAACTTCTAAGCCAGCGAGAGGCTGGCGTGCGGTGGCTGTACTCATTGGGGTACTCTTTTTATTATTATTGTTTGGGTGCAGAGCGACAAAGTATTACATAGCCAAAGGCTTAGGTCATCTTGTTGTAACCAGCAACTATTTGGCGGTTTAGAGCCGCTAATTGACCCTTGGGCTGGTAGGTTTTTACTTGAGGGTGCCTCTCATCTCGATGAGATTCTATGACCAAAACCAGCCGCCAACATCAATCAGCCTTATAAAACCCCATCGCCTTATCCCGCACAGAACCGACCCTAAGATTCAAAATATCCAGCAGATAATTCTGATGCAGCTTCCATGGACTCTTATCCCCTTGCTTGGGAAACTGATCCATAGCACGATCCACATACCCCGACGCCAGATCCAAAAACTGCAACCGTTTAACACTCGGATCATTATTCGCAACACAGTACTGGTAGTTGTTTTTATCCATATAACTCAATAACCGACAGACATAATTACTGGTCAGATCACATTTAAGCGTCCAAGAAGCATTGGTATACCCCGCCGCTAAGGCCAGATTGGGTATGCCACTAAACATCATGCCTTTGTAGGTAAGACTATCTGACACCTTCTTCTCAACACCATCCACCTCAAGCTTCATACCACCCAGCAGCAGCAACTCAAGACCGGTGGCGGTAACAATAATATCCGCTTCAAGAAGCTCGCCCGATTTAAGCTCAATACCCGTCTCGGTAAACGTTTCAATATGGTCAGTGACGATGCTCGAAGTGCCTTTGCGCAAGGAGCGAAACAGATCGCCATTGGGCACCAGACAGAGGCGCTGATCCCAGGGGTTATAACTGGGGTTAAAGTGAGTGTCGATATCAAAATCATCACCCATCCAAGCATGAACAACTTTACGAATAAGCTTCTTCACATAATTGGGATAGCGCCGACTAGCCTGAAACAGTAACGCCGACAGGGTGACATTTTTCCAGCGCGTCAGATCATAGGCAAACTGTTCAGGAAACCAGCGCCGAAATTTCATACTGGTGGCATCCACTTCCGGGCGCGACAGCACATAGGTTGGCGAGCGCTGAAGCATGGTCACATGCTCTGCGGTCTTGGCCAAGGCAGGCACCAGGGTAATGGCAGTGGCGCCACTACCGATAACCACTACCCGCTTGCCTCTGCAATCCAGATCTTCAGGCCACAGCTGGGGATGCACAACCTGCCCTTTAAACTGATCGGCGCCGGGAAAGTCCGGGGTGTAACCTTTGTCATAGCGATAGTAACCGGTGCAGCTATAGATAAAGTTACAGGTCAGGGTTTCTACTTCAGCATCAGGCTCAGTACTATTCTCTAAACTCAGAGTCCATCTTGCAGTCCCACTGTCCCATGAGGCAGCCACAACTTTGCGCTGATATTCAATATGCTCGTCGACGCCAAATTCGGCAGCGCTCTCTTGGATATAATCGCGAATGGCTGGACCGTCGGCAATCGCCTTGGGGCTTAACCAGGGCTTAAAGCTATAACCCAAGGTGTGCATATCCGAGTCAGAACGAATCCCAGGATAGCGAAACAGATCCCAGGTGCCGCCCATACTCTCGCGACTCTCGATAATTCTGTAACTCTTATTCGGGTGCTTAAGCTGTAAGTGGCAAGCTGCGCCGATACCAGAGAGGCCGGCGCCAATAATAATCATGTCGAAGTGATTCATAAGTAATCTTTTTTTATTATTGTATAAGCAGTATTTCCCAATTCGAGATCACACTGCCAGAGGCTAATATCAGAACGGCCACCAGCCTTTTACCGCCTTATCCAGAGCAGGCTGGCACTGCTTCAATTGAGAACTGTACGCCGCGGCTTGCTTTTTTACCTTGGCCGCAACGCCACTCAAAAACTTTTTCTTTTTATAACTGCCACTCTTAAATCCACCCCAGCCCTCGTGATAGGCAAGGTATTGCTGATAGGCATCCCACTTTGAGAGACCGAGATTCTTCTGGCTCTTATCCGTGTACCAGCCAACAAAGTTGATCGCATCAGAGAACTTATCCCGATCGTGACTCCAGTGCCCGGTGTCGCGACGGTAGTCATTCCAGGCCGGATCCTGAGCCTGGGCGAAACCATAGGCGGAAGATCTTCGCGGCAGTGGGATAAAGAAAAACTTCGGCCGGTCGGGGCGCACATTGTGACGGAAACTGGATTCCTGATTGATAATCGCCATCATCACCGAGATCGGTGTGCCCCAGCGTTTATTGGCACTGCGGGCGGCTTTATACCAGTCGGTTTCGCCGCGAAAAATCTCGCAGACATCGGCGGTCTTGGCCGGTTTGTAGGTAGCACAGCTAGATAGCGCAAAGATTACGCAGAGCAAAACGACTTTAGAGGCTGCCATTTTAGGGAATCCTGTAAATACAGGCAGCCCAGAGAGTTTTAACATGTGTTTTTTATGCATTTTTTAGGTATTGTATGGCCTGCAAATAGTCACGTGACACAGATAATTAGCACGCCTATCTCTAAACAGTAGAGTTGCTAATTTCCTCCCGGATTAGTTGACCATTCTACAGATTCCACGGCATTATTCATGCGCTTTGTTACACAGTCACAAAGCCTGTTTAATTGCTGAACGCATAACCTCAATCTAACAGCAAATTGACCAACGGACATTTATTATGACGACCATGCCGCAAGAGGCAAACAACTATATTTTCACCGGCACCTGTCGCGCCGGAAGCGGTGTAGTGGCCGCAGTCACCAGCTATCTGGCAGAGCGCAATTGCTATATCTGCGCCCTCGAACAGTTTGACGATGACTCCACCAATAAATTCTTTATGCGCGCAGTGTTTCGCCCCCAAGACGGCTCGCCATCAATAGATGAGATCAGAGGCTCGTTTAATCAGGTCTCGGATAGCTTCGGTATGGACTGGAATATCCACGATCCCAAGGTTCCAGTTAAAACCCTGATTATGGTTTCAAAATATGACCACTGCCTCGACGATATTTTATATCGTCGCCGCAAAGGGGAATTTAATATGGAGATCACCGCGGTGGTCTCCAACCATGTTGACCTGCGCGCCATGGTTGAGCGCGAAGGTATTCCCTTTATCCACCTGCCAATCACTAAAGATACCAAGGCTCAGCAGGAACAGCGGCTGATGGAAATTGTTGACGAGACCGGTACCGAGCTGGTGGTCTTAGCCCGCTATATGCAGATTCTATCCAACGAATTGTCGGCCCAGCTGTCTGGCCGTTGCATTAATATTCACCACTCTTTTCTGCCCGGATTTAAAGGCGCCAAGCCCTATCATCAGGCCTATGAACGAGGCGTAAAAGTGATCGGTGCCACCGCTCACTACGTCACCTCCGATCTCGATGAAGGCCCCATTATCGAGCAGATCCTGACCCGGGTGAACCACAACTACAAACCCGAACATCTGGTCAGAGTCGGCCGCGACAATGAGAGCATGGCCCTGACCAAAGCGATCACCTACCACATTGAACGACGAGTGTTTCTCGACGGCAATAAAACAGTAGTGTTTCTAGGTGGCTAAATGCCACTGACACTATTATGGAGACTCCATGCCATTTGGACTTTTAAAATACGGGCTCAATAGTGAGTACCCGGGTACGCATCACTTTAATCCCACCACAGAGCTTAAAAAGCACTATGACGTAGTGATTATTGGCGCCGGTGGTCACGGCACCGGCATCGCCTACCATCTGGCAAAATACCACGGCATTACCAATGTCGCGGTACTGGAAAAGAATTATCTCGGCAGCGGTAATACCGCCCGCAACACCGCGGTGATTCGCTCCAACTACCTCACCGAAGAAGGAGTCACCTTCTATCGCGAGTCAGTGAAACTCTGGCAAGACCTGAGCAACGAATTTAACTACAACGTCATGATGGAAAGCCGCGGTCAGCTCACATTGGCCCACAGCGATGCCGCGATCCGCAGCTTTCGCTGGCGCGCTGAGGTCAATCAGCATATGGGCGTGCGCTCGGAACTGATCGACCGCCAGCAAATTGCCGAGATGATCCCCAACCTCAATATGTCTGAAGACGCACGCTTTCCGATTATGGCCGGACTCTGGCATGCGGATGGCGCCACCGCCCGTCACGACGCAGTGGCCTGGGGCTACGCCAAAGGCGCCTGCAAGCGCGGTGTCGAATTACATCAGCTCACCGAAGTGCAGGATATAGAAGTGACCAGCGGTAAAGTCACAGCAGTGAAAACCAATCGCGGGCGCATCGAGTGCGGCTGTGTGGTTCAAGCCGTAGCCGGTGCCAGCTCTATAGTAGCCAAGATGGCCGGCATACCACTACCGATTCACTCCTACCCTCTGCAAGCCATGGTCACACAACCCTACAAACCAGTTTTCACTCCCCATGTCAGTTCGCCTCACCTGCATGTCTATACCCATCAGACATCCCGCGGCGAATTTGTTATCGGTGGCGGTTCTGATCCCTACCCCCTCTACAACACCAGAGCCACTCTGGATCAGCGCGAGACACTGACGGCAGCTGCACTGGAACTGTTTCCCTTTCTAGCTCAGGCACGCATGTTGCGCCAGTGGGCTGGCACCACCGATATGACCCCGGACTACAGCCCGATTATGGGACTCAGTCCAGTGGACAATTATTATCTGGATGCCGGTTGGGGCACCTGGGGTTTTAAGGCGACACCGATTTGCGGCAAGACCATGGCAGAGCTGGTGGCGACCGGAAAAGTCCCGGAGATTATCAAGCCTTTCGAGCTCGAGCGTTTCTATAAGTACCAGCAAATCAACGAAGCCGGTGCCACCGCCGCTAGCCACTAAGACTTAGGGGAGACAATCATGAAACTATTAACCTGCCCTTTAAATGGCCTGCGCAATATCACCGAGTTTACCTACGGTGGTGAGTATCACCCCATGCCCGACCACCAGCAGGCCTCGTCACGAGAGTGGGCGGAGCACGTATTTTTCCATGACAATGCCGCCGGTGTGGTGATCGAGTGGTGGTGTCACAGTGCCAGCTCTTACTGGTTTTTGGCAGAGCGCAATACCATCAGCGACAAGATACTGCGGACCTTTCCCGCCAGCGAAATCTTTAACCAGCGCATCGACTTCAATCCGTTGCCTGAACTCACGTCCACCGCTCCTTCTACCCCACCTCCCACCGCAACTCAAAAGGGAGAGAGCTAATAATGTCGGATAATAGCCGTTTAGCCCCACCCTTTGGCTCGCTGATCAACCGCGAGCAACCCATAAGTTTTAGCTTTGAAAAGCAAACCTACAAGGGGTACGCCGGGGACAATATCGCCAGCGCTCTGGCCGCCAGCCAGCAATGGTTACTGAGCCGATCCTTTAAATATCACCGTCCTCGCGGCCTATTGACCATGGCCGGGCAAGATGCCAACACCATGATTCAGCTGCCCTCGGATCCCAATGCTCTCGCCGATCGCATCACTATCAGCGATGGACTTGAGGTCATGGCACAGAACTACAGCGGCAGCCTCAATCGCGACCGTGGGGCCCTGCTCGGATTGTTCTCTAAATTCCTACCGGTGGGCTTTTATTACAAAGCCTTTTTTAAGCCTCGTGGCATGTGGGAAAAGTGGGCACCACTGATTCGTAAAAAAGCCGGTCTCGGGGTGATTAACCAAGACTATCAGGCCGAGTATTACGACAAGCAGTATCAATTTTATGATGTCGCCGTAATTGGCGCCGGACCCGCGGGCCTTTCAGCAGCCTTGGAAGCGGCAAAAAGTGGTGCCGAAGTGCTGCTGGTGGACGAGAATGCCAGCCTCGGTGGATCACTCAACTACAGCCGTCTCGATGTCGAAGGCAATACAGCTCGCGTGCTGCGTCAGAAATTAGTTGCCGAAGTTGAAGCGAACGGCAATATCACCGCCATGACCAGTGCCACCTGCAATGGTTGGTTCGCCGATAACTGGCTGCCAATTATTGGTGGCAAGCGACTCTATAAAGTGCGCGCCAAGAAAACCATCCTCTGTGTCGGCTCACTGGAACAGCAAGCAGTGTTCCACAATAACGACCTGCCCGGTGTGATGATGAGCAGTGCCGCTCAGCGACTAATGCATCTCTATGGCGTGCGTCCCGGCAAAACCGCCGTGGTGGTCACCGGCAATAACGAAGGTTATGCCACCGCACTAGATCTGCTGGATGCCGGTGTCCAGGTCAAAGCCATTATCGACCTGCGCCAGCAGCCAGACTATGACGTCATTGCCAAATATGCTGTAAGCAAAGGTCTGAAAGTCAAAACCGGACATGCAGTTTATGCCGCCAATAAAGACCGCAGCGGTCTGCATCTGGGTTCGGTGGAAGTGCGCGAAATTATTAGTCAGGGAATCTGTGCGGCACCTATTAAAGGCAAGGGCAAAGGCGAAATCATTGACTGCGACACCCTGTGCATGTCCGTGGGTTACACCCCCACTTATCAGCTGATCTGCCAGGGTGGCGGCCAGCTGAGTTATGACGACACAAGCTCAATGTTTACTCTCACTAACTGCCCCGAAGACTGTCAGATTGCCGGATCAGTAAACAGCCACTGGCTGCTGGACGATGTGATGGCCGATGCCCGACGAGCGGCTCTGATTGCCACCAATGAATTGCAGCTGAGCAGCGCAACAGTGCCCGATGCCATTGCCCTATCACAGCAACAGAGCCCAAACTTTGGCTGGCCGATTTTTGCCCACCCCAAAGGCAAGGAATTTGTCGACTTTGATGAAGATCTACAGATTGCCGATATTATTAATGCCACCCGCGATGGCTACGAACATGTGCAGCTGGTCAAGCGCTACTCCACCTGCGGCATGGGTCCCTCACAGGGTCGCCACTCGGCATTGGCAACGGCTCGTTTAGTCGCCGCCGCCACCAATAAAACCGTGGCCCAAACCGGCGTGACCACGGCGCGGCCGCCGTTTTCCGCCGAGCATTTAGGGCACAGTGCCGGACGCAGTTTCTATCCCGCCCAGCGCAGCAATATGCACTATCGCCATATTGAAGCGGGCGCGCAGATGCTTCAGGCCGGCGCCTGGTATAGACCGGCCTATTACGGCAGTGCCGATCTGCGCCAGAGCTGTATTAATAATGAGGTCAAAAATGTACGCAGTAATGTCGGCCTGGTGGATGTTTCGACACTGGGTGGGCTAGAAGTGCGCGGACCTGATGCGCCTGAATTTTTAAACCGCTTTTATACCTTTGGCTTCTTAAAGCAGCCAGTGGGTAAAGCCCGCTATGCACTGCTGACCAATGAAGCGGGCGTGGTCATCGACGACGGTGTTGCCTGTCGCTTTACTGAGCAGCATTACTATGTCACTGCCACTACCGGCGGTGTCGGCAATGTCTATCAGAGCATGCTCAAGTGGAATGCCCAGTGGTGCCTGGATGTGGATATAGCCAATGTCACCTCGGCCTATTCCGCGGTCAATATCGCCGGGCCCAATGCCCGCAATGTGCTGGCCAAAGTCTGCTCGGATATTGATCTGGATAGCCAAGCCTTTCCCTATATGGGTGTTCGTGAAGGCACTGTTGCCGGTATTCCTGCACGGGTGATACGCGTTGGCTTTGTCGGTGAGCTGGGTTATGAAGTCCATATCCCCCAACACTGCGGCGAAGCCCTCTGGGATGCCCTGATCGACGCTGGCGCTGAGTTCTCAATCAAGCCATTTGGTATCGAAGCACAGCGTATTCTGCGTCTCGAGAAAGGCCATATTATTATCGGCCAGGACACCGACGCCATGTCCAATCCAGCTGAAGTCAATATGGGCTGGGCTATTGCCAAGAAGAAGCCCTTCTTTGTCGGCGGTCGCAGTATTCAAGAACTCAATAAAACGCCACTCAAGCGCTGCCAGGTTGGCTTTGTGATCAATGACCTCAAGGCACCGATTCCCCTGGAGAGCCACTTGGTGCTCGACGGCGATCGCATGACTGGGCGGGTCACCTCCTGTAATTACTCACCGACTCTGAATAAGCCAGTGGGCTTAGCCTTTGTAGAACCCGACCAAGCCGAGGCCGGCAGCCACTTTACGATCAAATCCAGTGGCGGTGTTATGGTCGATGCGATGGTGGTGAAACTGCCTTTCTATGATCCAGAAACCCAGCGTCAGGAGCTTTAATAATGTCATCGTCTATTGATATCGCCACCACCGCCCTGCGCCGCAGCCAACTCTATCGCCGTCATATTGAAATGGGCGCGGTGTTTGAGTCTCTCAGTGACGGGACAGCGGGTGATAGTGCAGTGGTCTGCCATTACGGGACTAACAATCAGGAACAAGAACTGACCCAGGCACAGCATCTCGGCCTAGCCGATCTCTCGACCCTGCCGCGTATGGGTTTTAAAGGTCTGGGTGCGCCGGACTGGGCAGCTGCACAGGGAATCCAACTGCCGGCGCAGCCCAATCAAGCAACCCTGCAGACTGATGGCACATTGGTCGCCCGTCTATCACAGAGCGAGCTTTTACTGGCCAGCAATCTCAATGGGTTGTCTGAGAGTATTGAGAGTATTGCCAAGACAACTCAGAGTGCGCGTAATTCAGAGCTACCAGAGCGCGTCTATAGCTTGCCGCGCAGTGACAGTCACAGCTGGTTAGTACTCTGCGGCAGTCGTGCGGCGGAAACTCTCGCCAAAGTCTGTGGCGTCGATCTGCGCCCGCACAAGTTTGCCAATGGCGAAGTGGCGCAGACATCAATCGCGAAAATTAATGGGGTGCTGGTGCGCAATGATCTGGGCGAGACGCTCAGCTACTGTATTTTTAGCGACAGCAGCTCGGTTGAATTTTTATGGGATAGCCTGCACGACGCCATGGCTGAATTTAAGGGTGCCGCGATTGGCATTCAGGCACTGCGGGACTGTTGATAATTAGCAGCTGTTAAGCCGCGAGTTCTTCTAGTACTTGAGGATGGCTCTGGGCGACTTTTATGAGAGTCACAGCAGCGCTATCCGGCTGCTTGCGCCCCTGCTCCCAGTCACGCAGAGTGCCGACGGGAATGCCCAATAGTTTGGCAAAAGCCGGCTGAGATTTTCGCAGCTCTTTTCTGACACTAATCACCAATAGTTGCTCTGGGGACCAGTTTTTTGCTGCGGCACCGGCTTTAATTGCCAGTACATCATCGAGCAGGGCCTGGCCTGCATGGGTCATTTTATTTGGCTTTTTAGTAGGTACGCTAATAGGCTTTTTATTTGGCATTTTAGTCTGCATCGATCGCCTCCTTAATTCTCTTTAATTCATGGGCGGGAATGGTTTCTCGCTCATTCTTGCTATACAGCGTCAGTAACCAGATAACTTCCCGTGAACTGTTAAAGTAGACAATCCTTACACCACCGCTCTTGCCTCTATTACCTCGCGTCCAGCGGATTTTTCTAACCCCATCAGAACCTGCCACAACCTCTCCTGCTCTGGGGTTGGTGGCGATATAAATAATGAACTCCTCGTAATCCGATGGCGCCCAGACTTTACTCGCCTTGGAGGTAAAGATCCCTGTCTCTATAACTGTTTGCAAAGAGTTTATACGGCTTTGCCGTACCCCGTCAAGTTCAAAGTATTAACATTAAATGACGGCAGTCACCTCGGCTAGCAGCCCGAGCCAATAGTGGAATCCAACGCACAGTTACCCGCAGTAATATTTAAGTGAAAATATTCCACTAAAAGAGCTTCAAGAAAAGACAGCAAACTTAGCCAGCACCGATTGCAAACCAAACAGCCCCATAAGATACTGGCGTCATGAAAAAAACTAAAAATATCGAAATCGGCGCATTAAAAATATTCGCTGCGGTATCCAACTCAGAAACCCTGACCCAGGCTGGCGAACAGCTCGGCATCACTCAGTCAGCCGTTTCACAGGCCATAAAGCAGCTGGAAATACAGACCGATACCCAATTGGTAATCACTCGCTCGCGACCGATTAAACTGACTCCCAGCGGCCAGGTGCTAAAAGACTACGCCAGGCAAGTTATCGAAGACACCCAGCGCATGCTCTCGGATGTGAGCATGGCTTCCAAAGGCGGTTTGGTGCCGCTAAATGTGGGCATGGTTGACTCTTTTTGCGACGTCGCCGGTCTGCAATTGATGCAGCAGCTGAAACCCTATACCTCAAGATTGGCTCTGCGCACTGGACTGGTTTCGCCACTTACCCAAGCCCTGCTCAATCGCGATCTGGACATATTGATTACCGGCGACCCACTGGACGAACACCCGCAGCTAAAGCGCTATCCGCTGCTGCGCGATCCCTTTGTGGTATTGGTCTCGAAGAAATGTAGTCTGCCCGCTGATCTAAATATTCAGTGGTTGGCGGAAAATCTGCCGTTTATTCAGTACAACCGTCAGTCGCGCCTCGGTACCTTGACCGACCTGATTGCCCGGCGTATAAATATCAAACTGATGACCAATTACGAGTTGGACAGCACCCAGACATTGCTGCGTTTTGTTCAGTCGGGTCACGGCTGGGCGATTGTCACCGGGCTCTGCATGGTGCGCTATCCTCACCTGCTTAAAGATGTGGAGATTATGCCCTTGGCCAATGGCAATCACGCCCGTTATCTGTCGTTGCTCTGCCGTCCTGATGAGCTGGGCAAGCTGCCACAGATGAGTGCCGAGATCTGCCGTAGTCTCTACAGCAATGAGATTGTCCCGCAGCTGGAGAAGATTGCTCCCTGGCTCAAACAGCAGGCCTATGCCATCGACAAAATGCCGGCGATCTAAAGCCCCCTAACGCCCGTTCAAATCGAACAGTTCGCCTAAACAATCATGCCCGGATCGTCGTCCATATCGATCAACAGATCCGCTGCCTGATCCTGTGAAACCTCCGCTGTAGCAATGGCAAAAGACTGATCGCCATGGTCTGAGGGCAAGTGCTCAGTAGTCCAACCCAGTGACGCAATTTTCTGTTCAAGCATCAGCTCAACTTCGACCTCAGAGTAATTTACCGAGGCGAGAATTTCACCGGTTGACTGACCGTGCCGCTCCGCTGGGGAAACCGATCGAATCAAACTGTTGGTGGGCCGGATAGCATAGTGGTCGATCTGCGTTAAGCAATGTCCGCTGGGGTGATTGGCATCGACTGAAAAGGCAAAACTGCCCAGATCGGTGCCAACAAAACCATCCGCCTCGCGACTGTATTGAGCGCGCAATGTTTCAATAGACTGGGGCTGTGCCGCAGCAATATCCGCCGTGATAAAACGTTTAACCCACTCCTCTGAAGAAGCCTGCTGAAAAGCTACCGTCAAAAAGGTTTGGATATCGCCTGTTAGGGTAATGCCCTGAAGCCCTGGCACTGTGGTTTCCAAACGCTCAAGCTCCGCTTCACTGGAATCAATAAAGATCCAGTCATCCCAGGTTTTGTAAAAGTGTGACAGAGCATGGCTGCCCATGGCCCCGCGACCCGAAGGTTCATTAAACGGCTCCACGCCAGCGTAATCGAAACAGAACGGCAGCTGCGCTAGATTAGTCACTGCCGACAGCGACGTGCGCGCGCGACAGGCAACACCGGTTTTTAAGTGATGGTAGAGCGCCATGGCCATACCGACACCGCCAGCAAATCCGCAGTTAACATCCAAGGTACCCAAGTGGGCGTGTTCCTCTGGTGTCTCCACTCCGCCAAAGCGAGACATAATGCCGCTGTTGGCCTGAATAATATCGTCATAACCAATGTAGTTGGTTTTTAAACCGGCAATCGGGCCGCCGAAACAATCGAGACGGCAGAACAGCACACCAGGATTAATTTTTTGCAAGCTGTCGTGATCCAAACCTAGACTGACCATCTGTCGCTCCGGCGCATTGATCACCACCATATCGACACTGCGTACCAAGCGTTCAAAGGCTTCTCGGCCCTGAGGCTGGTTGATATCAATCAAGGCGCTTTGCTTGCCCATATCCGACTGAAAGCCAAACAGCGTTCCGATCAAAGGATCATAGGTGGGCACCACCGACTGTAGCTTAATCACCTCGGCACCAAAGCGTGCCAAAAAGGCTGAAGAATGAGGTCCGGCAATCACATTGGTCAGGTCGAGAATACGCACGCCATCGAGCCAGCCAGTCTTGTCCATCAAATTGGTTTGGGCATCGCCCACGGCACTTTTAGGTCGGGTGATAGTCTCTGCGGCAGCCACTGCTTTCAGCAGCTCCAAGGCGACATCAAAGCTGACCATTTGGCGCGGCGTTGGCGCCAACATCAGATGGGCGGAATCTTCCAGCCAGGCTATGGGGCCAGGCTGCTTCATTAGGCCGTACTCAGGATCATTAACCTCGACAATCAGACCGGCGCTATTGCAGTGATCGCTGTTGACCCACTCTTTGGTGGTGCGATGGGGCGCGCCGGGAATTTTACCCTGACCAAAAATAACACCCCACTCATCGGAGCTCTTGGTGAGAAATACCAGCTTCATTTTCTCGGCGATTATATCCGCCCATTTTTTCGGCAGTGGATAAACACCAATAGAGGTTTCTCCGTCCCATTCGCTAACCGGCGCATGGAGATCAGAGGTATCTGGCAGGCCTTCGGCCACTAGTTCCTCATAGAGACCCAACACTTCCAAACAGCGGCGCGCGTGGGTGCGGTGAGATGGGCAGACAGAGTAAAACTTGCGGCCGTCGGCGCAATCGTAGCTGCGGTAGAACGGATCCAAGTATTCCTGGAGATCTTCATAGCTCAGGTCGAAGGGAATATTAGCCGCGGTGCGACGTTCGATTTCCAGTTCCCGCATGGTTTTGTAGCGCTCGGGGAGTCCGTCGACAACATAGGAGTTGTAAGACAGTCCTTCCATCATGGCCGCAACCACAGGCACTTCGATGCTGTCGCCGCTGCCAGTTTTTTCACGGCCAAACAGAGCCAATGCCAGAGCGCTGGCGCCGAGGCAGGTGGCGTAGGAAGAGCCCAGTGGTAACGGTGAAAAGCAGGGGTTAAGGCCCATCAATACTCGGTTAAAGCCCATATCAGTGAAGGCACCAGCAGTGGCAGCCACTACTGCTTCCGTGGCTTTCCAATCACGGCGCAGCTGGTCGTTGCTGGCGAAACCTGGCATGGACAGGGTAATCAATTCGGGGCGTTGGTCGCGGAGCTGCTGGAAGTCGAGGCCGAGTTTTTCCATGACGCCGGGACGGAAGGATTCAATCACTATATCGGCTTGGTCGATCAGGCTTAAGGCTTGAGAGAGGCCGTCATCGCTTTTTAGGTCTAGGCGCAAGCAGCTTTTGTTACGATTTAGTATGGCATTGGCAGCATGATTCCACTGGGGACCCTGGGGTGGGTCGATGTGGATTACCGTAGCTCCCAGATCGGCGAGGACCATGGCGACGGCCGGTCCAGCGATTTGCTGACCGAAGTCGATAACGCGAACGCCGACGAGTGGAAGCTGGGGTTGTTTTTGCATGGCTTGCTACCTTTAAAAATCGTTTTTAATATTTTATTGAACTACTGTCACTCTGTTATCTCGGCCCGCAGTACTTTTTTATGCCGACCTGCCGTATTTTTTAATCCTGACCCGCCGTACTTTTCATGCCGACTCGCCGTACTTTGTCATCCCGACCCGCCGTACTTTGTCATCCCGACCGCAGCGGAGGGATCTCAGCCAGTCGGCAGGAGATCCTTCGACTTCGCTCAGGATGACAAGCTGGTGCGTAATCCCAACCGCCGTGCTTTGTCATCCCAACCCGCCCTCCTCTGCCAAGATATAAAACCAGCACCCCGGGTCTTGCAGCGAAGCCGTGCAGCCCCTTTTCGATCAATCAGGGCCCGCTTATGGGTTTGTGATTTTCAGATTGAGAGAGCGCCCTGTCTGAGTGAAACGAGTTGCGCGAACGCTGAAAATCACAAACCCATGGGACCGATCGCAAAGGGGCTGCATGGCTTTGCCCACACCCAACCCGAAAATCCCTCTTCACTGCCCTTTCGCGGGATACCAAGTGGTGCCCAAATCTGTCCTAAATACAAACTACTACCTCTACTAACCAGAGCTAATCTGATCATTTATGGGCGGCATAATAGGAGCGAATTATTGACCGCACCATCAATTAAAAATTGGCCTCAGGCATGGTTTTTTTTATGCCTCAAGAACGCTGAGAGTCAAACAGCAAAAAGCCCGAAAACAGGGCTCTAGGGCGCCATTTCCCGGCATCACTCAAAATCCTTATACAGTTCAATTTAGGTCTGTTTTAACCTCTCAGTCCCAATGATTTTTAGAGTATTGGGCTGGTTTTTTTAATGCCCAGAATCATTTACCATTAAAAACAATACATAACGTATCGTTATGCTGTTTTATCGCTAATAATGAGTGTAATATCGCCGCCATAATCATAAGAATTAAGGGGAGTAACAAAATGTCCGTGCAAATTATCCTGCCACGTATCCTGCAAGTAGGTGCCGGCGCCAGTCAGCAAGCTGGCACCATCGTCAAAGCCCTGGAATGTCAGCGTCCTTTAATCGTCACCGACAAAATGATGGTGCAGCTGGGTTATGTGGCGCGCATTCAGCAGAGCCTTACCGCTCTGGGTATTCACTCCGATGTTTTTAATGACACGGTGCCCGAACCCACGGTCAGCTCAATACAGGCTGGAGTCGAGATGGTCCGTGATGGCAGCTACGATTCGATTATTGCGATTGGCGGTGGCAGCCCCATCGACAGTGCCAAGGCGATCAGTATTCTTGGGAAATATGGCGGCGTGATGCGGGACTATAAGTTTCCCCGCGTAGTCAGCGAGCCAGGTCTACCTATTATTGCCATCCCCACCACCGCTGGCACAGGTTCCGAAGCCACGCGTGTAACCATTATTACCGACGAGACCAATGACGAAAAGATGCTCTGTGTCGGCATTGGTTTTATGCCCACCGCCGCTCTGGTGGACTACGAATTAACCCTGAGCCTGCCTGCGCGTACCACAGCGGATACCGGTATCGATGCCCTGACCCATGCCATGGAAGCCTACGTCAGCAAGAAGACCAGCCTCTACAGCGATACTCAGGCGATTGCCGCAATGAAACTGCTGGCACCGAATCTGCGCCGGGCTTTTCACGATGGTAGTGATCGCGAAGCCCGCGAGGCAATGATGCTCGGTTCTACGCTGGCTGGCGTGGCTTTTTCCAACGCCTCTGTGGCTCTGGTCCACGGCATGAGCCGTCCGATTGGTGCTTTCTATCATGTACCCCACGGCCTCTCCAATGCCATGCTGCTGCCCGCGGTCACTGAATACTCTATCCCAGCAGCACCAGAGCGCTATGCCGATTGTGCCCGAGCCATGGGTGTAGCCGAGGTCAGTGACAGCGATGAACAGGCCAACGCCAAGTTGATGACTGAACTCTATGCTATCAATGAAGAATTACAGGTGCCTACTCCGGAGCAGTTTGGTATTTCCCGTGAGCACTTTTTTGGCAATTTGGAAACTATGGCAGAACAGGCGATTGGCTCGGGGTCTCCCGGCAATAATCCACGGGTTCCCAGCGCCGATGAAATTATTCAGATCTATAAAAAACTTTGGTAGTGCGTTTTATAGGATTTCATTTTTTAAACCAATTTTTTAACACTTTATTGAAGGACACAAACCATGACCACAGTCGGACATTTTATCAACGGTCAACAGATCACTGACGGCGAACGCACTCAGGATGTCTACAACCCATCCACAGGCGCTGTCAGCAAGCAGGTTTCACTGGCTTCCAAAGCCACTGTTGAAGAGGCCATCGCAGCCGCTCAGGCGGCCTTCCCAGCATGGCGCAATACCCCTGCTATAAAGCGCGCGCGAGTGATGTTTAAGTTTAAAGATCTGCTGGAACAGAACGCCGACAAAATTTGCCAGATGATTGGCGAAGAGCACGGCAAGATTTCCCACGATGCCGCCGGCGAACTACAGCGCGGTATCGAAAACGTTGAATACGCCTGTGGCGCACCGGAACTATTAAAAGGCGAGCACAGTAAAAATGTCGCAGCTGGTGTGGATTCTTGGAGTGAGTTTCAACCTCTGGGTGTGGTGGCGGGTATTACGCCATTTAACTTCCCCGCCATGGTGCCACTGTGGATGTATCCCATGGCCATCGTCTGTGGCAACTGCTTTATTCTCAAGCCCTCAGAGCGAGATCCCAGTTCCACTCTGTATATAGCGTCTCTACTGAAAGAAGCTGGCCTTCCCGACGGCGTGATGAATGTGGTGAATGGCGACAAAGTCGCGGTGGATACGCTGCTGCATGACGAGCGTATCAAGGCGGTTAGCTTTGTCGGTTCAACGCCCATTGCTGAATATATTTACAGCACCGCCAGTGCTAATGGCAAACGCTGTCAGGCTCTCGGCGGGGCGAAAAACCACGCCATCGTGATGCCCGATGCGGATATGGACAATGCCGTGAATCAGTTGCTCGGTGCCGCCTTTGGCAGCTCTGGCGAACGCTGCATGGCGCTCTCTGTTGCAGTGGCAGTTGGCGATGCCGCTGGTGATGCTCTGGTGAGTAAAATGACTGCGGCTATGGAAGCGTTAAATGTCGGCCCTTACAGCGACAGTAACAATGACTTTGGCCCGGTGATTACCCAGCAGCATAAGGACAAAGTGGTTGGCTATATCGACAGTGCTGAGCAGCAAGGTGCCACCATTGTGGTCGACGGTCGCAAGCCTGAAATTGCCGGGCATGAAAACGGTTTCTTTGTCGGTGGCACCCTAATCGACAGCGTTACTGCGGATATGGAAAGCTACAAAGCCGAAATTTTTGGCCCGGTATTACAGGTTATACGTGTCGACAGCATGCAGGCAGCGATGGATCTGATCGACGCCCATGAATACGGAAACGGCACCTGTATATTCACCCGCGACGGCGAAGCAGCGCGGTACTTCTCAGACAATATCCAAGTGGGTATGGTGGGCATTAATATTCCCCTGCCAGTGCCTGTTGCCTACCATAGCTTTGGCGGTTGGAAGCGTTCACTGTTTGGTGATCTGCACGCCTACGGCCCAGATGCAGTGCGCTTCTATACCAAGCGTAAAACCATCACTCAGCGCTGGCCTTCGGCCGGTGTTCGTGAAGGTGCCCTCTTCTCTATGCCGACAATGAGTTAAAAACTTATTATTTAAGACATTAAGAATTTAAGGACTGAATGGAAATGGAAACCAGCGGCAGAGAAAAAGGCTCGAGTATTAGCCGGGTGATGGACATTATTGAGGCGGTATCCAAAGCTGAACGACCACTGTCGCCAGCGGATCTGGCCCTGCTTTTGGATATTCCGAAACCCAGTATTCATCGCCTGCTCAACCAGTTGGAAAACGACGGCTTTGTGCAGACCACCCTGCGTGGGCTGATTATTCCCGGCCTGCGTTTGCACGGTGTCGCCTGGGGTGTTTTACACAGCCAGCGGTTTAGCGCCGCGCGCCGCGCGATTCTCGAGAAGCTCACCGAGCAGACCGGGGAGACCTGTGGCATTGCCATCGCCAATGGCAGCGAAATGATTTATTACGATCGCGTGCAGTCAGACTGGCCCTTGCAACTCAATTTGCCGGTGGGCAGCCATACACCGGCCTGGTGCACCGCCAGTGGCAAGCTCTATCTCAGTTCATTGCCCAAGCAGCGCCGGCAAAAGATTATCAGTCATCTGCCACTGCGCCAATATGCACGCAATACCATTGTCGATGTCGAGCTGTTGGAGGCGGATCTAGCGACCACCAGAAACCGTAAGATCGGCACTGATAATGAAGAGTTTGTCGACGGTATGGCGGGCTGTGCTGTGCCTATTTTGGACCCTGAGGGACGGCTCTGTGCCTGCCTGTTTATTCACGCGCCACTATTGCGTAAAAGTCTCGATCAATTGCTCAGCTACAGTGATATTCTGCATACAGCAGCCGCCGAACTGGGTTCTCTAATAGATGGCCCAGACAGCACCAACGGCTAACCTCGGGAGAGGAAAATGATTAAAAAAAGACTACCTCCTCTGAACTGGTTGCGCTCCTTCGAAGCCGCAGCCCGTCACCGTAATTTCACTCTGGCAGCGGCCGAGTTGAATATGACTCAGGCGACCATTAGTCAGCAGATTAAGGGTCTTGAATCCCAGCTTGGCTGCGCGTTATTTATTCGTCTGCCTAGGGGTTTGGAATTAACTGACGCGGCGCGAGCCTATATTCCCGGCGTCCGTGAATCGATTGAGAAACTCGCGGTGGTCACCGACGAGGTGTTCGGCAAAGAACGCAGTCACACCCTGACAGTGCGAAGTAATCTGGTGTTTTTCAATACCTGGCTGGCACCGCGACTGGCAGATTTTCGGCATAATTACCCGGACATTGATCTGCGCTTCACCAGCAATATCTGGCTGGACTCAGTGAACAAAGAAGCCGATATAGAAATTCGTTATGGCAAGGGCATGTGGCCAGATCTGATCAGTGATCGACTCACCTGGGATCAGTTGATTCCCGTCTGTAGCCCACAGGTACTAGGCGCCGACCATATCAGTAAGGATACGCCCCCGCCAGCCACTGCCGAAGAGCTCTCTGAGCATACCTTGCTGCATGTGATCGGCTACGAGGAAGGATGGGGATACTGGCTGAAGAAACTCGGCCATCACAGTATCGATGCCTCTCAGGGTATTCACTTTGACTCATTGATTACCGCTATGGAAATGGCGGTGCAGGGACATGGCATCGCACTCAGTCGAACCTCCATAGCGTCGACGCTATTGGAATCCGGCCGTTTGATTAAACCCTTTGAGGGCGGTGTCACGACAGAGGAGGCGTTCTTTATTGCGATCCCCTCAAACAAGCCGATTCAACGGCATGTACAGGCGTTTCGCAGTTGGGTGATTCATCAGGGGCAGAATGCGCGCTATTAAATTTTCTTAAAACTGAGGGCTCTGCTCTTTACTGCTTAAGGCTCTTTACTGCTTAAGGCTCTTTATTGGCCGAGGGCTCTAAGAACCACCAGCCCCATCACGGGAACTGTCGGTGGATTCAACCAGTATTCTGGCAACTAGTTCATCAAGGGTATGCCACAGGGCTTCGTCTATCTCTATGCCCTGCTCCACCGAAGCGCTATAGCAGGCCAGCATTTCCTCTGCAGTATAGGTTTCAAGAAACACACCAAACTCGAGCTCTTTGGAAAATTGCCTTTCAATAACCGCAATATCCGTACCGGAAAAAATCCTTAGAGACTGTGAATCAAACTCGCCGGTCATGGTGAAGGTTTGATATTCCGGCAACTGAGCACCGGGAGTAATCGACACTTTGACACAGTAATCCGACTGCCGCCAATAGGCGATAAAGGCCAGATTGCGCCGCGCCGCTTTCACCAGGCGCTGCAATATAAAGGTGCGGTTATAACAGTTCGTCAGCTCTAGTGCGGCCCAGGAACCCTTCATCACCTGAGAGCTGATCAGATCCACCGCCTCGCTGCCACAGAGCAAGATCGACGTGCCTTTGCCGTCGAGCATAGAGTGGTGGTCATCCTCCTGTACTAGATCCGCATGCACAGGCCCGGTGGTATTGAGGTAGGTGAGCACCGCCTGCAAGCGGTCAAAACCATCGAAACCATGGGTCTCTAACCAGACCACCATATCCGCGGCGTCGTAATAATCCCCGGGCTGAAAACCCAGCCCCTCAAAGGCCTTTTTTAAGGCGGCCATCAATTCATTCTTAGAGACTTTCATCGACTTAAAGAGGCCTGATTACAGGTTTGACTGGAAACTGCCAGTCATCAGCATTAGCACTGCCAAAATCGCTGATCAGGGGAGCGCCCTGGAACATAGTATTGCGCACCCAGAGGCGTGACCGCGGGTCAAACTTGCTCACCCCAAAAAACGATAATTTGCAGCGCAGTAAATAAATCGGCAGCACATCACTGTGCACCAAATTTTCGCGAATATCACCGTAACGACTCTGGGCCATGGTTTGAATCCGCGCGACGATACCACTGTAATTGGGGCACTGCATAATAAAATGCGCGACGTTTTGCTCGGGACAGGTTTTGTTGTAATGCTGAAGAAGGTCGTAACACTCTCTTACCCGGCGGCCAACCGCCAGTGGCATCTCTTTCTCCATACCCATATCAATATTGGTCTGACCCAGGCGCGGCTCCATCTTCTCTTGGGAGCGATACCAAAATGCCCCCATGGACTCATGCTTGCTAAAGTCGATAGCCAGTGCCCAGTCATACTTATCTTCGATAATTGCCAGCAGGTCAGCGACTGACATTTCCGGTGTTATTTGCTGAGACTCTTCCGTCCCCATCTGCTCTTCAAGACCATCCACCAGATCCGGATAGAGTTCGATCAACATAGTATTGATCACTTCCTGAGTTTCTATATGCCAGTGCTGCTCGGCATACTGAATTAGATCCGCCCAGACATAGTGGGTAATCGCCAGGTCGGCAGCCTGCTCTTGCAGCCATAAATGCAGGGCCTGGAGCTCTTCGCGAACCACAACATTGGAATTCTTTTGCCGTTCATCGGCAGTGATAATTTCACCCAGATGCTGGATCACTCGTTCAGTCGCCATATCCAAGCGCGCCATGGTGGCTTTATCGACACCGACTTCACTGGCCACCACCGCCGTGGCCAATGCGGTTTCCCGCATCTCGATCCACTGGTTAATCAGCAGCGGATGATTAATCAAAAACGGCGCCATACCCAGACCGGTGGAATTACCAATCCCTAGGTAGCGTCTAATATCTTGGTGCAGAGTCACCGCCGTTTCCGGCCCGCGCTGGGCGGCTAAATAATCCGCCTGCTGCATACTAAAGTGGCGCAACATATAACAGGTAAACATCTCGGCGGCAAAAGGCCGGGCAAAATCCCGGTGCTTGGTGCGCACCTTTTCCCAATCCGCCATACCCAACTTACCACTGCCATAGGCAGCCGTGGTGCGATAGAGATAACCCACTTCAGCGATCACATCTACATCCGGCTGACGACCCTGAGACAACTCATCGACCACATATTCAAAAGTCCGAGCACTGCGATTGGCGCGGGATAACACCAACACTCGGGAGTCCACTCGACCGGCTTCTTGTTTCGGCACATTGGCACGTAAAAACTCAAGCTGCTCAGCGTCCACAGTGCCTTCACAGAGGGCCATAGTCAGGTCCCACTGATTGGCGATCACCCGGTCATTGCGATTCTCTGGGTCCAAATAATGGGAGAACAGCACATAACTAAAGGTGCCGTATTTAGCCTCAACCTCATAGACCACGGTGCCATAACCCTGATCGTCGAGATCAAATAGTGGGCTAGTGATCTGCCAGTTCTCAGCCACCATACGCCGCACCAAGGTGCGCATAAAGCTCAGTCGTGACTGGTGAAAGCTGCCCAGACGTTCGAGCTGCATAACCTGACTGGCAGGACGCAGTGGCAAGAGTTTGATCTTGCTTTCGTCTGTTGAGTTCGCTGATGAGTGCGGGTCTTTATGCACGGCGTTATTGGCCTATTTAGGTATTAATCTATCAATCCGATAGATTAATCAGACTGTTTTATATGACCCTGTTTCAAGGCCATTATTTTTGCTATTTTAGGGGCATTCCAAAGTGACGGCATTAATATAAGCGACACTGGAACCGCAGTTACGACAATAAACGACTGTAGTGCCGTTACGCCGCCTGAGCCCACTGAGATCAAAATCGCCGCTAATACACCCATCATAATTCCCCAGAACACTCGCAGGGCCGTAGGCGGATCATCAGTGCCGGTCATCACCATGGAAACCGTGTAGGTCATGGAATCACCAGTGGTGGCAACAAAGATCGTTGTCAGCACCAAAAATAGAACTGAGATCAAAAAGCCCCAGGGCAGCTGTTGGGTGATGGCCAATAGCGCCGCCGGCATACCAGAGGCAGCATAGGGACCAGAGATCACACCGGGTGTAGCCAACTCAAAGGCAATGCCGGTACCGCCGACAATGGTGAACCAAAAGTAGGTCACCAGTGGCGCGATCAAGGACAGGGTAACAATCAACTGACGAATCGTGCGACCGCGAGAAATGCGCGCAATAAACATTGCCATCAATGGGCCATAGCCAATAAACCAGCCCCAGAAAAATACCGTCCAGCCATTCACCCAACCGGTATCAGCACGGTAACTGGCCATGGGAATAAACTCAGTGATCAAGACACCCACAGACTGAATAAAGCTATCAAAAATAAACGCGGTTGGCCCAAAGAGTAAAATAAAGCTAATCAGCACAATGGATAAACCAATATTAAATGAGCTGAGGATTTGAATACCCCGGGTAACACCAGAGACTGCGGAGACAGTGTAAATGGCGATTAGACCGAGAATAATCAGCAACTGAGTGCTGTAGTCATTGCTGACACCAAACAGCTCAGAGAGGCCAAAACTAACCTGTAGACCCAAGAAGCCAATAGGTCCCACTGTGCCTGAAACAACTGCCACCACGCAGGCCGCATCGATAAACGCGCCAAACCAGCCATGTAATACCCGCTCACCAAAAACTGGATACAACAGAATCCGCGGCTTTAGCGGCAGACCTTTGTCGTAGTGCAGGTACATAAAAATAATCGCAGTCAGACTGCCGAGAATCGACCAGGACAAAAAGCCCCAGTGCATATAGCTCTGCGCCAGTGCCGGGTAGACTGCCTCTTGAGTAGCCGACTCAACGCCAAACAGTGGCGGTGAGGCAATAAAGTGCGCCATGGGTTCTGCTGCGGCCCAAAATACACCGCCACCGGCCAGTAGCGTACACATAATAATCGCCACCCATTTATAGGTGCTGATATCCGGGGCATCGAGATTGCCCAGTCGCGCCTTACCGGAATCGGAGATCGCCACATACAGAGCAATTAAAAAAGTCAGCAGCATTAACAGTTGCCAGTAAGCGCCAAACAATTGGGTCGCACCGCCAAAGGCACTGTTAACCGTTGCCGACAGCAGTTCGATATCCAATAGCGCGGTGGCGACAAACAACATCAAGAAACCACCGCTCAGAATAAACACCGGCCAATCAATAACTGCGGCTGACTTTTCCGCGGTCTGATGGCTCATGTTCGCGCCTTACCGACAAATGATTTTTCAAAAAATGACTGCCAGTTCTGGCCCATTATTTTGCCTATATCAGTGTCGCTAAAGCCCACATCTTCAAGGCCCTGAGCTACTGTGTGCATATCCTTTGATCCGGCGAACCAGCTTGGCTGACGCGGCCATGAAGGACTGGCAGCCGTGCCTTCGCCATGATCTATGCCCATGGTCCAACGACCACTGCGCATCCACTCAAGCACCGAGTAATCCCAGTTTTCACAGAGATCCGAGCCAATACCCAGACGGTCGATGCCAATCATTTCGGCAGTCTGCATAATCATCTGGCAGAACTCTGGCAAGGTGCAATCTGAGCCATTGTTGAGATGAAAGGGATACATACTAAAACCCAGCATGCCTTCGGATTCGCCGATAGCACGGAGTACTTTATCGGATTTATTTCTCAGGGCAGCATGGAAAAATGTTGGGTTAGCATGGGTTATGGCGATAGGTCGCTCAGAGATCTCAATGGCTTCCAGGGTGGACTTTTCCGCACTGTGGGACATATCAATAATCATGCCCACGCGGTTCATTTCTTTGATGACCTGCTTGCCAAAACGAGTAATACCGCCATCTTGCTCTTCGTAACAACCGGTCGCCAACAGGCTCTGGTTATTGTAACTGAGCTGCATAATACGCACACCCAACTGATGAAGAATCTGTACCATTTTGACATCGTCTTCAATCGGCGAGCAGTTTTGAAAGCCAAAGATAATACCCACCTTGCCCAGCCGCTTGGCCTCTAAAATATCGTCCGCACTGTGCACAGGCATAATAAGATCGCCATGATCGAGAAAATGGCGATTCCAATGACCAATGTTTTCTAATGTCTCGCGACTATTTTCCCAGTAGGCAATGGTGACATGAATAGCATGTAACCCGGCACGCTGAGCCTTTTCAAATAGCCCGCGGTTCCAATTGACGTACTGCAGGCCATCAACAAGAAGCATATCTCTGTTCATCATTAGTCCCTGTTAGTACGGCTTGCTGTAGTTAGTTTTTATAATGGTGTAGAACTCACGAGCGTATTGACCCTGCTCTCGGGCACCGTAGCTTGAGTTCTTGCGACCCCCAAAGGGCACATGGTAGTCGGTACCTGCGGTAGGCAGATTAACCATCACGCAGCCGGATTTGGAGTGGCGTTTAAAATGGCCTGCATACTGTAGCGAGTTGGTAATAATACCTGAGGTAAGACCAAAGTCTGAGTCATTCGACACCTCGAGGGCCTCCTCATAACTATCAACTTTAATCACACAGGCGATCGGGCCAAAGACTTCTTCACGGTTAATGCGCATCTGGTTATTGGTATTAATAAACAGTGCGGGGGACATAAAGAAACCCTCGGTATCCAGCTGCAAACGCTTACCACCCACCACTAATTGGGCACCTTCGTCTTGGGCAATCTGCATATACTCGAGGTTCTGTTCAAGCTGGCGAGCATCGACCACTGGACCGATCTGCGAGCCTTCACCCAAGGCATGACCCACCACCAGCTTGCTGACAGCAGCGCTCATCTTTTCAACAAACTCATCGTGGATACCGGCCTGCACAATAATTCTTGAAGAGGCAGTACATTTTTGCCCAGTACCAAAATAACCACCGGCAACAGCACAGGTAACGGCCACATCAATATCCGCATCATCGAGCACGACCAGTGCATTCTTACTGCCCATCTCTAGTTGAATACGGGCCATATTGTCGATGGCATTACGGGCGATATGACGACCCACACCTACAGAACCGGTAAAGGTTACCGCCTGAATATCAGGGGAGGTACAAAGGGTTTCACCCACATCTCGACCTGACCCCATAACCAGATTAAACACGCCAGCGGGCAGACCACTGCGACTGATAATATCGGCCAGTATCCAGGCACTCGCAGGTACTAACTCGGCAGGCTTAAGTACCACAGCGTTGCCATAGGCCAGAGCCGGAGCAACTTTCCATGCGGCCACCGCCATAGGGAAATTCCATGGCGTGACAATGCCAATAACACCCAGTGCTTCACGGTGGACTTCTACATCCACACCCGGGCGCACAGACTGGGTATTCTCACCCATCAGTCGCAGCGCTTCGGCGCCGTAGTATTGAAAGAACTGACCAGAGCGGTAGACCTCGCCAACGCCTTCAGCGCGGGTTTTGCCCTCTTCTCGGGCGAGAATTTCGCCAATTTCACCACTGCGAGCAATAAGCTCGGCGCCAATAAAATCCAGCACCTGCTTGCGCTGCTCTAAGCCGCTTTGTGACCAGTCATCAAAGGCAGTATTGGCTGCTGCAATGGCTGCAAGACAGTCTTCCGAGGACGCTTTGGCATAGTGCCCCACTACATCACTGGTATCTGACGGGTTAATATTTTCAATTACAGCTGAACTGCCCACCCACTGGCCATTGATATAGTTTTGGAACATTGTTTGACTCATCTGACTTCCCTTTATTTCGTTGGTTAAAACAGGTTTTAGCGGCCTGTTGTTATCTAATCGCGCCCTCTAGTCTTCTATTTTTAGTCCTAACCAGCTATAAATCTAATCAATAATTTATATACATATATAAGCGTAATTAATTTATGCCGATTTGGATATAAATTTACTAATAATAATAAAAAGTAATAAAAGGCATTTATATCAAAAACTTAAATGTAACGCTCAGACATCTGCGTACCTTTATCGTAGTTGCCCAAGAAGGCAGCTTTAATCGGGCGGCGGAAATACTGTCTCGCACCCAACCGGCTATTACTCTCGCAGTAAAACAGCTCGAAGAATTTATCGACTTAAAACTGATCGAACGCACTACGCGCAATGTAACCACCACCGTCGAGGGTGAGAATTTCCTGCCTATTGCCGAGCGCCTAGTGCGAGATTTTGATAGTGCAATCTATGATCTTAGAGCGACCTCAGAACGGCGCATTGGCCATGTCAGTATGGCGGTTGTACCCTCAGTCGCTACCAACCTGTTACCAGAAATCATTAAAACCTTCTCTACTGAGTTCCCCGGCATCAATCTGCATCTCGATGATGATAGCTCTCGTGGCGTGCAGCATAGAGTCGAGCGCAATGAGGTGGACTTTGGTATCGGCAGTATGTGGAAACCTAATAAGGTGCTGGAGTTCACACCGCTATTTGCCGATAAACTGCAACTTATCTGCCACCGTGATCATGCCCTAGCAAAGACCACCAAACCAGTGCGCTGGGACCAGCTGAACAACGTT
>ENA-OQVM01001455-OQVM01001455.1-marine-metagenome-genome-assembly--contig:-NODE-1455-length-31373-cov-10.320520_pt1 | contig 31373 bp, 26 predicted proteins | sample MGYA00237776_ERZ505498 | MGnify/ENA primary metagenome ERZ505498 (study PRJEB26159, sample SAMN06265151) | marine metagenome | isolation source: Helgoland LTER site | place: Germany:Helgoland, sampling...
CTAGTGGCGCTAAGCCAAGAACATTGGGTGCAACGCCCCAGACTAACGCATCAAGGCGGTCCTCTGATTAAATCAACCGGCCGGTGCCTTCCCAGTAGGGATCGCGTAACTTGCGCTTATACAGTTTTCCAGTTTCATGCCGCGGCATGTCCACAACGAAATCAAAACTCTTCGGCGTTTTGTAGCCAGCCAAATGTTCCCGACAGAAAGCCGCAAGCGTCTCGGCCAAGGCCGGATCAACCGTTGCACCGGGCACCAGCTCAACGGCTGCTTTGACTTCTTCCCCAAACTCCTCATTGGGAATGCCGAAGACCGCAACATCCTGCACCAGGGCATGGGTTGCCAGCACCCCTTCGATTTCCGCAGGATAGATATTAACGCCGCCCGAGATAATCATGTCGATCTTGCGGTCACTCAAATACAGATACCCGTCTTCATCGAAATAACCGACATCGCCAAAGGTGAAGACACCCGGCTTTAGGTGCACCGCTTCGGTTTTCTCGGGTTCGTTGTGGTATTCAAAATCTGAGCCCATCAGATTGCGCACATAGATGTCACCGGACTCCCCCACCGGGCGCGCCGCGCCATTTTCATCAACGATCGTGATTTCAACCATCGCCGACTGTTTGCCAACGGTCCCGGGCCGCGCAAGCCACTCTTCAGCCGACGCGGTCGTGACAATCGAGCCTTCCGTCGAGCCATAATATTCATTGATCACCGGGCCCCACCAATCGATCATCTGACGCTTCACCATAGGCGGACAGGGCGCGGCGCCATGCCACACGACTTGCAAGGAATCACCCTTGAAGCTTTGCTTAACCGCCGCATCCAGTTTCAAAAAGCGACTGAATTGCGTCGGGACTAAGTGCACATTGGTGATCTGGTGGGCATCGATTAAGGCCAGAGATTCTGCGGCATCAAAACGATGCCGGGTCACAATTTGACTGCCGGTCATCAAGACTAAGAACGAAAAAGCCCACTGGGCCGAATGATACAGCGGCCCGCAAACAAAGGTGCGCCCGGTATTGGGAATGCCAAGCATTTGCGCCATGCTGCCGCCCATGAGCTCCAGCATTTCAACCGGCATCACCGCTTTTGAGGCGCTTGAGCGGACCCCCTTTGGCCGGCCGGTCGTGCCGGACGTATAGAACATGGGTCCACCTAGGGTTTGGGCCTCGGGCTCATCAGACGGTTGCGCCGCCAAGAAGTGTTCGTAATCGATGAACCCATCAGCGGCTGTTTGCGCAGGCGTCATCCGGATTCCAATTCGCGTGAGGGGTTGACCATTACTGGCCTTAACGGCGCTCGTGACCTCATGAAACTGCCCTTCGGCAAACAGCATTTTACAGCCCGCATCATCCACCACGTACTGCAGTTCATCGGTCGTAAAATGCCAGTTCACCGGCACGTAGATCACGCCGCAATGGGCAGCCGCTGCCATGATTTCTAAGAACTCTCGGCAGTTGCCCGAGAAAACCGCAATGGTGTCGCCCGACTCGATCCCCGCGCCCCGCAGGGCGGCAATGATCTGATTCACCCGCGTATTCAGATCCGTCCAAGTGGTGCTGCCGCGCTCATCCACCAAGGCCGCATCCGCGCCCGCCGTGGCCACTCTGTTTGCAATATATTGCGCCATTTCAAGGCTCCTCGATTGATCAATCTCTTAGCCCCTGAGCATATCATCCTTTATCAGGCCATGACGCGACCCGAAAGACTCGCGGCCAACAGCCAACCAGGCCGCAGACAGGCGCCAAACCAGACCCTCAGCAACCGCCGCCAATCCGCCCGCGGGGATGCCAGAACGAAAAGCCAAGGCGCGCGCACGGCGATTGACTCGGCCTAGACCGCAATGCCTGGGATGATTCAATGCGCCGGTCAAGGCAGCTGTACTCGGCCGTATGCGCGCCCCAAGCGGACCCCAACCCAGCTAGCGCAAATGATTGTCACCCATGGAACAGGCTGCGATGCGAGACAGGCAACTCATCGGGATGCCGGTCTCCTCGTGCCAGTCATTGAACCGGCTCTGGATTGCAACCAAATCGCGTTTACTGGTGGGTTGCTCGGCGATATCCAAGCCCGAGGCCTTCAGTGCGGTAACCACATCTTGCGACAGGATGAAGCAGTCTTTGCCGACCCGACGTAAAAACCACAAGGCGCTTTGCCCGCCCAGACGCGAGGCCTGCTTTTTAAGATGCGCCATCAAACCGATTTGATCGGTGACCGGCCACTGCGCAATAAAAGCCCCGAAACTGCCCCACTGCCGCGACGTGTCTTGCACAAAAAAAACATTGTCCTGAAGCGCCTTAATTTTTTGCCAGTTGCGCACCACGCGGCGATCACTGGCGTAAGCCTCCCACTGCTCCGGCGACAAATAACTCAACTTCAGGGGATCGAAGCCAAAAAAGGCTTGTTCAAATTCCGGCCATTTATTTTCAATGACCTTCCAGCTAAAGCCCGCTTGGTTGATGCATTTGGTCATCATGGCCAAGTAGCGGTCGTCCGGCAGATCAACAAGTTCTTCCTGCGACGCAACATAAGGCATGAGCTGCGCCAGGGCCAGCTCCCCGCCCTTGCGCGCCTCGGCCCGAGCCAGGATAGTGGAAAAATCTTCTCGCATGGTGACGCCTAAACCGTGTTGATTAAAATCCAGCAGAATAGTAACCCGGAAAGCCCAAAAATGGGCGCGCCGGGGTGTTCGCGCCGCCCGGGCGGAAACGCTTGCGAGCCTAAAAGCGCTTGCTGCGATGACCTGCCTCAAAAACCGTGGCGGTCGGCAAGCGTTTGATCCAGACCTTCTTGAGTGCGACGCAGATCCCGCTTTAGCGCTCAACGCCTTGACGCTGCTGGCACCAGAGCAGTGTGCCACCGACCACGGTCGCGGGCAGCAAAAACAAATTCACAATCGGCACTGAGGATGCCAGCAGCGCCGAGAAGCCGAAACTCAACGATTGCCAACGGTTGGCGCCTAAGTGTTGCCTAAGCGCCGCAAAGGACATCTGATCACTATCGGCTGGATAATCCAGATATTGCAGCGCCAAAGACCAAGCAGCCCAAAGCCCAGCGATCACGGGCGCGAGCAAATTCACAACAGGAATAAAGCTGACGATGAGGGTCAACAGTGCGATCCCCAAAGATCGCGGCAGCAAGTAGCGCAGGAACTGCAATTGTCGCAAAAAACTCTGCCAAGCCACCTGCCCCATCGAGACCGTTGCCAGGTCTGCTGAGCCGCCGCGCGCCTGGGCCAGCACCCGTTCAGCAATCAAGCCGTAAAAAGGCGACCCCAACAGGTTCGCGAGCAAATTGAAGGTGAACGCCGTGACGACCATCGCCATCACGGCAAACAAAAGCCAAATCAGCCAAACCACGGCTTGCAACCAGTCCGGCACGGTGCCCATGAGGCTATCGAGCCAACCGCTGAGCCACTGCACCGAGACGCCAATCAAAACAGCATACACCGCAAGATTGATCACCAAAGGCGCCAGCACCAGCCAACGCAGGCTCGGATGCCAAAGCCGTTTTAGGCCGGCGCGGATCAAAGCCGGACCCGTAATGGCCGCATCCAGCATGTCCAATGGTCTCGTCATCACGATCTCGCGTTCGTTAAGGCATACATCATAGCGGGCTCACACGGCTCAGGCCGCGCACGACGCTCACTTCGGTTCATAACGCAAACTCATCCATCACCGAGGCCCGCCGCGCGGTCGCCCCAGCCACACTCATGGCTGGCTGCCGTCAGCATCCGAAAGTTCCATCGCATTCAGCACGCCCACCCAATATTAGAAACCCACCTGCTTGGTATAACCGCCATCCACAACCACGTTGGCACCATTCACCCAACTGGCTCTCGGGGAGGCCAGAAACGCCACCACGTCCGCAATTTCGTCTGCTGTGCCCATGCGCTGCAAGGGGTGCTGCAATCGATCGCGCTCGTAGAGTTCTGGCAAACGGTCACGAATATCGTCCCACCGGCCCTGCTCGATCAAGATCGGCCCAGGGGAAACCGTATTGGCGCGGACCCCATCAGGTCCCCAACGCTGCGCCAGTTGCGCGATCAGATTGATGGTGGCCGCTTTACTGGCGCCATAGCTGGGGCTGATCGGTACATCGTGGTGCTCGATCGCCGTGATCGTTGCAATCTGCACAATCGCGGCGGCAGAAGACTGCAAAAGGTACGGCTTCGCCGCCTCATAAAATAGCGCAGAGCCGAGAATATCGACCTCAAAACTCGCAAGCCAAGGCTTCACGCCTTCACCACGCTGTCCACTGGCGCTCGCATTACCCACACAAATATCAATCCCGCCCAACGCATCACCCGCCTGCGCAACCCACCCGGTCACCGCATCCGGCTGCGACATATCGCACAATGCGCCGATCACTTCACCCTTTTGTGACAGCTCAGCGAGGGCCGAATCAAGGTCCGTTTGCTTTCGACAACAAATCGCAACCGCAACCCCCTCCTCTAATAACCGCCGCGCGATGAATAAGCCGATGCCTTTGTGTCCCGCCGAGACGAGGGCTTTTTTGCCCGTGAGTTTTAAGTCCATGAATCCGTCCTTTCCAAAATTTTTAGGGTTCGCCACTGCTTAGGCACCATAGTACGAATCAGCGGCCTTTGCACAAGCCTGCCCGGTTGATCTCTCGCTGACCGATTGGGTAACGCCAAACCAATACCTACCCCAAAATACCAGCGCACTCGGGCTTATCGTATTCAATTCCTGCGGCGCCAAACGCGAAACCCTACGAGGGGCCGCTGGGTCTTATGCCCGTCGTCGGCGGGCTTGCTTCTGGATGAGGCCTAAACCATGACCACCAACGCCCGCAAGGATCCTTTGAACCCGCCCCCGCATCTCAGGGGATCGCCATCCCGGTCGACGTCGCCCGCGCCCCAATGCGCATGATCCAGAAGCTTCCCGAGTAAAAATTCGAAAGAAAACCAAGCACGGGCGTTTTATCCGGGCAAGGCCTCAGATAAACTCGCCGCATGCAACAAGCCCTCACCATTTTACAAGACACCTTTGGCTACGAAGCCTTCCGAGCGCCCCAAGCCGAGGTGATTGACACCCTCGTGCGCGGTGGGGACGCACTGCTGCTCATGTCCACCGGTGGTGGCAAATCGCTGTGCTATCAGATTCCTGCGATGATTCGCCCGGGCTGCGGGATCGTGGTGTCACCGCTCATTGCCCTCATGCAAGATCAGGTGGCAGCGCTGAAACAGCTGGGGATCAAGGCCAGCTTTCTCAACTCCACCCTCACCCAAGATGAAATAACGGCGATTGAGGCATGTCTTCGCCGGGGCGAATTGGACCTGCTCTATGTCGCACCAGAGCGGCTCACCCAGCCGCGAACCCTTGCCTTACTCAAAAGCGTCACCATTAGCCTCTTTGCCATCGATGAGGCGCATTGCGTCTCCCAATGGGGCCATGATTTCCGAGTTGACTACCTCGCGCTCAATCTGTTGCACGAAGAATTCCCGTCGGTTCCGAGAGTGGCCCTCACGGCAACCGCCGACGCCCGAACCCGCCAGGAAATTGTTAAAAACCTCGCGCTGAGTAACGCCGAGGAGTTTGTCGTTGGGTTTGACCGACCCAACATCCAATATCGCATCAACCTTAAAACAAACCCGCGCAACCAACTCCTGCAGTTTCTAAAAACAGAACATGCCAAAGACGCCGGAATCGTGTACTGCCTGTCGCGCAAAAAAACGCAAGACACCGCGGCCTGGCTGCAGCAGCAAGGCTTTAAGGCGCTTGCCTATCACGCTGGCTTACCCGCTGAGACTCGGGCCGAACATCAGCGCCGGTTCCTCGCCGAAGAGGGCGTGATTGTGGTGGCAACCATTGCGTTTGGCATGGGGATCGACAAGCCCGATGTTCGCTTCGTTGCGCACCTGGATCTACCTAAAACCATCGAGGCGTACTATCAGGAGACCGGCCGGGCCGGGCGTGATGGCAACGCAGCCACGGCATGGATGGTTTACGGCTTTCAAGACGTGACCAAATTGCGGCAAATGCTCGATAGTGCCCAAGGGGACGAACAACACAAACGGGTTGAACAGATCAAACTGAACGCCATGCTGGGCTTTTGTGAACTGACAACCTGCCGGCGTCATGCCCTGCTCGCTTACTTTGACGAGGCCGCCGCCGAGCAGTGCGGTAATTGCGACACGTGTCTCACGCCCGTTGAAACCTGGGATGGCACCGAAGCCGCCCAAAAAGCCCTCAGCGTCATCTATCGTACCGACCAACGCTTTGGCGTTAGCCATCTGGTGGATGTCCTACTCGGCAAAGCCTCGGATAAAATCAGCCAGTTCGGTCACGACCAGCTGTCCCTATATGGCATCGGCCAAGAACACTCAGCGCAAGCCTGGCAATCGGTATTTCGACAGTTGGTTGCCGCGGGACACGTGGTTGCCGACCCAGAGCGTTTTGGCGGGCTTGCCTTAACGGAAAAATGCCGACCGCTGCTCAAAGGCCAAGACACCATTGCGTTTCGATTAGACCCCGTGCAAAAAACCAGCAAAAAGCTCAGTAAAGCGCCACTGCCGGACGACATCGACGTGGGCATTTGGGAAGCCCTGCGGGCGCACCGGCGAGAACTGGCCGAAGTTCAAGGGGTGCCGCCTTATGTCATCTTCCATGACAGCACCTTGCAGGCCATGGCCGAACAGATGCCAAGCTCCCTTGCGGAATTCGGCGCACTGCCCGGCGTGGGCGAGCGCAAACTGGAGAAGTACGGAGACGGCTTCTTGCAGGTTATACGGCAGCTTTAAGCGCCGCTCGCGCCAGTCAAAATAGTTTGAAGCACGGCCCCTGTCGCTGACCAAGACGACAACCCCGGTGGAACTCCAGCAGGCGCCCACAACTCATGACCCGCCGTTGGCCTCCGAAATCAGACCCCGAATCTTCCGATGTTTCTCGCGGGACAAATCATAAAAGCTTGCTGCGAGGATCGTGCAGCCAATCAGGATCATGACCCCCGGCCCCATCGCCAGCGCCAAGGTCGTTAGCGACTCGGGGTCAACCGTTTCAACGGTTGCACTGCGTTGAATACCCGCCAAATCGATCACAACCCCAGAGATCACAACCCCAAAGCCGCCAATGGCTTTGGAGGCAAAGGAAGAGGCTGCAAAATAAATCCCTTCACTACGATTGCCATGCATCGCTTCGTGCTGATCGGTAATGTCCGCGATCATGGAGCCAATCATGACCGTGAGCACGCCGATACCCATGCTGCAAATCGCATTGCAGACCATCACCAGATAAAACAATAATGCGTCCCCGGGCTCGGGCGCGAGTCCGGCAAGGCTGAGCATGATCGGCAGGGTGTTCCACATCGCATACCAGGCCAGCCCGCCCATCAAGAGCGTCTTCTTCTCCTGAAAGAACCCACCCAAAGGGGTGGCCAGGCCGGCACCCAAAAACATTCCCAGCACCGAGGCGGGAAAACTCAAACCGATCAGCGCCAAGCTGAACTGAAAATACAGCGTCCCAAGATAGATCGACAGCGCCGAGACCATGCCCATGGTCATACCAAACAAGACCGCGGTCGACACCACCGATCGGAACGAGCGCAACCCAAACGCAAGCCCTGCCTCCTGCACCACATTGCGAAAACTAAAGCGGGCGGCCGTTGGGCTTGCTTGGGGCAAGTGGGGAATATGACTGTGGGTGCCGTAAGCCGTGAGCATCACCCCAATAAAAATGATGAGTCCGAATACGATCGCGAAGTTGGGATAGGCGGCAGGATTCAATTGCCCATTCGGATAGTCTGGCGTGGCTTCAAAAAAGATCTGCAAGCCAATCAAGAACACCATCAGCATGCCCACCGATTGCAAAACGGACCGCAAGGACGACAGCTGAGTGCGTTCCTGATAGTCCGTTGAGAGCTCTGCGGTGAGGGAGGTGTGCGGGATGGAATACACGGACTGGGTCGTTCGCGTGAGCACCGAAAACACCACCAGCCAAACAAACACTTCGGGCTCGGACAACCCCGCGGGCGGCGCGAACAACAAATAAAAGCAGAGTCCAAACGGCACGGCGCCGGCATACATGAACGGATGCCGACGGCCCCAGCGATGCCGAAAACCATCTGACCAAGATCCTATTACCGGGTCACTAATCGCGTCCACCAGCAGCGCAATGACAATGGCGACACTTGCCAAAAAGCCCGACAAGCCCAGCACTTGGTTGTAAAAAAACAGCAGGAAAAATCCAAAGGAGGTGGACTGCACGCCCTCGGGAATTTGCCCCACGGCAAACATAATGCGCACCCGCCAGGTGAGTGCGCCTGCCTCTTGGTCAGCCACGGACATTCCCTCTCCTTGATCTCAGGCGCGCAGGGATTCCCTTGCCGGCCGCCGCTTTGGTTATCGAAGTTCCGCGAAATTGCCATGTGTGACAACACCACACCCAACAACTGCTCGAACCAAGATTCCGCTTACGACACTAGAGCACAACTCTTTGAAATACAAACGCGGGTGTTTTCACCCGGCGCATCTGTTGGTTCAAAGCGCCTCGAAGCGGGCGTTTATCGGCCCCTAATGACCAGGCCCTGCGCTCAACCCATCCGCAAATGAGCCCAGATTGACGCGCCATTGATCAAAAGCCCGCGCGACTGGCCCGGACGGCATCTCCAACACGAGATCAAAGGCCGCCAATGCCCGCAAGTTGTTTCACAGGCAACAGATTGGTGAAGGACCCTTTTAACGCGCTGAAAGCGGTCCTATCGTTGTTGCGCTCGACTATCAATCATTAGCTGATCCAGCTTGGTTTGCGCCACCTTAGGGCGTTTCAAATCGATTGCCTCGATCATCTCGCAGCCATCTCGGATCATGTCACTCACGAGCACCGGGTACTGCCGGCAATCATCTGGCCGGTCCTCATAAATGCTGCAGCCATACTTATTTTGATTCGGCAACGGCTTGAGCCAAGGACAAGCCGCAAGGGCTTCACCGGTTTCAGGGTCCATCCAAATTCGTCCTGCCTGCACAAACCGCGCGATCTCGGGCCGATTGTCCTGCCACCAGCGGATCTCCGCCTGGGTTGCCGACAGCCCGCCATCGCCATAAATCTGGCAGCACTTGCCGCATTGGTTGCAGTCTTTCATTGCACGCGCACAGGCGTCGTCATGTTCAGCATCTAAACCCTTCGCAAAAGCAGCACACGGACAAAGTACACCATGAAACCCACTCCATTCGTTTTTTGCCTAAAATCTAAGGAGGTCGATGGATTTTCATAGAACGCTTTCTCAGCGCAGGGTGTGATCTTCGTGCCCCACTCCCTTCAAATAAAAGGCACATTAAATCCAGTCTGAACCGCTCCCGTCGGCCCCAAAGGCATCATCATGAGCCAATATCCTATTGCTTTTATCGCGTCAGGAGGTGCTCTCGCACTGAGCACTCACGTCGAGGTAAAAAGTACATGCCCGCGCTGCCGGCGCAGCGCTGGACGTGATGGGCGCTTTGTGCGGCCGCGGATACCCTAGCGTTTCTCGCCCCGATAGGAACTATCGACTGCGCTTCAAATTTGCTCAAAGGCTACACCGATACTGACAAGAAGAACAAACTCTTGCAGCTTTCAGCGATGCAGAAATGCCGTCATTTTTTCGAAGAGTGTTTCAGTCTTAAAATCTGTGAATTCACCCGCATCAAAGTACATGCCATGTTCTGCGCAGGCCTCGTAACCAATATGCGGCTGGTCTGAATCTTTAATATGCTCCATGGTTTTGCCACACCTTGGGCAAGGACAATCCGTGATTTCATTGTTCGCTTTGCCAACCTTTGCGCTACCCGTATCAAGAAACTCAGACATCCATTTCTCTTTCAAACGCTCGGCTTCTCCAAGGTCGAACCACAAGCCCTGACAACCTGTGCAACGGTCAACGGTCATATTTCTTCCGTAGGTTGCTTCTTCCATTGGGGCATTACATTTTGGGCAATCCATGGTCAATCCTTACTTTCTATTCTGTTGTTTTAAGCGGCAAGCTCTCTTCATCATGGTGAGCGTCGACGCTAACCAGTATACCTAAGATCAGTCATTTTTGTAGCGTTGAAGCAGTGGAAGTTTACCCAAGCGCATCCCACTTTATCCGCTCTTTACTGCAATCCAGATGCCATGCGTTCAGTCCCAATCTAAGTCACTATTAAATTAAATTTTGCTAGGACGACCTGCGACGGTCAGGTTTTTGAATAACAACGCGTTTCAATTAAAGCCCGGGAAGACGATTATCGTATTCACCCCGGCTAGAATCCCATTCCCTATCAACTTAGCGAAGCTTTAATTGTCGGATCCCACTGCACCAGTCATACTTAACGGATGTCAAAAAACAAAAAAACCTTTGGATCCCTCCGCGATCAGCTCAAAGACGCTGGCCTTGTGACCGCAAAACAAGCCAAAAAGGCGGCGCGCGGCGCCCTGCGCACGGAGCTGCGCATCAAAAAAGGCATTGATGTTGATGCGGTGAAACAAGAGGTTGAAGCGGCCCGAACGCAGAAAATAGAAGCCGACCGGGCGCGCAATGAAGCGCGAAATCATGCAGCCCAACACAAAGCCTTACTGGCCCAGGTTAAGCAACTGATTGCGGCCCACTCACAGCGACAAGCTGGTGAGGTGGCGTACAACTTTACGGACGAGAAGAAAGTCAAGAAGCTCTATGTTTCAGAAGAGAACAAAACCCAGCTCAATCAGGGATACCTCGCCATTGTGAAGGTCGAGGATCGTTATGATCTCGTGCCAGAGGTCGTTGCCCGCAGAATCCAAGCACGCCATGCCGACTCGGTGTTGTATCTGCACGACCGGGCGCTCGACGCGATCGATGAGGACGACCCTTATAAAGACTACCCAATTCCGGATGACCTGGAATGGTAGCCAGCGTTGGTCTTAAAGTCGCCCCGGGCTAACCAGCTCTGGGCCACAAGCGCTGGTTAACAAGCGCTGGTTAACAAGCGCTGGTTAACAAGCGCTCTGTGCCAAACACCATTTCACAATCGCCATCTGACCAACGCGATCGACCAAACGCCCTCTACAAAACGCGATCAGGAATAATTGATCTCACCGGGTCTTATTCGAAGTAAACGCGCACTGTCGACCCCACCTAACCGCCTGCTGGGCCTTCCACATGAAACAGTTTATTGTAAATAACCCAGCGCTCATCAACCTTCAAAAACGACAGCGTATCCAGGAAACGATTGCCAATATAATCGTCTCGGAGCTGCACAACCGCCGTCGCGCCAGCAATCTCCAGTGCGATAATCTCTAAATACGCCGATTCACCCGCGCGCTTTGCCGACGGCTGTGCGCCCACAAAATGCGCAAAATCTAGGACACTCATCTCCGCCAAACCGGTCGGCAAATAGCCTGTTATCTTGGCATTGGGGTGAAAGGCGGCGTGCACCTTGTCGACATCGGATTCAAACATACTGTCGAAATAAACCTGCACGGTTTCTCGTATTTGATCGGCATCATCCATCGGATTTTCTCCCTTAAATGTTCCCTGAATCTATCGTGATCTAATTCTGCTGCGCAACCCGGTTTTGCGCTCGCACGACCCACCATCGCGTTTTTTTTCGTAAAATGCTTGTACGCGACCCAAACTCAATCCAACCTCAATCCAACGGATGATGACTCAGCGAGCCGAAATAATGCCCTATCCATTGACTAAAATTCGCGGCCGGACCGCCGCACTCCTAACCTTCCTGTTGCTATCAGGTTGCCAAGCCATTATCCCCGCACCGGTTGCAGAGCCGAGCCCCATTGAATCGATTGCGGATGCCTACGTTGACGCCCTGCTCGAGCGCTATCCCAGCATGGCGACGGCTTACGATTTGCCCGGCTGGCGCCACGACCGGTTGTTCGATAATTCCCAAGCGAGCCTGAAACGCTGGCACGACCAAGAGGATGCCTTTCTCGATGCAGTGCGGGCGCTGCCAGCACCAAGCGCCATTGGCGCTCGAGACTGGATCACCTATGGCTTTTTGATCGAGGCGCTGTCGTCCAGCCAAAGCACTCGCATCTGCCAAAAAGCGCTCTGGGAAACCAGCACAACCACCGCTTGGTACACTGGCCTGCCCTTTATTTTCGACATCCAACCAATTGCCACTGAAACCGAGCGCTTGGATGCGCTCACGCGCCTCAGCGCGGTCGCCGGCTACATCGAAACTGAAATCGAGAATTTAAGAGCCGGCCTTGCCCAAGGTTACGCCTCGCCCCGCCTCACCGTCGTTGCGGTGCCCGACCAAGTCAGAGCCCTTCTGCAGCCCGACAACCCCTTCTTGAACCTCGGCAAACGGTCTGACGATCCATTGTTTCAAGAAGCCGTGCAGCGCACGTACGATCAATCGATTCAGCCAGCGCTCAACCTGTTTGCCGATTTTATTGAAACCGAATACCTGCCCAACGCCCGGACAGCACTTGCCATCAGCAACAACCCCAATGGCGCGCAGTGCTATACCGCTTTGGTGCGCGCGTTCTCAACCCTATCCGTCACCCCAGCTGAGATTCACCGCGCGGGTCTAGCTGAAATGGCCAGCATCCAAGCTGAGATGCGGGACATCATCGATACCCATTTTGAGGGCGAAGCCACGGCAACGTTTTTAAGGCGCATCAATCGGGATCCGGCGTTTACGTTCGAGACAGAACAGGCCGTTCTCGACTTTTCAACTGCAGCTTTGGCCCGCGCGCAGCCTAAAATGGCGTCGGTATTCGATTTACTGCCTAAAGCAGACGTTCTCATTAAACCCTATCCAGACTTCGCCGCCAGTGGCAGCGGTGAATACCATTCCTCATCAGAAGATGGCGCGCGGCCGGGGATCTATTACATCGCTGTCAGCGAGCCCCAGTTGCGCACCCAAGCGACCCAGCAATCAACCCTCTATCATGAAACCTATCCGGGGCATCATCTGCAAGGCGCTATTGCCCTGGAGTTAGGCGACGCAGTCCACCCCATTGCCCGGTACTTGGGCAACGCGGGCTACGGGGAAGGCTGGGCGCTGTACGCCGAACGATTGGCCGATGAACTGGACCTCTATGACCGCCCCCTCGACCGCATCGGGTTATTGTCCGATCAGGGCGCAAGAGCCGCCCGTCTTGTGATCGACACGGGCATTCACACCCTCGGCTGGGATCGAGACCAAGCGGTTGACTACATGCTGAACCATTGCGGCTGGTCTCGCTTTGATATCGAAAACGAAATCAATCGCTACATCTCCTGGCCGGGTCAAGCCAATGCCTACATGCTCGGCATGCTCGAACTCAAACGCCTCAGAGCGCTAGCGGAAGATCAACTGGGCGACGGATTCGATCTCAAGACCTTTCATCGGCGCGTCTTAGAAAATGGCAGTGTGACGTTGCCCATGGTGCAAGCGACCATCCTAGATTGGATTACAACGCAAAAAGCTTTGGATTAGGACCCAGCCCAGCACGAGTGGCGAACTTCGGTGCAGCAAGCCTTGCCCCCGGCCCGAGCGTTGGAACAAATGATACGAGCCCGTCTCGGTCAGTCGGGGCTGTCGGTTGTGCGAGGTTTTTGCAGACAGCCTCAGCGGCAAATGACCTCAGCGCCCGCAGCGCGCAGCGCGCCGGTATCAAGCGGCCAGCGCGCCCAGCTTTCGTTTCCCGCGCATCCGCTAGCACCGATTGGGGCGCCCGGCCCGCCAACTTGCTCAAAGGTGCATAGAACTTGTTAAACTCTTTTTGATTCCATCAATGTTGAGCCCACATGAGCAACCCATTCTTTGAGACCTGGCAAACGCCCTTCAACATGCCCCCGTTTGAAACAATTCAGGACCATCATTTTGAAGCGGCCTTCGAGCAAGGGTTCAGCGAGCATTGGGCCGAAATTGAGGCCATCGCCAACAACCCCGCCCCGCCAAGCTTTGACAATACGTTGGTTGCACTGGAGGCCAGCGGCCAACTGCTCACCAAAACTGCCGATGTGTTCTTTAATTTGGTCTCGACCGACACCAATGAGGCCCTGCAGGCCATCGAAGAAGCCGTTTCCGTTCAATGGTCCAATCACAACAGCAATCTGTATAACCACCTCGGTTTATTTCAGCGTATTAAGACTCTCTTTTTGGATTTGCCAAACCTCGGCCTCCAACCGGATCAGCAATTATTGCTCGAGACGCTGTACAACGATTTTGTCCGAGGCGGCGTCGAACTCAATGCCCCAGCCCGACAACAGATCCGCGACATCAACGAGCAGCTGGCCACACTTGAAACCCGCTTTGGGCACAATGTATTGGCCGAGACCAACCAATTCGAACTGGTCTTGACCCGTGAGGACGACCTTCGCGGCCTGCCCGAATCGGTCCTCGCTGCCGCCCGCAATGAAGCCGCCCAACGTGGTCACCCAGAAGGACACTATGCCTTTAGTATCTCGCGCTCGTCTTTCACGCCGTTCATGCAGTTTGCCGACAACCGGGCACTCCGGGAAACCTTGTTCGAGGCCTACACCCGATGCGGCGACCTTGGCAATGCCTCGGATAACAAGGCCCTTGCCGTCGAGATTGCCTTGCTTCGACATCAGCGCGCCCAGATCAAAGGCTTTGCGTCCCACGCCCACTACATGCTTGAAGACCGCATGGCAGGTCATCCCAGCCAAGTGCATCAACTCTTGGATCAAGTCTGGCAGCCCGCTCAAAAGAAAGCGCAACAGGAAGCCGCCGATCTGCAGGCCCGCATTCGTCAGGAAGGCCAGAATTTTGAGTTGGCGCCTTGGGACTGGTGGTACTACACCGAGAAGCTCCGCTCAGAACGCTTTGATTTAAATGAGACCGAAACCAAGCCTTACTTTGCACTCGAGCAGGTTCGCGATGGGGCCTTTGAAGTTGCGCGCGCGCTGTTTGGCATCACGTTTAAACCGGCGCCTGCGCTCCCCACGTATCACCCGGATGTTCAAAGCTATGAAGTGATTGATGCCGATGGCACGCTGATCGGCATTTTTTTAGCCGATTACTTTATGCGGCCGTCTAAACGCGGCGGCGCCTGGATGAGCCAATTCAGGGGGCAATCTAATCTGGGCAGCAACATTCGCCCCATCATTGTCAATTGCTGTAATTTCGCAAAGGCCTCTCCGTGTCTTCTGGGGCTCGATGAGGTTGCAACCTTATTCCACGAGCTGGGTCATGGCCTGCATGGTTTGCTCAGCCAGGTCCGCTACCCCAGTCAGGCAGGCACCAGCGTAAAACAAGACTTCGTTGAGCTCCCCTCTCAAATCTTTGAGCACTGGGCAACAGAACCTGAGGTTTTGAGGCGCTATGCCCGTCACTATGAAACCGGCGAAGTCATCCCAGACGCCCTGATCGAAAAAATTCGGGCGTCGAGCACGTTTAACCAAGGCTTTCAAACCTCGGAATATCTCGCTGCGGCATATCTCGATATGGCCTGGCATGCACAAGCGCCGGATGCTGCAGCGGATGTCAAAGCCCTCGAGGCGGCCGAGATGGACCGAATCGGATTACCTATGACCATCGCGCCCCGCTATAAATCAACCTACTTTCAACACATCTTTGCTGGGGATCACTATTCCGCGGGCTACTACGCCTATATTTGGGCGGAAGTACTGGACGCGGATGGGTTTGAGGCCTTCAAAGAACAGGGCTTGTTCGACCCGGCCACGGCCCAATCCTTTCGGCAGAACATCTTAGAGCGCGGCGGCTCCGCTGAACCGATGTCCCTCTACCGAGCCTTTCGAGGCCGAGACCCTGCGGTGGATGCGTTACTGGTGAATCGTGGCCTGGCAAGCTAAGCCGCGGTATTGATCGAGGTGCCCAAAGCGCTCTAGGTTTGGCAACCGCCCTCACAGGGCCCGGCTCAGTCTCAGGCTCAGGCTGCAGTCCCAAGATTAAAAGGCCTGCGTTAAAGGTGTCTTTGATCTGCCCAGTAGCAACCCCGGTGGCAGCGCTGAGCGCTTTGTCAGCCAAAGCGGCTTGGCCATTGCCGCGGCACTTTGTCTAGATTCAGTGCTAAGCTCACAGCATGACGCAAGCACTCGATGAACCCACCCGGTTGGCCATGCGCGCGGCGCTTGAAGCGCTTGACGAGCGATTATCAACCCTATTAACCAACACCGAATCCGCGGCCCAACAGGTGCCGCTCAAAGAAAATGCCTCGCGCTTGAGCCGCATGGATGAAATGCACAACCAAAGCATTCTAAGAGCCAACCGCACCGTAACCAAAAATCGCTTGATGGCCATTCAAAAGGCCTTTGCCCGAATCGAAGACGGCACCTATGGCACCTGTTTAGAATGCCTAGAACCGATTGCGCTGCCGCGGCTACACGCCTATCCCGAGGCCAGCTTGTGCCTGGCTTGCAAAGCGGCAGGCGAGGCAAGCTCGTGATTCGCGTTTAGCTCTGATTCGCTCCTTCAAACCCTAAAAATTCTTTGGTTAATGAAAGCGCCGCAATGCTATACAAAAAAATCCGGCTTTCGTATACTCACCGGGTCGCCACAAGCGACAATTCTCAGGGCGGGGTGTAAGTCCCCACCGGCGGTAATCGCATAGCGTAGCCCGCGGGCGCTCTTCATCATGAAGAGGACAGCAGACTCGGTTAGATTCCGAGGCCGACAGTTAAAGTCTGGTTATGAGGATGAGGTCCCGCGACGCAGCAATTTGCACGAAGCCCCTCGTTTGCCCTGTTGTTAAACCATGCGTAAAAGGCAAACAACAGATGACAACTTTTCGACCCAATTTCAAAGAAACCGCGGCTCGACCCCGCATTGCATTCATCCAATCTTGCTGGCATCGCGACATTGTCGATGAGCTGCGGGATGCTTTCCTTGCCGAACAAGGCCGCATCGACAGCCGCGCTGTCGATCTGATTGAGGTCCCTGGCGCCTTCGAGATCCCGTTGCGTGCAAAGCTCGAGGCCCTTAGCGGCACCTATGCTGCCGTTGTCGCTGCCGGCCTGGTCGTCGATGGCGGCATCTACCGGCATGAATTTGTCGCAACCGCTGTCATCAGCGGCCTCATGAACGTGCAACTGGAAACGGGCGTGCCGCTCTTCTCGGCCGTACTGACGCCGCAGGATTTCTTAGGCCAGGGCCAACCGGAATTCTTTAAAGCCCACTTTGTAACGAAAGGGATCGAAGCCGCGCAAGCCTGTATTGGTAGCATTGGGAGCCTTAACCCGGCCTAACGAGCCGATAAGGATTGCCGTGAGGATTAACATCGTCGGGAGCAGTGGTTGCGGTAAATCAACCCTTGGCCAGCACCTGGCACGGGAACTGGCGCTGCCTTATATCGAACTCGACGCGTTGTTCTGGCAGCCCAATTGGACCCCTGCCCCGGACCCTGCGTTTCTTGCGCGCATTACGACCGCCCTGTCAGCGCCTGGCTGGGTGTTAGATGGCAACTATGACCGAACCCGCCCCATTAAATGGGCCAACGTCGAGGTGGTGATCTGGCTTGACCTACCGGCTTGGCGGATCCTGCTGCAAGTGTTAAAGCGAACCCTTCGGAGATCCCTCAAGGGCGAAGTGCTTTGGGCCGGTAACCGGGAAACGTTACGCAAAGCTTTGTTTAGCCGGGACTCTATTCTGCTCTGGGCGATCACCCAACTCGGCCCCATCCGCCGGCGGTATCGGGCGGTGATGGCCGACCCTAGCTGGTCTCACATTCAGTTCGTTCGGATTCAGAGCCAGCAGGCGCTGACCGCGCTGCGAACTGATCCTCGTGGTTTTTTAACGGCCGCGTCGAACACCAAAGCCGTCGCATAGTGCGCGGCGCAAACGACCCAGCACGCTTAGTAAACAAATCATCGTCCTGGCCCAAGGCCCGCGACTGGGACGCGCTAGGGCCTATTTAAAGTCGGCAGCGGAATGCCGTTCTGGCACCCGGTCAGCTTCTGGGCCCCAGGCTCGATTCACTCGGCGGCCGCGGGCAACCGCTGGCCGAGCTTCAATCGCCGTCGCCCAGCGAACGACGTGCTGGTATGACGACACCTCTAAGAACTCTGCGGCCTCATAAATATTGTGCAGCACCAACGCGCCGTACCAGGCGTAGTTGGCCATGTCCGCGATGGTGTAGTCATCGCCGCACAAATAGGTGCGCTCCGCGAGGGTTTTATCCAGGACATCTAATTGGCGTTTTACTTCCATTGCGAAGCGGTCGATCGGGTATTGCCATTTTTCAGGGGCATAGGCATAAAAATGACCAAACCCGCCGCCTAGGTAAGGCGCGCTGCCCATCTGCCACATGAGCCAGGAATAACATTCCGCCCGAACACTGGGGTCTTTGGGCACAAAGGCATCAAATTTTTCGGCGAGGTACAGCAAGATCGCACCCGACTCGAAAACCCGGGTACCGGGCGTGGTACTGCGATCGAGCAATGCGGGAATCTTAGAATTGGGATTAATGTCAACGAAGCCGCTGCCAAACTGTTGGCCCTCACCAATATTAATCAAGTACGCATCGTAGTCTGCGGGGCGACCCAACTCGAGCAGCTCCTCCAGCATGACCGTGACCTTGACGCCATTGGGGGTCGCTAAGGAATGAAGCTGCAGTGGATGCTCGCCCTCGGGCAGCACCTGCTCATGGGTGGCGCCGGATACCGGCCGGTTAATATTGGCAAACCGCCCGCCATTACCTTTGTCCCAGGTCCAAACCTTTGGTGGCGTATAGGTGGATTCGCTCATGATGTGCCTCGACTTTGCATGCTGGTTAATTCGTTGTCGCCAAGCATATCAGGGTTTGCGCGCGCTGTGCGCGTGGGTTGCCCCGCAGCGCCGCCAACGACTTGCAGGGCCCGTCTGAGCAGAACCCAGCGCAAGGTCCCGCGCCTTTGATGAATCAAAAGGAAAGTCTGCTGGCGTGGCCGGTTGGGATAGTCCCTTTATGGTATCGGGCCAATCGACTGAGACAGATGCCGCAAGGCCATGAGCGGCTATTGACAGATTCTTTGTGCGCGCTCGACTTAAGGCGTGTCATCACCACACTTTACGGCGCCGTTTAACGCGCCGTTTATCCACTGACACCTGCCGTTTACCGGCGTCAGCGCGGCTTGGAGGCCGTCAGCATCAACCCTTCGAAGCGATCGATCCGCCTCAGCCTGCACGCGTGATCAAGAACCGCCTTGGGTCGCCGCCTGCAGTAAAATGCCAGAGCGATTGCCGGAGCGGCAGTACGCGAACACCGGCCCAGAACTCGCCGCAAGCGCCGCGCGCATGTCATCGACATTGTCTTGCGTTAAGCCCCTTGGCGAGACTGGAATAAAGTAGTAACTCAAACCCAGTGCTGCCGACGCCGCGGCCATCGCCTCATGGCTCGGCTGATCCAGCACCTCACCATCGGGACGGTTGTTAATCACAACTTCGATGCCCTGGGCTTTCAACACGGCCAAATCGTCAAGCTGAATTTGGGGGCCCACTGAAACCCGCGCTGCTACATCATTCATACGACTCTCTTCCATTGTTGAATTGATAAAAACCGAAGACGGTTTGGCCCAATAAAGCCCAACGCCAACCACGACTACGAGGGCAACCAACGCGGCTTTGTGATTCATTTACCGACCTCGCCTCACACCGATTGCACTAAGATCCAACCCGCGATCGCCACTAAAAATACTGAAAAAACCTGCTCAGCCTGGCGTTGTTCAATGACTCGGCCCAGTCCTCGACCCAAAAAACTGCCCAACATCCCTAGGGCAATAAAAATCAGGATCAACGTCCAATCCAAGCTCAATCCTGAGCCTTCGAGTAATTCTAAGTATTTAACCAGCCCCGCTGCCGATTTAACAGCGATGATCACAAGGCTCGTGGCCGCCGCTGCGGTCATTGATAAACCGCCTAATAACACCAGCGCAGGCACGATCATAAAGCCGCCACCCACCCCAACAAAGCCCGTCAGCGCGCCAATCAATAACCCTTCGATCACGATAACCGAAAGCTTTTGATCGCCCGTCACGGCTTTAAACTTTGGCGGCCAAAACATAAAAAAGGCGGACAGCAACATGACCGCCGCAAAGACCATGAGCTGAACCTGCCCCGAGGCAAACTGCGACAGGGCCGCCCCCAGATAGGTGCCCAATACGCCGGGCGCCCCAAACCAGATCGCGGTTCGCCAGTTAATGGATCGGTCCCGGATATTGAGCAATGTGGTGAGTGCCGCCACCGCACCGACGATTGCAAGCGAACTGGCAATTGCCACTTTTTCATCCTGGCCCATCAAATACACTAAGATCGGTACGGTCAAAATAGAGCCACCCGAACCCAAAAGCCCCATGGTTAATCCCACGGCTAGGGCGCAGGGAATCAAAATCATTAAATCCACTAGGCTGTTTCTCTCACCGGCAGCTTCAAATAACGCTGGCCGTTGCCTTCCGGGTTCGGCAATCGACCCGCTGCTAGGTTAATTTGAATTGCGGGATACAGCAGGCGAGGCGCGCTCAACTGCGCGTCTCTGGCTCGCCGAAAGGCAACGAACGCCGCCGCGTCGCGATCTAATAGTTGCAAGTTTGCGCGTTGATCCGAAACGGTCACCGCATGACAAGGCGCCGTACGATCGGCTGTGGGGTAGTCATGGCACAGGTAGAGCACGGTGGCATCGGGCAGCGCCAACAGCTGGGTAATGGACTCGAACAACTGCTGTGCGTCCCCGCCCGGAAAATCCGCCCGCGCGGTGCCGTAATCCGGCATAAACAAGGTATCCCCAACAAATACGGCGTCCTCAACCTGATAGGCGACGCAAGCCGGCGTGTGGCCCGGCGTTGCCAGCACCGTGACGGCAAGCTCGCCCAGGAAAAGGGTTTCACCCGGCTCGAACAGACGATCAAAGGCAACCCGTACGTTGGGATGCTGCTCGCCTAAATTGAAGATCGGCGTGAATAACGCGCTCACCTGCTCGACCCCACGGCCAATCCCGATTTGCGCGCCGGTCTGCTGCCGCACGAAATCCGCGGCAGACACATGATCGGCGTGGATGTGGGTTTCCAAAACCCAAGCCACTTGCAAACCTGCCTCGGCCGCCGCGTTGAGCATGAGCGTAATAAAATCGTGCTGAACCGTGCCCGCCCCCGGCTCAAAATCCAAGACCGGATCGATGAACGCGCACACTTTACTGGCCGGATCCGCCAAGAGGTAGCTCCAGCTGTTGGTGGGCGCATGGTAGAACGGCGTGATTTGCTTTTGCACTGTGAGCCTTAAAGATAAATGGTTATAAGGTTAGACTAATAAGCTATAACAACTTCCGGTATTGTAAGAAGAAACCGCGGCAGATCCCACCCCTGCGTTATTCGTATTTCATCTATTGGGCGGTTACATTAGATCCAAAGGTTTAGCGCGCGCCCTCTGTGAATCAAAAACACCTCCAGCATCATCTTAAGCAGCTTGCGCAGCTCGATTCAGATCTGGCTCAAGCGCTTCAACGTTACGGCGCCCCCGCCCCAAGGCAACGGCCTGAGGGCTTCGAAACCTTTTTAAGCACGATCATCAGTCAGCAGATCTCAACGGCTGCCGCCAACACCATCATGAATCGAGTGCGCGCAACGCTACCCAGCCTCACCCCAGAAGGCCTCGATCAAGTGACCGATGCGGCGCTACGCGCAGCGGGGTTGTCAACGCGAAAAATCGAGTACGCCCGCGGTTTAGCCCTGGCCACACAGACCGGGACACTCTTGATTGACCAACTGAGCGGCTTAGAGGACGCCCAAGTCATTGAACACATCACCCGCTTGCGCGGCTTTGGCGTTTGGAGCGCAGAAATTTACTGCCTGTTTTCGCTGGGGCGCCCCGATATTTTCCCAGCCGATGACCTGGCCTTGCAAATCGCGCTGGCGCGACTAAAAGGCTTAGAGGTTAAACCAACGCCGAAAGCCGCGCGCGCCCTGACCCAGCATTGGCAGCCCTACCGCTCGGCCGGCGCATTATTTCTTTGGCACTATTATCATGAGATACCGAAGGTCTGAGCAGACTAGGCACGATTCCTATCGGCATATCCGTATACCGACAAACCCGCATCTCCGCATACCCGCAGACACGTTGACACGTTGACACGTTGACACGTTGACCCGCCAGTCTAATGACCGAACTCGCCCGCATCCAAACACTAAACGTGCGAGGCAGCGGCCCGAGCACGTTGCTGGGATCTACCAGAGCCCCGCAGCTTTGAGCGCTGGCTCAACCTTGTCGCCGTCATCCTTAATGCAGTAGTGTCGCCAAACCTTGGTACGCGTCACGCGACTTTCGACCCCTGGCGGCTTGGTACGCTCGACCATGCGATAGATATTAAAATCGGTTAACGGATCCAATTTGCCATGCGCCGCATTCCAGCGTTGACACAAATAACTGCCATAGTAAGTCCGATACGCCTTATACCGCTTGGTGCCGACCCGTGACAGATACTTTCGCCAACGATAGTTCTTAAATTTCGCATCAAACAATACATCGGGCTTTTCAAAGCTTGGCGCGCCCGCCACCAAATCGTAAACGTCTACCAGCTTCCCGGAGGCCAGTACCCCCGGCACGACCAAAAAGCTGTCCGATTTATTCGGATACGGCGCGAACATACTCCACTTTTGATCCAGTCGAAGCAGCCGCTTAACGTCCTGCCAGGCTTTTGGGAATTTCACTTGATAGGGTTTGTCTTCGGCGGCCGCTTGAAAGGGCAGTCGCCAATTCGGAATGGTGCTGAGGTTGAATAACAAAAGGTACGCCAAAAAGAACCCGGCGACCGCGTGAGACGGCCAGCCCGGCATCTTAACCGTCGCTTGCCAAGGCAGTAGCGCCGCAAACCACTCACCGAACGCGCCGCGATTGTTGGCAACCGAGTCGTAGATGCGATTACCCAATCGCTGCGGCCAGGCAAGCATTGGCGCTAGCAGCCAACCCCAGGGGGAGGCGGCAAAAACGGCCACCATGGCGGGCCATTTAATCAAGCGCTCGCCAGCGGGCGTCACCACGACCCATGAGAATTCTCGCTCTAAAATCTCAGCCATCTCCGCATCCGTTTGTGCCGGGATGATCTGCGCGGACCTGAGCCCTAAAAAGATTTTCAGCAGCCAGCACATCTTCAGGCAAAAGCCGCAGTCCTGATCGTAATACATCGTGAGCCCTTCGCCGGCATTGGGCCAAAACCGCCGAGCCAGCGCATCCCAGGTTTCAGTTGGGGTAAACAGCAGAATCGAGGTGATCGAGATAAACGGAAACAAGCCAATATGAAGGTTCAAAATAAAGCCCACCTCCATTGCGATGAACGCGAGCATCATCAGCAATCGGACCGGCACCCGCAGGAGCGGCGTAAAAATGAGGATCGGACCCAGCAATTCTAACCACCACACAAACCGCGTTAAGGGCACGGTCAGCCAGTGTTCGTTCCGCCAATAGTGCGCAAGCCCGGTCGCAACCTCATCAAGGTTCAGTGCGTAATAGATGGCCGTACCGTCTTCGTACCACTCTGGACCACTTTTTAAAAAGGCCGAAAAGAAATACACCGCCATGGCTTGAAATAAAATCGCAGCCGTTGCCACCGAGCAATATTGATTGGGCTGCGCGCTAAACGCCTGCTGCTGATCCGGGTGCACCCTTGCTGCATCCATCGAAAACCGCGCGCCCAAGGGCAAGAAGATAGACCAAAACACCATCAGCAACAGCAGGTTATCCCCGCCTTGCAGCACCAATGGTGCGCGATTGTGCAGTGAGACCAACAAAACAAAACTGATTATCAAAGCTAGCCGCGTGCGATACCCCAGCAACAAAGCCATTGCGGCGCCTGCAGCCGTCAGATGCAGCAGCAACGCCCAAAGCCAACTGCCACTAATGAAGTACAAGGACCAGCGGTTATCCCCGCTCCAGTCAATGATAAAATCCCGCGGGAAAACGCCGGCATCCGTCATCCAGACCGATAGATCACTGCCGCGAATCAAAAGATCCGTAATCAGCAGCCCGCCCAGCAACATCCGAAACAGTGCCAGGCTTCTTAGATCAATACTAATAATTGGCAAGACGCGCGTTGCCCACCACTGAGCCATGAGTTCACCTTAAGTTTCAAGCAGGTCATGATAGCCCGATCGCGAAGCGGGATCGAGCGGCGCCGGCGCGTTATACCGCAGTCATGGCGATGACCCGGGCCCAACAACCAAGGTGCCTTCTCTTAAACCGAGCCCCGTTCTTGCGCCTTGGGAACCCAAGGTGAGGCGCACTTGGCCTTGCACCGCCCACAACAGGCCTTGCAGACGCGGCCTTCCTCGGCCCACGTCACCCAAAGCGCGCTTAGGCGTTTGGCGTCAGCCGGACAAAATAACGCGGTGGAAACCCGGTCAATATACGAAACCCTAAGCCCAATGGGCGCGCGGCATCGAGCGCTGCCGCATCGGCTTCCAGCACTTTCGATGCGGTGTAGCGGGCATCAACGGCCTCATACCGAACCCGAACTTGATCATTATCGAGCAACCGACCATACCACTGCCGTGGCCAGTGATTCACCGCAACAAAGAGTTCACCCTCGTGCTCTATCCGAACCAAAACACGGTCGGCGCCCACATCACCCGCATCAAAGGTTGTAACAACCAAGGTTGCTTGATTTTCTGGCTGGAAGTACCCCAGCATCGACTCAAACAAGGCAACCGATGCGGCATACAGGCCGATCAGAATCAGAACGATTTTCAAGCTTTTCGGCATAGCAGTTACTCCTTTTGTATTGGGGTTCATCTTTGATTCTTAATGCTCATAGGCTTGGCGGACTACGCCCATCAAACCGCTGTGCCAAGTTGTCTTGATCAAGCGGTTGTGCTGCCGGACCCCCGCCCAGCGCTCTGGGCCGCGTCTTTCAACCCACTGATTAATGCTATTTTCAGGGGCTTGGCGCATTGCCTGCCTTGGATCGATCAGCGCTGCCGAAGGACCCATCAGCACGACGTTGATGGCAGTTAATCCTGCGCCCCAGCCAACCGAACCAACCTCAATCGGTGTCAGTGCTCACGACCAATTTGGCGGCAACCATCAGCCAAAGAAACGACACCACTTCAACGGTAATGAAGGTGGTCGCAAATTCTGCGCCATGCAGAGCCGCGGCCAATACGCGATACATCGCAGCGGCCAAAAACAAAAAGGCCCCAGCCATAATCCACTGCGGCCGCGCCCGGAATGCCCCAAACACAATAAACAGACCACCGCAGGCAAAAAAAGCGCCGGTATCACCCACCTGAGAACTGCGCCCTAGCCCATCAAGATAGGTCATGCCGAGGGACGTCACGACGCCTTCTGGCGCAACCGCCAGCCCGACCGCGTTCATCAATAACAAAAAGCCCGGCAAGGCCGCTGCAATGCGAATCATCCACGTTTTCATACCCGCTCCTTTACGCTTATCCGGTTGTTCTTCTGAACTGTAACGGTTTTCTAAGAGACTCGCACCGCAAAAATGCGGGTCCCCAGGCGCTCTTAACAAGGGTTGGGTGCACAAGAAAGGGGGCATTATCAGCTTGGGATGCGATCGATTCGGCCTGCAAAGATCGCCGCTCGCCTACGGACGACTTAAACTTATCGCCACGGCACTTAATCGCCACGGCCTTTATCGCCACGGCCTCTATCGCCACGGCACTTTATCGCCACGGCCTCTATCGCCACGGCCTTTATCGCCACGGCCTTTATCGCCACGGCGTTTTATCGCCACGGCGTTGCGCAAGGCGCGCTCACTTGCGTTATCCCGTAATTATTCGACCAGAATAACCGCACGCCGATTTTGAGGCTGCTCTTCTGGTGCATCTTCGCGGGGACGGTCTTCACCAAAACCGATGAGTTCGATTTGTTCAGGGTTGACCGCGTACTGCTGCACCAATCGCCGCTTAATCGCCTCGGCCCGCTCAAGCGACAAGGTATTGTTATACCCTCTTGCGCCCGAATCATCAGCGTGGCCTTCAATCAAAGCTTTGGCCTCGGGATCATCCGAGAGCCGGATCGCAAGGCTCTCCAATTCCGCATCAAAATCCATCGGAATATCAAAGGAATCGTGAGCGTAGTAGACCAAAACCTCTTCAGCCTTAAGTGGGGCTTCCATAGGGTCATCAAAACCGAAGGGGTCTTCCACTTCCGTGCTGCCAAAGCCGCCTTCTTCAAAACCGCCAAAACCGCCATCGCCGCCAAAGCCCCCGTCGCCACCGAAGCCGCCATCGCCTTCGTATTGGGCGCCGTCTTCAGCTTCAAAATCCGCATCGGCCTTGGCATAAATCGCCTGGATATCAACATCCGCCAACATTGGGATATCCGATGGGCAAATCGTTTCATCAAACGCCGTGGAGTCCGCCATCAGCTTTTCAACATACTCAGACAGAGCCTCTTGATTCCGACCTTCAACCCCAACCGTTGTCAGCAGCACGCCCATAACGGCGAGGGTTCGAATTTCGGCCTTAGCCAGATCAATCTCGGCATTGGTCACGGAGTTACGCGTCACAAAATATTCATTCACCCCATCGAGCATATCCAGTAGCGAGCGATTGCCGATGGCGAACTGCGCTTTATAGGCGTCTTTGGAGATTTCCTGACTGCGCAAATTATCTTTTAAGATCTCGACGCGGCTCTTTAAAATCGCGACCTCGTTATAAGCGTTGAGCACGTCCTGGCGGACATTGATGCAGGCCACCTTTTGCTGCTCCAGGGCCGAGTAATACAGATTGTGAGCTTCTCGGGTTAAGGCTTGATCCGAGCCGCCGCGATAGAGGTTCAAGTTCAACGCCACTTCCACCGCTTCTTCTTCAAAACTGCCCGATACGCCTTCCCGGTTCTTATCATTCTGGTTGCGGTAACGCAGTTCAATGGTGGGATAAAACGCGCCGCGGTTAGCCCGTAAGCCTGCTTGCCGGGCCTTACTGGTCTGCTCGTTCAGATCGAGCACCGGGCTTTGCTGATAGGCAACCCGCAAGGCAATGTCCCGACTGCCGGGTAATTCAAAACTTCGGGTTGGCAGCACCAAGCCATCGGCTGGTGGCACGCCCACAATGCGCTGGTAGCCCGTTTTGCGATCGTTTAAGTTATTCAACTCCACCAATAAATTCGATTCCGCCAAACTCAAACGAGCTTGGGCCTGCTCTAAATCCACATCGGCGTCCATCCCGCCGGTGGTTCGAACCTTGATTCGTAAGAACACCTGCCGATGCTCAATCAGATTATCAATTGAGTATTCAACCAACTGCTGCTGGCGAAAAACGTCCATAAACGCTTCCGCGGCCTCGAGGGCCACTTGCTCGGACTCATCGCGTAACTGAAAAAACTGGGCGTAGCTTTCAAAGCGCTTTTCTTTCGTGAGCTCCAACGATCGGAACCCATCGAATAGCATTTGATTGATGGTTAGCGTGTTGTTGCTGGTGGAATAGGGCTGAAACTGGGTCTGAGGGGTTTGCCGCTCTTCGCGCGCAGCGTCCGCTGCGAGGTTAATGTCCGGCAGCATAGCCCCTTTTGCGGCTCTTTCTGCGGCAATCGACGCCTCAAATCGGTACCACTCGGTGGCCACCCGCGGATTGTCTAAAACGGCTTTGCGCAGGGCATCGGAAAACACCCGATCCGGCTCGGCGGCCAGCGCCCCGGTGCTCAACGCCATGAGCGCGGCAACCCAAACCGCTTGCCAAGCTCGCAGGCCCGCCTTCAGCGAGTGCAATCCTAGACCAAGGGGCGGAACCTTCTGTGTTTGAGCGAATTGCGGGGGCACCAAAACCTCAGAGAGACTGTGAGTGAGGGCATCGTAAGTGAAAAAAGAGCCTTTCACAACCGATTGGCACGCTAAGAAAGACGAAATAAACACTAGGCAACCTACTCATTTCATTGCATTATTTACCGCCGATTCTGTAAAAATGAATTGTTTCAACACCAGATATTATTCGAGGAACCATCCTTGATCTTACAGATCAAACATTACTGCCTGCGTTTTGGACTCCTGCTTACCCTTGGGGTTGTTGGGGTGACCACGGCCAATGTGTCGCTCGACGCCGTTAAGAGCAGCGCGCTCGCCACCTATGGCGCAGAAACCGGCGCCATGATCGATCAATGGATCAAAATGATCACCAAGATCCGGGGTCTGCCCGATAAAGACAAACTGTTGTATGTGAACAACTTCTTTAATTCGCGGATCAAGTGGATTGCCGATATCGAGAACTGGAAAGAAGAAGACTATTGGGCCACCCCCCTTGAAACCATGGCCCGCCGCAGAGGCGATTGCGAAGACTTTAGTATCTCGAAGTACATCACCTTGGTCATGGCCGGCATGCCGGACGAAAAACTTCGTATTACCTATGTCAAAGCCCGCATCGACAGCGCCAGCGGGGCTAAAAACCAAGCCCACATGGTGCTGGCCTACTACCCCAAACCCAATGCCGAGCCCATGATCTTGGATAACATGGTCAAGGACATTGTGCGCGGCTCGCTGCGCAAGGATTTAAAGCCCGTGTTTGGTTTTAATACCGGCGTGATTACCGTAGGCCATGGCACCAAAGCCTCGAACGACAGCCCAACCAATCGCCTGTCGCGTTGGGGCGACGCCCTGACTAAAATGAAAACCGAAGGCGTCTGCCTGCCAGGAGAAGCCTGTTGAACGCGCTTAATATCCCGAGCATCACCAACCCAAACGACGCCCTAGTGCCCGCCCTTGGAGGAGTTACATCATGACGCTTTATAAGCAACTCTGGATCGCCATTCTGATTCTGCTGTCGATTATTTTCGTCGGCAGCGTCTTCACGTCCAGCATGTCGGCCCAACAGTACATGGAGCGATCCGTCAGTGGTCACAACCAAAACTATGCGAACTTTCTCGGACTGCTGTTGAACAGCGATTGCGCGGTGGAAACCTGCGATAAGGCTCACCTCGAAACCTGGTTAAAGCCGCCCATGGATCAAGGCTATATCCGCACCATTAGGCTTGTCTCACCCGATGATGAGGTGTTGTTCGACGACCAAGCACCGGAAAAGCCAGGCTCCGCGCCCGATTGGTTCAAGGGTCTGTTCCCGATCGAGCCCACACCCGGCACGGTGAGCATCCAAGCCGGCTGGACGCCGTTAGGCGATCTTGCCCTCACCACCCCCACCGAAAGCGTGTATACCGAGCTTTGGGAAGGCTCAATTCAGTTGTCCATTTTATTCCTGATCACCACGTTCATTGCCGGGCTGCTGGGTAACCTTGCCTTAAAGCGCATTTTAAGCCCGCTCGACGCGGTGGTCATCCAGGCCAATGCCTTGGGCGAACGCCGGTTCATCACCACCCCCGAGCCTTATACCTTTGAATTTAAGCGCGTCGTGGTCGCCATGAACGCCCTTGCCGCCCGGGTCAAAGCCATGCTCGAGCAAGAAGCCGAAACCCTGAACCAATACCGTCAAGAACTTCAAGAAGACAAGGTGACCAAGCTGCTGAACCGGGATCATTTTATGACCGTGTTCAAGTCGACCCTGCAGCGCGATGACTCAACCGGCGCGGGCGCCATTGCCATCATGCGGATCACCAAGTTGGTCGAGCTGAACAACACCTTTGGTTACAAAAATGTCGACGCCATGCTGACCGACCTCGGCAGCCAAATTCGCTGGCTGGTGAACATCAACGGCGGCTGGACGGCCTCACGCCTGAACGGCTCGGACTTTATGGTGCTGGCGCCGGCGTTGAAGCAGCGCTCCAAGATTTATGTCGACGGCAAAGGCTATTTCCACATCGTGCCGGCCGATCGCAACAAAGAACCCCGAGGCGCCGATGGCGCCGCCCAAGCCCGGCCTTCGGTGCACATCCAAGTGCTCGCAGAGGGCCAAGAAGCGGCCGCGAGTACCATCGAGATCACCCAACAAACGGATATGGGGGACGTGACCTATGCCGGTGATGGCCTGTTCATCTACTTAAGCGAAATCAGTGTCGAAGGCGTGACCGAGTTTAAGTACACCGTGACCCTGGACGGGGAAACCACCGAGCACGCCATTCAGGTCACCATGGCCAGTATTAATGACCCCATGAGCGTTGGCCGGGAACTGCAAACAGAGTCTTACAACATTCTGGCAAAGCACGGCATGCAGGACGCAACCGAACTTGCCATTTCCGCCATCTACTTTAACCCGCTGGACCCCGTTGGCGGCCTGATGGGCGCGCTGGACAAAGGCCTTTCAACCAGCGAGGAAGAAGGCGAGTCCAACATCCACGTGGCTTACATGGGCAATGGGGACGCCACCGATGCCATGCAGGAAATGGAAACCTGGCGCGGCATTTTCAAAGAAGCGTTCGACAATGACTTATTCGATTTGTTTACCACGCCCGTGGCCAAGCTCGACGGCTCGCTGCTGCATTATGAGGCGAACTTGCGCCTGCGACGGCCCCATGAAATCTTAAATGGCGGGCAGTTCCTGCCGTGGATTACCCGGCTTAATATGACCGAGGCGCTAGACCGTCTGATGGTGACCTTGGCCCTAGACTACATCGAAGAGCACAACGAGCCGGTGGCGGTGAAACTCTCGGCCGAAGTGATTCGGGAGCCCGCCTTCACCGTCTGGCTTGAAAAAACCCTCGCCGCCCGCGGCACCGGCCAGCATCCGCTGTTGCACGTGCAATTACTCGAGGCCATGGGCTTCCGGTACCTGGACTCGTTCAACAAGCTGTGCGCCACGGCCAGAAAGTTTGGCGTTAAGACCGGCCTTGAGCACATGGGGCATCAGATGACCGAGATTGGTCGCCTGACCGATGTGGGCCTGGACTTCATGAAGATCGATGTGTTCTTCGTCAAAGACGTGCACAAAGACTCGGTAAACCAGAACCTTTTGAAAACCTTGGCAACCCTTGCCCACTCTATTGGCATCGACGCCATTGCCGAGGGCGTGGCGAGCGAAGACGAACTGCTGATGGTGGACAAGCTGGGCTTAGACGGCGCCAGCGGCCCGATTGTGACCCAGCAGTTCGAAGAGAAAAAAGCCTAAGCCAACAGCGCCGCAACGCGGCGCGGGTTTTAAACAGCGCTGCAACGAAGCGCTGATTTAAACCGCGCCAAGCGACACCGATCAGAACGCGAGCTTGTGCTTGCGAGCGGTGTTTTCGCCGCGTAGCGACCTCTGCCCGACTGATAGATTGTAAAAAAGCGAAGCGTGAGCCTAGGCCCAATTTATTGGCGGTCACTGGCCGCGTTTTAGGCGCATCCAATGCCCTGCCAACACCCCGCCTTCTTAGACTCACTTTGCCGAACCCCGCGCCGAGCCTAAGCCCGACTTTATGACGGCACCGTTTATCCGGGACCTGCAGCTCCAGTCGCTGCGTGGGCGTGTGATGTACAAGGCGGCCTTGTGTTACTTTGGGTTGATACCAAGACGCAATAAGGCATCCACATGAACCTGTTTAATTTAGCCACCCAGAGCGCAATTTTTACGCCCAGCCTTGACGTCAAAACCAAAGCGCTGTCCCCCACGTTCTATCCCGAGCTCGAAACCGAATTCAACGGCTT
>ENA-OQVM01001456-OQVM01001456.1-marine-metagenome-genome-assembly--contig:-NODE-1456-length-31363-cov-10.084702_pt1 | contig 31363 bp, 32 predicted proteins | sample MGYA00237776_ERZ505498 | MGnify/ENA primary metagenome ERZ505498 (study PRJEB26159, sample SAMN06265151) | marine metagenome | isolation source: Helgoland LTER site | place: Germany:Helgoland, sampling...
TGACTCTAGTACGAGAGGACCGAGTTGGACTGACCTCTAGTGTACCTGTTGTTTCGCCAGAAGCATAGCAGGGTAGCTACGTCGGGAAGGGATAAGCGCTGAAAGCATATAAGCGCGAAACCCACCACAAGATGAGATTTCTTTAAAGGGTCGTGGGAGATTACCACGTTGATAGGATACAGGTGTAAAGGCAGTAATGTCATAGCCGAGTATTACTAATAACCCATAGACTTATGTACGCTGTCCCACCTTCGGGTGGGACGACACTCTTTTTTTATTATGATCTTTATGATATTATTTAAACCAATATGTTAACTTTTAGAGTTTAAGCAACTCAAACAGCTTAGGGTGGTTATAGCATTGGGGCTCACCTCTTCCCATTCCGAACAGAGAAGTTAAGCCCAATTGCGCCGATGGTACTGCATTTTATGTGGGAGAGTAGGTCGCTGCCTTTCTTTATACTGATCTAATCAGTATTTAATTTAAACCTCATTCTATCGAATGAGGTTTTTTTTTGAAGTATATTTATCATCATGAAATATTCTACTTCTTATCTTATTTCTGTCCAATATTTAGGCTTTAGATTTCATGGCTGGCAAAAGCAAAAAACAGCAATGTCTTTACATGAAATGATAGACAAAACCTTAGGTTTTGTTTTTCCTGAAATAGCTTTTAAATCGCTTGGTTCTAGTAGAACTGATTCTAAAGTTTCAGCCAATATCTATTTTTTTCAATTGTTTATAAATGAAGCTATTGATTTAGCTCAATTTGTTAGATGCTTCAATGAAAATGCACCCCTAGATTTAAAAGTGTTGTCTATTAAGAATACAAAAGCACCTTTTAACATCATACAATCACCAAAATTGAAGGAATACCATTATTATTTTTCTTCAGGAGTTAAAAATCATCCATTTGCAGCCCCATTATTAGTCGGATTTCAAGATAATCTTGATATTGATTTAATGATTCAGGGAGCCAAACTATTTGAAGGTACTCATTATTTTCATAAATATTGTACTGAGCCAAATTTTGAAACTGTTTTTAAACGTGAAATAACTTCATGTTTTATTGAAGTGAATACTATTTTATCAGCCAATTTTTTTCCTGAAACTAGTTATGTTCTTAAAGTACGTGGAAATGGATTTCTGAGATATCAAATACGATTAATGATGGGAGTATTAGTTGAATTAGGAAAGCATGAGAGATCTCTTGATTATATTGTAGATTCCTTAAAAGAAACTAATGATAGAAAATTTTTAAGAAATATTGCCCCTGGGTCAGGACTTCAATTGTACCATGTAGAATTTAAATAATAGATTTTTAAAAGTTAAATAATTTTAACCTTTTAAATTCTTATAAACTAGATTTATATAAAAAAGTCCACCTAATATATAGATGGACTTTTTTTTACTAATTATATTTTTAACCTTTAATAATACTTCTTGAGATAACTATTTTCTGAATTTCAGAGGTACCTTCATAAATTTGTGTAATCTTAGCATCACGCATCAAACGTTCTACATGATACTCTTTTACAAACCCATTTCCTCCGTGAATCTGAACTGCCTCAACAGTATGCTCCATTGCAACTTTGGAGGCATATAATTTTGCCATAGCACCGGAAATATCATAATCGTTCCCTTCATCTTTATCCCATGCAGCTTTCATGACTAAATGTCTAGCAGCTGTAATGTCTGTATACATATCTGCCAATTTAAAGGCAATAGCTTGATGATTGCAAATTTCTGTTCCAAAAGCTTTTCTTTCTTTAGAATATTTTAAGGCTAGTTCATATGCACCAGCAGCAATACCTAATGCCTGAGCAGCAATTCCTATCCGTCCACCAGAAAGTGTTTTCATGGCAAATTTAAATCCAAATCCGTCCTCACCAATTCTATTTTCTTTTGGCACTTTTACATCATTAAACTGTAGCGTATGAGTATCACTACCTCTAATCCCTAGCTTATCCTCTTTAGGGCCAATATCAAAACCTTCCATTCCTTTTTCTACAATAAATGCATTGATTCCTTTATGCCCTTTGTCTCGATCTGTTTGTGCAATAACTAAATAGACATCAGAACGACCCCCATTTGTAATCCAGTTTTTTGTTCCATTTATAATGTAATGATCTCCCATATCTAGTGCGGTAGTTTTTTGGGAAGTTGCATCACTACCAGCCTCAGGTTCACTCAAGCAAAATGCGCCAATAAATTCTCCTGTAGCAAGTTTTGATAAATACTTTTGTTTTTGTTTCTCAGAACCATATTGTTCTATACCATAACATACCAAAGAATTGTTAACAGATACAATTACAGAAGCTGATGCATCTATTTTAGAAAGTTCTTCCATAATTAATACATAAGAAAATGTATCCATTCCGCTCCCTCCGTATTTTGGATCAACCATAATCCCCAGAAAACCTACTTCTCCCATTTTTTTTACTAATTCGTCTGGGAATTCTTGTTTGTTATCTCTTTCTATAACGCCAGGTAATAATTCTGTTTCAGCAAAATTACGAGCTGCGTCTTTGATCATCAAATGTTCTTCGGTAAGGTTAAAATTCATTTTATTTTAGGTTATTGAATTCGTAAAAAAAGTCCTCAAATATACTTTTTTATTGGCATATTTTTAGTAAACATTTCATATTTTTACGGATATGAATGATGATTTTATCTATGCAATTGGATTAATGTCTGGAACGTCATTGGATGGTTTAGATATGGTCTATGTAAAGTTCCAAAAAAGCAATTATGCTAATTTTGAAATTTTATCAGCAGAGACAATTAATTATTCTGATATATGGAAGGAAAAGCTTCAAAATGCAATCAATATAGATAAAAAAGAGATCTCTTTTCTTCACAATGAGTATGGTGCTTTTCTAGGAATAAAAACAAATGAATTTATCTCTAAGAACAACATCCGAATGTTAGATTTTATAGCTTCTCATGGTCATACTGTTTTTCATCAACCCGAAAAAGGATTTACTTTACAGATAGGAGATGGAGAAGAAATTTTGAAAACTACTAATTGTATGGTTGTTGCTGATTTTAGAACTCAGGATGTTCAATTAGGTGGCGAAGGAGCTCCATTAGTTCCTATTGGAGATAGATTACTTTTTTCAAGATATCAGGCATGTATTAACCTGGGAGGTTTTGCAAATATATCTTACGAAGTTAATGATCTTCGAATTGCTTTTGATATTTGTCCTGTAAATATTGTGATGAATCATTACAGTAAGAAAATGGGATTAGATTATGATGATAAAGGAATATTAGCCTCTAAAGGAACGATACATCAAGTACTACTTAAAGATTTAAATAGCCTTGACTTTTATTCAAAAAAACCACCAAAATCTCTAGGTTTAGAATGGGTTCAACAATATGTATTTCCACTAGTAGAGAAATACAAATTAGAACCTCTCAATATTTTAAGAACTTTTCTAGAACACGTAGCCCAGCAAATTTCTAAAACTATTCTACCATTTGATACTATTTTATTTACGGGTGGAGGCGTTTATAATGATTTTTTAATTAAAAGGATTGAAGACATCGGAAAAAAGAATATCATCTTACCATCATATAACATTATTAATTATAAAGAGGCACTTATTTTTGCTTTGTTAGGTTTGCTGAAACTACAGGAACAAGTAAATTGTTTATCTAGTGTTACTGGAGCTCAAAAGAATCATTCATCTGGTAAAATATTTACGCTTAATATTTCTGATTAGCGATTTATTTTTTCTTATTTTGGTGATGTTGTTATCACTTCAAATCAACTAAAAATTAAACAACTATCAATGAAGGACTTACTAAAGAAGTACGAAGATAAACAACCTGAAATAGTTTTCAATTGGAAAGATCCAGAAACTGAAGCTGAAGGATGGACAGTTATTAACTCTCTTAGAGGAGGAGCGGCAGGTGGAGGAACAAGAATGAGAAAAGGCTTAGATTTGAATGAAGTACTTTCATTAGCTAAAACTATGGAGGTTAAGTTTACGGTATCTGGTCCATCTATAGGAGGTGCGAAATCTGGAATTAACTTTGATCCTAATGATCCAAGAAAAAGAGGTGTTTTAGAACGCTGGTATAAAGCGGTTACACCCTTGTTAAAACATTACTATGGTACTGGAGGAGATTTAAATGTAGATGCAGATAAAGATGTAATTCCAATCACAGAAGATTGTGGAGTATGGCATCCTCAAGAAGGTATTTTTAATGGCCATTTTAAACCTACTGTAGCGGATAAAATTAATAGAATTGGTCAATTAAGACTTGGTGTTATAAAGATTATAGAAAATAAGAAATTCTCACCTGATTTATCTAGAAAATATACTGTAGCAGATATGCTAACAGGCTATGGAGTAGCTGAAGCAGTTAAACATTATTATGCAATTTACGGTGGAACTATTGAAGGAAAGAAAGCAGTAGTTCAAGGGTTTGGAAATGTTGGATCAGCAGCAGCTTTTTATCTAACACAACTAGGAGCAAAAGTTGTAGGAATTATAGATAGAGAAGGGGGTTTAATTAATGAAAAAGGTTTTTCAATAGATGAAATGACTCACTTATTTCTTGCAAAAGAAGGAAACAAGCTGGTTGCTAATAATATGATTCCTTTTGATGAAATTAATGAAAGTATTTGGTCATTGTCTGCAGAGATATTTGTTCCTGCAGCTGCTTCTAGATTGGTTTCTAGAGATCAGGTTACTCAAATGATTTCATCAGGATTGGAAGTGATTTCTCCTGGGGCAAATGTTCCTTTTGCAGATAAAGAAATTTTCTTTGGTCCTATTATGGAATATACAGATTCTCAAGTAAGTTTATTACCTGATTTTATTTCGAATTGTGGGATAGCAAGAGTTTTTGCATATTTGATGGAAGCTAGAGTGAAATTACCCATGCAAGATGAAGCAATTTTTAAAGATACATCTGAAACCATTCGAAAAGCATTAATGAGTACTTTTGAGAAAAATAGCAATAAAAAAGAAATTTGTAAGACAGCATTTGAAATAGCCTTAAAGCAACTAATTTAATTTAAATAAATAGTATGGAGTTATTGGTCATCATCGTATTTGTAATAGGATATTTAGGGATAACATTAGAACATAATATAAAGCTAGATAAGTTAATACCAGCGTTGGCTATGATGGCTATTTGTTGGGCAATTGTAGCTTTAGGAATTGATTCATTTTCTAATTGGTTTGATTCATCAAATCATGCACTTGTTGAAGGGTTTACTGAAATGGCACATGATGATAAAATGCATTTAGCGGAAGAAACATTGTTGCATCATTTAGGAAAAACTGCTGAAATATTGGTATTTCTTTTAGGAGCAATGACCATTGTTGAGATTATCGATTATTTCAACGGATTTTCAACAATTAAAAGATATGTAAAGACTAATAGTAAGAAAAAAATATTATGGATTTTCTCTATACTAGCGTTTGTTTTATCAGCTATTATAGATAATCTAACAGCAACGATTGTTTTAATATCAATACTTCAGAAAATTGTAAAGAAGAGAGATGAAAGAATTTGGTTTGCTGGCTTAATAATTATTGCTGCAAATGCTGGTGGTGCTTTTTCTCCTATAGGTGATGTGACAACCACCATGCTTTGGATTGGTAATAAAGTAAGTACTGGTAAATTATTTATGTATTTATTCATTCCGTCATTAGTATGTATGGTAGTTCCGTCTTTTATAGCGTCATTTTTAAAACCTTTTCAGGGAACCATAGATACTCAAGATGATCATGATAATGCATCAGAACAAAAAGGAAAACACAGTGCAACTATGCTGTATCTAGGACTGGGAGCCATTGTTTTTGTACCTATTTTTAAAACAATTACACATCTACCGCCTTATGTTGGTATGATGTTATCATTAGCAATTGTTGCTACCTTTGCTGAAATTTTTAGTAGAAGAAAATTTTCTCTAATAGATTTTAATACAAAGGGAGAATCAATAGAACAAAATTATCACAGTCCTGTTCATAGCTCTTTGTCTAAAATAGAAATGCCAAGTATTCTTTTTTTCTTGGGAATTTTAATGGCTGTAGCAGCATTAGAATCTTTAGGTATTTTATTTGGTTTTGCAGATACTTTAAAAGAAAGTATTCCGCTTTTAGGAACAGAGCTTCAAGGTACTAAAGTTTCAGATACCGTTGTGATGTTGTTAGGTGTAGGATCTGCTGTCATAGACAATGTTCCTTTGGTAGCAGCTAGTTTAGGAATGTTTACCGAATCATTAGACAACCCATTATGGCATTTTATAGCATTTTCTGCAGGTACAGGAGGCAGCATGTTAATCATAGGTTCAGCGGCTGGAGTTGTAGCTATGGGAATGGAGAAAATTGATTTTTTTTGGTATTTAAAAAAGATATCTTGGTTAGCCCTCATTGGCTTTTTAGTAGGATCTCTATCATTTATAGTTATCAGAGATTTTATCTAGAATATAAAATCGATAAATTTTCACTTTCTTTCAAACAATTTATATTTAAAAATTTCGTTAACAGTAACAGAACTTAAAAAGATTATTAATGTTATTATTTTCTCAAGAAACTCCTGAAGTTTTAGAAGCTATTTCAGATGAAAAAACACTATCCATATACAAATTAATTGTTGATGGAGGTCTTGGAGGCCAAATTATTATTAGCATTCTATTTGTTTTGCTGGCAGTTTCTTTATACATCTATTTTGAAAGATTTTTTGCCATAAAAGCTGCTTCTAAAGTTGATAAAAATTTCATGAATCAAATAAAAGACTATGTTTCTAATGGAAAATTAGACGCTGCTACTGTTTTGTGTAAAAAAACAAATTCACCAACAGCGAGATTAATTGAAAAAGGAATTTCAAGGATAGGGAAACCTCTTGAGGATATATACAAAGCTATAGAAAATGCTGGAAAATTAGAAGTATATCAGCTAGAAAGAAATGTAAGTGTTATTGCAACCATTGCAGGAGCTGCTCCAATGATTGGTTTTTTAGGAACTGTCATTGGGATGATTGTTGCCATTCACGAAATAGCAAATGCTGGAGGTCAAATAGATATTAAATTACTATCAGATGGTTTATATACAGCCATGACCACAACAGTAGCGGGTTTAATTGTTGGTATTATTGCCTATATCACTTACAATCATATTGTGGTAAGAACTGACAAGGTTATGTATCAGATGGAGGCCAAAACTGTTGAGTTTTTAGACCTATTAAATGAACCGATCTAATGAATTTAAGAGGAAGAAATAAAGTCAATCCAAATTTCAATATGTCATCTATGACAGATATTGTTTTTTTGTTACTCATTTTTTTTATGCTAACCTCAACACTAGTTACAGTTAGTGCCATAGATGTATTGTTACCAAAAGCGGGAGGGAAAACAGAAAATAATACGTCAGTAGCAGTCTCAATAACAGATAAATCTAAATTTTATATCGATAAAACTTTTGTGAGTGAAAAAAACTTAGAAATTGAAATTTTAACTAAAGTAGGAATTGATAAGAAAAAAACCGTTGTCATTAGAGGTGATCAAAATGTTCCCTATAAAAATGTGATGAAAGTCATAGATATTGCCAACAGGAATAAACTTAAAATGATTTTAGCTGTCAAAGGAAAATAATGGCAATTTTAGATACCACACATAAACGTAAATCTTCAGCATTAACATCGGCTATTTTGATTGCGTTTCTATGGATTATTTTTAGTTTTGGAATGAAATATCAAGATCCGCCAACTGAATATGGAATAGCTATAAACTTTGGAATTACAGATAAAGGTAGCGAGAAACCAGAAAACACTCCTGTTAAAAAAGCACCAGTTCAAGAGATTGAAGAAGAAAAGTTAGAGGAAGTTGTCAAAGAAATTCCAAAAGAAATTATGGATGAAGAAGTTCTTTCTCAAACCGAGAAAGATGCACCGATTATAGAAAAGCCAAAAGAAGTACTAAAAAAAGAAGTACCTAAAAAAGTCGAACCTAAAAAAGTAAATCCAGTACCTAAACCAATTCTAAAAAAGCCATCTAAAAATACTCTAAAAGCTTTTGATAACTTACTAAAAGGAACCACTTCTGATGGAAAGCCAACTGGTGAAGGTGATGATGATAAAGAGGGGTTAAAAGGTGATAAGAATGGTGATCCAACTTCTACAAAATATTACGGGAATACTGGAAAATTAGGAGATAGCAATTACAAATTAGCTGGGAGGAATGCTTTAAGCAAGCCAATAGAGCAACCCGATTGTCAAGAAGAAGGAACTGTTGTTGTTAGCATAGAGGTTGATAAAAACGGTAAAGTTATTAAAGCAGTTTCAGGGGTGAAAGGAACTGACAATTCTGCTAATTGCTTACGTAAGCCAGCGAGAGAAGCTGCATTAAGAACCACATGGAATGCAGACCCAAATGCACCATCTAAACAAAAAGGAACAATTATTTATAAGTTTTCACTCATCAAGTAATGACCTATCAAGAAACCATTGATTGGATGTTTTCTCAATTACCGATGTATCAACGTCAAGGGAAAATAGCTTTTAAAAAAGATTTAACAAACATCATTGCTTTTTGTGATCTCTTAAAAAATCCGGAAGAGAATTTTGCTTCAATACATGTTGGAGGAACCAATGGAAAAGGATCTACATCTCACATAATTTCTAGTATTTTGCAAGAGGCAGGGTATAAAGTTGGTTTATACACTTCACCACATTTAAAAAACTTCACAGAAAGAATTCGTATCAATGGAGAAGAAATTTCTCAAAAGTATGTTGCTGATTTCATCACAAAAAACACTTTTTTTTTAAAAAAACAACAACTCTCTTTTTTTGAAATGACAGTTGGCTTGGCCTTTGACTATTTTGCTTCACAAAAAGTGGATATAGCTATTGTAGAAGTTGGTTTAGGTGGCAGACTAGATTCTACGAATATTATTTATCCAAAAGTTTCAGTAATTACTAATATTGGCTATGATCATACACAGTTTTTAGGAGATACCCTACCAGAAATAGCCTTTGAAAAAGCAGGAATAATTAAAAAGAATACCCCTATTATTATAGGTGAAAAACAAGAAGAAGTTATTGATGTATTTCTCAAGAAAGCACTAGAAATGAATGCAGTGCTCTCATTTGCATCAGATAAAAAACATGATTTTGAAACTGATTTATTAGGAGCTTATCAAAAGAAGAATGTATCAACAGCTATACACGCAATAAAAGCATTAAAGGATTTTACAATTTCTAAAAATCATATACACAGAGGTTTACTAAATGTTGTGAGAAATACTAATTTTAAAGGGAGGTGGCAGATTTTGAATGTAGCGCCAACAGTTATATGTGATACAGCCCATAATAAAGAAGGACTGTATTATGTAATGCATCAATTGGCAAGTCAGACAGTTAAAAATTTACACATAGTATTAGGTGTTGTTACAGATAAAAAATTGGAGGAGATACTTCCTCTTTTTCCTCAAGATGCTAGTTATTATTTTTGTAAGCCAAATATTCCAAGAGGTTTGAATGAACATGAATTACAATCAAAAGCAACATGTTTTGGCTTGTTAGGGAACACATATAACTCTGTGAATGAAGCATATCTGACTGCTATTTCCAATGCAGAAAAAGAAGATATTGTATTTGTTGGAGGTAGTACATTTGTAGTAGGGGAAGTAGTTTAAAAAAGTGAGGATAATACATTAATTAGTAGAACCCATCCCTTTTTTGTAATTTTGAATCTTAAATAAATAAATTAAGACCATCAACAAACGCTTGTAATGGAGATAAAAAAATTAGCTCAAGAAGTATTTGAAATAGAAGCAAAAGAAATTGCAAATCTAAGTCTTAGACTAACAGATGATTTTGAGAAATCTATTAATGCTATTCTAGAAAGTTCTGGAAAGCTAATAGTTTCTGGAATGGGAAAATCTGGGATTATAGGAAAGAAAATTGCGGCAACTCTTGCAAGTACAGGAACGCCAAGTTTTTTCTTGCATCCAGGGGAAGCATATCATGGAGATTTGGGAATGATTGAAGAAAATGATGTTGTATTGCTAATTTCAAATTCTGGTGAAACAGATGAAGTTTTAAAACTTATTCCATTTTTAAAACATCAAAAAAACTGCACCATTTCTATGAGCGGTAATGATAATTCTACCTTAGCAAAAAACACAAATTATCACCTAAACATCGCTGTTGAAAAAGAGGCATGCCCATTGTTTTTAGCACCAACATCTTCAACCACAGCAACGTTAGTGATGGGAGATGCACTAGCTGTAACATTAATGAAGTTAAGAGATTTTAAAGAAGAAAATTTTGCAAAATTTCACCCTGGTGGCAGTCTTGGGAGAAGGCTCCTCACAACCGTAGGTGATGTGATGAAAAAGCATGAATTACCCATTACAAATTCTAATGCAACCATTAAAGAAGTCATTCAAAGAATAACTGAAGGAAAGTTAGGTCTGGTAGTTATTTCAGATGAAAATGGAATTAATGGCGTTATTACTGATGGAGATATTCGACGGGCTATGGAATCTAGAGAAAAAGAATTTTTTGGTTTATTAGCCAAGGATTTAATGAGCCATTATCCAAAGTTAATTGATGAAAGTGAAAAATTGATTACTGCAAGTACTATTATGAGTGAAAATAAAATTAATTCTTTGCTCGTTGTAAATGCTGTGAATGATTTTGTAGGTGTGGTTCAAATGTATGATTTAGGCCTTTAAAATTTATTAATTTTAAGATTCCTATAATAAAAAGCAAATGATTATAAATGAATAAGAAAAAAAAAATATACGTAGCAGGGCACAAAGGAATGGTGGGCTCTGCAGTATGGAGAGCTCTGGAAAAAAGAGGATATACCAACTTAATTGGAGTTTCGAGTAAAAAACTAAATTTAAGAAACCAACAAGCGGTTTTAGATTTTTATAAAGAGGAAAAACCATCGGTAGTGATTGATGCCGCTGCTAAAGTTGGTGGTATTTTAGCAAACAATGACTATCCATATGATTTTTTGATGCAAAATATGCAGATTCAAAATAATCTGATAGATGGTGCATTAAATTCGGGAATAGAGAAGTTTATATTTTTAGGGAGCTCTTGTATTTATCCGAAATTTGCACCTCAACCATTAAAAGAAGAATATTTATTAACAGATACACTAGAGCCAACAAACGAATGGTACGCAATTGCAAAAATTTCAGGCGTAAAATCTTGTCAAGCTATAAGAAATCAGTACGGTAAGGATTACGTTAGCTTAATGCCAACAAATTTATATGGGTACTTTGATAATTTCGATTTAAAATCATCACATGTATTACCCGCTATGCTTCGTAAATTTCATGAAGCTAAATCAAATGGAAATATCCCAGTGAAATTATGGGGAAGTGGTACACCAATGAGAGAGTTTTTATTTGTTGATGACATGGCTGAAGCAGTTGTGTTTGCTTTAGAAAATAAGTTACCTGAATATTTATACAATATAGGATCAGGAAAAGATATCACCATAAAACAGTTAGCTGAAACGATACAAAATGTGGTTGGTCACGAAGGTGAAATAATTTGGGATGATTCAATGCCAGATGGTACCCCAAGAAAATTACTAGATGTCACCAAAATGAAAGAGTTAGGATGGCACTATTCAATTGATTTAAAAGAGGGAATCGAGAAAACCTATCAATGGTTTCAAAAAAATATAAAGGACTTAAAACAAATTAAATTAGAATCTAATAAAAAATGAAAATAGCATTTATAACAGGAGTAACGGGGCAGGATGGTGCTTATTTAAGTGAGTTTTTATTAAAAAAAGGCTATCAAGTTCATGGTATGAAGAGAAGATCGTCTTTATTTAATACAGATAGAATAGACCACTTGTATCAAGACCCTCACGTTGATAATCGTAATTTCTTTTTACATTACGGAGATATGACGGACTCTACTAATATTACTCGCTTAATAAAAGAAATTCAGCCAGATGAAATTTATAATCTAGCAGCAATGAGCCATGTTGCTGTTTCTTTTGAAACACCTGAATACACTGGAAATGCAGATGGTTTAGGTACATTGCGAATTTTAGACGCTGTACGTTTATTAGGATTGGAAAATAAGACACGAATATATCAAGCATCTACATCGGAACTTTATGGAAAGGTTCAAGAAGTACCCCAATCAGAGACCACTCCTTTTTATCCACGTTCTCCATATGCTGTCGCTAAAATATATGGGTATTGGATTACTGTAAATTACAGAGAGGCATATGGAATGTACGCTTGTAATGGTATTTTATTTAATCATGAATCCCCTTTAAGAGGAGAAACATTTGTTACCAGAAAAATTACAAGAGCTGCTTCAAGAATTGCTCTTGGACTACAAGATAAATTTTATTTAGGGAATCTAGATGCGCAAAGAGACTGGGGTCATGCTAAAGATTATGTAAGAATGATGTGGATGATTTTGCAGGCAGAAGAAGCAGAAGACTGGGTCATTGCAACAGGTAAAACAACTTCAGTTCGTGATTTTGTGAAAATGAGTTTTGCTGAAGTAGGTATAGATTTAGACTTTATTGGTGAAGGAGTCGATGAAAAAGGGTTCGTGAAGTCATGTAATAATCCTGATTATCAAATAAAAGTTGGAACAGAAATTTTATCAGTTGATCCAAAATACTTTAGACCTACTGAAGTGGATTTATTGATTGGAGACCCAACGAAAGCAAATACTAAATTAGGTTGGGTTCCTGAATATGATTTGGCATCTCTAGTAAAAGATATGATGCAGAGTGACATTAAGCTGATGAAAAAAGATCAATATTTGAAAGATGGTGGATATACAACTTTGAACTTTTTTGAATGAAAAAAGTAATCGTAATTCCAGCCAGGATAGATTCCTCTAGATTACCAAAAAAAGTCTTATTAGACCTGAAAGGTAGGACAGTTATTCAAAGAGTATATGAACAATGTCTAAAAGTTGCCAATATAGATGCTGTCTATATCGCTACAGATAGTAACGAAATAAAAGAAGTTTGTAATAGTTTTACAGATGATGTTATCATCACAAAAAGCACCCATCAGTCTGGTACTGACAGAATAGGTGAGGCGGTAGCTTTCATTGATTGCGATATTGTTATCAATGTTCAGGGAGATGAACCATTTATAGACCCAACCCTTATAGAAGAATTGGTAAACTCATTTGAAAATTCAGAGATTTCTATGTCGAGTGCTATGAGTAAAATTGACGATGTTAATGATTTACAAAATAGAAATGTTGTAAAAGTAACAGTAGATAACCAAAATAATGCACTCTACTTTTCAAGGTCACTAATACCATTTCCAAGAGACCATAAAGAACTATTAATATCTAATAAAGAATTGGAAAAGTTTCCAGTTTACAGACATATTGGTATCTACGGGTATCGAAAAGAATTTTTATTAGATTATATAAAAATGAATCAAAGTTATTTAGAGAAGGTTGAGAAATTAGAACAATTAAGAGCGCTAGAAAATGGTTTTAAAATTAAGATGATAGAGGCTAAACACAGTCTTTCAGGAATTGATACTCAAGAGGATTATGAAGAAGCGCTAAAAAAATATTAATAAGGTTCATCTAATAAACTGCAATACAGTACTATGAAAACAAATTAAAATAAACATCTTTTTTTCTTTGTTGGCATCAAAAACCATTTTATATTTGCAACCGCTTAAATGATTAAGTTTTATGATTAAAACAAAATCAATTAAGGGCAATTAGCTCAGTTGGTTCAGAGCACTTGGTTTACACCCAAGGGGTCGGGGGTTCGAATCCCTCATTGCCCACAGATGAGAGTAAAAGTCTTACAGAAATGTAAGACTTTTTTTTATTCAAGACTGTCGCAAATTTATTTGTAAAAAGTCTTGAATAAAAAAAGGAACTAGCGTAGCTAGTTGGCTTTTGCTATTTTAAAATGGGGTAAACTAGGGATATATAATCCATCATTGCCCACTTCACTCTCAATCCTGATAAATTTTATCAGGATTTTTTTGTTTAAAAAGATGAAACTCATTTCAGAGTTTCTCTTGAAATAAGTAACACTGGCACAAAGTGCTTAGAATCATATTCGTTATAGAGCGGATTTATTAGAAAAATTTAACAATGTTCACTATTTTCACTTGTCTCTTTATACTTTTTTGATATCTAAAACAAATCGTTTTCAATAGGTGTAATTAACCTCTTATTTATCAAGAGTATTACTGTATTTGTGTGTTTTTATTTTTATTTAGTATGGAATTAATATTAGTAGAAATCAACCCTTTTTTGTAACTTTACATTTCTAAAATAGCTATTTTTAATTATGAATATTCAATTATCTGATAAAAACATATTAGTTACTGGTGGTGCGGGCTTTATAGGCTCTAACCTAAGTGAAGTATTACTAGAAAAAGGTAATAAGGTTGTCTGTTTAGATAATTTTGCTACTGGAAAAAGAGCCAACATAGCTCATCTTTTATCGAACCCTATGTTTACTTTAATTGAAGGAGATATTAGAAATTTAAATGATTGTAAGGGTGCTTTAGAAGGTGTTGATTATGTCTTACATCAAGCTGCCCTAGGATCCGTACCTAGGTCTATTAAAGACCCAATTACTTCAAATGATGTAAACGTTTCTGGTTTTTTAAACATGTTAGTCGCTTCAAGAGATGCAGGTGTTAAACGATTTATATATGCAGCTAGTTCTTCAACCTATGGTGACTCAGAATCGCTGCCTAAAGTAGAAGAGACCATTGGGAAACCATTATCTCCATATGCAATTACAAAATATGTAAATGAACTATATGCAGATGTTTTTTCAAAAACCTATGGATTAGAAACTATTGGATTGCGTTATTTTAACGTGTTTGGTAGAAAGCAGGACCCTAATGGAGCCTATGCTGCCGTTATTCCTAAATTTGTAAGTAGTTTTATGGCTGGTGAATCACCAGTAGTCAATGGAGATGGAGAATACTCAAGAGATTTTACCTATATAGACAATGTAATTCAAGCAAACATACTATGTATGCTTACAGAAAATAAAGAAGCAATTAATACCGTATACAATGTTGCCTTTGGTGAACGAAACACCCTGAACGATTTAATCACGTATTTGAAAGAATCGTTATCAGAATTTGACCCTAAAATAAAAGACATACAAGTTGCATATGGTCCAAATAGAGTAGGAGATATTCCACATTCTCTAGCATCAATAGATAAAGCAAAAAATTTATTAAACTATAACCCTCAGTATTCTTTAAAAAAAGGCCTAGAAGAGGCCATAAAGTGGTATTGGAAGAATTTATAAAAAAATGAATCAATCAAAAATAGCAATCATAGGATTAGGATATGTTGGTCTTCCATTGGCAAGACTATTTGCAACGAAATACGCTGTAGTAGGTTTTGATATTAATATTGAACGCGTAAAAGAACTAAAGTTAGGAAAGGATAGTACTTTAGAAGTTGAAGACGATGTGTTAAACTCTGTACTTGTTGATGAGAATTCTAATCATAAAGGGCTTTATTGCTCCTCTTCTATTTCAGATTTAGAAGGCTGTAATTACTATATTATAACGGTACCAACTCCTGTGGATAAAAATAACAGACCAATTTTAACTCCTTTGATTAAAGCTAGTGAAACAGTAGGTTCAGTCTTAAAAAAAGGAGATATTGTGGTGTACGAATCTACAGTATATCCTGGAGCTACTGAAGAGGATTGTGTTCCTGTTTTAGAAAAAGTTTCAGGTTTAAAATTTAACAAAGATTTCTTTGCAGGGTATTCACCAGAAAGAATTAATCCAGGAGACAAGTTACATACAGTTGAAAAGATATTAAAAGTAACATCGGGTTCAAACCCAGCAACCGGAAAAAAAGTTAACGACCTATATAAATCTGTTATTACGGCAGGGACTCACTTAGCGCCTACCATAAAAGTAGCCGAAGCAGCGAAGGTTATTGAGAATTCTCAACGTGACATCAATATTGCTTTTGTAAATGAACTGGCAAAGATTTTTAACTTGATGGATATTAATACACATGATGTCTTGGAAGCTGCAGGAACAAAATGGAATTTTTTACCTTTTAAGCCAGGTTTAGTAGGTGGTCATTGTATTGGTGTAGATCCTTATTATTTAGCCCAGAAAGCACAAGAATATGGGTACCACCCAGAAATTATTTTGGCTGGAAGAAGATTAAATGATAGCATGGGAGACTATATCGCATCTGAAGTCGTTAAGCTTATGATTACAAAAGATGTTCCAATTAAAAATGCGAATGTATTGGTATTAGGAATTACTTTTAAAGAAAACTGCCCTGACGTAAGAAATACAAAAGCAGTAGATGTGATTACATCTTTAAAAGGATATGGAGTAAATATTACAATTTATGATCCTTGGGCCAACGAAGAGGAGGTAATGAATGAGTATCAACTAGAATCAACTCAAAAAATGCCTACCCGTAAGTTTGATGTGCTGGTATTAACTGTAGCGCATAAAGAATTTTTAGATTTAGATTTCAATGCTATCGTAAACAAAAACCATGTCATATACGATGTAAAAAATATACTACCAACTAAAATTATAGATGGTGGGTTATAAAACTACACATGAAAAACTTTGCATTGCTAGGAGCGGCAGGATATATAGCTCCAAAACATTTTAAAGCAATAAAAGACACCAACAATCAATTAATTGCAGCACTAGATAAGTTTGACTCTGTTGGTGTATTAGATAGCTATTTTCCAAACACTAATTTTTTTACAGAGTTTGAAAGATTTGATAGACATCTAGAGAAATTAAAAAGAAATCAAATACGATTAGATTACGTTAGTATCTGTACTCCTAATTATCTCCATGATTCACATATTAGAATGGCACTAAGAAGAGGTGCTGATGCTATTTGTGAAAAACCGTTGGTATTAAACCCATGGAATGTAGATGCTTTAATAGACATTGAAAAAGAATCCGGTCGAAAAATAAATACAATTCTTCAATTAAGGTTACATCCAAGTATTATTGCCTTAAAAAATAAAGTAGCTACTGAGTTTAAAAATCAAAAATATGAAGTAGATTTAACCTACATTACCTCAAGAGGAAAATGGTATGATATTTCTTGGAAAGGAGATGAAAGTAAGTCTGGAGGAATTGCCACGAACATTGGAGTTCATTTTTATGATATGCTTTCATGGATTTTTGGTGATGTACAAGAGAATACTGTACATCTTAGAGAGAAGGATAAGGCATCTGGTTATCTAGAGTTTAAAAACGCCAGAGTTCGTTGGTTTTTATCTATCAATGAAAATGATTTACCACTTCACATAAGAGAAAAAGAGCAAAGAACTTTCCGTTCAATAACAATAAATAATCAAGAATTAGAATTTAGTACAGGTTTTACAGATTTACATACAGAGAGCTACGAAAAGATAATGAAAGGAGAAGGGTTTGGGATTTTAGATGCTCAAAAATCGATACAAATCGTGCATGATATAAGAAATTCAAGTATTAGTTCAAAAGGAGACAATCATCCTTTGTGCGTAAAATAAATTTTATAAAGAGAATGAAAAAAAAAGGAATTATTGTTTCCGGGTATTTTAATCCTATCCACAAAGGACATTTAGAATATTTTAATACTGCTAAAGATTTAGCAGATGAGCTTTTTGTTATCGTAAATAGTGATCACCAGAGAATCTTAAAGGGTTCAAAAGAATTTCAACAAGAGGCTGAAAGATTATTTATTGTAGAAAATATTAAAGCTGTAGATAAAGCAATCATTTCTAAAGATAAAGATAGAACTGTCTGTGAATCTATTCGAAGCCTTTTTGAAAAATATGGCCAAGAATATCAATTAGGTTTTGCAAATGGTGGAGATCAAGATAATAATTCAATTCCTGAAGCTCCAATTTGTAAGGAACTAGGAATTGAGTTAATAGATGGTTTAGGAGATAAAATTCAATCTTCTTCTTGGTTGTTAAATAAAAAATAATGAAGTTATTAATCACTGGTGCTAACGGTCAATTAGGTTCAGAGATAAGAGCAGTAGTCTCCGATTACAAAATTGTAGATGTTGTTTTTAAAGATCTTCCTGAGCTAGATATATCTAATTTTGTAGCTTTAAAAAATTTTATTATTGAAAATAAGATCACTGCAGTAATTAATTGTGCAGCCTTTACGGCGGTAGATAAAGCAGAAGAAACCCCTGAGATTTCAAAAAAAGTAAATACAGAAGGTGTTGCCAATCTTGTTAAGGTCCTGCAATCCGTAAAAGGGAAGCTAATTCATATTTCTACCGATTACGTTTTTGATGGAAATCATTTTATGCCTTATAAAGAGTCTGACCTTGTAAGCCCAGTAGGTGTGTATGCAGAATCTAAGATGAAAGGTGAACTAGAAATATTTAATAGTACCATAGATGCAATTGTTATTAGAACCTCATGGCTATACTCTTCTTTTGGAAATAATTTTGTTAAAACAATGTTACGACTAGGAAAAGAAAAAGAAACCCTAGGAGTTGTTTTTGATCAAGTGGGTTCTCCTACCTATGCGAGAGGCTTGGCTAAAACATGTTTAGAGATTCTCTGTGGTAATAATTCAGCTAAGATTAGTAAAAAAGGAAAATTATATCATTACTCTGATGAAGGTGTTGCTTCTTGGTATGACTTTGCAATAGCCGTTATGCAACTAGGTATGTTGGATTGTAAAGTGAATCCAATTCAGACAAAAGAGTTCCCTACGCTAGCAAAAAGACCACATTATTCAGTTTTAAACAAAACAAAAATAAAAAGAGATTTTAATATTGAAATACCATACTGGCGCGATGCGTTGTCAGATTGTATTTTAACATTAAAAAATACATTATAATAAAATACATATGAAAAATATCTTAATTACGGGCGGCGCTGGTTTTATTGGTTCTCACTTAATAAGACGCTTTACAAACAAGTATCCAACATATCATATCTTCAATTTAGACGCCCTTACCTATGCAGGTAATTTAGAAAACTTACATGATATAGAGTCTAAAGAAAATTATACTTTTTTACATGGTGACATTACAAATGAAGACTACATAAATTCAATTTTCAAAAAGCATCAATTTGAATATGTCATCCATCTAGCTGCAGAATCTCATGTAGACAGATCTATTATGGACCCTTTAGGTTTTGCCAAAACCAATATTTTAGGAACTATGATTTTGCTAAATGCTTTTAAAACTCTTTGGCAAAATAATTGGGAAGGCAAACGTTTTTACCATGTAAGTACAGACGAAGTTTACGGATCTTTGGGAGAAATAGGCCTGTTTAAAGAGACGACTTCTTACGACCCCAATTCACCCTATTCAGCATCAAAAGCAAGTTCAGACCATTTTGTAAGAGCCTACGGAGAAACCTATGGTTTGCCGTATGTTATTTCAAATTGTTCTAACAATTATGGAGCACAACAATTTCCCGAAAAACTAATTCCCTTGTTTATCAATAATATTTTAAACGATAAAGCGCTACCTGTTTATGGAGACGGAAATTACACCCGAGATTGGCTCTATGTTTTAGATCATGCCATTGCAATTGATTTGGTTTTTCATAAGGGTGTCAATGCAGAGACCTACAACATTGGCGGTTTTAACGAGTGGAAAAATATTGACTTGGTGAAAATATTATGCCACCAAATGGATGATAAACTGAAGCGTGAAACTGGTACAAGTGAAAAATTAATCACCTATGTTAAAGATCGTCCAGGTCATGATTTACGTTATGCAATCGACGCTTCAAAAATTAATAAAGAATTGGGTTGGCGCCCAACAGTTACCTTTGAGGAAGGGCTATCTGAAACCATTGATTGGTATTTAAATAACGAAGAATGGTTAGAGAATGTTACTTCTGGGAAGTATCAGAATTATTATAAGGAGCAGTATAAAGAATAGTGAATCGGTGAAGTGCTAATGCTGTGAAGCAGTGGAACGGTTTGGTAGTGAAGAGATACAAATTAAAAGAGAAAGTTTATCGATTAGGAAGTCGATATACTTTTAGTTTTCGTAGAATTCAAGTTTTGATATGCGTCTGAGAACCCAAAGAGCGATGTGGTCTGGGTTCGAAAGTGTTTAAAACGCAAGAATTTAAGTAAATGAAAATAAGTCTTGATTTTTGTAATTTTTTATCAAGAAAAAGTTAGGCGAAATAAAAAAAACTGAGGACTTGAACTTATTCATAAACCTCACAACAACAGAGTAAAAGACATGAAAGGAATTATTCTAGCAGGAGGGTCGGGCACACGATTGTACCCCATCACAAAAGGAACATCAAAACAATTATTACCTATTTATGACAAACCGATGATTTACTATCCGCTATCAGTATTGATGTTGGCTGGAATTAAAGAAATACTTATCATTTCCACACCTGCAGATTTACCCAATTTCCAACGTTTATTGGGGGATGGTAAAGAATTGGGTATCAGACTTCATTACAAAGAACAGCCTTCTCCAGACGGCTTAGCACAAGCTTTTATAATCGGAGAAAATTTTATTGGAAATGATGATGTGTGCTTGGTACTAGGAGACAATATTTTTTACGGTCATGGTTTTACTAATTTATTAGCAAAATCACTCAAAAATGTTAAAGATGAACAGAAAGCAACTGTCTTTGGCTATTACGTAAATGACCCAAAACGCTACGGTGTAGTAGATTTTGATGGAGATGGGAGAGTAGTAAGCATAGAAGAGAAACCAAGTCATCCAAAAAGTAATTATGCGGTTATTGGACTCTATTTTTATCCAAATTCCGTGGTTGAGATTGCCAAAAACATCAAGCCAAGTAATCGAGGTGAACTCGAAATTACAACAGTAAATCAAGAGTATTTAAGTCAAGGGAATTTAAAAGTAGAAGTAATGGGGCGAGGATATGCTTGGTTAGACACTGGAACTCATGAATCTTTATTGGAAGCATCCAATTACATTCAAACCATAGAAAATCGTCAGGGACTAAAAGTAGCTTGTTTAGAAGAAATTGCATGTCAAATGGGCTATATTTCAACAGAAGAATTGTTGGTGCTTGCAGAACCATTAAAAAAGAATGGATATGGTCAATATTTAATTCAACGTGCAAAAGAGTTAATTTAAAGAATATTATAAATGCATAAACAAAAAATAATTTTTATTGCAGGAACTGCTAGATCCGGCTCAACTCTTTTGGATTTTATAATTGGAACTAAAAAAGAAACTGTTAGTCTTGGAGAGATTTATTATTCTTACAATAAATACAAGGAATATATAGAAGATGACAAAGTTGTTATGAAAAACATATGCTCATGTGGTGAAAATGGATATAATTGTTCAGTATGGAGTGAGATTTTGAATAATTGGTTTACTAATAAGCCAAAATCATACAAAGATGCATATTTGATTGTTTTGGAAGTTATCCAAAACCTTTATGGTAATCAAATTACAATTGTAGATTCGTCAAAATACGTAAAAGCAATGGTTCACTTTGATGAAATTAGTAATGTGGTTGATGTGATTTTTCTCCATACAATAAAAGATGTAAGATCCTGCTTAAATTCCTGGGTTCAAAGAAGAAAAGAAAAAAACGAAACAAATAATTTGTATGTGTATTTTAAACTTTTTAGACGATGGTATTTATCAAATAAAAAAATTGAAAATTATATATCTAAAAATAATTTTAAATGTCTTATTGTTAGCTATGATGCTATTTGTCTTTCCACAAATAAATCATTTGAATTGATAGATAATTTTATTGATTCTGAGCATAAAGGTTTTTCTTATAAAAAATTTAATAACTCTCACGTTTATTTTGGTAATCCATTTAGACTAAATTTTGAGAATTTAGTAATTAAGTACGACAATCGTTGGTTTTATAAAAATGAATGGCATTTTCCTTATTTGTTAATGTCAAGAGTTCGAAAACTTAATAAAAAGTATTTTCATAGTTTTAATACAAGCCAATAAAAAAAACAATAAAACTCCATGAACTTTAAAAGATTAAAAATCCAAGATGTCATTTTATGCAAACCCACAATTTTAGGAGATGATAGGGGTTACTTTTCCGAAACATTTAGACAAGATAAATTAGATACTTTTTTAGGGTATCCTATTAATTTTTGCCAAGACAATGAATCAAAATCGTCTTTTGGTGTTTTAAGAGGCTTGCATTATCAATTGGCGCCAAATGCTCAAACAAAATTAGTACGAGTAATACAAGGTAGCGTTTTAGATGTGGCTGTAGATATTCGTAAAGGATCACCAACCTTTGGACAGCATGTAGCTACAGAGCTTTCAGCAGAAAACAACAATCAATTACTTATCCCAAGAGGTTTTGCTCACGGTTTTGTGGTGCTTAGCAAAGAAGCGATTTTTGCATATAAGGTAGATAACTATCATAGTCCAGAATGCGATAGAGGCATTGCATTTGATGATCCAGCAATAAAAATAGATTGGAAGCTAGACAGTGACCAAGTAAAATTGTCAGCGAAAGATGCTAAGCAACCCAAGTTAATAGAGGTTGAATATTTTAATTATCATATAAATTTATATAAATAAGATGTTCAATATATTGATTTGTTAAAGACTGTTTATGAAATTAAAAAAAGTTTAGTATTTTAAGTTAAATTATAGCATCATAAAAAATAGAGTATGAAAGTAAAAAATATTTGTTGCATTGGAGCTGGATATGTAGGAGGCCCTACAATGTCTGTCATTGCTTTAAAATGCCCACACATAAAAGTAACGGTTGTAGATCTTAATGAAGCTCGTATTGCGCAATGGAATGATGAAGATTTAGACAACTTACCAGTATATGAACCAGGTCTTTCCGAGGTAGTTGCTGAGGTGCGAGGGAAAAACTTATTCTTTTCTACGGATGTTGATGAGGCTATAGATGCTGCGGATATGATTTTTATTGCTGTGAATACCCCAACGAAAACCTACGGAGAAGGCAAGGGCATGGCGGCTGACTTAAAATTTGTAGAACTCTGCGCCAGACAAATAGCACGAGTGGCTAAAAGTGATAAAATCATTGTTGAAAAATCAACATTACCAGTTCGAACTGCAGAAACGCTACAAACCATATTCGAGAGTACTGGAAGTGGAGTACATTTTGAAGTGCTTTCCAACCCAGAATTTTTGGCAGAAGGTACTGCTATTGATGATTTGTTTAAGGCTGACCGTGTGTTGATTGGCGGAAATCAAACTCCATCTGGTAAGTCGGCAATTCAGGCCTTAGTTGATGTGTATTCAAATTGGTTAAGTCCAAAGCAAATATTAACAACCAATGTATGGTCATCTGAATTATCAAAACTAACTGCAAATGCTTTTTTGGCTCAACGTATTTCTTCAATTAATGCCATGTCTGCACTCTGCGAAGCCACTGAAGCCGATGTGGATGAAGTGGCAAATGCCATTGGAACTGATAGCCGAATAGGTCCTAAGTTTTTAAAAGCCTCAGTTGGCTTTGGAGGGTCTTGTTTCCAAAAAGATATTTTAAATCTCGTCTATTTATGTCGCTTTTTCAATCTACCTGAAGTAGCTGACTATTGGGAGCAAGTGATTAAGCTAAACGATTACCAAAAGCATCGCTTTGCCAGAAAAATAATAACAACCTTGTTTAATACCGTGAACGGTAAGAAAATTGCATTTCTGGGATGGGCATTTAAAAAAGACACAAACGATACCAGAGAATCTGCTGCCATTTATGTTGCCAATCACTTGCTAGAAGATGGTGCAAACATACATGTTTATGATCCTAAAGTATCAGAGGCTAAGATTAAAGCTGATTTGAGCTATCTCTGGGAAATAAATGGTGTTTCAGATGCACGCATTGCTCAAAAGTTAGCCCAAGTTTTTGTACACACAGATGCACAAGATGCCTTAAAAGACAGTCATGCCATTGCAATACTCACTGAGTGGGATGAGTTTAAAAGCTACGATTGGAACAATATTTACGAGAACATGTACAAACCTGCTTTTGTATTTGACGGGCGTAATATTTTAGATTCTACAGTGCTAAAATCTATTGGTTTCCAATTCACAGGCATTGGAAAAGGGTGATTAAAAAATAATTAATAAATTTTAATTAGTGTATTACTAGTGATTTGTTCATTAAATATAGTACATGTAATAAGGGTTTATTCAATTTTATAAAACAGTAGTTCCTGCAACCAATAATTTTTTTGTTTATTTTTTTTTGTTTAGTCTAATTCTTATGTTACTTTTGCAATTAAATTAGTAAGAATTAATACAATGCAAGATCTCCCTAAATCTTGGCGTGTTTTATATACGAAACACAATACAGAGCTTTTAGTAGCTGAGCGTTTAAAATCTATCGATTTTGAAACGTACGTTCCAACTAAAACTGTAACTAGACAGTGGAGTGACCGTAAAAAAATTGTAAAAGTACCTTTATTACCAAGCATGGTGTTAGTGTCTATAACACCTAAAAATTTCAACAAAGTATTTGATGTCCCTGGTGTTATACGTTATTTGTTCATGGACGGACAAAAAGCAAAAGTACGCCAAGAAGAGATTGATGCGATGAAGTACTACCTATCTCAAAAGTTCAATTCTCAAAAAAAACTTCCCGTTATTGGTAAGAAAATAGAGGTGCCTCATCTAGGTGTTTCAGGTGAATTGTTACGAATTGAAGGTAAAAAGTGTTTTGTATTGTTAGAAAAATTGGGGTGTAAAGTTTCTTTTCAGTTGAGTTAATCAATTAATTTTTTTTAAGATTTATCTTTTGTTACCTGTGAGTAGCGTTGGCGAAGCCGTGGAAAAAATCAGTTAAAATATTCAAAATATCACTAAAATGAAGAAAAAAGCAATCATAGTTTCAGGATATTTTAATCCAATACACAAAGGCCATTTAGAATATTTTATTAATGCAAAAGAACTTGCAGATGAATTGTTTGTTATTGTGAATAGCGATCATCAAAGGCGTTTAAAAGACTCAAAAGAATTTCAGAAACAAGAGGAGCGTTTGTTTATTGTTCAGAATATAAAATCAGTAGACAAAGTTATTATTTCTATTGACAAAGACCGAACTGTATGTGCTTCCATAGCATCTTTTCATGAAAAATTTAATACCAAATATGAACTAGCCTTTGCTAATGGCGGGGATCAAGACAATAATTCGATTCCTGAAGCATCAATTTGTAAAGAATTAGGCATTGCACTTATAGACGGTCTTGGAGATAAGATACAATCTTCCTCTTGGTTGTTAAATAAAAAATAAAAATTAGTATGAAAGTAGGAATAACCTTTAGTGCATTTGATCTGTTTCATGCTGGTCATGTAAAGATGTTAGAAGATGCAAAACAAGAATGCGATTATTTAATATGTGGTTTACAAACTGACCCGACATTAGACAGGCCAGAAAAAAACAGGCCAATTCAATCAGTGGTTGAACGATACATACAACTGAAAGGATGTACCTATGTAGATGAAATTGTGCCTTATGCTACAGAGCAAGATTTAGAAGATGTGTTGCGTTCGTTTAAAATAGATGTGCGTATTGTGGGAGATGAATATGCTGATAAGCAATTTACAGGACGTGATTATTGTGAAGAAACCGGAATACAACTTTTTTATAACAAAAGAGAACACCGCTTTTCGAGTAGTCTACTAAGAAAAGAAGTACAGGAGAAAGAGAATTTAAAAAAATAACTGTCTTTTAAACTATACATTTAATAATTAACTCCCTATACTCATGAAAGTAAAAAACATCTGTTGCCTGGGTGCAGGTTATGTAGGAGGTCCAACCATGTCGGTGATTGCACTAAAGTGTCCAGATATAAAGGTCACGGTTGTAGATCTTAATCAAGATCGTATTGCTGCTTGGAACGATGAAAACTTAGACAATTTACCTATATACGAACCTGGATTGTCAGAAGTAGTTGCTCAAGCACGTGGCAAAAACTTATTTTTTTCTACGGACGTGGATACTGCTATTGATGCTGCGGATATGATTTTTATTGCAGTGAATACACCAACGAAGACCTATGGTGAAGGTAAAGGCATGGCAGCCGATCTAAAATTTGTAGAACTCTGTGCCAGACAAATAGCTCGTGTGGCAACAAATGATAAAATTATTGTTGAAAAGTCAACTTTACCTGTCAGAACTGCAGAAACTTTACAAACCATCTTAGACAGTACAGGAAATGGAGTCAATTTTGAAGTTCTTTCAAATCCTGAATTTTTAGCAGAAGGCACAGCTATTGAAGATTTGTTTAAGGCTGACCGTGTGTTGATTGGTGGAAATCAAACACCTTCTGGAAAAGTAGCGATTCAGGCTTTAGTTGATGTGTATTCAAATTGGCTGAGTCCTCAACAAATATTAACAACCAATGTTTGGTCATCTGAGTTGTCTAAATTAACAGCAAATGCTTTCCTAGCCCAACGAATTTCCTCTATAAATGCTATGTCTGCACTCTGTGAAGCCACTGAAGCCGATGTGGATGAAGTTGCAAGTGCCGTCGGAACAGATAGCCGAATAGGACCTAAGTTCTTAAAAGCCTCTGTAGGCTTTGGAGGTTCTTGTTTTCAAAAGGACATACTAAACCTCGTGTATTTATGTCGCTTTTTCAATCTTCCTGAAGTGGCTGACTATTGGGAGCAGGTAATCAAACTAAACGATTACCAAAAGCATCGTTTTGCTAGAAAAATCATCACTACCTTATTTAACACGGTAAACGGTAAGAAAATTTCTTTTCTTGGCTGGGCTTTCAAAAAAGATACCAATGACACAAGAGAGTCAGCTGCTATCTATGTAGCCGATCACTTACTTGAAGATGGAGCAAACATTCATATCTATGATCCAAAAGTATCAGAATCTAAAATCAAAGCTGATTTAAGCTATCTGTGGGAATTAAATGATGTCACAGAAGCACGCATCGCACAAAAGTTAACTCAAGTTTTTGTGCATACAGAGGCTGAAGATGCATTAAAAGACAGTCACGCAATAGCAGTTCTAACAGAATGGGATGAGTTTAAGTCCTACGATTGGCAAACTATTTATGAAAACATGTACAAACCTGCTTTTGTTTTTGATGGACGTAATATACTAGATGCTAATAAATTAAGTAATATTGGTTTCCAATTTAACGGAATTGGTAAAGGTTAAATAATTCAGTTGAAATGAAAAAAATACTTATTACCGGTGCTGCTGGTTTTATTGGCTATCATTTATGTGAAGCCCTCATAAAACAAGGGCATGATGTTATTGGACTTGATAATATTAACGATTATTACGATGTCAATCTAAAGTATGCTCGGTTAGATCAGTTAGGTATAGAAAAGGAATCTGCATCAGTTTTTTCTGAAATTTCAGAGAGTACTGTTCATGGCAGTCATATGCAATTTATTCGACTCAATCTTGAGGATAGAAATGCTTTACCAAAATTATTTAAAACCTACCAATTTGACATGGTTTGTAATTTGGCAGCGCAGGCTGGTGTTCGGTATTCTATTGAAAACCCTGAAGCTTATATTGATTCAAACATAAATGGCTTTTTAAACGTATTAGAATGTTGTCGTCACCACAATGTAAAACGTCTAGTGTATGCATCTAGTTCTAGCGTTTATGGCAATACAGACAAAATTCCTTTTGAGGAAACGGCAAATGTAGATCAGCCTATAAGCCTATATGCAGCGACAAAGAAATCCAATGAGTTAATGGCGCATACCTACAGTCATTTGTATAAAATTGAAACCATAGGCTTACGCTTTTTTACGGTATATGGCCCCTGGGGAAGACCCGATATGGCCATGTTTTTATTCACAGATGCCATTTTAAATAATAAGCCTATTAATGTTTTTAACAACGGAAACCTCTCTAGAGATTTTACGTATATAGATGATATTGTTGAAGGTGTTGTCAACACACTACTAAAAGAGTCAAAAAACTCTAGCTTATACAAACTATACAATATTGGTAACGGAAAGCCAGTCCAGTTATTAGATTTTATAAAATCCTTAGAAGAAGTTCTGAATATCACAGCAACAAAAAACATGCTGCCAATGCAAGATGGTGATGTACATCAAACTTTTGCTAACACATCTAAATTAGAACATGACTTTGAATACAAACCCCAAACCACTGTAAAAAAAGGGATCCAAGAGTTTGTGTTGTGGTACAAAAGTTTTTATAAAAATAATTTTTAACAATGTTTAAGAAATTAAAAATATCAAAAAGACATGTTACTAAATCTCTTTCTTGGAGGTTTATTGGCAGTCTTGATACCTTATTATTTGCGTGGCTTGTTACAGGGGATTTTAATGATGGACTTAATGTATCCGTAATCACTACCATTACAAAACTTGTTTGGTATTATATACATGAACAGCTTTGGTTTAAATCTAGTATGGCAGACTCAAACAAAAGGCATATTATCAAAACCTTTTCATGGCGTTTTGTTGGCACTATAGATACTGTTGTTTTCGGTTGGGTAATAACGGGCAACCCACTAATTGGTCTTAAAATTGGACTTTTTGAAACTGTTTCAAAAATGCTATTGTATTTTGGGCATGAAAAATTATGGTATAAAATTAATTTTGGTTTGGACCAACGAATTAAAGTTAGAAGATTAGATAAACTTAAATCACAAAGAACAATAAACAAATCATGAGTTTACACACTGTAAAACACAACTATAAAACCTCCAAAACCGATCGTGAAATATTACATGGACATAAAGCCTATTTATTATGGTTTACAGGCTTGTCTGGTTCTGGGAAATCGACTTTGGCTAATTTGGTTGAGATTGCCTTGCACAAACAAGGTCTATCTACTTATATTTTAGATGGCGATAACATCCGTCAAGGAATAAACAAAGATTTAAGCTTTGCCCCAGAAGACCGAACTGAAAATATACGACGCATCGCCGAAATCAGTAATTTAATGCTCAATGCTGGCGTAATCACCTTAGCTGCATTTGTATCACCCTATATTAAAGATCGCGAAGAAGTTCAACAAATTGTGGGTTTAGATAATTTCATTGAAATTTTTGTAAACACCTCGCTAGTGGAATGTGAAAGGCGAGATGTAAAAGGGCTTTATAAAAAAGCACGATCTGGAGAAATTAAAAATATGACAGGGATTTCTGCTCCCTATGAAGCGCCCATTAATCCAGATTTAGAGATAATCACTGATGGTCAATCCATTGAAGAAAGTGTAGAAAATATCATAAATTTTATAACTAAAAAGTTAAAACCTAGCACATGAGTAATTACGTAATCAATCATTTACGAGAGTTAGAATCGGAAGCAATCTTTGTGATTCGAGAAATAGCAGCGCAATTTGAGAATCCGGTATTACTGTTTTCTGGAGGGAAAGATTCTATACTTTTAACCCATTTGGCAAAAAAAGCCTTTTATCCTGCAAAAATACCATTCCCTTTAATTCATGTGGATACAGGTCATAATTTCCCAGAAACCATTGCATTTCGTGATATGTTGGTAAAAAAACTAGGAGTCCAATTAATCGTTGGTTCTGTACAAGAATCCATTGACAAAGGACGCGCTAAAGAAGAAACAGGCGCAGATGCCTCTCGAAATGCCTTACAAATTGTCTCTTTGTTAGATACGTTAGAAGAACACAAAGTAGATGCTGCCATGGGAGGAGCAAGACGTGATGAAGAGAAAGCAAGAGCCAAAGAACGTTTTTTCTCTCACCGTGATGAATTTGGACAATGGGATCCAAAAAACCAACGTCCTGAATTATGGAATCTTTTTAATGGACGTATGAACTACGGAGAACACTTTAGAGTGTTTCCCATCTCAAACTGGACAGAAATGGATGTGTGGGAATATATTAAACTAGAAAACATAGACCTTCCTATGCTTTATTTTTCTCATAAACGTGATTGCGTAGTTCGAGATGGGGTGATTTTAGCAAATTCTGAATTTATCAAATTAAAACCAGGCGAAGAAGTGGTTAATATGACCATTCGCTATAGAACTTGTGGAGACATGCCTATTACAGGTGCTGTAGAATCTGAGGCGGATACATTAGGAAAAATTATAGAAGAAATTGCAACCACTAGAACCACTGAACGTGGGGGTAGAGCAGATGATAAACGGGCCGAAACGGCCATGGAAGATCGAAAAAAACAAGGTTATTTTTAGAAAGCTATAGGCTGTAGGCTAAAAAGCTGTAAGCACTAAGTTTAAAGCATATAGCCATTACAAAATGAGAGACTTTAAAAGATATAATGTTTGGGAAATAAGCCATCAATTTGTTTTAAAGATTTATAAAATCACAAAAGAATTTTCGAAAAGTGAAAACTATCAATTAGTATCACAAATGCAACGCGCAGCGTATTCAATCCCTTCAAATTTCAGCGAAGGTTGTGGACGTGCTTCTGATAAAGACTTTAATAGATTTGTAACGATATGTTTAGGTTCTGCACACGAGTTGGAGTACTTTATTTTACTGGCAAAGGATTTAAAATATATAGACATCAGTACGTATGATTTATTAACAACAGAAATCAACGAGATAAAACGAAAATTATACAGTCTAAGTAAAAAACTAATAGCATAAAAAACACTAGGCATACGGCTTATAGCCTGCGGCCTTCAGCTTATAGCAAAAAAATAAAATTATCAAATATAAAGACATAGAAATATTACGTTTTACTACCGCCGGTAGCGTTGATGATGGCAAAAGCACCCTTATTGGGAGGCTGTTGTATGACAGTAAATCAATCTTTCAAGACCAACTAGATGCCGTTGAAGCTTCTAGTAAAAATAAAGGCTTTGATTATGTAGATTTGTCTTTACTTACAGATGGGCTTAAATCTGAGAGAGAACAAGGCATTACCATAGATGTAGCCTACCGTTATTTTGCAACCCCAAAGCGTAAATTTATAGTAGCAGATACACCCGGCCACATTCAGTACACCCGTAACATGGTAACAGGCGCTTCTACTGCCAACTTGGCCATCATACTCATAGATGCTCGCAAAGGGATGCTAGAGCAAACACACCGCCACTCTTTTATTGCCTCTTTACTGCGTATCCCACATGCTATTGTATGTATTAATAAAATGGATCTGGTAGCGTATAGTGAAGCCGTGTACGATACAATTGTCTCAGATTTTAAAGCCTTTGCCTCTAAGTTAGAAATTAATGACATACAATTTATTCCAATTTCGGCCCTTAAAGGAGATAACGTAGTTAACAAATCTGAACATATGGATTGGTATAAGGGAAGTACCTTGATGTACCATTTAGAGACGGTGCACATCTCTAGTGATTACAACCACATAGATTGCCGTTTTCCTGTGCAATCTGTAATACGGCCTCACACCCTAGATAATCAAGATTATAGAGGCTTTGCAGGCCGCATAGACGGAGGAGTGTTTCAACCCGGAGATAGAGTAAAAACCTTGCCT
>ENA-OQVM01001458-OQVM01001458.1-marine-metagenome-genome-assembly--contig:-NODE-1458-length-31287-cov-4.324640_pt1 | contig 31287 bp, 22 predicted proteins | sample MGYA00237776_ERZ505498 | MGnify/ENA primary metagenome ERZ505498 (study PRJEB26159, sample SAMN06265151) | marine metagenome | isolation source: Helgoland LTER site | place: Germany:Helgoland, sampling...
AGCATAGGGGCTTCAGTCTTTAGGTGCGTCACGATTGGCGCGCAAGCGCGGCAGTAGCATGGGTATTCGTGCCATAGTTTCGGCATATTCAGGGCGACGCTCTAATGAGCGCTTTTCCATCATGGGAATACTGGCGTAGCGAAACATCAAAATCATAGCCAGAGCCCCAAGCCCTACCCACCATGCACCCTGGGGATAAGCGGCCAGTCCAAACAGCGCCAAACCGACCCACATGCCTATTTCACCCAAATAGTTAGGGTGGCGACACCGTGACCACAAACCCGTGTCCAAAACATCACCTGGCTTGGCCTGCGCCGCAAAGGCATGCAGCTGCACGTCAGCGGTCATTTGCAGAGTGATCGCCGAAAACATCACAATACTTGCAAGGATATCCAAGGCGTTGAGGGGTTGATTACCGACTACGGTGACAGCGTAGACGGGTAACATACCCAGAAAAACCTGTATCGTTGGGAAAACGTGTACACCCATGAAATCTACGGCAATCGCGTTGCGACCCGCCTGCTCTCTAAGCATGCCGTAACGCCAGTCTTCATGATGCAAACCCGGCCAGTAGTAGGCCCAATGACACGTGAGTCGCGTGGCCCAATACAGTAACAGGGCAAGCACTAACAGTTCACGAAGGGTTGATTCACTGCTACCGACCACCATCCACCACAGCATGAGTACGGGTGGAATGACAGACCAGAATGCATCGTAAAAACTACTGTTGCGATGCCATCGGCTAGCGCCGAAGACCACGACAGTCGCGGCCAAATCAGCCCAAAGCGCTCGCCACAAGGGCTCAGCCGATGACCAGACTAAAATGACTCCCGCTATGAATAAAGCAATCACATAGACCACGGTGACCCGAACGAGCGCCTCAGATTTGGGTATGTCTCGGCTGGGTCTTTTCCAAATTGCCTGCATGCTAAGGCTGCCTTTTAGTTGTGTAAGGGGCGTTCGGTAAAGCGTGTAAAGTAACTCATCAAAACCGGCACCAAGGAAAACGTCACAATCACCATAATGGGGATGGCAATGGTCAGCAACTGCCCCAGGGATGCCGCCCCCCGATGGGAACTCGTCATTAACGAAGCGAAGGTAGCCACTGTCGTCACTGCGGAGAGCAAAACCGCTCTGGGGGTACTAGACTGCATCAGGCTTTCTACAGAGCCCAAAGCTTGATACCGGTGCGCAATGTGAATCGCTGAATCAATACCTAAGCCAAAAATAAGAGGCACGACGAGAACATTGGCCATATTCAGCGACAGCCCTACCCACTCCATAACGGCAAAAGTTAATACCGTTGTCAGCGCTAGCGGAACAATAACCACCATTGGCATAATCAGATTCCGATAATAAAGCATCAACAATAACCCAATGCCCAAAACTGCCAGGGTTGAGGCTTGTTGAAAAGCTCTAACGACCACACTGCCCACACCGTGCTCAATGACCGCGCGGCCACCACCGTTATCAACAACCGTGTTTGCAGCACTCACAAAAATATCTAACCCCTCTCTATCTTGAGTCGGCGTCGTGGGACCGAACTCTAGGCGGTAACGGCCATCGGGTAGCACCCAGCGACTTTGCAGTTGTTGGGACAAATCATTGAGTTGGGGTGGCTCACTGTTGAGTAAAGGCTCCAAATCTTTGCGCCAGCGCGAAACTGCGTCGCGAATATCGGCATCGAGGGCTGTTAACTGCCCATCATCATATCCCTCAAGGGTAGCGATCAATTCCAGCATGTCTTCTGGCAAAGCGGGTATATCTGCCAAAGCAGCGAGCTGCACCCGAATAACATTAGGATTTAGCGGGGGAAAATCTGAGACACGATCTAAGGCATCGCGCAGTCGAGTCAGCTCTGCGGCACGATCTTTATAATCGGCCTGGGGGAGAAAATCCTCGATAGACCTCACGTAACCGACAGCATCTAACGCTAAAAGTTGTGCCCTTAGATCGGGTAGCGCACTCGGGGAGGTCATTGTAGATATGCTGTAGTCCGTACTAAAGCCACCCCGCTGCAGTTGCTCAAGCAAGGTCATTGCCGGCGTTTCAAGGTCACGTAGCCCGGCTACCGAATAGTCGAAATTTGCATCCCGAGCTTTGAGCGTGGCGGTAGCGCCCAAAACCAACCAAATCACCAACGTCAGCCGCATACTGGGCCATCGCAGTTTCCATAAGCGCACTTTCGAGTGGCTACGGCTGGGCAAACCCAAGACCCCAAATAAAGCGGGCAGTAACGTGACCGTTAGAAAGATCGCCACCAGCATGCCACCCGCAGAAATCACACCTAATTCACCCAATCCGCGATATTCGGTGGGCGTAAATGACAGAAACGCCCAAGCCGTTGTCGCTGCTGATAACAATAGGGCAACACCGGTATTGCGAACCGCACTGGCCACCGCATTAGTTTTGGTGCAGACCTCGCGCACGGCCAAGCCGTAGTGCAGTCCAAAGTCGACACCCAAACCAAAAAACATCACCAAAAAAGCCAATGAAAGCGTGTTGTATTGACCCACGGTAATCATGGCCAGAGCATGGGTCCATACACTGCCAATCACCACCAGCAGGAGCATACCTGCGGTCAATACCCATGACCTGACACCTAGCGCCAATACCAAAATCAAAAATACCGTCGATAAACCCGCGGCGAGTTTAATGCCTGCAAGAGCATCAGAAATTTCCTCATGAGCCACGACGACATCACCGGTCAAAGCGATATTGAGTTCTGGGTAAGCCCTCGCCACCGGCTCAATCCAAGCCTCTATATTTTGCACAACCCTGGCACCCGGTAACTGCGCATCAAAATCTGGCTCTATGCTGACCAGCACCAATTCATAAAACAAACCATTATGAGAACTCACAACCGCTGGTACGGTATCTTCAAGCAGACCCAAGTTTTTCAATGTCGCTTTTTTTCCCTGCAACAGCTCCAGCAATAAGGGGGGCGTATTGTCGGGCAAGGTCGTGCCAAGCACCCCCAGTGCTCCGGTCAAAGCGCCTTCGTTTTGCAGTGCCGTGTTTAACGTTACCAGCGGATGTAAAGCCTCTGTGAGCGCCATGAAATCTGGACGTTCCATATAAAATGCGAGGGCATTGCGGATAGCGGGCTCGCGCATAGGCGTTGCAATGCGATCCGGTTCTACGAAGTTGGGAGCGGCTGTAAGAACGGCATCAACAGCCGCTGATACCTCTCTTGCCTCGGCACCCGACACTACAATAATGGCCAAGTTGCGTAGCTGGGGGAAATTGACCTTTAAGGCTTCGTCATCACTAAACCAATGCTCAGATGCCCGGGGCAAAATCACTTCGTCCATGGAAGAATTTAAGCGGAACTGGTTCATGCCAAATAGGCCGGCCACCACGGTAACAGCCAGCACTAACAGCAAGGTGATGTGGGGGCGAAGGAAACAGCGAGTGACCCAGGCTTCAAGCAGCCTCATCGAACGCTCCCAAGCAAAAATTCATCGAGTTGGCTCTAGCCGGCCCAACCCTGCCCCTGAGGCACCAGAGTCCTAAAAAAATGACAGCGGCCACTGATCAAATACCCGACCAACTATGGGCGTTTATGGGCCCTGACGATGCAGCAACGGTGACAGGTATACCTGTTAAGTGCGCCATACCTGAAAGCGGCTCTAAACCCTCAGGCCCGTCAGACGCCAGAATGTTGACATTGGCCCCCCGCAGCTTGCTGGCAATATCCAGTCCTTTAGCATGCTGGTGCCCCCAGCCGTGGGGGATCGACACCAAACCCGGCTCTAAGGTTTGCAAGGCAGCAACCGGCAAACGGATAGCGCCTGTTGCTGAGGTAATATCAACAGCGTGTCCCTCGGAAATCTCGAGACTCGCCAAATCGGCAGGGTTCATGTAAGCCACATTGGTCTGTTCGTTTTCGCCTCGAGTTAAAGAATCCACATTTTGGGTCCAACTGTTGTGGGTATTGTGGCGTCGTTTGGAGATCAACCTAAAGCCCCCTGGAGCGCTTTTATCACTGGCAGGTATTTCCAATGCCCCCAGCTGTGCCAAAAATTCTGGAGGGGACAGCTGCATTTTACCGTTCTCGGTGGTCACACGTTTACCCAAAAAACTACCGGACTTGGTACTGGCCATTGGGTAGCCGTCAGGATGCTCAAGCAACTCGTCAAAGCCGGGTGCTTTGTTGTACTTCAGAATTCGATCAAGCAGCCATCGCTGCGGGAATCCTCGACCTCGCCACATACCCAGTCGGGTAAGGCCATTCAGCAGGCTTTGAACCAACTTGGAACCAAACAATCCGACCCCACAAGCGGCCGCTAGTTGTATATAAATAGTGGCTTCATCGCGTGTCTCCCCGGGCGGGGCAATGACCGCCTCGGTTGCCGCCAGGTAAGGGATCGACTGCAGTCCTAAAAAAAGTGGAAAGACGAAGGGTAAATCTGGTCGCTCTAAAGGCGAGGTAGCGGGCAACACGTAATCTGCCAAACTCGCCGTCTCATTGAGGTAAATATCGGTCACCACCAACAGCTTCAATTGACTGAAGGCCGAACGCAAACGCTCCGCATTGGGCATGGTCATTAGGGGATTACCGCCCGTTACAAACAAGGTCGTGACCTGCTCTTTTCCTGGGGTCAGAATTTCGTCGGCGAGTATGCCCCCGGGCATGGCGCCGTTGAGGCAGCGGAAATCGCCCACTCTTGAACGCGCGTCACGGGCAAACAGCCCCTTGCGCTTAGCGTAGGCGGCAAAATCAAAAATCCCTTCGCCGACCAAATGTCCACCCACCTGATCCAAGTTGCCACTCAGGGCAATAATGACCTCGACCAACCACTGCGCAAGGGTGCCCTGCCCGCCCATACCCAATCCCGTGCCCGTTGCGATACCAGCCCCTTTTGCCGCACAAAACGCTGTCACCAGTTCTTTCAGCTGAGAGGGGCTTATACCCGTGACAGCAGCGGTACGCTCAGGGGACCACGCGCTGGCAAGCGCCTCAATATGCTCGATTCCGTCAAAATATTGCGCGTCCAGAAACGCTGCCGGCGGGCGCATGCCCACGAGCACATGTAGAAAACTAAGCAGAAAATACACATCCGATCCAGGACGAATAGACTGATATTCCCCGGCCACCTTTGCCGTTTCAGTCTCTCGAGGATCAACAACAACAATCCGTCCACCGCGCTTCAAAATACTTTTGAGCCTTTGTACCGGGTGAGCAACCTGCAGGAAGGTCCATTTAGAAACGACAGGGTTTGTTCCTAGAATTAGCAAAAACTCGAGGTTGTCCAAATCAGGGAACGGTTGCGTAAACGGGAAACCATAAATTTCCTGAGCAGCAGCAAAACGGTGCGCACAATCTTGTGTTGCTGAACTGTAAACGTTCCGCGAGCCAATGCCTTCCATGAAGCCCTGAGCAAAAATAGGATGTAACAAACTGAAACCCGCCGCCGTCCCAACATACATACCAATACGGTGAGGGCTTTCCTGACGCTCTGCGCGCACAACTGCGCCAATTTCCTGCAGTGCAGTCTGCCAACTTATCGGTTCGTAGCCGTCTCCTACACGCTTTAGGGGTGTTGTTAAGCGATCGGGAGAGCTGTACATCTCACCCTGAGCCAGGCCCTTCATGCACGCAAAACCCAAGGTTCCTGTATGGCTTTTACGGGGTTCTATGCGTGTGACGGCACCGGCTTCAACTGACACCTCGAGTGCGCAGCTTGCCTCACAAATTCTGCAGAAAGTCTGCTTTTTCAAAGACCCAACCTCTATCCCGCTGTTATATTTTTTTTAAGGTACGGCATCTGCGCACTTGCCAGTGAACTTGAGCATCATTACGTGACGCTTCCATTGAGTAAAGCCTACACCAAATTCGCCCCTACCTAATCAGTGAAACTCAAGGATCATCGACACAGACCTCAGCTCCCGGGCGACTTGCCCACTCAGACCAAGAGCCGTCGTACACCCGAGCTGTGACGCCAAGGCGGTACAACGCCAACGCCAATATACAGGCCGTAACGCCACTGCCACAGGTGGTAATGACCGGCCGATCTTTAGATAAGAATGCCCCAAAGGCCTTGTGTAAGTGGTCTGTCGATATCAGCCCACCGGTGGCAGAATCGATAAGCAGATTGAAGGGAACATTCACTGCACCGGGCATATGGCCGCTAGGAAGGCTAGGTCGTGGTTCGGGTTCCCTACCTGAAAAACGCCCCGCAGATCGCGCATCAAAAATAATGGCCTCCTTCGATGCGGTAGCACGACAAACGTCTTCGTAGGAGGCAAACATGTCGGCATTAGGGGTAGCCGCCTGAAATTCAGTATGGGAACTGTGAGCTTCACCCGGACAAGTGGGTAATTCAGCGGCTTCCCAAGCGGGCAGCCCCCCTTCCATGATGGCCACGCGCGCGTGCCCAAATAAACGAAATAGCCACCAAACTCGAGCAGCTGTAAATAAGCCCTGAGTGTCGTAGATAACGATAAAATCGGTATTTCTGACTCCCATTGCTGACATCGCTTGAGCAAACTGTTCTGGCGTGGGACAGGTGTGGGGCAAATCAGCGCTGGTATCAGCCACTTGCTCAATATCGAAGAACACAGCCCCTGGCAGCGCTCTCTCGGCGAATTCAGCCCGCGCATCGCGCCCTGTGGCCGGCATATGCCAAGAGCCATCAATAACAGTAATTCCCGGTGCCTCTAAATTTGATTGCACCCAAGGGATACTGACAAACGCAGGATCAGTCATATTAGAAACCTCTATCAATTAGCTGAGTGCCTAAAACTAAGCCACCCGCCCAAGATACACCTTCACCTGTCGAAATTCTTGGGATTCATCTAGGTCGGGTAAGGTGTAACTGCTACTGGTACTGATTAATTGATAATTTTTAGCCCTGAAATCTCGTATCCGTGAATCAGCGACCAAGACCGATGGCGCGCGTCTTAGAAAGACCTCAAGCCAACCCAAGTTCTCCCGATCGTAAAGCACATCCGAAGCCAAAATAATATCGATGGCACCCTCGTAGCTCTCAAACGCCGGAGAAAGTTTCAGGGTCACACCATTAATCTGGGCGTTGCGTTGACAGGCAAGGAGCGCTAGAGGATCGTTGTCGCAAACTACCACTTCCCTCGCACCCGCAAGGGCAGCCGCAATCCCAGCGACACCGGACCCTGCGCCAAAATCAAGGACGCGCCGCCCTTTGACGTAATGAGGGTTGTCCATGATTAGGCGCGCCAGTACTTGACCTGACGCCCAGCAAAACGCCCAGTACATGGGTGTATTCATGATTTTGGTAATAGCTTCACTGTCCAGCAAATGCTGAGGATAAGACGGCTGTAATAGCGCAAGCCGAATATTGGGCGCATCGGGAAGCGCCAAGACCTCCAGTGCTGCACCGGGTATGACCTCCCGCAGTCTCCGGCCTAGCTCAACTGACGTTAAGCTAGGGTGCATTTCGCTGGGCAAATAAATACAGGTTGCCGTCGAGGGTCGTTGCACGGCGTTTTTTTAAGAAGCGCAGATCGAGCATCACCCGCCCCCTACCGGCCTCTTCCGGACGACATGAAGGCGTCTGCGAATGCATCTAATTTGGAACAGGTCTCGATTAATCCGCACGCAGTAGCAGGGTTTTCAATTCACCGTTGCCCAGCCAAGCTTGCCCTGATTGCCCTGAAAGGCCCGACAACAACAGCGAAGTTTGCAAGGACGAGGACAATGCTGTCGCCATCATGCGCTGTTGGTACGGCAGTTGCTGCTCATAAACGGGCAGAGCAGCCTCAAGGCTTTCAGCACCATCGATTCTTTCGACAAAGCCACGCAGGTGCGCCTCTAATGCGTTGACCAATTCCGTATCGTCGGCAACCTCTGGGGCAAGATGGACGTCCCAGGTCATGTCCGTGCGCAGGTCGCAGCGCGCGACCCAGCGCCCAGCCAAGCGCTCTCCCCATTCCTGGGGGGAAATCAGTGACAATCGCCAGCCGGCGTCTTGGCGATATAAATAATAGGTTTTTCCTGGCACCACCCTAAAGTCGAACCGGGCCGACAACACCAGAGTAGACAAACAGAAGTCCCTGAGAATCGCTTCTCCTGACTTCTTATCAACCAACCAAGGTTGCAACGCGTTAAGGGAGTCCAGAATGGGAACCAGCCCTTTACCCTGAGGGTTACCTTCAGGAATCACAGGATGGGTCATTAGGCTAACTCAGGCTGCAGCGCAATGATGGCTTCGCGCAGAGTGACAGGAATAGGACAGGGCTTTCGATCACTTTTATCAACAAAAACACTGACAAAGCTGCCTCGTGCGGCCACCTCACCGTTACGACGATTGGTCATTTCCCATTCTGAAGTCAGGCTGCTGTTGCCTAATTTGGTGAAAGCAACGCCAACATCCACCCAATCCCCGGGCAAGCATTCGCTGACGAAATCGATGTTGGCGTTGACCGTAAAAGTCAGGGTTGGCTGCTCATGGATTTTATTGAAGTCCCAGCCGAGCTCCGCCCAAAAATCTGCCGACACTTCATCGGCTAAGACCAAATAAGTCGCAAAATAGGCATGGCCGTTAGCATCGGTGTCTGCGAAGCGAACCTTTTGCTCTCCGACATAGGGGTAGGACATAGTAAACCTCAGTTTTTAACACGCACTTGTTAATAATCGTCGGCCAGCAGCCACAAGGCCCCTGGTCAAAAAAAAGACAGCGGTCTGTCAATTGTTCCACCGGCTATCGGGGTCTAATCGGCTCCGGTCCAATCCTAAGAAGTTGTAGAATGAAACCAATGCCGTAACACTGTCAAAATACGACGTTGGGGCGCAATTCGATCAGTTAAGCAACAACTATCGTCCCGCACCCATGGGACGGTAATATTCAAGCGCATTACGGTTAAGCAAAGGCCCCATAACGCGATACCCACACTTGATACACCGCGTACCTTAGAAGGAGTCCCCCTTTGGGACAACGGTCACCCAAAACACCTATCGATCACGAGTCCACTCGAGGACTCAGTCGCGGCATGTCGATTATTGCCTGGATCGTCTTACTAGGCATGATGACCGCCTTCTTTCAGGGCAAACTGAATGATCAAAGTAACCCCAATCGGACCGTAGACTCTTCACGAAGTGAGGATGGTCGCGCCGAGGTGGTTCTGCAGCGAAACCGCATGGGCCATTATGTGGCCAACGGCACCATTAATGGCGTCAGCGTGACCTTTCTGCTGGACACCGGTGCTACAGGAGTAGCGATTTCTCCTGAATTAGCCCAGCGAGCCGGAGCCCCTCGAGGAAAAGCCATTATTACGCGAACAGCTAACGGCAATGCTCAAGGCTTTCTAACGAAACTCAACTCAGTGCAGCTGGGAGCCATTGAGCAAAATAATGTGTCTGCCCAAATCGCACCGGGGCTGGCCACCGCCGAGGTACTGTTGGGTATGTCATTTCTAAAGCACCTGGAAATGGTGCAACGAGGCGACACCCTCACGCTTAGGCAATAGTGCCTACGCCATGGGTTCTACTTCACCTCAAAACCCTTTACCATTCCCCGCGCAGATTTTTCCCGATCCTTAGTTTTTTGGAGCCAGTAATACGATGAATAGCAATTTCTCCATATTCCTGTTTATGCTTGTGATCTCAGGCCTTATTTGGGCCGGCATGCATAACAACGATCCCAGCTGGAGTGGCAACAAAAACCAGTGCATCGACGAATGCTATGCCGATTGGAAAGCTGAAAACGGTGGCAGTATCGCCGATGTTGAACGCGTCAAGCAGGAAGTGCTGGCGGCAGCCTCACCCGCCGCGTTGGGCGAAAAATACTACGGCCAGTGCGTGGCTTGTCATGGTGGTAATGGCGAAGGGGGTATTGGACCTCAACTGCAAGGACAACCAGGATCTGACATTGCGATGAAACTGGCTGCTTATCGTAGTGGTGAGCAACGCGGCGGCCAGTCAGCCATCATGTGGCCGGTAGCCAAGCCAATGGCTGATGCCGATATCGACAATCTTGCCGCGTATATTTCGTCGCTGTAAGAAGCGCAATTTTTGGAGGTAGGGCTGCGTCTCAGCCCACTGCTTTGCCCGGTTACCTTTAACACCGATCGCCTGCCGGGCAAGCTTTCATGCCGGCACCGTCAGGGCGCTCACTAGCCGCTGTGGCGTGCAGTGCCCCAGCATTGCAAACACCAACCTCATTCATAACGGCCATCAGCACACCAAGCCATGACCGCTGGCAACGGGTAGAAGTGGGCTAACCCCCAAGCAAAACACAACCTACCGCAGCCAATTTTACGGGGCTACGCCTCAACCGCAGGGGCGTCGTAGCTGCTGATAAGTTCCCATAAAATAAGCCCCAAACTACCACCTACCCATAAGCAGGCCGCAATAACCCAGCCCTGACTAGGCGTTAGCACAAGCAAAGCCAATGCAGTCGCCAGCAGCCGTGGTAAATCTAAAAAGCATAGCGTTGAAAAGCGCCAATCCTGTAACCAGCCTGCCGTCGCGACCCCGGTCCAAACCAACATTAGCCACCACAACCAATAGCCCTCTGGCGACAAAGATCCCAACTGACCCCAAAGCAATAACGCCGTCGCTGCCAGTAACTGCAGTCCCCCATAAACCTTGCGCGGCAAGGAAACTTGGGGGTCAAAGCGTACAAACTGTTCCAGATCGGATTTCTGTCGAGGCCACTTTGCCCCGACGTCGCTGGGTTGCCAGCCAGTTCGCGCCCACAAAACGCGAAACCGATCTCGCCAGCGAGTGGTTCGGCGCATGTCATCAAACATATCCTTATAAATGTGCGTTAAGGCCACGAGGGGGTTCCAACTTCGGATCGGACCCCGAATGCCATAAACACAGGGGACATCCGGGAGCTCGCGCTGATAAGTGCCAAATAGTCGGTCCCAAATAATGAACACCCCGCCGTAGTTACGATCGAGGTAGCAATCGTTTTGAGCATGATGAACGCGATGATTTGACGGCGTTATGAACACCCGCTCCATCCAACCCAGCTCGGGTACATGTTGGGTATGCACCCAAAATTGATAAATCAGGTTGAGTGCTCCCACGGTCACCACCATTTCGGCCGGAACACCCAACAAAAATAAAGGGACGTAGAACACCCATCCCAATAAAAATCCTGAGCTTGTCTGGCGCAGAGCCGTAGAGAGGTTGTAATCCTCACTTTGGTGATGTGCCACATGGGCTGCCCAGAAAAACTGCCGCTCGTGCCCCATTCGATGTTGCCAGTAGTAGCAAAGGTCGTAGAGCACAAATGCCACAACCCAGGCCGCTATCGACGCGGTGGACCAAGGGACAATGGCGGTCTGAGCTGCGGCCCAAGCGTAGGCCATTCCCCCGACCCCCAAGACGATAAACTTTCTAGCCTGACTGAGAATACCCAGCATTAAGCTGCTGAACGCATCGTTGAGTCGGTAAGTATTTCGGCCCTGTACAAGACCAAAGACAAGCTCAAAGGCCATGGCCAACAAGAAAAAAGGCACTGCAAGTTGAATAAGATCCACTGTTTAAACACTTCCTAACAAAAATTCGAGCGACAATCCGCGCCCAGTCAGACGCCACTATAAAACAAACGGATCAGACACGGCACAGGGGCAGGCAGCGGTTTTCCCAAGGGGCAATGTCAACTCAGGGGACTGGTAGGACTGGCTTAGGCTAGGGTGCCACGGCGCCGAGCAACGGGGTTGGTCTGGCTCATCGCGATTTCCGTACCCATAGTGGTAAATGAAGCGCCAACCCTGTGGCTACAACAATACAGCTGTTCCCCACGCATCGCTGTAACATGTCACGACAGCACCTGCGCGACGGCACTTAATCGTAACGAGGGCTGCACAACTCAACCACGCAAACGCTGAACTGCGGAGTTACATCATGCAAAAATTCATCACGGTGTTTATGTTGGCGACAGCGCTGTCAGGGCTATCTGCCTCCGTCACGGCATGGGATGCTGAGATCGAGCGTGATATCTGGGGCGTACCGCATATTAAGGGCGTGAAGGATGCTGATGTTGCCTATGGCTTAGGTTACGCCATGGCTGAAGACACCTGGAAGGTGATTGAAGCCATGATTCCATACTACCGAGCCAACGCCGGTAGCTATTTTGGTCCTGAGGCGGCCAAACAAGACTACATCGTGCATTGGCTAGGTCTGTGGGACGATCTTGACCTTCGCTATGAAAGCGACTTAAAGCCAGAAACTCGGGAGTATGTAGAGGCTTATGCTGCAGGCATAACTCGCTACGCCACAGAGCACCCGGAGGCGGTTTCTCTCGATGTGTTACCCCTCACCGGCAAAGATGTTATTGCGGGTCACATGTTGCGCCATCCACTGTTCTACGGCTTCCAGAGCGCCGTGACTGAACTATTGGGCGACACTCGAGCTCGTCCCGTCGCGACGGCAGGCAGCGTTACCCTCGATGAACAACCGGTCGGCTCCAATGCTATTGCAGTTGGGCCCAAGCGCAGCGCTGACGGCTCGACCATGCTGGTGATCAATTCTCATCAGCCGTTAACCGGCCCGGTAGCGTGGTACGAGGCGCATCTCCAGTCTGAATCAGGCCTCAATGTGATGGGCGGGCTATTTCCCGGTGCCCCCGCCATTGGCGTGGGTTTCACCCCCGAGACTGCTTGGGGGGCAACCGTTAATAAACCCGATCTCGTCGATGTTTTCGTCCTAGATATTGATCCCGACAATGAAAATCGCTACCGGCTTGACGACCAATGGCTAGATCTGGAACAAAAGTCAGTCAAAATCAAAGTTCTCATTTGGGGCTTTATACCCTGGTCGGTCACCGAAACGGTCTATCGATCGGTGCATGGTCCTGTATTAAAGACCCCCCACGGCACCTATGCTGTGCGATACGCAGGCATGGGTGAGTTGAAGCAAGTCGAGCAATGGCGGGCTTTGAATCGGGCGCGAAGCTTCGAGGCCTGGCAAGATGCCATGGCACTCAACCACATTCAGAGCTTCAACTTCGTTTATGCCGGGCAGGCTGGCAACATCCACTTTATTCACAACGCACAAATGCCGATTCGCGCCCCCGGCTGGGACTGGTCGCAGTATCTGCCAGGGGACCGCTCCGATCTAATCTGGAAAAGCTACTACGACACCCGCATGATGCCGCAGATTACCAATCCCGATTCGGGCTTTGTGCTCAGCACAAACCAGTCTCCCTTTGCCATTTCAGCAACCGGTAGCAACCCAGACCCTGCGATCGTTGCAGCCGATGGTGGCTGGCAAACCCGCATGACCAACCGCGCTGTACGAGGTCTTGCACTTTTTGCCGCACACGACACCGTGTCAGAGCAGCAGCTGCTAGACATAAAACATGACCATACCTATGACGAAAATTATCGGGGCATGGACTTTTTACGAGAGGTGGCCGCGCTACAGCTGATCGATCCTCAGATGCAAGAAGCACAGCGCGTGCTGATTGAGTGGGACCGTGCCACCGATAAAGGTAATCAAAATGCGCCGTTAGGGGTTTGTATTCTTGCCGCAGAATGGTTATCGGAAAGCGGCGGCACCCCGGTACCCGATGCTGAAGCAACACTTCGAGATTGTGTCGAGCAAATCGTCACAATGACCGGACGCCTGCGCCCCACCTGGGGCGAAGTGAACCGGCACGGACGGGGCGACACCCACTATGCCATGGCAGGAGGCCCCGACACCCTCAGAGCCGCCTACGCAGCGCCCTCTAAGGAGGATAAAACCTTTAATCGTGTGACTGGCGGAGACGGCTTGTATTACCTGGTGCGCTGGGACGCCAGCGGCAAGCAGTCTATTCAAGGCACCCATCAATACGGCAATCATTTCGATGACCCACTCGACCCGCACTTCCATGATCAGACGGAAGATTTTGCCAATGAGGTATTGCACAAAGCCTTGTTTCGAAGCCGTGATCGAGCGGCATTGGTGGAACGGCGCTACCGTATTTCCAGTGACAATTAAGACGCACATTGTCGAAAAAAATGGGCTCGCGGTACTCAGACTGTCCTGAGCCGCCCCACTGCAACCCGAACACGGTCAGTGTTGAACGACGGGCAATGGCAAGTTGTGGCGCACAAGCACTCAGATGACGCTTTTATCCATGGGGCAAAGACCATCAGGCTTAAGGGTACCGAGCCTGCAAAAACGCCATGGCTTGTCTGCCACGGCGGCAGGCCCAAGATCAAAGCCACTGAAACCCCAGAACCTCAGAGCATCGGCATTTGAACCTTCAAATCATAGCCGCACGCCAACTCGCCTGATTAATGGCCTCCTTAGCGTCAAGCTCTAAGGCTTCTTCAGCGCCGCCAACGAGCTCGGAGGAAATATCACGGGCCTGCAGCTCGTCGTGTAAAGCTCTCAAGGGTTCCTGACCGGCACAAATAATCACGGTATCAACATCGAGGGTTCGCGGCTGATTACCAATGAGTACGTGCAAGCCGTGGTCATCAATACCCACGTACTCCACGCCATTGAGCATATTAACCCCTCGACGACCTAGGGTTAGGCGATGGGTCCAACCCGTGGTTTTGCCCAATCCTCGCCCTACTTTGGTCTCTTTACGCTGCATCAACCAGACTTCCCGGTCAGCTTTAGCAACCACGGGCTCTACACCGGTCACGCCACCGCGAGGATGATTCTCAAAATCGACCCCCCATTCCTTTGCAAACACGTCAATATCGAGGGCGGCTGAAGGACCGTCATGGGTAATCGTGTCGGTGACGTCAAAACCAATGCCACCCGCCCCAATAACAGCCACTTTTTTACCCACGGGCCGAGTGCCATTTATGGCATCGATATAGCCCATGACCATAGGGTGATCGATACCCGGTATATCGGGCTGACGGGGGATAATACCTGTGGCGACCATCGTATGATCAAAATTGCCCGCCGCAATGGCGTTGGCATCGACGCGGGTATTTAAACGCACATCGACACCGAGCTTTTCAAGCTGCTTTTTGTAATAACGAATCGTTTCGTGAAACTCCTCCTTCCCAGGCACCTGCTTCGCTAAATTAAACTGCCCCCCCACTTCCGATGAGGCATCAAATAATGTCACCCGATGCCCTCGCTCGGCAGCGACAGTGGCATAGGCAAGACCTGCTGGTCCCGCGCCGACGACCGCCACCGACTTGGGATTGTCGGTGGGTAAGTAATTAAGCAGTGTTTCGTGACAGGCCCGGGGGTTGACGAGGCAGGAGGTCGTTTTGAAATTAAAAGTGTGGTCTAAACACGCTTGATTGCAGGCAATACAGGTGTTGATTTCATCAGCGGCACCGGCGTCGGCCTTACGCATGAACTGACTGTCTGCCAGCATGGGCCGCGCCATCGAGACTAAATCGGCGTCACCCTGCTCGAGAACTGATTCAGCGACCTCGGGCGTATTGATTCTGTTGGAAGTAATAACCGGTATTGAAACCTCTTTACGTACCCGATGCGTGACACCGGTGAAAGCTGCACGGGGCACCATGGTGGCAATGGTAGGCACCTGTGACTCGTGCCACGTAAAGTGTGTAGAAATCATTGTGACCCCGGCACGCTCAAGCTCTCGAGCCAGTTCAGCAACTTCATCCCAACTCATACCGCCCTGCAGCATATCCATAGCCGCAATGCGAAAAATTACGATGAAATCGGGGCCAACGGTCTCTCTGACCCGGCGCACCACCTCCAAAGGAAAGCGCATACGGTTGGCATAACTACCGCCCCACTGATCGGTACGCTGATTGGTTTTCTCCACCAAAAAAGTGGACAACAGATACCCGGCCGAACCGATAATTTCAACGCCGTCATACCCTGCACCCTGAGCCAACTTGGCACACTTTGCATGATCGGCAATCTGTTTTTCGATTCCCGCCTCATCGAGTTCTAAGGGGGTATAGGCGGCAATGCGTGAGCGAACAGCCGAGGGAGCGACTAACTGATCGTTGTAGGCCAGTGGGCCCATATGCAAGATTTGCATACAAATTTTGGCGTCCGGTGCAGCCGCGTGCACGGCATCGGTCACCCGCCTGTGGCCGTCGGCCTCCTGATCATTATTCAGTTTAGAGGCAGAGAACGCGGGGTTACCCTCCTCGTCCTTAACAACAATACCGCCCTCTTCGTTGGGAGCGATACCGCCGGTAATAATCATACCGATGCCGCCTGCAGCACGTTCAGCGTAGAAAGCTGCCATACGGTCGAAGCCGTCGGGCATCTCTTCCAGGCCAGTATGCATAGAACCCATAATGCTGCGGTTTCTGAGCTTGGTAAAACCCAGGTCTAAAGGTGCAAAAAGCCGCGGATAATGCGCATGCCCGCTGAGTTCTGTTGCCGCTTCCATAGTATGCTCCGCATTCACTACGTTTAATTCATTGCTTACCAGTTGGTAGCAGGAGATTTATCAATGTCAATTAGCCTATACGACGCCAGCGTTTTATCGTATCTACAAACCGTACGAGCTGTTTCAAAAACGCTCACCCTCGCAGAGCAAGCGGCCTCTGAAAATATTCTGGACCTGGAGTCGACCCTGAATTTTCAGCTAAGGGACAACATGCTGCCGTTTTCTTTTCAGGTTATCTCCGTTTGGCACCATTCGCTAGGTGCGCTAGAGGGGATAAAGGCCGGCTTATTTGAACCGCCGCCCAAAGTCGCCGACATCACTTGGGTAAAGCTGCGAGACTTACTCACTGAAGCTGAAGATTACCTCCTAGAGCAAGACCCTGAAACGATTAATGCGCTTATGGGTAAAGACATGGTGTTTCGCGTTGGCAAGCGGGAAATGCCCTTCACCACCGACGGTTTTCTCCTGACCTTCTCCCTGCCCAACGTTCATTTTCATGCTGCAACCACTTATGCCATTTTGCGCCATCTCGGCGTTCCCCTCGGCAAGCTCGACTACCTGGGCGAAATGCGCTTTCGCAGCTAAACCGCCTGCACCCACCTAGGGAGCAGACGCCTAAGCATGTTCAGATGGCACCACTTGCACGAAGCTCAGCTTCATCGAGGCCCAGACCCTGAACAACTTCCGCGGTGTGCTCCCCGGGTACTGGACAAGCACCCACTGTAGGCTCCGTAACACTGAACCGTGGTGCTGGCGCTGGCTGAACCACACCATCGCGGGTGATGAAGGTTTCACGCTCAACGTTGTGAGGGTGTGTAACCGCCTCGGTTAAATTGAGCACAGGTGCAAAGCAAACGTCGGTACCCTCGAGCAAGGCACACCATTCGTCCCGGGTTTTTTCGCCAAATAATTCGGCCATGCGCAGCTTCCCAGCGGGCCACTGTGTTTTATCCCACTGATCAGCAAACAGGGGATCATCAACCAACCCTAAACGCGCCATGAGGTCGGCATAAAACTGAGGCTCGAGGGGGCAAATCGTAATGTATTCGCCATCAGAACAGGCATAGGTGTCGTTCCAGGGTGCACCAAAATCTGCCCACCCCGAACCCGGCTCATCACTGATCTGACCGGTGTTGTGCATCATGCGCAGTAACGACGAGATATAAGCAGAACCGTCGGTAATCGCTGCATCGACCACCTGCCCCTGACCGGTTTTTTGAGCGTGGAACAAACCGCTGAGCAAACCAAAGATCAATATCATGGTCCCTCCGCCAATATCGCCAACCAGTGTGAGTGGCGCCGACGGCACGCGGTCTGTGCTGCCGCCCGGCCACAAGGCACCGCTCAGGGCAATATAGTTAGGATCGTGCCCCGCGGCATGGGCCAAGGGACCACTTTGGCCCCAGCCGGTCATGCGACCAAAGACCAAACGCGGGTTGCGCTCCAGACAAACCTCTGGGCCCAGCCCCAATCTTTCCATAACACCGGGTCGAAATCCCTCGATCAGTAAATCGCTTTCGGCCACCAGCTTTAGTACCAATTCAACACCCGCAGGATTTTTGAGATCGACCGCTACCGAGCGTTTACCGCGGTTATAAAACGTATGGGCCGCCATCTGCTGACTGGTGGGTGCGGCGTTGGCATTGGGAGATCGTCGCTCGATTACGGTCACGTCAGCACCCATATCAGCCAGCATCATCCCTGCACAGGGACCGGGGCCGATGCCCGCCAATTCAACAACTTTTACACCCGCGAGAGGTCCTTGGGACATTGAAAACTCCTAATTTTTTTAACGGGTTTGTTTAGCCGAAATCCGAGTTATTTTTGACCAGCGTCCTACTAAGCTGCCAACAAATCACGACCAATAATCAGCTTCATAATTTCGCTGGTGCCGCCGTAAATGCGCTGTACGCGCGCATCGGCGTACGCCCTTGCGATGGGGTATTCGGTCATGTAGCCATAGCCGCCATGCATCTGCACGCAATCGTCTACCACCTTACACTGCAATTCTGTCGCAAGAAGCTTTGCCTTTGAGGCATCGACTGCGCTGAGGGCTTTACTCAAGTGTAATTCAGCGCAGCGATCGACGAAGGTGCGCATTGCTGTTACCTCGGCATCGAGTTGAGCCAGTTGAAACTGAGTGTGCTGAAAGTCGGCAATGCGTTTACCAAAGGCCGAGCGCTCTTTGACATAGGCTACGGTCATCGCCAAGGCCGCTTCGGTTGCCGCCACCGCAGAGGCGGCAATGGTTAAACGTTCCTGGGGCAGCTCCTGCATAAGGTACATAAACCCCATGCCCTCTTCCCCCAACAAATTCTCCTTTGGGACCTTCACGTCATTGAAAAACAACTCCGAGGTATCGGCGGCCTTCTGACCCACTTTGTCTAAATTGCGGCCACGCTCGAAGCCGGGCATACCACGCTCAACCATTAACAGGCTGAAGGCCTTCGCCCCAGCCTCAGGGTCATCATTTGTGCGACAAACCACAATCACAACATCGGCCTGCTGACCGCTACTAATAAAAGTCTTGGCGCCATTGAGCAGATAGTGATCCCCACAATCGACCGCAGATGTTCGAATACCTTGCAAGTCGGATCCGGTACCAGGCTCAGTCATGGCAATAGCCGTTACGATTTCCCCAGAAATACATTTGGGCAAAAATTTCTGCTTTTGTGCTTCGTTGCCTACGTTCTCGATGTAAGGCACCACGATATCCGAATGCAAAATGAACCCAACCCCGGCCATGCCCAAATCAGAAAGCTCTTCACCCACAATGACGTTGTAACGATAATCCGCGCCGGCACCGCCGTAAGATTCAGAAACGGTAGGGCACAGATAGCCCTGAGCGCCCGCCTTTGTCCAAAGGTTGCGATCTATCTCGCCGTCCTTTTCCCATTGATCGTAATGGGGGACCGCTTCTGCTTCCAGAAAACGGCGAAAAGACTCTCGAAATTGCTCGTGCTCAGAATCGAATAATGTTCTTGGAATCATGATGAAGCCCTTGGTCAATCGTTTCTCAATAAATAGCTATTGCGTGAGTCGCTTTGATAGCCGCCCAAATAATGCGTTTTTATACCTGCTTTAATCAGCCCTACTGGTCCTTGCAATAAATCTCCAACGCAAAGGGCTCTGACTAGGCAAACTATCGCTGATCAGAAAAAAGCCACCGTTTCGCCGCTGGGGTCACCATCGGTTGAGCTTGCGTCAAATTGCCGGTAGGTTCTGCCGCCTCAGGCGACTTAACAAACGCTGAATCACTGATGCCGCACCGGGAACAAACCCGGCCGGCCTGAGGTTTCTTGAGCGTAGAAAAACATACGCCAAGTTCAAATTCAACCATCGATTCTGCAAAGACAATGGCAATAAGGTCAAATTTAACCAGAGAGACCAAGGTCATTTTAACCCTTTTTAAACACCGTCAATGCTAATATCCCATCAATACAAACAACGAGGCGAGAACCGTGGTGACAGGTGCAGATGTATTGATTAAAGCGTTGGCAAACGCCGGTGTAGAAGTGTGTTTTGCCAATCCAGGCACCTCGGAAATGCAGCTGGTGGCCGCGATAGATGGCGAACCTCGCATGCGCGCTATTCTGGGTTTATTTGAGGGCGTTGTCACCGGCGCTGCCGATGGCTACGGCAGAATGGCAGATAAGCCTGCTTTAACACTTCTGCACCTGGGCCCTGGGTTTGGCAATGGCTCGGCTAACTTACACAATGCCCGTCGCGCGCAATCGCCGGTGATCAACATGATCGGAGACCATGCAACCTACCACCGTAAATTCGATGCCCCCTTGACCTCCGACATTGAAGGATTTGCCTCACCCGTCTCTGACTGGATAGGACATTCTGAAAGCCCCGAACAACTCGCTGAAGTAGGCATAGCGGCTTTAGAAGCTGCGAATGTGTACCCGGGGCAAATCGCCAGTTTTATTGCGCCTGCCGATCACGCCTGGTCTGAAACCGCGGCGGCGCCTCCGCCAATGACAACATTTTCGGTACCCTCTGTAACCGATGAGGCGATTGCTAAGACCGCCCAAGCATTGCGCCAAGGTGATGTGAGCGCCCTATTTCTAGGAGGGCGAGCCCTGCGAGCTGATGCTTTGTGGCAAGCCGGTAGAATCGCTGCAGCGACGGGTGCCCGCCTGATTAGCGAAACATTTTGTGCGCGCATACAGCGAGGCGCGGGCCGTGTTCCTGTTGAGCGATTACCGTACTTTGGCGAACAAGCCGCTGAGTTTCTCCAAGATATTAGTACTCTCGTGGTGGTGGGCTCTAAAGCGCCCGTTTCATTTTTTGCCTATCCCAATAAACCCAGTTATCTCCCCGCCGAAACGGCGGACGTCTCAACCCTTGCTGACGTGCGTCATGATGCGCTCGATGCGCTTACCCGCCTGGCCGACGCGCTTGATGCACCAAAATCTCCAGCAGTACTCCAAACCCAAACCACCCATGCACTAGAAGCCGGCCCAATGAATATGTTGGAGCTGGGTAAAGTCATTGCCAACCACCTCCCCGAGCACGCGATTGTTTCTGATGAGGGCGCCACCAATGGCATGGGCGCCTTTGCGTACACGGGCTACTCAGCGCCCCATGAATGGTTAATGCTCACCGGCGGAGCCATCGGCCAAGGACTCCCACTTGCATTGGGAGCGGCGGTGGCCTGTCCTGATCAGAAGGTTATTGCCTTGCAAGCAGACGGCGGAGCCATGTACACCGTTCAATCGCTGTGGACTATGGTGCGGGAAAATCTGGACGTGACCGTGGTTCTCCTCAACAACAGTTCCTATGCCATTCTTAATATTGAAATGGAACGTGTAGGGGTGACGAATCCCACCGAAAAAGCGCGATCGCTGCTTGACTTAAGTAATCCCACGATCGACTGGGTGCAACTCGCCCAAGGTATGGGCATGTCGGCTCATCGCGCAGAAACCGTCAGCGATTTTGATCAGCAGTTTGAACATGCCATGCAGCATCGAGGGCCGTGGCTGATCGAAGTTATTCTACCGGGCTATATGTCATCCATTCCCACCGGGTAACCCCTAAGGACGCGGCATACTTTTAATACCACTCACCCAAAACTGCCTGAAGTCTGTAACGACATAGACGCTTAAAAAAACGGTAACTGATGGCACTGTTGCGATAGGTAAACGGCACAAAGAGTGCTGCGCGTCACTCAAGTAGGGACGGTGGTACTATGAACCCCTAAAAATATGGATCCTGAGGGCGAACCTTTACGTATTCCCGAGGGTCACTAGAGGGTTTCCATTCATGGGTTCCATGATTTCTAACATCACCTTGCAGGCGCGTGCCAAACGCAGAGGCCAACATGCGGCCCGGTTGTGCTTGGCTACCTTGGTCATCGTTGTTTCAGCGGGTTGCAGTGAGCAAGATGCCGACAGCGATAATGGCGCGCAGGGATTCCGTCAACGCAGCAACGTAACCCATGTCGTCACTCAAGCCATTGTCGAGCAGTCACTCATTGAGACGATCCAAGCGGTGGGCACCGCTAGAGCCCTTCACAGTGTTGTTTTGTACCCAGAAGCTGCGGGAATCGTGCGCGCGGTGCACCTCAGTGCCAATACCTGGGTCGATGTTGGCGACACATTGCTGGAACTCGACAATCGCGATGAACGGTTAGCCGTTGAATTAGCCGAGGTACAACTGGCCGACGCAGAGCGACTGGTCCGGCGCTACAAACAGGTCAACCTTGAAAAGGCCAATCTTGCAGTAAGCCAAATTGATACTGCAATCGCGACAGCCGATACCGCTCGCATCAGCTTGGATCAAGCTCGAGTCGCTCTAGACCGACGGTTCATTCGTGCACCCTTTGCCGGCGTTGTCGGCATCACCGAAATAGATTCGGGCGATCGTATCGATTCCAGCACGCAGGTGACCACCCTAGATGACCGAAGCCAGCTACTGGTGAACTTTGCGGTGCCTGAAGTTTATGTGGGGAAAGTCCTACCGGGCACCTCCGTTGACGTACGGCTGTGGGATGGGGCTGACCAACCCCTTTATGGAGAGGTTATTGCTGTTGATTCGCGGATCGATCCCACATCGAGGGCTTTCACCGCACGAGCCGTCATCGATAATGCGTCAGATCAGTATCGTCCCGGTATGGCCTTTGAAATTAGCGTTCGTGCAGAACGCGGGGCCTTCAAAGCCGTCCCCGATGTCGCCGTGCAATGGGGGGCCGATGGCGCCTATGTTTGGACATCGATAGATGGCAAGGCCGTGCGACGGGACGTGCAATTGGTAAAACGACTGGCCGGTGAAATACTGATCGAAGCTGATATTGCTCTGGGCACCCGAGTCATCACCGAAGGTGTTCAAGCCGTGCGCGCGGGTGCAACACTCAAAGACCTCAACCCCATCAACAACCCTAAAGAGAGTTCCAGAACAGCCGCCGAGCTCCGGCCAGATTCGGATGCCCCGAACAATGGGTGATCGATTGGGCGGCGCTTTTGGCGGTGGCCTTCCAGAACTCGGGGTGAAACGCCCGCTGTTGACCCTGGTGTTAAATCTCCTCATTGCTATCGCGGGTATCGCGGCACTTATGGCGATTGAAGTGCGCGAGTTACCCGATGTCGACAGGCCATTGGTGACCGTCAGAGCACAGCTTCCGGGAGCCTCTCCAGAAACAATGGATGCCGAGGTTACGCGGCTACTCGAGGGCGCTGTAGCCCGGGTTACCGGGGTTCAGGAAATCAATTCCTCCAGCGAAGAAAACAATACGCGTATCTGGGTGCAGTTTCGTCCCGGAACAAGCGTCGATAAAGCGGCGTCAGATGTGCGAGAAGCGGTGAGTCGTATTGAGCGCGATCTCCCCGATGCCATTGAGGCCTTATCCGTTTTCAAAGCCGATCAACAAGGGGACGAAATTGTCCGCATCGCAGTAAAAGCTGACAACCTCAATGAGGAGGATTTAGCGCGGCGCATTGAGCAAGATATCGTGCCGCGCTTTATATCTCTGCCCGGCGTTGCCGATGTCCCGCTATTTGGGGCTAGAGAGCGGATCTTGCGCGTTATTCTCGACCCCCTACGGCTGACCAGTTATGGGCTCACAGTAACCGACGTGGCCAATGTGCTTCGAGGTGCGCCGCTAGACGTACCCGCGGGCAGCTTTAGAGCCGGCGAACAGCAGCTGTTAGTGCGCGCCGATGCCGCCGTCACCCGAGAACAAGATATTGAGTCTTTGGTGATACGCGACGGCATTCGCGTAGGCGATGTCGCCCGAGTGGCTTTTTCTCCTGCCGATGCCAACAGCATCGTGCGGCTCAACGGGGAACGGGTTGTGGGTATTGGTATTGTCAGGCAGGCCGGCTCAAACACGATCGAAATCTCCAATGGGGTGAGATCTGCCCTTGAGGCGATTAATGCGCGGTCGGAAGATCTGACCCTCTCGATCATTTCAGATAACGCGGTGTTCATTCGCGGTGCCGTGAAAGAGGTGCTGTTTACACTGTGTATTGCGATTTTAGTGGTCATTGGCACCATCAGGCTGTTTTCGGGCTCAATGCGACTCACGTTGATCCCCGCAATCGCAATCCCTATCTCGCTGTTGGGCACCATGGCGGCCTGCTGGCTGCTAGGGTTTTCTATTAACATTCTTACCCTCCTCGCCCTGGTATTGGCCACAGGCCTCATTGTTGACGACGCCATTGTGGTACTCGAGAGCGTGCAGCGGCGACGCGCCGCAGGGGATCCAGCAAGCGTTGCGGCGGTTGTAGGAACCCGCCGCGTTTTCTTCGCCGTTATTGCAACCACTGCGGTGCTCGTCGCCGTTTTTATTCCCATTGCCTTTCTACCAGGCACAGCCGGCCGCTTGTTTCGGGAATTCGGCTTGCTACTGGCCATTGCCGTTGCGGTCTCCTCCTTTGTGGCCCTGAGCCTGGTGCCAGCCGCCATGGCAAAGCTCGCCACGAATAAGCCACAAAAGGGTCGTGCTGATGCCCTAGGCGGCGTGCTGAGTCGATTTTACGATCGCAGCCTGAACCAGGTGCTACGCTGGCCAATCTTTGCACTGTTAGTGTGTATTGCTGCGGCTAGCGCCGCTGGCACCCTATACTGGCAGCTAGATCGCGAACTACTGCCTACCGAAGACCGAGGCACACTCAATATATTTTCAAGGGGGCCCGATGGGGTTGGCTTGGCTTATGTTGAGCGCCAAGGCGATCGTTTGGAAAATATTCTAGTGCCCCTTATCGATAATGGTGAGATTGAAAGTCTCTACACCGTGATTGGCCGATGGGACCCCAACATCGTTTTTATTAATGCCAGGCTGGTACCCTGGCATCAGCGAGAACGCTCCCAGCAGGAGATAGCCGCAGAGCTCAAGCCCCTGTTTGCCGACATTCCAGGCATGACCACGCGAATTTTTAGCGGTAATTCACTCAATATTCGCGGCGCATCCACGGGCGGAATTAGTCTCGCGCTGCTAGGCACCGATTACGACAGCCTGTTTGCAGCAGCCAGAACTTATAGCGATGCTATTCGTGAACAGTTAGACAGTGTCAGCAGGCCGCGAGTAAGTTACGACCCCTCGCAACCCCAACTATCGGTGCAGATAGATCGCGAACGCGCCTCTGACCTAAACGTATCATTGGACGATGTGGCCCAAACCCTACGGGTTATGGTCGATGGCTTCCGAGTGATCGACCTCAATGTTGATGATCAGACCGTGCCCATTGTGCTGGAAGCCGGCGCGGATAAAATCAACGATCCCAGCGACTTGGTTAACCTATATATTCGCACCGCTGGTAACGCGGTCGTCCCCTTGTCTAGCGTGGTGACCCTTACCGAACGCGGCGTGGCGGGTCAGCTAGACCGACGCGTGCAAAGACGGGCCATTGAAATTGATGTCGAAGTTCAACCGGGTGTTGCGCTGCAAGCGGCTATTGATGACCTTATGGCGCTGGCCCAACAGGTGCTGCCAGCAGATATTTCCGTTATTACCCGAGGAGAGGCCGCGGCACTCGATGAGGCAACCCGCGACACTTTAATGAGTTATGGCTTCGCGCTGCTTGTCGTATTTCTGGTGCTCATTGCTCAGTTTGAGAGCGTGACATCAGCCGTTGTCATCATGACCATTGTGCCCTTCGGGCTCGCCGCCGCTATTTTTGCACTGTTTATGACGGGTACCTCCCTCAACATTTACTCACAAGTTGGGTTAGTCATGCTAATTGGCTTGATCGCAAAAAACGGCATTTTACTGGTCGAGTTCGCTGACCAGCTGCGCGATGAGGGGCTCTCCGTGCGGGAAGCGATCGCAGAAGCTGCCCACACCCGATTACGGCCTATCGCCATGACACTGGTCTCAACGGTTGTGGGTGCCCTGCCGTTGATCTTAGCGTCTGGGCCTGGCTCTGAGGCCCGCGAAGCCGTGGGTTGGGTGGTTTTTGGCGGACTGGGCTTAGCGGCTATTTTTACTCTGTACCTCACACCCGTGGTGTACCTAGGCATTGCACGACTCGCAAAGCCTCGGGGAACCGCAAAAAAGCGTCTGGAATCAGAATTGGCGACCTTGGACAGCTAGCGCTCACAGCGGCGCCACACTCATCTCCGGGATGAGACACGGATGCCGCGCAACATTGCAACGCTCCCCGACTCCTAATCGATTGGTCGTAGGTTCAAGCCCTACTGGGCCCACCATTTTTTAAGAGGCGCGGTGCACCTTGAACTGGCCCTGCATCCTCTTTGCGATTATCGCCGCCAACAACTTTTCAGAGCAGTCAGTGACTACTTTGCGACTTTCTCCAGTTCAGCCGTCACTATCAGCAAGAAAATCTGCTCACAACAGCCAATTTTCTTCCTATGTCTCAGATCATATTCACTGTTAACGTGCCAGACTGAGTTAATAAGTATCCCATTGCAGTCGCTGCCCCTATACTTGCGCCCTCCTCCTAATTAGCGTTCCCGGCAACTTTGCTCGCATGAAACTCTTGTCTCTGACAACCCTGCGGGAGTTGGCCCGTCTATCACTACCCATGGTGGTATCCCATGGCTCCTTCGCAGTGATGGTGTTTTCCGATCGTTGGTTTCTGGCGCAGATTGATTCTGTTCATGTGGCAGCTGCAATGGGAGGCGGGGTTGCGATGTTTTTCTGCGTCTCTTTTTTTATTGGCTTAATCACTTATGCCAATGCATTGGTGGCGCAGTATTACGGCGCGGGAGATTTTCACAAATGCCCTAAAGTTGTCACCCAGGGTTTTCTGATCGCCCTGGTGTCGGTCCCCTTTCTGGCCTTGATCGGCTATGGCATGGGACGGGCATTTGATTATCTGGGGCATGACTCGACGCAGGTTTCATTAGAGCGCGCATACTTCTATACCCTAATGCTGGGAAGCGCGTTCATGTTACTAAAGGCTTGTCTTGCCTCTTATTTTGCCGGCATTGGCCGTACACAGGTGGTAATGATCACGGATGTGCTGGCCATTTTTATCAACATTCCCCTGAGTTGGCTTCTGATCTTCGGGAAATTCGGCTTACCAGAACTGGGAATTGTTGGTGCCGGGTTGGGCACCGTAACCGCCACTGCATTTGCCATCGGTATCTATCTATTGTTCTACCTTTCCCGCGATCACCGTGCCCAGTTTAGCGTTGGTAAATCCTGGGGGATCGAGCCCGGAATTTTACGCAGGTACTTGCGGCTGGGTACACCATCTGCAGTAGAGAGTTTTATGAATACGGCCACCTTCAACCTGTTTTTGTTGATGTTCCAATCTTATGGTGTGGTGCAAGGTGCTGCCATGGCCATTGTATTTAATTGGGACATGCTGTCCTTCATACCCATGATTGGCCTCAATATTGGGGTAATGACGCTGATAGGCCGGTTTGTTGGCGCGGGCGATATGGCCAGAGCTAACCAAGTGATTTCTTCGGGGCTGATCCTGTCTCTGGGATACACCGGAACGCTGGCGATCCTTTTTCTGATTTTTCGGGTGGACCTGATCAACGTGTTTGCCACACCCGACGAACACTTTGGGGAAATCAGAGAACTGGCCAGTATTATGATGCTAGGACTGACTACTTATATGATGGCCGACGCCATTATTCTTATCTGCGGTGGTGCACTGCGAGGGGCAGGGGATACACGCTGGATTATGTTTACTTCAACCAGCGTCCACTGGCTGATGCTGATTGCGCAGTACTTGGTCATCGTCAAATGGAGGGCCGGCCCGCTGGTGTCCTGGTGGGTATTTGTAGTGATGTTGATTTCATTGGCGTTTATCTACGCGGCACGCCTGTTCAGGGGAAGATGGCGTCAACCCGAACGCTTAGCCCGGGTAATGCAGGAATAGTGTTTAGAGGGTTAGCAACCGGCGCAGCAAGTTTGGCGAAGCCATAGCGGATCATCTTCGTAACAAGAAATCTACCTCCCTTGCCCCTCCAGCACTGACACCACCTTTTAAGGCGGCGCCTCAGACATCGACTGTTTTCTCAGGAATGAAAACCCCTTTGCAACAATTCGACCAGCGAGGGCACCTCTAAAAACCTCTCGGGCGGGACCGCTGCGTAGTGTCGTTCAGGAAATAACGAATCGGTCTCTTAGAAGCGGTTTACCGGACTCTCCCCCATCCTCATAATCGATGGGTCGTAGGTTCATTTCCTATCCTTTGACGTGCCCTTAGGCGACAGCGCTTTGATTCCTGCTGCCAACATCGCAGGATTTGCGAACGGTACTGATGATTCGTGCCAAATCAGTCGCCAACTAGCAAAAAGCGACAACGATGACCGATGTGGTTTACACCACCGCACTCGTTTTAATACTTTGGTGCTTCCACGATTCATGGCTGCTGAGGACTTTCGAGGGCGCTGGCCTTCAAGTAAACACCTCGCCACAAAAAAATAATGGGAGAACCTACGATGTCAGATTCCAATATCGAAAAAGTCGCCATGATCGGCGCCGGTACGCTAGGTGGACAGATCGCTTGGCACAGCGCGTATATGGGTAAGCAGGTCACGGTCTACGATATTTCGGCTGAGGGTCTCAAAAAATGTCAGACCGCGCAGGCGGGCTACGCCGCTATTTACTCAACTGACCTTAATGCCAGCGACGACGATATCGAGGCAACGCGCGCGCGGCTGACTTTCACCATGGATCTCGTCGAAGCCGTAAACAATGTCGATCTCGTGATCGAGGCAGTGCCTGAGGTGCCCGACATCAAAATCGATATCTACAAAAAACTTGCTGCCATCATGCCGGAAGAGGCGATCCTCGCAACGAACTCATCCACGTTGCTGCCATCCATGTTCTCTGCTGAAACGGGCCGGCCAGATCGATTTGCTGCACTGCACTTTGCCAACATGATCTGGGCTTTGAACATTGCTGAAATCATGGGTGCGCCAGAGACCTCAGACGATACGCTGACCCGACTGACCGCTTACGCAGTCGAAATCGGTATGGTCCCGATACCGATCTCCAAAGAGCAAAATGGCTATGTGTGTAACAGCTTATTGGTGCCCTTGCTTCAAGCGGCCCAATCCCTCGTTACCAAAGGTGTAGCTGATCACGAAACGGTTGACCGGACGTACATGATTATGAATCGCGGCTGCACCATGGGGCCCTGTGGAATGATGGATATGGTCGGAATGGGCACCCTGCGCGAGATCTTCAACTACTGGGGAACGCAATTGGATGATCAGGATATGCTTACCAATGCTGAATATGTAAAAACACATTTTCTCGACACGGGGCGCACGGGTTTGCTCGCGGGTAGAGGTTATTATGAGTACCCCAACCCCACCTTCCAACAAGCTGATTTTTTGGACATCCCGGAGAAGTCTGCGGTGCCCGATTTGGCGGCAAAAGCCAAATTAACCTAAAAAATGCAGCGCAATGAGCAGACAGAGAAATCAATCGAATGAGTAATAAGACCATCTCGCTTGTTCTTGGCAGTGGCGGCGCTCGAGGGTTGGCGCATGTCGGCGTCATCCGATGGCTCGAAGAACATGGCCATGAGATCAAATCGATATCGGGTTGTTCCATTGGATCGTTCATTGGAGGGGCGTATGCCACCGGAAAATTGGACGCCATCGTGGATTGGATGGAAAACTTCTCGAAAAAAGAAATCTATTCCATGCTCGATCTTTCCTTCTCCATGAATTCCCTGGTAAAAGGCGATAGATTGGCAGACGCCATTCGAAGCAAGATCGGCACAGATCTGATCGAAGACCTACCTGTAAAGTTCACGGCTGTCGCCGCAGATATCGCGGCGGAAAAAGAGCACTGGTTTCAAAGCGGCCCGGTAGACCAAGCGATCAGAGCATCCGTTTCACTGCCGCTGTTCTTCACGCCACATACTGTTGACGGGGTACAGTTAATAGACGGCGGCATACTCAACCCCACCCCCATTGAACCGACCTTGGCAGACGACACAGACCTGACGGTAGCGGTGGACCTTGGCGGCCCTATGATGAAGCAAGCAATACCAGAACCAGAAAAAGCCCAAAGTCCTTGGCACCAGAAAATGGACGACTTCCTTGAATCCATGAAGTTTTCCGAAAGCAAGCCAAAAGACCAATGGGATATGTTCTACATAGCAGATCAATCGTTCAATACGATGCAGAATGCGATTGCGCGTGAAAGAATGGCAGATAACCCGCCAGATCATTTAATCGCGGTACCCCGCAACAAGTGTGGCACCCTGGAGTTTGATCGCTCCGCGGAGATGATCGAGTATGGTTACCAACTGGCGGAAAAACAGCTGTCCGGCAAAATTTAAAAGTATCGTCTTGATCCTATGAATAGATCACTTTGCTTGCCCGGTGTGCCTAAGATTTCTTCCCAATTCTCTTGGGCATTCTCCCCCGGGACTCGCGAGAACCCTGAATAACATTGGGCTACGCTATTCAGCAATTCGTAGTGCGAACTCGGCTTTCACTTTAAAAAGTTGGTTATCACTCATTTGGTTGCGCAGCCCGAAGCGCGCACATAGGGCGCGACAGTTCGGAATAGACTCGGAATACGCTAATCGAAAATCAACGTTTCAAAAAAGGCCTAACGAATCCTCGCCTTTGGGTGATCGAGGAGAGGTCTCCGCTCATGGCTCTGCGGTCTCCGGGACATCACAATCGAATGATCGTAGATCCAAGTCCTACTGGGCCCACCATTTATAGTCTTTAAGACAATAAGCTATGGTGGCGAAACACTATTAGTCGATGCGCTCGTGTTTAGCTGCAGCTTGTAAGACGCGCTCACTTAACAGCGGATGCAATCTCAGGGCGCTTGAAACAAAAGTTGTGAACCCGGCGTTCTACGCCGCACAGAGCCGTTGATCAGAAAATAATTCGGCATCTCAGCAACGTAAATATCCCCTGACACCATATCGTCAGCTGAATACTCGACGGTCAGGGTACCGGGAGTGCTCATCACGGGTTCTGCGTTTTGAGTCAGCACAGCGCTACTGCTCAGCGGGCTAACCGTAACGACAGGGGTATCGGCAAAGAGATTGAACTCGTACCCCTGTGTTTCGGTGATGTCGGGCAGCGTTATCGAGACCGTGACGTTGCCTCCATCTTGCTCAGCACTCACTGCGACTCCGTCGAGGGCCAGCGGCGAGGGCAGGGTGAGAGATGTGGCCTCCGTGATTATGACGTTGTCGCCAGATCCGTTTTGCGCTGAGGCAAACAATAGCGCCGACTCACCATTCGCCCAAAAGCTATTGGCATCAGCTACTGCCAGATAATATTTGTGGTCGCGACTATCCTTAAAATAGGCTTGAACGCGCCCGTCAATCAGCGCGATGGTCTGCACACCGGGGAAGGCGTTGCCCGATTGATCGGGGTAAACCACGGCGTCATCAAAACGTTTCTGCCGTTGAGACTCCATATCTGTGCGAAGTACCTTGTATGCCAAGTTAGAATTATTTGATTGATTGAATTGGATACAACTATCCTGCGAAGGATCGGTTCCGTATTTGTGTAGGCAAAAACCTTCTTCAAAGGGTTCAGGGTTTGCCCAGGTGAGGCAAGTTTCCATGTTCGCGTAACACCTAGGCGGCTCTTCTCCGTC